>JAEEGG010001029.1_pt1 | contig 78762 bp, 61 predicted proteins | sample 9134161 | NCBI WGS metagenome assembly JAEEGG01 (sample SAMN16246543, study PRJNA631951) | gut metagenome | biome: gut microbiome; feature: rumen; material: CR-attached | host: Bos | place: Iran: Karaj | collected 2018-10
AGCTGTTTGTATTCCTTATAGCTCATTACTATATATAAATATTATTTAATAACACACATATATACAACACCTTGCACCACCAACGGCGCAAAGCAACCAAATTGCAAAGATAAGAAAAAAAAGTGACTTAAATCAAATAATGTTTGATGGAGTTTTTAGCACGCCAGCCACTCATGCATGAAACAGTCAAGTGTTCAAGCAATCACTCCACCTCCCGAAGTTTCACATCCACCTCCTTGGTGGCGCGACCCTCGTACCAATGCCCGTCGCCGCCATGCAGGTCGGAGCGATTGAAGACCACCTGCACCGTGGTGTCGGCATAGTGGCCGTTGGCCTCGCCGTCAATGTCGGAGAATGTGACATTTGCCGTGTCATGCTCGTAGGGGAAATTGCCGTAGCTGAGGTAATAGCGTCCGTCGGCATCAGTGGTGTCGGCATTGTACCGGCTCAACGACGCCACGATGCCTTCGATAGGTACATCGTTCTGTGTAGTGACACGCCCTTTCACCTCATAGTCAGCCTCGGGGCAGCCGTACTCGCACTGTATAAAACGCTCACAACCCACATTCACTCCCAACAAGCCTGCCGCCGTTGCCAGCAGCCAATGTTTCAATTTATTGTATTGTATCTTCATAATTCAAGCCGTTTTCTAATATGACGCACGACACAACAAAATCTTACAATCTTTAACAAACATTAACTCCCCAGTTTTTTTTTCTTCCATCACCTCAGCAATACCACCGTCCCTACCACAATCTTCTTTTCCCCTTCGAGAGTGGCATAGGTGCATTTGTACACATAAGCACTCTCTGGACTACGCACTCCATTGTAGGCACCATCCCAAACCTCCTCCATATTATTCGTATGGAATATTCGATTCCCCCATTTGGTGTATATCTGCAAATCGTATTGAACAATATTCACCCCATAACCTCTAAACACGTTGTTTGTCGCCTCATCAGGTGTGAATACATTGGGGAACCACAGCTCCTGAAACTTCACTCCCACGGTAGCGTATGCCGTATCGGAGCATATCGGGCTGTAGTTTATCAGCATCACCCGTAGGCTGTCGTCGCCCACACCGGCCCTATAAACCAATCTAGTCCCCCCTTCTTCTTGCAGGACCCCATTGACAAACCACTCTCGCCGCCATGAGGTGTCGCCAAAGTCGGTGGCAGTCAATTCCAGATTATCGCCCCACAGCCACGACGGCGACACACGGAGCTGAGAATTGACGACAGGCACAGGCCCTAACAGCAACGTGTCAGACAAAGGGCATTTAGGCGCATCGGGATAGTCTGTAATGATGGAATAGACCGTCGATTCCGCTGGCTCCAACCGCAGCCCGTCGGGGTAACTACTGCCTAGAAGCAAGCCTGTCGGCAATTGGATGTCCGTCGGCTGTGCCGCCCAACGATAGACCAGCGTGTCCGACAGCCCAACAAGATAGTACCCACCCTCCTCGCAAAAAGGTTCTGCCTCCAATAGCACCACAGGATGCTGCCGCACAGAAACGCCCAGCACCACAATGCTGTCCGTCCCCGCCCAGCACCGCAGAGACAAAGTGTCGGTACCCTCTTGGGGGAAATAGCCGCCCCTCCACCCCAACGGCAAATCATCCACACACACCGTCGTGTCGTGAAACTCAACGCTGCTTAAACGCAGATTACACACACTGTCGCACCCTTCGATAGAGGAAAGCACCTGACGATACACACCTGGAAGCGAATAATCTTCCATGCCAAAATGGTAGGTTGTGCCCAATTGGAATGTGTCAGCCGACTGTGATTCTACCGTAGGCACCACATACAGATGCAGCCTAGTCACCGTGTCACAACCATTCGAAGTCCAGCGATGCGTATATGTGCCAGAAGTGGAATAAGCAGAGTCGAAAAAGAGAACGGAATAACCTTGGCAGACAGTGTCGTTCAACAAGTAGAACGCAGTGTCGTAATAAGCCAAATGGAGTAGATACAAGCCACAATAGTCTTCATAATGATAGGTGCCAGAATCAACGAATACTGTGTCTTGCAAGTAATAGGGAGTGCCGGGGCAAACAGTATCATATATCGTGTCGTCTACGCGAGTGACACGGAAGGTGCGGCTCACAGAATCGACACACTCGCCATCGCCCAGCATGGCATAGAGGGTTACGGCATGAGTCCCTGTGTCAAATTCACGCACGGGGTTGATAAGCGAGGTGGTGATGCTGTCGTCGAACACCCATAGGTATTGCTCGCATGGCTCTGCAGATGTGAGCGTATGGGCACTGTCATGTGCCACGAAACTCTCATTGACGAAGCGAATATGCCTGCCACACGAATCCAAATAGTCCATACTGAACGCCGCTGCAGGATAACGCACGCCTGCGTATGCCGACAAAGTAAATCCACAGTTCTGCCCCGACAGCCGATAGGTGGCATCGCAACGGTAGTAGCCATCATCGGTGACGAACAAGGAATCGGCAGTAGACAACGTTTCACCGGGGTTGTCAGCCCTGTACCAACGATATGTGAAACCTTTGGGCGCATAAATGGTGTTATCGTCTGAGGCTCCACATGCCTTCATACGGAGGTTCTTGTGCCCGCTCTCCAATGTGAAATAGGCATAGCCGAAATGGCCACCAAGACTACAGTCGGCATTGGAGAGTTTTACACGGATTGTTTGCCCATGCAGTGGGGTAAGGTCTACACCCACTGCAGACCAGTCGCGCCAAACTATTCCATAATGATTAGGAGCGTACTGCCAACCTGAGGAGTCGCCCGAAATGAAATTGGCATAATAACAGTTGTTAATCAAGTGACCGACAGAGTCAAGTATGCTCAATCTAAAGTACGGCTGTTCAGATGGACTATGATTGGGATGTTGTTCTACAATCGCATAGTTCAATATTAGCAGGTCGTAATCATTCGTGTCTACAGACAGGGTATACTCTACCGACTCTTGCTCTGCCCCACTTTGCCAATTGCCCAACCGCACAGAGTAGCAATAACCGGGGGGTATCTTTAATAGCGCATATTCGGTAATAGAATCCAATTCTGTTGGATTATTGTGTACCGTATGTCGAGATTGGTCGCTTGAGGGTCCAAAATCAAAACAGCCTATATCTAAATCTGGATTGAAGAAACTCCCCTTACTACATGTCACACCCGGAGCATTCAAATTCCAGTAATGTATTCTATTCCTAATCCAAAAATCCGAAGCGCAATAACGCAAATAGTAGCGAGCTTGCACCGGTTCTCCCAACGAACTATCGGGACAAAACCTCCTCACATACACATCATATACTAAGGTGTCATCCAAGCCATACAAGACCACTTCGTCTCCCACGACATCGACACTTGTACCCATGCCCGGCACAAAGCCTTCCTCGCCATACTCTACACGATAATGCCCAACTCCTTCCCAACTGACTCGTACAGAATTAGTGGTCAGCGGTTCAAAAAACAGACGCGGTGGAGGTGTACAGACTGGCGTAAACTTGTAATAACGGCCCTGTCCCGGCCACCCTCTCACCTGTGTGTCATTGAAAGCCTCGTCGGTGGCAGTATGTGTCAGTTGGTCAACAACAATATATTCTGTTGGTGTGCCCGCGATACCTATCTGCATATCATACAGTATGCCGTCCGTCTTCTCTCCATAGAGGAAAGTGACGCTGTTATCCCACTCTCTCAACTGTACTTGCATACGGCGAGAAGGGGAGTTTGACGAACCCAAAGCATAATCCAATACAAAAAGATGGCTATCAGCCACACCCAACAGCTTGCATCGACAATAGGCAATAGAAATCATGGACTGGGAGAATCCCAACGGCCTCAAGAAAGGGATGGGACCAAGATTCCGTGGGGAGAAAGCCGGGTAATACCAATACTCTTGGTTATAGCCTGTTCCCCAATAGACTGACCCCGAATACGACTCAGTAATCACCCTCCTCAATTGTCCGAAAAACGCAAAGTCGAACCCAATATCATAGCCAGATATATAACTATATCCATAGTACATTGCATTATCCCATGCATCGCAATGAATCCACTGCGAAGTGTCCACCCCTGTTGTAATCTGATAGCCATAAATACAATCACTTGTCTGCGCATATATCTTATTCCCCACTAAACACGTTATTAAGAGACACGCAGTAAGCCAGCGAGAAACTCCAATATTTAACAAACGAGGCATCGCAATATATCACCAATTGACGCTGCAAAGATACACACTTTTTTTCAATAAATAAAAAAAGTACATCACAAAGGGAATATATGGCGAAATGAGGGGGGACCTGCTTGGCAATAACAGGGGGTACTGCGTTTAGGGCATAGGGCGTGACGGCGAGTCGGGAACAAAGAAAAACCCTCCGTTTCACAACGGAGGGTAAAACAAAAGCGTATGAAAAAAAATATTATTACTGTGCTCTAATTTATTTCTTCTTCAAGAACTCCTGAACCTGATCGGACAGGACGATATCCTCTTGGAAGGTATAGGCATTGGTCTTGGGAGAGCGAACCATACGGATAACCTTGGCGTAGCTCTTACCAGTAGAGGTCTTCAGGGTTGCAACAACTTTTTTTGCCATAGTTCTCTATCTCCTATTATTTGATTTCTTTGTGAACAGTCATTTTCTTCAAGTACGGGTTGTACTTCTTGAGCTCCAAACGCTCAGGGGTGTTCTTTTTGTTCTTAGTGGTGACGTAACGGCTCATGCCGGGAACTCCACTATTCTTCTGCTCGGTGCACTCGAGGATAACCTGCACTCTAGCGTCTTTATTCTTCTTTGCCATGTTTCTTTAATACTATCTGTCTTTGGTTCTTTGTTTCCGCTTTCTTATCGGCATGGGAAAGAGCATCAACAATCCACATTGCGTCCCTCAAAAGCGGTTGCAAAATTACTACTTTTTTTTGAATCAGCAACCTTTTTTCTTAAAAAAAACGCTTAAAATATATCATTATTCAGTATTTCAACATATTGCAAACTACACAAGAAGGTCTTATCGTACACTATCACCTGCTTATTTTGCTCAAAAAAGATTCATTTTTTCCAAATTTGACCCCTATTCCAATAAGCTATTCCATCTAAATGGAAGTCCTCTTATACCACATACTTTTTCAGAATCGGTACTTTCTTCAGCAGAAAAGCAATGACGTAACTCACACAAAACGCCACCACAATTGTGACAAACATATTGAGCGGTATGTTGGGTATAAAACGCCGTATACGGCTATATATTTCAATCACTACTAGCATATGTACCAAATAGATACCAAATGTACACTCTGAACAAGTCAACAGCCATGCACTCTTCATCCCTTGCAGTTTCAATGGATGGCTGGCAGCAAAAAGGAGGATGGCTGCACTACATATTATCATATTGGGGGCACCATAATTGAACAACACACTATGTCCATTCTGAGAAATCACTCCTCCTATTGATGTAACTAACAGAGCAATTAATCCTAGCCAATATACTCCTCTACGTATCTTCTTTTTCTTGGCGTTGTCCTCAAACGAATCCACAGCCAACGTCTTTATGTAATAGCCTAATACGCAGTATCCCGCATATTTGACAAACAAGACATCATCCATATCAAACGGAAGTGTCACAAAGCGTCCTACATAATTATATACCATCACACAAAACCATACAAGCACGAAATACTTCAAAAGAGTAGAATTGGCCGTAATGTACCTTAATACAGGCACTGCTAAATACACTCCTATTATCATTCCAAGATACCAGAAATGTGCTTCTTGCGAACCCAATGGGTAAAAGGGTTTATGCAGCACCAAAGCATACACTCCCGACCAAAATATTAAGGCTGTTAATATCCTCAGAATGTTCTTTGAGAACAATTTCTTCATAGGGACTTCCTTTGCTGGGTCTAACATAAAGAAACCCGTAATCATCAAAAAGACTGGCACGCCCCAACGTCGGACACCTTTGAGAAAAAGGCATAGATTGTAATCAAAAGAGCCTGGATCAATTCTATCAAGGGGGCTACTGACCACATGAGCCATCACAACTGCCAAACAGGCAAGAATGCGTAGCACGTCTATCGAATAGTTTCTCGTAGTCGTATTCTTTTCTACTGCCATATTCTGAGACCTTTCTTATTGATTTTTGGTATGTTCTATTAATTCATTTTTTTGAGAGCACGTGTCTCCGACATGCTGTGATGTACTTACCTGATATACCCCACACTGCAAGTGCGGGGTTATTGAGAGTTTGTCTCTCTGAGGCAATTTATAGAAGTCCCCTTTTCTTATCGAATACAGTCTTCACCAATAAACGCTATACAGAGTTGTGCATTGTCTACAGTCTCACCCTACTATTCATTGGCATAAGTACCCGCAAACTCGTCTTCTTCCTCAACGAAATAGGTACTTGTGTGCACTGTGGGCGCCTGCACGCTGTCGTCCTTGCGGTATTCCCATCCCCGAGGAGGACGCTTGCAATTACTCACACTGCCCTGGATATATTCTATCTCTTCCTCCGTCAGTTCACGGTCGCCCGGAATGAAGTGTTCACGCCAGAAGGGGAAGTCTTCCGCCAGCTCGCCCGAATAGTAAAAATCGAATCCTATAGCTCCGAAAGTGTAGACCTGTCCGTTTATCTTGATATGGCTTCCTCCGCATACGGGGTCTGGCTTGGGCACCGACTGGGCAAAGCCGACATTGAACAGGGTGAAGAGTATATCGGGGCGGTTGCTGATGTCATACCCTGCCCGCTTCCACTGCAACATGGTCTGATGCAAGATACAGGCAGTATAGAGATAAGAATAGAGGTGGTTGCGATAGTCTACCAGACGGTTGTATCGTTCGTCGTCTTGTGCCGTGCCCTCCACCGCATAATCAAGCAGGTGCTCATAACGTTTGCCCATGTAGAAGGGGGAGCTAGGATCCTTCAGATGCTCTTCAATCGCCTTGGCGGTCGATATCTTGATACCGTTCACCCCATAGGAAAACTGCGACTGCACGTTGAGCACCTTCACAGGTCCAAGGTATTTCTTCAGCTGTTCTCTATTGGAATTGAACAAACGGATCTGTTCTCCAATCAGACACCCTACTATCAGTCGGGGTTCTACGCCCGTGAGTCGACCAGCCTCTATGATGAGGGCCTTGTCTCTGACAATGGCCTCCCTTAGGGCTTGCCATTCCACATCCGCCATCCAAGGAATCACGTTGCCCGCCTCTCGCTGCGGCACCTCCGACAGCACAGCCTCTACCTTCCTTAGCAGGTCGTTATATTCCGACAGGTCCTCAATATACATGCTGCAAGCCGCCAACATGCGGTCCACATGCATCGGGTCGTGCCCAAATTGGGCTGCCTGGGTGATAAGCTGGGCATTGGTCGGGTAGAACTTCGAGAAAGCCGCCAGCTTCACATACTGACGCATCCATCGTTCTTGCACCTGTTGGGTGGTGAGGACCGAATCAGGCAGTGACTTCATCTCGTCGACCGAGAGCATGTACCTATAATTGCGGTCCTGTGCTCCACGGTCTTTCGTAAAACCTAATTGGTAGAAAGCCCATGCCCCTACTACACCAAAACCCACTAGGGCAAACAGCCATACGACTATGTCCCATATTTTTCGTCCTAGAGGACGGTCCCGCCAACCATGAGAGGCTATGCCAAGTTTCGAAGCCATTCTACTTTTTCAAAGAGGGTGACATCCATGAGGACGAATACGAGTGCACCAGCAATGTAGCCGACGAGAGCCTTAAGGGTAATGTTCTTGAGATACCAGATGAAGTCAATCTTCTCCATTCCCATGACTGCCACACCGGCAGCAGAACCGATGATGAGCAGGCTACCACCTGTACCGGCACAATAGGCCAAAAACTCCCAGAAAGGATGGTTGACTGCGAAGAGGGCTCCATCTGTGATAGGATACATACCCATGACGGCTGCCACCAGCGGCACATTGTCCACCACCGAGGAGAGCACTCCAATAATAAGGTCGATAAGGAAGAATCCCACAGGTTCTTCACCCATGCTGATGTTAAGGAAGGCGTCATTAAGTCCACCTGCCAGATCTCCCAAAATACCAGCCACCTTTAAGCAGGCTACAGCCATCAGGATGCCCAAGAAAAAGAGTATGGTCGGCACATCGATGTGTTCCAACGTGCTGACTGCGGTAGGCAGCTTGTGGCCATCCTTCTCATACTTGCGGCTGACAATCTCTGTCGTCACCCACAGCACACCTAAGCCAAACAACATGCCCAGATAGGGTGGCAGGTGGGTGATGGTCTTGAAGATAGGGACAAAGATAAGTGCGGCTATGCCCATGATGAGGATGAGGCGACGGAGATGCACCGGCACTTCCACACCGCTGTTCTCACTATCGGGTCGGGTGATGTCGCCCTTCAGTGTGGCACCTACGATAAGGACGGGTACCGCCATACATACGAGCGAGGCCACCAGTGTTTTCACCATGATATTCACGGTAGTCACCTGCCCACCGATCCACAGCATGATGGTGGTCACGTCGCCGATAGGGCTCCACGCGCCACCCGCATTGGCAGCTAGAATGACCATGCCCGCAAACAGCCAACGTTCTTTCTTGTCTGCAATAAGTTTGCTAAGCAAAGCACACATGACAATGGCAGTAGTCATGTTGTCAAGCAGTGCCGATAGGAAGAAGGTGAGAATGCTCAGCTCCCACAGCAGTTTCTTCTTATTAGTGGTTGTAATCTTGTCTGTGATGATGCGAAATCCTTGGTAGTCCTCAACCAGGGTGACAATTGTCATAGCTCCTAGCAGGAAAAACACTATCTCCGCTGTCTCACCTAGATTCTCAACCAAGTTGCCCGAAATAAACGAGCGCCATTGTTCAATATCAAGGTCGGGACGGAAGATGATATTGCAGAACGAGAAAACCGCCCACAAGGCTGTACCCAGCAGTAGGGCCGTGGCCGTTTTATTGACCTTCAACGGATGCTCCAGCGCTATGCAGGTGTATCCAATAATGAAAATAGAGATTAATGCTAATACCATGATTTTTTATTGGTTTTGTTATTTTCTTTTCTGCTGTTGTTTTTGCATCTCCTCTGTCATGCGCTGCATCTCTTCCAGACGCTTCTGGAAATTGCTCTTCTTCTGAGGAGTGTTCTTGTGCTTGGCGTCGTATGCGGCCATACGGGCACGCACATTCTTCTCGTTCGTAAACTTTCTAATCAGAACCATCTGCAACATCGTGATGCTCAGCGAGCAGAAGTAGTACAGATTCAATCCTGCCGCCATGCTGTTGAACATAAACAGCATCATGAAGGGCATGAAATACATCACAAACTTCATCCCCGGCATACCCGCGTTCATATTCTGACCCTTCATAGTGTACCACGTGTAGAAGAACTGCATACCAAACATCAGCAGGCAGAACAGCGACACATGGTCGCCATACAGCGGGATGTTGAATCCTAAGTCTAGTATGCTGTCGTATGTCGACAGGTCGTCACACCATAGGAAAGGTTTCTGTCGCAACTCAATAGCCACAGGATAGAACATGAACATGGCAGTCAAGATAGGCATCTGCAACAGCACAGGCAGGCACCCCGCCATCGGACTGTATCCAGCCTTTTTCTGCAGCCTACTCATCTCCTGCTGCTTCTTCATGGCATCTTCGGGGTTGGGGTATTTCTTGTTGAGCGCGTCCATCTCCGGTTTCAGTATGCGCATGATAGCCGAGCCCTGATAGGACTTGAACGTCAGCGGGAACAGCACCAGGCGCAACAGGATGGTGAACACTATAATAATAATACCGTAGTTCCAATTGAATGTTTCCAAGAAGTTGAACACCGGGATAATCAGGTATCGGCTCACAAACCGCGAGAAGACCCACCAACCCAACGGTAGCATCTTCTCAAAGCCACGATGCATGGCGCGCAAGTCGCGATATTTGGTGGGACCAAAGTAGAAGTTCATGCCCATCGTGCAGTCACGCTCACTGCTATAGGTCAGTCCTATGGTACTGTTCATGTCGCACAGATAGTTGGCATTGGTGTTGCTCTTGTCGGTGGCCTGAGTCATGTAGGCATTCTCAAAGGTGCTGTCGGCCACCAGTATGGCGCAGAAGAACTGTTGCTTGAATGCCACCCACTCTACCGAGGTCTTCACATTCTTCTCTCCGTCACGTCCGCGACCCACCTCGTCCACATCGTCCTTGGCAGCTTTGAAGTAGATGCTCGAATAGAACTTCTCGGGGTCTTTGTTCCTATTACGGCTACCACGGCTGCTGGCATCCACCTTCTCCTGGCGGTTCATCTTGTTATGCCACTCGAAGTCCATATAGTCGGTAGCGCGAATTACATTCTTCAATCCATGGAAGTTAATATCAAACTTCACATCATATTCGTCACCCACTACCCGATAACAGAACTCAATATACTTATCCTCGCTCACACCCAGGCTGTCGCCCACGTATGCACGGAAGTGGAGGTTTATTGCCTCGTTCGAGGCTATCTCATAAATGCTATCTGTGGTTATAGGCAGCAGTTGGTCGCCATACTCTCTATAGGCCGCAAACACCAAGTCCTTGGTATTGATAACCCTCGTGTCCTCTGTCGAGAAGATGAGGTTCATGTTGTCGCCAGCCGGTGTGATAAGCTGCAGCGGCATGCTGTCGTAGGTGGTATATTGGCCTAGTACCACTTCCTGCACCTGTGCGCCCATGTTGGAGAAAGAAATCTCCATCAGCTCGTTTTTCACCTTCACATTCACCGTGTCGCCGAAGGCGCTGGCGTTAAAGACTCCCATGTCGCCGCGCTGGTTTCTCTGCAGCTGACGCTGGGCACTGGTGTCGCCTTGCATGGCCAGGCTGTCCAAGTGCGCCTTCACGGCCGCCACGCTGTCGGCATAAGCCACGCTGTCCATATACGCCTGCCGTATCGAGTCATTCACACGTTGACGCTCGGCGATTTCCTCCTTGCTGGGGGCTATCCACCACATGTACCCAACAAAAATACCAAAAATTAGGATGATTCCTATAATCGACTTTTTATTCATATCTATTTGTTATTCTGTGTTTACTGCCACTTATTCCCTCTCCACTTGAGTTTGCAAATTTACAATTATTTTCTCACACATTACCAATAATGAAATTATTTTTACAAAAAAGGCTGTCTGATTGAAAAGTTTTGCGTAATTTTGTACATTCAAACTTTATACCGTTATGATTAAAAGAAAGAGCCGTTTATTCCTCATTTTGTTGGCTGTTACGCCACTTATTTTCGTCAGTTGCCATCAGGCCCAGAACGACAACGAACCCATTTTGGATACTGTAGCCATAGAACCCGAGCCACTCCCCGAGCCCGAACCCGAACCCGAAATCGTCACCGAGGAGCCTGTTCCCGTGCCTACCGTACACCGTCAGGCGGTCAAAAAAGAAGCTCCCAAGGATGAGGTGCTCTACATCTCAGGCCACGGTGCTAACGGACGTGTGTGGGGCCACATCACCATGCACGGCAACAAGGGCAAAGGCAGCGTCACCGACGAGCACGAGAACGCCCTCGCCGTCACCTGTACACGTCAGGGCGAAGAGCTGATTTGCTACGACCAGAACAGCCGTCAGTATATCTTCAAGCTCTAAGTTCACACCTCCCCGAAACAGCTTGCCCTGCCTCATCTCTGCATCGGGACACTTCTTCCCGATGTTATGCGGCAGCTTAATTTTTAATTCTTAATTTTTAATTACATAATGAAAACCACCCAAGAACTCCAAACCATCGCCACGCAGGTCCGTCGCGATATTCTACGTATGACTACCGCCGCCAAGTCCGGCCATCCCGGCGGCTCTCTCGGCACCGCCGACTGGATGACTGCCATGCAGTTCAACATCCTCCAGCACGACCCCGCCCATTTCACTATGGACGGCAAGGGTCAGGACATGCTCTTTGTCTCGCAGGGCCACATCACCCCGGTCATCTATAGCACTATGGCCCGCCGTGGATTCTTCCCCATCAGCGAGCTCAACACCTTCCGCCAGTTCGGCACCCGCCTTCAGGGCCACCCCTCTACCGCCCATGCCCTCCCGGGCATCCGCATGGCTAGCGGCTCCCTCGGCCAGGGCCTCAGCGTCGGCATCGGCGCCGCCCTCGGCAAAAAGATGACTGGCGACGACCACCTCGTCTACACCCTCCACGGCGACGGCGAGTTGCAGGAAGGTCAAATCTGGGAGGCCGTTATGTTTGCCGGCGCTAAGCATGTCGACAACCTCATCGCCACCATCGACTTCAACCACCAGCAAATCGACGGTACCACCATGCAGGTCATGGACCTCGGCAACCTACAGGCCAAATTCGAGGCCTTCTCTTGGACCGTCGTCGTCATCGCCAACGGCAACGACATGCAGCAGGTGCTCGACGGCATGGCTCGCGCCAAGTCCCTCACCGGCCAAGGCAAGCCTGTAGTCGTCATCCTCACCACCGAGATGGGCTATGGTGTCGACTTCATGCAGGGCATCAACAAGTACCACGGCTCCGTCCTCTCTGCCGACGATCTGCCCAAGGCTCTTGCCCAATTGGAAGAAACCCTCGGAGACTTCTAGCCTTGAAACGGCTACTGCTCATATCACTACTGCTACTCTGCGCCTTCTCGGGCATGGCACAAAAGAAAGCTGCCAACCCCGAGAAGACACGCGTTCTTATTATCCTCGACTGCTCCAACAGCATGTGGGACAGGTGGCAGAGCGAACCCAAAATCAAAGTGACCCAGAAGGTGCTGCTCGGCTTCCTCGACAGCATTCAGAACCTCTCCGACATGGAGGTCGCTCTCCGCGTCTTCGGGCACCTCAACAAGGAGGATTTCGGCACCCAGCTCGAGGTCCCCTTCTCGCCCGACAACGCCTATCAGCTGCGAAGCAAGGTCAAGACTCTCGTCCCCAACGGGGGGTGCACCGCCGCTTCGGCCCTCACCAATTCTCTCTCCGACTTCCCCCGCGACGATAAGGCTCGCAATATCATCCTCGTCATCACCGACGGCATGGACGACTGCGGCGGCTCTATCTGTGAGGTGGCACAGCTGGTGCAGCAGAGCGGCACCGTCGTCCAGACCTTCATCCTCGGCATCGGCAGCGCCGACGACTTCCGGCAACGCCCCGACTGCGTGGGACGATTCTCTTTCCTCCCCGACGAGGAGATGCTCGGCGAGGCACTCCGCGAGGTATTCTTCCTCTCCGACCAGATGGCACGCGTCATCCTTACCGTCACCGACGACAGCCACAATCCCTACGAGACCGAGCTGCCTATCGTCTTCTACGACCACCAGACCCACGCGGCCAAATACTCCACCATCTACCACTACGCCACCGGCGACCCGCTCGACACCCTCACCGTCGACCCACTCGCCGTCTACGACATCACCCTCTTCACCAAGCCGCCGGTCCGACTTGCCTCTCGCCAGTTCTCCTCCAGCCGACCCAATCGGCTCGAGGTCGTCGCTCCACAGGGCAGCCTCCGCCTACATTTTGATAACAAACGTACCAATTTCGATATCCCCAACTACTACGCCATCGTCCGTCCACACGACGGCGACGATATACTCTCTTACCTCCCGCTCGGCGCCACCTCATCCTATCTGGCCGGTGGCTACGACATCGAGGTACTCTCCACTCCCATCCTGCGCCTCTCCAACGTGCGAGTCCGTAATGGTTCCAACACCGATCTTCTACTACCCCTCCCCGGCCAACTGGCGCTCACCAAGCCCCAGACCGTCACCACCGGCAGCCTCTACTCTTCCACCAACGGCTCCCTGTCGTGGGTCTGCGACCTCAACCCTGAGAATATCAACGAACGCATCGTTCTCCTCCCTGGCGACTACCAAATCATACTCAAGCCCAAAGACTCCACCGACTACACCGCCACCCGCACCGCCCAGTTCACCATCCACTCCGCCCAACAAACCGGCATAACCATCAAATAGCCAATCAATGCCCAACCAAGACAATAAAAACCATCCCCCCCGTCCGACAAGTCCGACCAGTCAGACTAGTCAGACCAGTCCGACTAGTCCGCCCCCCTTCCTAAAGACCAATGGCGGCTACCGCAGACTGAAAGTCTACAAAATCACCGAAATCATCTGCGACCTCACCTACCACTTTGCACACACCTATCTCCATCAAGGCGACCGCACCATCGACCAGATGATTCAGGCTGCCCGCAGTGGGAAGCAGAACATTGCCGAAGGGAGCGAAGCCTCCACCACCTCACGCGAGACCGAAATCAAACTCACCAATGTGGCCAAGGCCAGCTTGGAAGAGTTATTGATAGACTACGAGGACTACCTGCGCCAGCACCATCTGACACAATGGTCTGTTGGGCACCCACGATACCAACCCATGCGCGAATACGCCCGCAGCAACAAGATTGAAACCGAATACACACTCCTCATGGGCAAACTTGACGACGAAGAACTCGCCAACCTTTGCATCACCCTCATTAACCAAGCCACCTATATGCTCCGCCGATTGATTGAGAAACAGCAACAGCAGTTTCTCCTCGAAGGTGGCATCCGAGAACAAATGACCCGTGCAAGACTAAACTACCGAAACAATCAATCCCACCCGTCCGACCCGTCTGACCAGTCCGACCAGTCCGACAAGTCCGACCCGTCCAACCCGTCCGACAAAAAATAATCAATATGACCCACTACGAAATCAAATCTCAAAAAGAACTGCGCTCCGGCATGGGCGAAGGCCTTGTCGAGGCCGGCAAGCGCAACCCCGACGTCGTAGCCCTCAGTGCCGACGTAACCGGCAGCGTCAAGATGGACGCTTTTGCCAAAACCTTCCCCGACCGCTTCACTCAGTGCGGTATCGCCGAAGCCAACATGATTGGCATCGCCGCCGGACTCAGCCTCTGTGGCAAGGTGCCTTTCGTCGGCGGCTTCGCTGAGTTCGTCACCGGCCGTGTCTACGACCAAATCCGCCAGGTGCTTTGCTATAGCAACAAGAACGTAAAGATCTGCGGCTCCCATGCTGGCATCTCCCTCGGCGAAGACGGCGCCACCCACCAAACCATGGAGGACATCGCCCTCATGCGTGTGCTGCCCAACATGACCGTCCTGGTGCCCGCCGACTTCAACCAAGCCAAGGCCGCCACGCTGGCCGCCGCCGAGCATGTCGGGCCCGTCTATCTGCGCCTCGGCCGCAGCAAGATGCCCTGCTTCCTGCCCGAGGGTGAGAAGTTCGTGATCGGCAAGGCCCAGCTGCTGAGCGAGGGCAAGGACGTGACCCTCTTCGCCTGCGGCCACCTTGTGTGGGAAGCCCTGCAGGCCGCCGAGCAGTTGGAGAAGGAAGGCATCAGCTGCGAGGTCATCAACATCCACACCATCAAGCCGCTCGACGTGGAGGCCATCGTGGCCAGCGCCCGCAAGACCGGCGCCGTCGTCACCTGCGAGGAGCACCTCTTCAACGGCGGCCTCGGCGACAGCGTGGCCCAGACCCCCGCCCTCCACTGCCCCACGCCCATGGAGTACGTGGCCGTGGACGACAAGTTCGGCGAGAGCGGCACCCCCGACGAGATGCTCACCAACTACCACCTCCGCGCCGCCGACATCATGGCCAAGGTCTATGCCGTCCTCCAGCGCAAGCCCGGCGCCCCCAAGCAGCATTTTTGCCAGAGCTGTGGCATGCCACTCAATGGCGCTGCCGACTGCGGCACCGATGCCGATGGCAGCCTCAACACCGAGTACTGCAAGTATTGCTACAAGGATGGTAAGTTCACGCAGGACTGCACCATGGAGCAGATGATAGACTTCTGCGTCCAGTTTGTCGACCAGTTCAACCAGAATACCGGCCAGCACCTCACCGCCGACGAGTACCGCGAGCAGCTCCGCCAGTACTTCCCCCAGCTGAAGCGTTGGCAGAAAGGCTGATAGCATCATTGCACGGGCGGCTTGCATCATCGCATACCGCCCGTACATTTTTGCAATGGCGTCTCGCATCGGTGCGAAACCATGAAACAGTGCTGCAAAGCCGTTTCGCATCATTGCAAAGTTATTTTTCAGTCCTGTAAATACGTTTTGCAGTGGTGCGAGGTCGATTTTTACTCATGCAATGGCCTTTGCAATGATGCGAGGTCAATTTGCAGACTTGCGACAGCCTTTTGCAGTGGTGCGAGCCAAAATTACATAAAATCGACAACAGATTGAAGAACGACAACCAACACACAAACACGATGAAGAAGATATTATTAGTATGCGCGGCACTCCTCATCCTTACCGTCGCGGCCGAGGCTCAAAAAGACACATTCTATGTCCATTCAGTTCATCATAATGGCGTGGAAATCTACGAGGATGCAAAGAACTGGTTTGACGATGCAGATGAATGGCCAGCGAAGTTTGTCATAGAGGATGACTCCACATTCCGCTTTGCCCAGTTTGAGTACAGAAAGATAAGGTTGAAAGAGGAACCGAAAGAGTGGATTTGTTCCGATTGCTGTGGCGGTTATTGGCACGACTATGTCTATGAGGTTGCGCGGGATGGCAAAAGAATGGAACTGGAGGTTAGCAAATTTGAAGATGAAGAGAGGGAGTGCTGTCGATCCTATCGTGTGGATGGGTACTCGTTTGGAGTGTGCCCCTATCCTCCAGAAGATGAACCCTTATACGACGATAGCATAGTATTCACCGTGGTGCAGGACGACCCGCAGTTTCAAGGAGGTATGGAAGCTTTGTACAAATACCTTGAAGACAATATCAGATACCCACGCGGAGCAGGATGTGTAACAGGAAAAGTATATGTTAGTTTTATTGTAGAAAGAGATGGTTCAATCACAAATGCACATATATTGAAAGACCTTTGCGATGGTTGTGGAGAAGAGGCTCTTCGTCTTGTCAATTCCATGCCCAAATGGATTCCAGGTAAACAACGAGGTAGACCTGTTAGAGTTCAATATAATTTGCCAGTTAGCTTTTCATTAAAATAATATGCACATAGCAGTCTTCTGCGGGGCGTCGCTGCCGCGCAACAAGGAAATCGTTGAGGCCGCCGCGCCGCAACAAAACCCCGCAGTAAGAATGATACATAACATATAATAAAAAGGTATATGAAGAAAGCAATGCTCTTATGCGCAGCCATCCTCTCCATCGCCGCTATGACTGCCTGCAAAAGCGGTGGTGAGTATGACAATTACGAGCCTCAGAAAAAAGATGGGAAATGGGGATTGGTTGACACAAATGGATTATTTGTAGTAGAACCAATATGGGATGGGATTGGATTTTATGGCGATGGGATTTGGCCCGTGGAAAGAAATGGTAAGTGTGGGGCTATAAATACGAAAGGAGAGGTTGTTGTGGCTTTAGAGTATGAACAAGTAGGCCAATTTGTGGATGGAGTGGCCCCTGTCAAGCAAAATAATCACTGGGGTTATGTGGACAAAAAAGGTAAATTGGTCATTCCTTTGATCTATGATAGTGCTCTGATTTTTTGCAATGGAGTAGGATTCAGTGGTCATACAGGAATAGTGTGGGCAGGGGGCGAAATGTTAGGTATTAGAAAAGATGGAACAACTTTTCCATTGAAATAAAAAGACAATGAACGTAAGGCTGCCATCCTTCGCTCCACAATGAGCGAAACATCCAGTGAATGTTTCGCGGGGCATACCAGCGGACGGCAACCGTTGAATGTACAGAAACAATACCCCGCTCACGAGCGCGGTGAAAATGCAGAAATGAAACAATAAATTGAAGTAAAACAATAAACACATTTAGACAATGAAGAAGATATTGCTCCTATGCGCCGCCCTCCTCGCCTTTGCCGCCAGTGCCGGGGCACAGAACAATCGCCTTGAGCCTTTGTCCGGTATTCCTTCCTTTCATATTGCTGAATATACCGAAATGCCAACACAAGAACCTGTCCTTTTCTCCATGCTTATGCGTATGGGATGGACGAATCAACCGCTTTGGATTTATGCAACGGATTCAACAGAACTCATCTTGAAGGCACGCTGGGAGCCCTTAATGGACACAAACATCCATAGGTTGAAAATCGAAAAGGCTGACATGGATTCTCTCCTTTCAATGATTCATTCGGCAGTGGCAACATCATCTTTCTTTGATGTGGAGGACTATTGCAAAATGCCTGACACTCTATGGGCTGGTAATTGCATGGATTGCGGGACAATGGTGCTTCAATATGCATGGCGTTGGGCAATAAGCGATGGCCTTACTCACAACCGTAAAACCAATGTAGGCAACCTCAGTGTAATATTTGACAACATCCGTGAAGCAATACTCAAGGATAACATTGACAAATTCAAAGCTGAGCTACCATACATATATGATTTGGCAGCGACATTCAGAAGTTATTATCCTAAAACAGAACTCAGATTATTGTGGTGGTAAAAAAAGCAATGAACATCTCCGTTTTCTGCGGGGCGTCGCTCCCGCACAGCGAACAAATCACAGAGGCCGCGCGGCAGCTCGGCCGCGCCATCGCCCGCGGCGGCCATCTTCCCATAGTCGAAATAAACGCCTATATATTATGAGCATGAACAAGACAAATACTGCCATCCTCACGGGCGGCAGCCCTGCAACGCCACCCCGCACCCGTGCGCGGTGAAAATGACCGTATGAAACACCCATTCGCAAGAGCGAGAGCAATGAGAGCTTGCTCGCATTGCCGAGCCGCAGAATGGTGTGCGAAGCAAACAAAATGAAGTAAAACAATAAACACAGACAGACAATGAAGAAGATATTTTTGCTCGGCGTTATGGTGTGGGCCATCGGCATGACGACCGCCTGCAAGAGCGGGACATCAAGCAGCAATAATGAGTCTCAATACCTCGCTGCACCGATACTGGATAGCATGCGGTTTAATTGTTCTACGGCCTATGACAGCATAGATGCTGCACTAAGAGCATCGAGCATGCCTCTACATGTGGAACTGGATGAGGACGGTGTGGCGTGGCTTACTATCGAATGTGAGATTCCGAGGGGTCTGGTTCTAAGCGACAGCAATCACTATTTGTGCAATGCCGAATGTTTGGTAATAGACAGCAAAGAATGGGTTGCGATCACGTTCACAGAGGATATTACAGGACAATATTGGATGTATATGTGGCCAAAGGATGAGTGTGGGTTAGTACATGAGACGGGAATGTTTGACGAACAGGCGGAGCCTTACACCATATTGGATCATTTTACTGAGGACGGTCACATGATTGTTCGATACTCTGAAAGCAAAACATTCGACACAATTCAGCTCGCACAAACATTTGATTAATTCCATATCATGCAGTCTTCTGCGGCTCGTCGCTGCCGAAGAAACAAAAACAATAAACATTATGTCCCACAACATCAACCGCCGTCCCAACTACCCGACAAAGGGCAGTAATAAAAATCTGCAGGCCAAAGCCAAACGTAAGAAGATTGGACGCGGCATTCTGCGCTGGTCCCCTGTATGGATTTCAGTGCTGGTTGTGTTGGTGGCTATAGTTCAGGCACGAATACAATTCCATAGGATTGAGCACGACTCAGTCAAGACTACTGCACGCGTTGAGAAAACATATACTGTTAGCGGTGGCCGCAAGTGTGATTACTATGTGTCGTATTATTTCTACGTTGGCGACAGCTTGTATCACGGCGAAACACTATTGAAGAAGTCGGTCTGGGAGAAGTTCGCCCCTCACTACCCAATAGAGATCGCCTACGAGAAAGGCAACCCGTCCAACAACAGCTGGGCAGGTTATCACAAATATTGAAAACAAGTAAATATGAACATCTCAGTCTTTTGCGGCTCGTCGCTGCCGAAGGAACGGAAACAATAAACACAGACAGACAATGAATATACCCGAGAATGCCGTCAAGGTTTACAAGGACACCGCATGGGTGTGGGTCGGCATAATATTTCTGGTCGTCATGTTAGCGTCATGGGCGTGGCTTTGGTTTGCATACTCGCACGACATATGGGAATATATATTGCTTGGAGTTGCAGCCGTCAGTTTGCTTTCGTACATCATCTATGCCATCGTGAGAAAAAGAAACACCATTGTCGTCTGTCCCGATTTTTTGCGTATAGAACATGTGCAAAGACGGACAAAAGACTACGAATGGGAGGACCTCGGTACAATTGACATTGAGTGGTCAAATATCAAACAATTCTCGAAAGAAACTTTTCGTTGGTATTATTACTACTACATAATTGTGGAACCAACCAAAGGCATGGAGTATCGTTTTGCTGTTATGGAACCGACACATCTCTTTCTGAAACGGCAACTGAGGAAGTACCACAAGCAATTTCGAAAGTCGAAGAAATGAACCAACGGCTGCCATCCTCACGGACGGCAACCCTGAAACGCCACCCCGCACCCGTGCGCGGTGAAAATACACGAATGAAACAACCCCGTTAGGGGAACCGAACACCGCTTAATTAAATCAAATAAAGTGAGGAACAGATTGAACAGAAACAAAAAACACAGACAGACAAAGGAGAAGACAAAGAGACAATCAACAATTGATAAATATGGCCGCCATATACTCGTTTTCTGGGGTATAGTATTCGCCATCGTAGCGTACATTTTATGGAAGGATGTCATTGTCGAGCACCAATGGCCCGACAATCTCAATGGCTGGCTTGGCATTATATCGACACCGCTGGTTTCCCTCATCAGTCTTGGAACTGCTATATTCTATAGCCCGGCAAAGACGAAGGCCGTCAAACCGAACGTCGAGCAGCAGGAAAAGACCAAGAAAGACAACAGCATTCTCGACTGGGAGAAGCTGAGGAACCAGCCGCCGCTGATTCAAGCCATCTCCGTGTCGTCGCTGGCGATGCTGGTGGTGATGTATTTTACGATGCAGCAATACTTCATCACCGTGCCGTGGTTCACGTATGTGGCGCTTGCGGGCGGCATCTGCCTTGTGCTCGGAATGTTCCTCTACTCCTACAAAGGCAGCTTCCAGACTTTCTGCAAGTACCTCTGCGGCATTGTGCTGATTGCCTTCTTTGCCTTCATTGTAACCGTTTTTGTCGGGATGAATAGTTCCAACGTGCGCGAATGGAAGGACCTTGAGGTCGTTTCGTACCAGATACGCAGCCGCGAAGGGAGATTAGATATCTTCGCACCGCGCATCACTGTTGAAATCGACAACCAGATAGCAAACGTCTACATCCACGACCCGTCGCTGATTATGCTGACCCGCCGCTACGGCACAGACTTCAACGACTCCGTCACCGTCGACCTGACAGCCCGACAGATTGTGCCGCACTTCTACGTGAAGCCCAAGGCCAAAGTCAAACCGAAAGCCGCCAACGCTGACGCGCCTACAATAGACTGATGGATTATAAAAGAAGACGCATAAGATGCTAAAGTTTTACAAATACTGTTTCTACAGGATAACGCGTTTTTGGGACCATCCCGTGCATTACTCCTTGTCCTATGACCCGCTGACGCAGAAGGTCGATCCGACCCATCTGACATCCGCGATGGGCATCGTATCGCTGCTCCAAATCTCCAACCTCAACACGCTGCTGATCCTGCCCGTTCTGCTGTTCGGCCACCAGCTGTCGGCCAACCTGCTGTGGATTATCGTGGTGGCAATCGCCGTTTTCAACGTCTTCATCCTTAACAAAGAGAAGCTGTACGACGACTGCGAGGCCCGGTGGAAAGACGAGCCCCCGAAAGCGCGCAAGAGGAACCGCTGGCTACTGATAGCCTACTTTGTCGCCAGCGCCGTGCTGATGTTCGTGTCGTCCAAGATAGTGTATCTCCCGCACTCGCTGACATTGCCCTTCTGGGGAAATTGACCAATCTATAACCGAAAGAACCTCTATGAACATCTCTGTCTTTTGCGCCTCGTCGCACCCTCACGACAAAAGTATTGCCGATGCCGCACAGGAACTCGGCCGCCGTATCGCTCTTGGCGGGCACACGCTCCTGTATGGTGGAAGCAATCTGGGCCTTATGGGCACCGTCAGCAGTGCCGCTCTCGATGCCGGCGGCAGCGTGATTGCCGTCATACCCACCTTCTTCAGCGAAGAAATCATCAACTCACAACCCGTAAGCCATATCGTCCGGGTCAAATCAATGGCCGAACGCAAGGAATACCTCATCGCCCACAGCGACGCCTTCGTGGCCCTCCCCGGCGGCATCGGCACCCTCGACGAAGTGCTCGAAGTGCTGGTCAGCAACCAGCTGGGACCCCTGCGCGACATCAACCATCGCGACAAACCCGTCGTCCTGTACAATCCTGACGGTTTTTACAACCCCTTTCTGCTGCAGTTGGAACTGATGAACGACGGAGGTTTTTTCCGCAGTGGTCGAAATGCAGCTCCTTGCGTTGCCGACACTATTGCCGACATTTTCAACCTGCTGAAGTGACACGGTGTCCATCAAAAATCGAAGTTATCCAAATAGGTCAGCTGCAACACCCCCGTCAGCAAAAGCCTTAACAAAACAGACAAACAAAACAAACAATCAAAACAACCATGAAAAGAACCTCCTTTTCCATTATCCTGCTGATCGTCCTTGTGTCATTGGCAGCTACCGGCTGTTCGGACAAGAAGCGTCATGCCGACAACCCCTGCATTTCTGTCGTCAATTTCGCATCGGACGACCTCCTTGTCTGCGGCAGCTACAATGATTTGATACAACGGATGGGAACCCCTACAAAGCAATTCGTAAGGAAGATGGAAAACGAAGATGCCGCCGGCGAGAAGACCATTGTTAGCGTTCCGATGCTCCAGTACGGCGGTGTCGTCTACTGCCGTCGCGACGACAGTGTGCAACTGACTTTCATCGATCTGCAGAAGTGTGGCAAGCAGCTGACGTTCCAGTTGGACGACGCTCCCCCCCTGTCGCTGGACAGCACCACGCTATGCGACACCTTTTACGACTATCTGGATGCTCAACTGTATCATGACGACCACCTCAAGGCCATCCCCGACGAGGAGAAGCTTTCTTTCGAGCCCCATTACAACGTCGACGGACTCTATTACGCCGTCAGTTTCTGCTCCAACTGCAACAATGCCACTCGTCCATCCATCACCCCTGTTTTTCTGCCCCAGACTCGAAAACTCTGGTACATCGAATTCTCTCCCTTCGACAGCCGGGGATTGTACCGGAAAACCAAGAAATAATTTTTTTCCCTCATCTTGTAAAAATTCGTTTGAAAACGATACCTATAGACTGTAAAACGAATCAACACCCATCAAAAAAAGGAGACACCTTTAAAAAAACTGTCCTAAAACGATGAAACAAAAAAATATGCTTTTCTTGCTTTTTTTCATGGCGGCTGGAATGAGCGGCGCCTATGCACAATATTACAGATTCGACCCCTTCGTCGGTGGCGAGAAGATGATCGGCATCGATGTGGGCACCGGTTTCTGGCTGGGCAATTCGGATGTGAAGATCATCGACAACAGTTACGGCCCCTATAGCGGCTATGCCGCCCAAAGCCTCAAGCGTCCGCCTTTCAATCCCACCGTCGCTCTCGTCTACCGACGCATACTCGACAACGGCACTGTCAACTGGGGCAACAGCTATCGAGTGGCCTTCAACTGGTGGAGCGGAACGGTGGAGGGCGTATCGGGCAGCAATCCCACCAACACCTTCACCACCGATTACAAATACCGCAACCTCGAACTCACCGACCTCTACTACATCATGATTCCCATCGGCGATCAATTCTTCGTCAATGCCGGTGGCGGACTCAGCTTGGGGTTGAATATGGCTCCAAAATCAACCATCAGCTACAGCGACGGTTCGGCAAGCGTCGACACCGAAGGCGGTCTGGACTTTATGGATATGATCTCTGCCCAGATAGATTTTGTCGTCGGAGCCGACTATCTTTTGAGCGACAATATCTCTCTGTCCGCCATCTTTATAGGTTATGCCTTCGACTTTTTCGGTCTCTTTGCTGATGGTGAGGAAAAGGGGTTCCGCGGCGTCGGTGAAGGGCTCTATGTCAGCAAGAAGTTTCCCGCCCAATTCACGGTCGGGGTCACATTCCACCTTTGATAATCCCAACAGATAAACCACCGAAAAAATAATGAACACGGAGCGGACCTATATAGCCATCGACTTGAAATCCTTCTACGCCTCGGTGGAGTGTGTGGAACGAGGCTTGGATCCGCTCAACACCAACCTTGTCGTTGCCGATGCCGCCCGTACCGAGAAGACCATCTGTCTGGCGGTGTCACCTTCACTCAAAGCCTACGGCATCAGCGGAAGGGCGCGACTCTTCGAAGTGGTGGAGCGGTTGCGCGAAGTGAATTTCGCCCGTCAGGCGCAGGCGCCCCACTTCCGTTTTTCGGGCAAATCTATTTACGCCAATGTGTTGGCGTCGCATCCCGAACTGGCTGTCGACTATATTGCCGCCACGCCCCGCATGGCTTTCTATATTGCCTACAGCACCCGCATCTACAACATCTATCTGCGACACATCGCCCCCGAGGACATCCATGTCTATTCTATCGACGAGGTTTTCATCGACGCCACCTCCTATCTGAAGAGTTATCGGCTCACCGCCCACCAACTGGCCATGCGCTTGATGAAGGAAGTACTGACGGAAACCGGCATCACCGCCACTGCCGGCATCGGCAGCAATCTCTATCTGGCCAAGATCGCCATGGACATCGTGGCCAAACACATCCCCCCCGACCAGGACGGCGTGCGCATCGCCGAACTCGACGAGCGCTCCTACCGCCAGCAGCTGTGGAACCACCGGCCGCTGACCGATTTCTGGCGTGTAGGACGCGGCATTGCCAAAAAACTGGAAAACAACGAACTCTACACCATGGGTATGGTCGCCCGTTGTTCGTTAGACAACGAGGAGCTGCTCTACCGTCTGTTCGGAGTCAATGCCGAGCTGCTCATCGACCACGCCTGGGGATGGGAACCCTGCACCCTGGCGCACATCAAGGCCTACCGGCCCGAAAGCAACTCACTGAGCAGCAGCCAGGTGCTGCAGTGTGCCTACACCTTCCCCCGAGCGCGTATTGTGGCGCACGAAATGGCCGATGCTGTTGCGCTGGGGCTTGTGGAGAAGCGGCTGGTCACCGACCAGCTGACGCTTACGGTGGACTACGATGTCGAGAGCCTCTCCCGGCCCGAAATCCGCAGCCAATACCGTGGGGACATCACCACCGACTGGTATGGGCGGTCCGTTCCGACCCACGCTCACGGCACGCATCAGCTGGGCAGGTCCACCTCGTCGTCGCGTCTCATCATCGATGCCATTGTCGGCCTGTTCGACAAGCTGGTCAACCCCGCCCTGCTGGTTCGCCGCATCACCATCGGCGCCTACCATCTGGTCAGCGAAACCTCCGCCTCCCCAGCGTCGCAACCCCGCCCCCAGGGCGTCCAACTGGACATCTTCAACGACTACGAGACCGTCAAAAATCGGCAGACCGAAGAAAACCAGACGCTCAAAAAGGAACGCAAAATGCAGGAGGCAGTCCTGAATATCAAGAAAAAATACGGCAAAAGCGCTATTCTGAAGGGGCTGAACTTTGAGGAGGGCGCCACCGCCATGTTGCGCAACCAGCAGATTGGCGGCCACCGTGGCGGCGAAAGCGGGGATGGAAAATGAAGACGAAGGGGGTTGGAAATGGAAAACGAAAAAGGAAAAACTGCTATGGAATACGACGATATTATCGGGATGGAGCACCCCGTCTCCAAGCGCCACCGTCCGATGCCTCTGGAAGCTCGGGCCGCTCAGTTCGCCCCCTTTGCGGCGCTGACCGGCCATCAGGACGCCATCGATGAGACCGCCCGCCACACCGACGCTTTTGCCGATTTGGAAGCCGACGCCCTCTCCTCCTTGGACCGCAAACTGGACCATCTGCGGCAGTTGTCCGCAGACGGAGGCGCGACACCGTCGGTCACCGTCACCTTCTTTGAGGCCGACAGCCGCAAAAGCGGCGGCCGCTATGCTACCCTCCAAGGCAGCCTGAAGCGGATAAGGGACGACGAGCAGCTGTTGGAACTGGCCGACGGGCGAAGAATCGAGATTCGGAGAATTGTGGATTTGATGTGCGAGGGTTGACCTCCGCCGCCGCTCCCCTATCGGATCAGGGTGACAGTACCCTTTCGCGATTGCGGCTGACGTGGTTTGTCCGCCGTGGTGTAGGTCAGTATCCAGACGTACGATGCTTGAGGACATGGATGTCCGTTGCATGTGCCGTCCCAAGTGGCCGCAGGATCCGTGCTGTGGAAGACCAGCAGTCCCGCACGGTTGTAGATGCTCAGTTCGTACGATGCCAATCCGGTCACGGCCAAGAAGAAGCGGTTGTTGGTGGACACGTCCGGCGTGAATGCATTGGGAGCGAAAATCTTGTATCTGTAGAAGGGTATCACCTTCACAGCCGTATCCTCACAATAGTCCGACATGGCGATGAGGGTTACGACAACCGAATCCGCATCGCTCTCCGGTCGACACCATATCTGCGGATCGTCGCCATAGAAGATATCGTCGACCCACCACACACGGGTAGTGCTCGAGCGACTCCTGTCGATGGCCAGAAAATTGTCCTTCTCGTCCGAAAGATACTCCGGTGACACTTCGATCCGCGCCTCCGGCACCATCATGGGCCCAATCGGTACCGACGCCGACGCCGGACAGAGCGGCGTCCGGGTGTAGTCCGCCGTCAGTGTCAGCACCATCGGTAACCGCGGTGCAATCCAAATCTGGTCGGCCTCGCTGTCGCCCCAGTCGGGATTCCAACCGATATCGGAGCTCCACTGCAGCGCATCCACATCGGCATGAGCCGAGATGAGGAAGCCGCGCAAGGTGCAGTCGGCCTCAAGGTCGAAGCTGACCTGAGGCAGCGGCAGTTGCGAGAGGGTCAGAATCACGATGCTATCGCAACCTTCGAAGGTCAGCAGCGAATCGAAGTAGATGCCCGGCGACGTGATGGTCCGACCAGCGAACCGATAGGACTCGCCGACGCAGAAGGTGTCGGTAATGCGCACAACGGCAGGAGCTTTGCGGCGGAAATCGAGGGTCACGATGCTGTCGCATCCGAAACGAGACGTAAGCGTCACCTGAGGTCCGAAGGTCCTTTCGGTGTAAGTTCGGCCGTCGATCCAAGTGATCGGATGACAACTCTCCACATGGTCCACCACCTGGTACACATCCGAGATGACCAGATTGAGCATGTGAACCGAGTCGCAACCCTCCGCCGTGTAGAAACGGCGCTGGTAGAATCCCATGAAGGTGTTGACGTTGAAAAGGGTATCGAGCCACTCGAAAGGCATCTCGTTGCGACAGACATGAGCCGAGTCGACCTCCAAGTACGTCGGCCACACATGGAGGTTCAAAGTGACGATGCTATCCGCGCCCGTAGTGGCAAGACTGGTGGCCGTCTTGGTGATGGTTAGCGGAGGCTGTTCGCCGTCGGCGATATCGGCGCTGGAGAAGAGCTCCCCACCCCAAAACATCGGCAGACTGCTGAAACACAGTGAGGTGTCGGCCGATGCATATCGATTGCGCAGCACCCGTAGCGAAAGGCTGACGGTGCTGTCGCAGCCAGCAGCGTTGGTAGCGACGAAGGAAGTGTCGAATGCCCAAAGCGTCGTGTCGTTGGCATCGGTTTGCATGTCGTCGGCTGTGATTTCCAGTCCCCATCGGGTGAGTGGCAGTGCGTTTTCGACGATGGTGTCCGAGTCGGAAAAGAGTGACGTCGGCAATAGCGTAAGTGAGAGTACAACGACGCTATCCGCCCCCGTCGACGCTGCAAGCAACAAGGTGTCGCTGTGGTGCAGAGGCGGCGGGAGAAGAAGGTCGAAGTCGGCCGAATCGAAGACCGCCCCGTGCCACGTTAACGGCAATCCAGCCGCGCAGACGGCAGTATCGAGCACTGTTTGTCGGTTGCGCAGCACCCGCAGCGAGAGGTCCACCGAGCTATCGCAACCAGCAGCGTTGGTAGCGACGAAGGAGGTGTCGAAAGCCAGCAGCGACGAATCGGTGTCATACGCCGACAGACTGTCATACGCTATCAGCAGACCCCAACGGGTGAGCGGCAGTGCGTTTTCGACGATGGTATCAGTGTCGGCGAAGTGCGACGGCTGTCGAATGTCGAGCACCAGCGTCGCCGAGCTGTCGCAGCCAGCAGCCGTAAGGAATGGGAAAACGACAGACGTGGACTGCGTACCCATGTCGAAGAGCGTATCCCCCCATTGAAGCGGCAGTTCGCTCTCGCAGAGCGAGACCGAATCGATGGAGAATGACGGCACCTGAACCCTCACGCTGCGGGCAAGAGAATCATGACAGCCGTTGTTGTCGACGAAGAAGCAGCGAATCACCGTGTCGGCCAGAGGCGCCAAGCAGACAGACGGCAGCGAGAGCGAGTCGGTGGAGTTCCAGCGAGGGTTGATGATATTATCTGTAGCGAAGCACAGCGTGTCGCCCGCGCAGCACGACGAGTCGCCAAGCAGCGCCCCATCTGTTGCCGCCCACTCCAGATGGAGCGGCAGTCGCAGCGTATCGGTGCACTCGCCCGCCGCCAAGGCAGCGACCATCGTAACGACATAATCGCCCGCCGTTTCGTAAGTTGTAGAAGCATTGTAGGCAAGCGACGAGTCGCCATTGTCGAACCACCAAGCGGCAGATTCGCAAGCCTCGCGAGGCTCCAGTGGCGCGACGCCGTCGGCCGTTACGGCGCTCAAGTTTTCGAAGGAGACATGGAATCGGCAGTCGCTGATTACGACAGCAGGCGTAGCAAACGCCAGCGGGTAGCGGGCACCAGCAAAGGCCGTCAGCGTGAAATGGCACGACGTGTCGTCGGCAAAGGTACATTTGCAGTAGTAAGTGCGGCTGCTGTCGGTGCTGACGGCGATGCTTTGGGCGTGGCTGATGGTCGTTGCCGCCACGTTGTCCGGGTCCACATACCAAGAGTAGCTGAATCCCGGAGGAGCCGTGAAGGTATTCGTCGTCGCCGCGCCGCAGTGAGTCGTCTCGATGCGTTTGGAGCCGCACTGCAGAGTGAAATAAGCATAGCCGAAGTGGCTACCCTCGTTGCAGTCGCGCGTCGTGAGCCGGACACGCACCAGCTGTCCGTCGAAGGGAGACAGGTCCACACCCACCGTCGTCCAGTCCTTCCACAGCACCTGCGACGAATCGACCACATGCCAACCAGCCGTGTGGTCCGCCCTGAAGTCAGCCATAGCACACCCCGCGAGCGGAGAACCCGACGCGTCCAGCACTTCGAGCGTGAACCGAGGCTGATCGTCGGAGGCATGTAGCGGATCCTGCAGCACGGCGGCATAGCGCAGCAGCAGCAAGTCGTAGTCGGCCGCATTGACGAGAAGCGAATACTCCACGGATTCGCCTTCGGGGTTGGAGGGGTTGGACGACCAGTTGCCCAAACGGACCGACGCCAGACCACCGGGAGCCACCGTACGCAGCATACCACCAGTCCGCGGGTCACGTTCAGAGGTATCCGAATGGATTGTATGGCGGCTCAGTGACGAGCCCGCACCAAAGTCCACCCTTCCGAGCACAGCGGAAGGATTGTCGAATGGTCCCACGGCGCACGACACATAGTCAGCCGCAAGGTCGGTAGGATCGATGCAGACGGACGCTCCCCCCGGGGTGTACACATGCAGCGAGCGCACAAAAGCAGCGGCGCAGCTGTCGGCGGCGTGGGGCATGACGACCACCGAATATGGTGACAACGACTGCAGTGGTGCCAGACGCAGCGGCGGTGTAACGGCATGAAGGAGCACTATCGAATCCACGCCAGCCGTCGAGCATACCACATCGCAAGTCGCGTCGCCCATTCGGTGCCAATCCAAGGTAAGCCCGTCGGGGTCGACCGAAGTGAGCGTCACATCCCAGATCCCGCTTTCTGCAAGACCCACTCGGTCCACACAATCCGTTACCGATGTGGCGGTCCCCGTCGACATCCGCAGTGCCAGGAAATGCACATTGGCAGCGCCGTTCAGCAGCGGGACAGAAAGTATCAGACCGCTGTCGGCCGGTTCGATTATCGAAGGCATTGCGACGAAGGACGAAGGATCCAGACCATCGCGCAGCAGACCCACCTCGAAGGGAGGCACATCGGAGCAACGCAGATGCAGTGTCAGCAACAAGCTGTCGGCCGATGCCGCATCCACAGGAGGCAGCGCCACCACATCGTCCATCGCCCGCCAACCCGCAGGCAGCGAACCGCCGCTATGCAGCACCTCGCACCACGGCAAAGCCACAGGCGCCGACAAGGTCGACCCCCTCAGCGGCTGGCGGCAAGAATAGACGTTCGGCGCACATCGCAGATAGCAATCCACGGCACTATCGTCAGGCCAAACGAAGGAGAGAGGCAGCGAGTCGCAGAGCCATAGCGTACCCGACCCCTGAGCGAACCCCGTCGGGCCCACTTCGACGTAGACAGCGTTCACCGCCGAGGACTCCGAAGAGACAACAAAACGGTTGTGTTCCACAAGATTCAGATGCACATCGGCCGGAATAAGACACCGTTCCGCACTGAAGTCGTCCAACCAAGCGGCAGCAGGATAGGGAGCGCTGTTTGACAGCCGCAGCGCCACGAAGCCGCCAGCCATCGAGTTGCCGAAAGCCACCGTTGCCGCGTACCAATCCGAGGAGGTTGCCGTCAGCGTGTCCGTCGGGACGAAGGAAGAGGCATCGGAGCGGTCGCCCAGCCACCCCACTTCCAGCGACAGCCGGTTTTCGTAGCCAGCCTGGAAGCGGTAGCGGAAGGAGAGGAACGCCGACGAGTCGTTCCCCTCGCCCAATTGAGGCAGCACCACCAGAGTTGGGTCACTGCCATTCGAGGCGGACACCGCCAGGCAATTCGAAGCCGACAGCCCCACGCCATCCACTATGGTGACGGAAGTTGCCGGGCCCGAGAGCGCGGACCACCCCGAGGGGAGAGCAGCCGACGAGCCATTGTCGAAAGACTCGCACCAAGGCAAAGGGGAAGCCAGGCCCGAGGAGACCCGGAGCGGAGGCAGGCAAGAGAGCGACGCGGCGTCGCAGCGGACATAGAAGTCGTAATCCGTCAAAGGCTGCAAGTCATCCACCGAAAAGGGCAGCGAGACGACATGCACCAAACGGGGAGCCGCCGGCAGCGATGAGTCGCCAGAAGACCCCTGGACAAAGCCATGCGGACCATATTCCACCCACACATCGGAGGGGAAGTCAACGAAAGCCGAATCGACCGACAGAGCGACGCTGTTGGACGAAACCAGACGGGCCCTCAACGGCGGACAAGGCTGCAACACCAGACTGCGCACATCCAGCGATCGCAACCCGTCGGACGACAACATCCGCAAAACGACGAAGCGTCCCGAGTCGGCCTGCAACGCAAGCGGCACCACGCAATGCTGCCAGAGATTCGCGTCGCAACGGAGCGAGGCCAACTGTCGGAAGGACGACAAATCGTTCGGATGCGCCACCGTGCCCACCTGCAATGACACGTAGCGACAGTCTGACGCCAACATATCGAACGAAAGAGCGAACAAATCCCCATCAGCGACCTGCAACGGCGGAAGAATCGCATAAGCAGCGTAGCTGCCAAGCGACTGGAAGCGAAGCACCTGTTGGTTGTTCGAATTGGACAGCACCCGAGGCCACGGATTGGCCGACGAAGCGCTGAAGCTGCTGTAGTCATGCTGCCGATACCAACCTTCAGGGAACGCCGATGCACCCGAGCCACAATCCGCAAAGTCCTCGCAATAAGGCAAAGGCAGCGCGATGCTGGTGGTAATGGAGGCAAAAGGCGCGCACAAAGAAGACGCAGCACACGCCGAGCAGAGAGACCACTGCGATTGCGACCAAGCGTAGACATCGTAGGCAGTCGACGCCTGGAGGTCCGAGATAACCGTATCGCCAGACGAACAGAAAACGGGGAGCACATCCGGGATTTGCCCGTGAGGGACGACACCCAGCCAGCAGCCATGGAGCGAAGAATCGACCGCGATACGCACGCTGTTCCAATCCACCAGCGAAACCTCAGGCCGCGGGAACGAAGAAAGGAAGACCCCATCGACCGAGATATGGCGAGTAGCAGGCGAACCGAAGACAATCTGACGCAAGACGATGAAGCCACTGGAGACGCCACAATCAGCAAAAGAGACGTGAAACTGCTCCCAGTTGTCGTAGTTTGCCACGCTGTTTCGAAGGGTGTCGACCGGAATAAAATCAGTCACATCATCGGGGTTGTCGGAGACACCCACGACGAGGGCGGTATTGGTACAGTCGTTGCTGCTCATTGTGAGATAGAGATGGCAACGATGAAGCGAATCGATGTCCATTTGCGGCAGCACAGCATAGCAGTAGCCGCTGGAGTTGTTTTGAAAATGAAGGGCACTGCGCATATTGTCGCTATCCACATGCAGGTAGCGGTTGTGATTCCAGGTGTTATGACGTTGCCAACCCGAGGGGAATGCATCGTTGCCGCTGCCCCACGAGGAGAAGTCCTCACAGAAAGGCAACGAACGCCCCGGCACATAGGTAAGCGGACGCGAAGGACAGCCCTCTGCCGTCGCACCATCGCAGCGCGGCGACACGTATACGTCGTAGGCCGTCCGCATATCCAATCCGCCGATACGGCATTCCGACCCCATGACAGACAACGTGGTTCCCTGTCCTGGAGTGAAGCCCAGCGGGCCATACTCCACTGCCACCGACTGGGGTGCCTGGAGGGCGGTCCAAGAGACCACAAGGCTGTCGGACACCACAGTTAGCGACGCGTCGCGAACAGCACAATGAGTCAAACTGACATTATCGACAAAGCAACGGACGGCACCTCCATTGCTTTCAAAGACAAGCGAGACAAAAGGATTTCCGACAAGGTCATCGTTCAAATCGACCACGAAACGTTGCCAGACGCCAGGTTGGTCCAAAGACAAGGTGTCGATCACCACACGAGAAGCCATGCTGTCGGGATGGGACTGCAATGCCACCAGGAAACGTGCGCCGTTGCCCGTCGCCGTCACATTGTCGGCATAGGCGTCGAATGAAAGCAATGCCCCACTCCCCTGCCCTTCACCCACAGGCGGCAACAGTGCGGTGGCAGGAGTCGTCACGCCGGCCGAAAGCTGCAAGCATTGGCCTCCACCGGGCGACAGGGCTAAAGAAGGACAACTGCCATTCCCCTCCGTCGGGCGGCTCCAGACTGCGGCAAGGGTCGCCGTGTCGCTTTCAAATGTCTCGCACCATGGCAGCAGCACTGCCTCTGGCAGTGTTCGCGCTCTCAAACGCCCAACGACATCGTCGCCGTCGGTTGTCGTAACCCGTCCGGTTTGTCCGCATCGGCAAGCGGCAGTGAACAAGAAATCGTATGCTGTGGCTGCAGTCAGATTGCCTATCGTATCGTGCGTGGCGGTGAGCACCACGCTATGGCCCGTGCCGGGCACGAATCCCGTCGGTCCGTATTCGCACAGCAAACTGTCGGTTCCAAAACCCATCCATTCCACCACGACGGAGTGGGTCCCCACTTGGGTCAGCGTCACCCCCGTGGCGACACAAGACTGCAGGCAGATGTCGTCGACCAACACGACCGCCCCCACCCCGTCGGTGGCGCTGAGGCGCACGGCCAACCGTACGGTGCTGTCGTTGGCATGATGGAACTGGAGCAGCTGTCGCTGCCACAGACCATCGGACGCGAGCATCAACGAATCGCCAGCAGCGGTGAAGGTATCGGCATCGCCAGCGTCGGACACGTAACCAGCCTCGAGCCGTCCGCTGCCGCTCACTGGGCGAAGCCAGAAGAGCCCATAGAGGCTGTCGCGCTGCGGGCAGTCCGGACAGGTCTGCAGACGCGGCAAAATCAACGTGGCACTGCCGTCGGCGGACACCGACATGCGCAAGGAGCGGCCGCCACCAACAGTGTGGTTGTCCGCCGAAGAGAGCGTCAGGCTGTCGCCCGCACCACCCATGCGATCCCACTGCGGCGGGAACGCTCCCGATGCTACCGACTCGAAGTCATCGCATAGCGGCAGCCCTTCGCGTTCGAACGGCGTCCCGGCCACCGCCGTCACATAATTGCAGGCGTCGGCAGCCGTATAGAAATGAAAGACATATCGTGTGCCCGCGTCGAGTCCCGAAATCGTGACCGGCGAAGCGGCCAGCGCCAGACGCACGCCATCGCCCGATTCGAAATCGCCCTGCGTGGCCAGGTATTCCACCCAAACGCTGTCGACCGCAGGAGTGGCATCCCACAAAAGAGCGACCGAGTGTTCGGAAGTTGGTGTCGCCGAACAGGAATTGATGCGACCAACATCCAACGCGACATCATCGAGGAAAGCCGACGCTCTGTGACACGGGTTGTCCACCCCATAGCGGAAAGCGACGTGGCGGCCACTGCCAGCATAGGGCGCCAGCGACAGATGCAGATGGTGCCAAGCTGAAGGCGAGACGGTGAACGTGTCGATTGGAGCGAAGGATGCGCCGTCCTGCGGATTGTCGGTCACTCCCACCACCAGATGCGAGCCCCCCTGCTGGTTGTCGTCGAAGAACCAGAAATCGAGGTACAGCCCGGCCAGATTGACACTATCGACCGAAGGCATAACAACAGTGACATCGTCGGAAGATGTCGCACCGCAAGGTCGACTGCGAAGCCTCAGCGAACGTGCACCGCGCGCAGTAGAGCCGTCGACGAAAACGGTGTCGCCTTCGAGAGCTGACCAACCGTAGGGCAGCGTGCCGGGCGTTTCGCCATTGAAATCGAAACATACCGGTGCAGTCAGCGGCGGCGGGAGCAAAGGCACCACGAGGCTGACGGCGCGGCAAGGGCTTGCGGTGTCGGCGGCGGAGCCCCAAAGCAGACAGCGGCAGACTGCTCCCGGACGGAGGCTGTCGACATGCAGCACGGTGTCGGCCACAGGAATGCAATACAGCTGTTGCGAATGGGGCGCAGCAGCATCGGCCGACAATGCCACCCAGGTAGTGTCGGAGCAAGCCGCCCGACGCCAGGAGAGAGTAAAGGATCGGTCAGTGACGGCACTGGCCGTCGCATCAGAAGGAAAGCAGCGCGAGAGCGCCAAATTGTCGACAGTAGCATAGAGGCTGCCCACCTTGAGGAACGCCAGATGGCGACCCGTTCCTGAATAGCGGCCAAGGTCAAAAATATAGGGTCGACTATCACTATGGGTAAGATTGAGCGAATCGAGCGGTTCGAAGGAAGCCGGGTCCGACGGATCGGTGAGGAAGCCCAGCAACAGGCGGCAGTTGCACTCATAATCGCGGCTGCCTCCGATGGATACCCGCAGGAAGAGACCCGAAAGCGAATCCTCCTCCAGCGGCGGAAGGAGCAGCATGGAAGGGGCGCTGTTGGACGAGAAGAGCGTGAAGCACTTGCCCCCTGCCAGCGTGTCGTCGGCCAACTGGGGATAGCCCGCCACAACAAGCGGACGCTGCCATCCGTCGGGGAACAAGGAGAGATGGTCGAAGTCGTTGCACCAGCCGTCGACAAGCGATTCGGGAAGCGACGTGAACCCATAGCGCGACGCGAGACAAGCAGAGACGCTGTCGGCGCAAAGAGGATAGACATAATAATTGTAGGTGGTGCCCCGTTGAAGCGTATCGACGACGAGGCTGCCGCCCCGGACAAGACCGCTGAACGAGCCCGTCCCCCGGGTGAAACCGATGCGACCCAATTCGACGACGGCACCAGAGAATGACGTTCCCAAAGAATCCCAACTTATGGTGACGCTATGCGAATTGATGTCGGAGTGGCGGATATTGGAGACGATGCAGGAAGAAAGCATCAAGTCGTCGACAATCACCCTGCTGTTGCCCAGACAGGAGCCCTCCTGACAGAGACGGATGGCGATGTGGCGGCCGGTGCCGACATAGTCAGCGAACGACACCGAATGCTCGCGCCATTGGGAAGCCGACACTGGAACTGAAGCCACCAATTGGAACGAAGAGAGGTCGTCGGGATTGTCCATCACCCCCACTTGAAGCCGGCCGCTATTGCACCACGCCCAAGAATGGAAAGAGAGCACCAACTGGCGGATGTCGGCCTGGGCCAGATAGGGCAGCGCAACCATACTGTAAGGCTCATCAAGAGAGCCGTAGCTATCGAATGCCAGTGCATAGGAACCGCCACGCGCCGTTTCGGAGGTCACAGCAGGATAGCCGCCAAAGGTGTTGCAACGGGACCATCCCTCGGGGAAAGCTCCCCCGTTTTCGAAATCCGCGCAGAATGGCAGGGAGATGTCGTTGGAGAGCGTACGGACACTGAGGCGGTTCATATCGCATGGATGCCACGAAGCGCCACAGAATGCATAGACCAACAGTTCGTAGTCGGTAGAAGGGACGAGCCCCTGAAGCGCCACCTGCGGCGCGGACTGCAGATCGGTTCCTGCAGCGACCACCAGCCGTCGTGCCGTGTCGGCCACGAAACCCGGAGCACCCCAGAGGACGACGACGCTGTCGAGCGGGTGATTGCCATCAGGCAGCGACCATTGCACCAGCAGACCGGTAGAGGAGACTTGCGAGACGCGGACACCAGACAAAAGGCAGGAACCCAGTTGGAGGTTGTCGACAAAGATAACGCCATCGGTTTCCAGCGGGCGCAAAGCGATACACGATGCCGACCCCTGATAATGGGCGAAATCGACCTCGGAAGACAGCCACTGTTGTGTTGAATGGACGGTGACCGTGTCGACGACCTCGAAGTCGGTGACATTCTCCGGACTTTCCACCACACCGACCAACAGCCGAGCCGGCGACAGCGAGAAGCAATGGAAAGCCATTTTGAGGGAGGCGACCGAAACAGTGTCAAAAAGAGGCAGAAGCACGGTGCGTTGCGGATGGATCGTGCTGGCCGCGAGCGAAAGCGACTGCTGCCCCTCGAACGAACGATTGGACTGAAGCGAGGCCCACACGGCACCATCGTTATCGCCCACTGCACGCCATCCGAATGGCAACCCCGACGATGGAGACTCGAACGACTCGCACAGTTGCGCTACAGGCAAGTCTGGTTGAAGGGTGCAGGCCGAAGTGGAGGCATAAGGCTCTAGAGGAGCGCACCCCTGACAACGCGGGATGACATGAAGTTCATAGGCTGTGGCAGGCTGCAAGCTATCGATGCGTAAAGGCGAACTGACATCCGTCAGCCGACGGCCGGTGCCAGCCACGAAACCCAAGGGTCCTATCTCAACATCGGTGCCCGACACCACACCATAGTTGTCCCACTGCAGCCAAAGGCTATGCGTAGACCGGTTGAACGCCACGGGATGGGACACCCCGCAGCACTCCACCGAAAGACTATCGACCCACACCTCACGCTGGTTGGCATCCTGCTGACTACGCAACATGCGCAAAGCGATGCGTCGACCGGAAGCCTGCACAGCATCGAGCGGTACGACATATTCCTGCCAGACGTCAGCGAATGTAGTCGTGAGGGTTGAGACAGGGACAAAATTGTTTGTATAGAGCGAATTGCCCTCGCACAGGCCCACTTGAAGCGAGACACCGACGTGAGGTGACCGGATGCGGAGACGCACCATGAGCGAAGCGACAGGAGTAGTGATATGCGGAGACACCACCATGGAGAAATGTCCACCCACATTGTTGCTGCCACAATACAGACGCAGCGCGCCGCCATCGGCGGCAGGCGATGCAGTGATCTGCGGCTGGTTCAGGTCGTCGTCGAAATTGGACAGTCGGGTCCAGCAATCAGGAATCACATCGGGACCGATGCCGTAGCCGTCGAAATCCTCGAGGAACGGAGCCAGAACGCTATCGACGCAAGGCGTCCGAAAAGAGAAATGGCTGTAGCAACACCGATTGTCGGCATGGGCCGAGTCGGCAACAGACAGATGATAAAGATGGGCTGGTGCAAGATGAGAGAAGGTGTAGCCGTTTCCTGAAGCCGCAAAGAGCGAGTCGTTCAGACCAAGGACCAACGGGCGTTCGGGATGGCTGTTGGACCATGAGAGGGCCACCTCGGTGGGTGTGAGCAACGTCAGGGTGAAATTGTCGACAACGTTTTCGCATAGGGAGTCGCGCCCCGTCACTTGGTAGCGAAACAAAAATCCCGAGCGGTTGGTGGCTCCATCGGTCTGGAACCTTATGGAGAGGAACCCGGTCGTCGACGTGAGCACCAGCGTGTCGTTTCCGGACAGCGTCTCCGCCAATGGTGTGCCGCTGTCGCGATAGCCGTCGTAGACGGTGATGAGGTCGTAAGACACTTCGGTGTCATAGCGGCCGTAAAGGCTGATCGTGGCACCGGGAGAGGTATAGACGACGCAGCCGCCGTCGAAATTGGGGTTGTAGTCGCTGTTTGGTCCGCCATTGTCGCAAATGACGCCTTCGGGAATGGCACAGCCATCCACCTCAATCCAACGGTTGTTGACCAAGGCATGGGTGGTTTGGGCCGGAAGGAGGGTTGGAAGCAGCAGAAAAGACAACAAACAGAGGAAAAGGGGAACCGAAATTGCTCGAGAAGGGAACGATATGGAATCCATTGTTTTCATGGTTCTTCAATCACGATGCTTTTTTCGTTTGGTTTGGTGTTCGTATAGCGGTGTCACTTCGAAAAACGGCGTCCGGAATGGTTTTGCCATCACCGCTCACCCTGGCGCACCCGGGGGCAGCGATTGTCGTCTGCAAGAGACGCATCTGTTCGAACGGCGGAAAATGGTGACAATTGGCAGGTTGCAAACCGAGTGTGCTAGGGAGGGGATTAACACTAGGAGAAGGGGGTCAGTACTGTTCCTTTTCGTTGGGGAAATTGGAGGTTTTGACGTCGGAGACGTACTGTTGGATGGCGGAGGAGATGTCGTCGCCGAAGGTGCCGTAGAGGCGGAGGTAGCGCGGTTTGAACTGCTGGGTGATACCGAGCATGTCCTGGAGCACCAGCACCTGACCGTCGACATGGGGACCCGCGCCGATACCGATGATGGGAATTTTGATTTCGGACGAGATGGTGGCGGCGAGAGCGGCGGGGATTTTTTCGAGGACGAGGGCGAAGCAGCCCGCATCCTGGAGGACATGGGCGTCGTGGAGGAGCCGCTGGGCCTCGTCGGGATCGGTGGCGCGGACGGCATAGGTACCGAATTTGTTGATGCTTTGCGGGGTAAGGCCCAGATGGCCCATGACGGGGATGCCCGCGGAAAGGATGCGTTGGATGGATTCGAGCACCTCTTCGCCCCCTTCCAGCTTGACGGCGTCGGCGCCAGTCTCCTTCATGATGCGGATGGCGGAGGCGAGAGCCTGCTTGGAGTTGCCCTGATAGGTGCCGAAGGGCATGTCGACGACAACGAGGGCCCGGGAGATGGCGCGGGTGACGGAGGAGGCGTAGACGATCATCTCGTCGAGGGTGATGGGGAGGGTGGTCTGGTAGCCCTCCATGACGTTGGCGGCGCTGTCGCCGACGAGGACGACATCGATTTTGGTGCGGTTGATGAGTTGCGCCATGGAGTAGTCGTAGGCGGTGAGCATAGCGATTTTCTCGCCATGGAGTTTCATATTCTGGAGCACTTTGGTGGTCACCTTGGTGACATCGGTTTGGAGGTAAGCCATAAGGAGTACGGTTGGAAAAAAAATGAAAAAAACTGGAGAACGGTTAAAGAGGGTCACTCGTCCAGCGACTCGTCGTCGGAGTAGCGAGGATCGGAGGCGGGGGAGTCGGCGTCGTCGTCGAGCGGGTCCGGTTCGTCGTCGACGATGCGCAAGAGGAGACGGAGCGGCTTCTTGATCTCGTAGTTGCCGTGACGGTCGAGGCGATAGGCCTTGTAGTGGCGACCGTTGTAGGTGAAGGAGCCCTGTTCGAGGTCGGTCTTGCACTCGTAGAAGTAGTCGTCGATTTCGTCGGGCTGGATACGTTTGCCCAGGAAGATGGTGTCGAGCTGGGAGACATTGATGGCCGCCTGGATGTTGAGGGAGACCTTGGAAGGGATTTTCTTGGTGGTGAGCGCCTTGTATTCGGTGCCTTTGGGCGAGTGCTTCTTGCCGAAGATGCGGATCTTGCTGTCAAGCTGGTCCTGGGTGACGGGGAAGCGGACATAGATGGAATCCGGCAGCGGCTGGGAGCATTCGCCATAGGCGCGGTTGATGCTGCTGTGGAGGACGACGTAGCCCACCTGAAGGATGATCTGCTTGCGGTGAGGCACGAGGAAATAGTCCTCAAGGATGGGGCGGTAGTCGAGATGCTCCTCGATGGAGAAGAGCGGGTTGGGGGGGCAGGTGTCCTTGGTGCCGCGAACGGAATAGAGGGCCCCTTGCTTCATGAAGACGGAAGCGTAGTAGGCCCGGATGGTGGTGTCGTGGGCGGGGATGATGCAGCCGCGAGCGGCACCCAGACACTCGTCGGGATTGTTGCGGAAGGAGACGAGGACGCAGTTGTCGAGATCGATGGAGCCGTTGAAGGTGCGGCGGCTGGGGGGCAGATCGTTGGTGATAAAGGCCCGGCGGTCGACAGGCACCTCGTAGCGGACAAGTTCGAGGGTGTCGCCGTGACAGTGGCACGAGATGGGGTTGGCCGCGTAGCGGATGGGGAAAGGCGCATAGGAGCGGTTGGCGAAGTAGTTGTAGACAGCGTCGACCCGTTGGGTGTTGAGCGACTGGTTGTTGGAGTAGCCCTCGATGGTGATGGAATAGAGCATGGGGTTGGAGCGGGAGAAGGCGACAGAGTAGGCCGAATCGAGCCAGTCGAGGGCGTCGACGGGATAGTCGGGGGCGCTGCCCGGATAGTGGATGAGGAGGCAGAAATGCTCGGGGTTGACCATGGCGCGCTGCATGTTCTTGATGGGTTTGGCGCTGGGGATATAGATGCCCGTCTGTGCGGAGAGCGGCAGCACAGAGAGGAGGAGCAGGAGGCGGAGGAAGAATTTCATGAATTAAAAACTTATAACGATTGAGGAATTAAGATGGATTACGCTACCTGGTTTTTATTTTGGGGGGGTAAGGTCCTTAGTGGCTTTAACGGGTTATTGGGTGCGGGGGGTGGATTCGATCAGCTGGTTGATGATGGTGTCGGCGGAGAGGGATTCGGCTTCGGCGAAATAGTTGCGGACGATGCGGTGGCGGAGCACGGGGAGGGCGACAGCGATGACGTCCTCGATGTCGGGGGAGTATTTGCCGTGGAGGGCGGCGTGGGTTTTGGCGGCGACAACAAGATACTGTGAAGCACGGGGGCCGGCGCCCCAGGAGATATACTTGGAAGCGATGGAGCCCCCGTTGGCTGGGGGGCGGGTGGCCGCAACGAGGCGAACGGCATAGGAGATGACATTGTCGGGCACGGGGATGGAGCGGATAAGACGCTGGTAGTCGACAATCTGCTGAGCGGAGAGGACGTTGTTGACGGGCGTATCGAGGTCGACGGTGGTCTGACGGACGATGTCGACCTCCTCGTTGAAGGAAGGATAATCGACCAGCACGTTGAACATGAAGCGGTCGAGCTGAGCTTCGGGGAGCGGGTAGGTGCCCTCCTGCTCGATGGGGTTCTGGGTAGCGAGGACAAAGAATGGCGGCTGGAGCGGATAGGTGATGCCCGCGATGGTGACGGCGTGCTCCTGCATGGCCTCGAGGAGGGCGGACTGCGTCTTGGGGGGAGTGCGGTTGATTTCGTCGGCCAGGAGGATATTGGCGAAGAGCGGCCCCTTGACGAAGCGGAACTGCCGCTGCTGGTCGAGGATTTCGCTGCCGGTGATGTCGGACGGCATGAGGTCAGGAGTGAACTGGATGCGGGAGAAGGAGAGACCGAGCGTTTGGGCGAGGGTGTTGACCATAAGCGTTTTGGCGAGACCCGGGACACCCACAAGAAGACAATGGCCGCCGGAGAAGATAGCGATGAGGAGGCTGTCGACGGCCTGATCCTGACCGATGATGCGATGGGATATTTCCTGTTTGAGGAGATGATAGTGATTGACGAGAGGGGAAAGCATATTGAAAAATGATGAATGAGCGATTGGACCGCTTAACGTTATTATAATGTTATACCTTAATACCAAAAGAAGGAGGTCAATTGTTGTCGAACCATTTGAGGCGGAAGGTGCAGGACTGGAATTCGGGGTCGATGTGGATATAGGTGCTTTTGATGTTTTTGGCCGCCCAAGCGTAGAGTTTGTCCTGTTTGGCCCGTTCGAGGGCGGCGTAATAGATGCGGTCGTAGTCGTCGGAGAGGTTGGCCCGGTGGTCGGAGTTGCGGCGGACGACGGTGACGATGCGGTAGGCATCCTGATTGAGGTCGGTCTTGAACTGGGAGGCATTGGAGACTTCGCCCGCATTCATCTGGGAGAAGGAGATGCCCGGATAGAGCTGCCGGAGGTCGGCGAGGGTGAATTTGAGACCGCCGTTGGAGGGATGGGTGACGGCGCCCCCCTGGATGCGGTTGGGGCTTTCGGAGAAGCGACGGGCCGCGTCGGCGAAGGAGATGTGACCCAGACGGATCTGCTGCGCGATGCTGTCGAGAAGGATGCGCTGACGAAGGAGGTCTTCGGGCGAGACCTTGGGCGACATGAGGATGTGGCGGCAGTTGATGGTGTTGCCCCGACGTTCGATGAGCTGGATGATATGGAATCCGAACTGAGTCTCGATGACGGGAGACACCTCGCCCGGCTTGAGGGCGAAGGCCGCCGCTTCGAATTCGGCGACCATGACCCCCCGGTTGAAGAAGCCCAGTTCGCCCCCTTTGACGGCAGAAGCCTGGTCCTCGGAATAGAGGGTGGCCAGCATGGAGAACTGAGCCCCGTCGAGTACCCGCTGGCGCAGGGCGTTGAGCTCGTTGCGGACGCGGTCGCGTTCGGCCTCGGAGACAGAAGGGGTACGGACGATTTCGGCAATCTCGAAAGTCTCGTCGATCATAGGGATGCTGTCGGGCGGGATGCTGTTGAAATAGTTGGAGACCTCGAAGGGAGTCACCTTAACATCCGAAGTGAGGTCGTACTGGACCTGATCGACGAGCATACGTTCGCGAATCATCTTGAAAAGAAGGTCGTGGAGTTCGTTGAAGGAATAGCCTGTAGCCTGGCGGATAGCCTCGTGGCTGCCGTACTGGCGCTCGTAGTTTTTGAGGTAGTTCTGAACATTCTGTTCGACGGTCTCGTCGGAGATTTCGGTGCTATCGACTTCGCCCTTGTGCATGAGCAACTTGGAGATGAGGATGCTTTCGAGGATCTGGCAGCGGTTTTGGAAGGCGTTGTCGTAGCCCTGCCGCAGACGGACAGCGGCGTAGCTATTTTCGACCTCGGACAGTTTGACAATATTTTTGCCCACGACAGCGACGACCTTGTCGATGACAGGTTCGTCCTGCGCCCGGAGGGGAAGCGGGCAGAGGCAGACCAGGGCGGCGAGGAGCAGCAAGGGGCGGGCGAATCGGGTGGCGAATGGAGCGATGTGATTCATAGCGGAAAGGATGACTTTAACGATGAGTTAGTAAGTGATGGCGTCGAGGACATCCTGATGGATGACGACGTTGTACTTTTTGCGGAGGCGCTCGATGAGCTGGCTGTCGAGGAGCGCCTGGTAGTCGTTGAGATAGTAGCCACGCGCCTCGGTGGCCGATTTGAGGGAAGGATTGATGACATTGTCGACACGGATCACCTGATAGCCCTTGGGGAGGGCGACAGTGTAGATTCCCGGGCGGAAGCAGCCCGACTTGAGCAGCTGCTGGGCATTCTCTTCGAGCCGTTGGTTTTCGACACGCAGGGAGGCGTCCTTGCGGGCTGCGTCGTGCAGACGGTCGGAGATCTGGCCACGGTTCCAATGCTTCTTTGTAGCCTTCTGGAGCAGGCTGACCACCTTGGACGGTTTGATGAAGGCGCTGTCGTCGACGGTGACGAGGGTGACATCGGCGCGGGTGTTCCAGAAATAAGGCGCATCAGCCTCGTTGTCGATGCTGCGAGACTGGGACGAGCGGTTGTAGAAGTCGAGGAAACCAGCGGTATCGGTGACAGACTTGGACCACACCATCTGGTCGTTGTAGGAGAAGATCATGAGACCGTTGCGGTACTCGTTGACAAGATCGCGGAAATCGGGGTTTTCCTCTTCCAGACGGGAGTCGGCGTAGCGGTAGACCATCTCATCGATGAAGTCGTTGTAGCGATTTTGGACATAGACCTTCATATCGTGAGGGCGAACCACATGCTGGTTGGCCTCGACCCAGCGAAGGAAATCGACGGCATTGTAGGACGAATCGCCGATGGAGAAGAGCGGACGATAGTCGGAGATGAGGGAGTCGTTGAAGATCCAGACGCGGTTGAAGACCTCGGGGGCGAGGGCGGCAACACACTGGTCGAGGTCGGCCAGCGGTTTCCTGTCCGCTTTGTCGCCGCGGCGGGCCGGTTTGAGGAACATCTTGGTGTAGTCGGAGAAGAGGTAGCGCTCCTTGCTGCGCTGGATGAAGGACTTGCGCGGTTCGGCGCTACGCTGGTCACGCGCCAGACGCTGCTTGTAGTAGGGCACCATGTCCTCGAACGGAGGGATCGAATCCTTGCTGTTGAGGAGCAGGATATGCCAGCCATATGAAGTCTGGAAGGGAGCCGAAATCTCGCCCGGTTTTAGACGGGAGAGCACATCGACGTATTCCGGCGGCAGCTGCTGGGCACGCGCATCGGCGACGAAGCCCCCGTTGTGAACGGTGGTGTTGTCGTCGGAATAGTTGAGACAGACGGTGGCGAAGGGCTCACCCTCTTTCAGGTGGTTGAGCGCATCGTTGATACGGTTTTGCGCCTGCTCGGGGTTGTTGTTGGAGGCGCACCAGATGTGCTGGAAGGAGCAACGGCCGTAGAAGCGCGACTTGGTGATGAGCTTGATGATATGGTAGCCGTAGTTGGAACGAACCGGAAGGCTGATCTGACCCGGTTCGAGGCTGTAGGCCGCCGACTCGAAAGGATAGACCATGTCGAAGACGGTGAAATTGCCGAGGTCGCCGTGGTCCTTATGACGCGGATCGTCGGGTGGAACGCCCTCCTGGATGAGTCGGATTTTGTTGGCCTCGTATGCCACGAGGAAGAAATCCTCACCGTTGATGACGCGGTTATAATACTCCATGGCCTTGTTGTAGGCAGCCAAGGTATCGTCGGGAGAGGCGTTTTTGCTGACGCGCACGAGGATATGGGCGGCATGGAGGGTATAGTGGTTGCGATCGTAAGCCTCGCGGAGGATGCGTTGCATGGTAGCGGAGTCGATGAGATAGGGAGCTGCCAGTTCATCGCGGTAGCCTTTCAGTTCCTTGACGAGGGCGGGAGTGGTGTCGAGCCCAAGGGCGTATGCATCTTCCAGTTTGGTGCGAAAGTTGACGAAGAGTTCGGCATACTCCTCGAGGGCCTGACGTTTCTCGTAGGTGCAGGCAGTGGGAGCCGCTTTGGGGTCGAGGCCGTGGGATCTGCGGAATTCGCTCATGAATTCCGACTGGCGGATGGGCTTGCCGTTGATTTCGAAGAGGACCGGATCGTCGGACTGTTGCGCGAAGAGGGAGGCAGCGAGAGCCACCATCAGCGCAAGCGAGAGGATTTTTTTCATTGGGGTCGGAGGTTAAGCTTTTTTTTGGAGTTTAAGGTCTTTAAGGTCCTTAAGGGCTTTAAGGGTTTAAGGGGTTAAGGGTCTTTTTTTTATCGTCTAGGATTAGCGGGAATAGTTGGGTGCTTCGCGGGTGATGGCGATGTCGTGGGGATGGCTTTCGGTGCGACCGGCGGCGGTGATGCGGATGAAGCGAGCCTTCTGGAGGGTGGGGATATCCTTGGAGCCGGTATAGCCCATACCCGCCTTGAGGCCACCGACGAGCTGGTAGAGCACCTCGTTGAGGGTACCCTTGTAGGGCACGCGGCCCACGACGCCTTCGGGGACAAGTTTCTTGACATCGGTCTCCTTGTCCTGGAAATAGCGGTCCTTGGAGCCGCTCTGCATGGCCTCGAGGGAGCCCATGCCGCGATAGGACTTGAACTTACGGCCTTCGAAGATGATGGTTTCGCCCGGAGCCTCGTCGACGCCAGCCACCAGGGAGCCGATCATGATGCTGCTGGCACCGGCGGCGATAGCCTTGACGATGTCGCCGCTATAGCGGATGCCGCCGTCGGCGATGAGCGGAATGTCGAAACCGCCCTGTTTGAGGGCGCCAGCCACCTCGCAAACAGCGGTGAGCTGCGGGACGCCGATACCGGCGATGATGCGAGTGGAGCAGATACTTCCGGGGCCGATACCCACCTTGACGGCGTCGGCGCCAGCCTCGGCCAGCATGATGGCCGCTTCGCCGGTGGCGATGTTGCCCACGACGACGTCGAGATTGGGATATTTGCTTTTGACATTTTTGAGAGCATCGACGACGCGGATGGAATGACCGTGAGCGGTATCGATGACGATGGCATCGACGCCAGCCTCGACCAGTGCGTCGACGCGGTCCATCATATCGGCGGTGATGCCGACACCGGCGGCCACGCGGAGACGACCGTTCTGGTCTTTGCAGGCATTGGGATGCTCCTTGTTTTTCATGATGTCGCTATAGGTGATGAGACCCACGAAATGGCCTTCGGGGTTGACGACAGGGAGTTTTTCGATTTTGTGTTCCTGGAGGATTTCGGCCGCTTCTTCGAAAGTGGTGCCCTCGTGGGTGGTGACGAGACGGGTGATCATGATCTCGCTGAGGGGGCGGCTGAGGTTGCGTTCGAAGCGGAGGTCGCGGTTGGTGACCATGCCGATGAGCTTTTTATTGTTGTCCACAATAGGGATGCCGCCGATGTGGTATTCGTGCATGAGGCTGAGGGCATCCTTGACAAGGGCGTCCTTGCCCAAGGTGACGGGGTCGACGATCATGCCGTTTTCGGAGCGTTTGACCTTGCGGACCTCATTGGCCTGACTTTCGATGGTCATGTTTTTGTGGAGCACGCCTATGCCACCTTCCTGGGCCATGCCGATAGCCATAGCGGCTTCGGTGACGGTGTCCATGGCGGCCGAGACGAGCGGCACGTTGAGCATGATGTTGCGGGAGAAACGCGAGTTGACTTTAACCTCGCGAGGAAGAACGTCGGAAAAAGAGGGGACGAGGAGCACGTCGTCGTACGTGAGACCTTCGCCAATAAACTTTGTGGTGTCTGTATACATAAAGAATAAAATTTCGTGCAAAAATAGGAAATTTTTTCCATATAATAATAAAGAATTTAATAAGAAAACCTAAAATTTTGATTTTCTGACGCGAAGAAGCGCGAAAGCACACGGCGGAAAATAAATTTTGCCATTAGCGGCAGAATTAGTACCTTTGCAATTTCAAAAATGAAGTTATGAAACGACACTTTTTGATCCTCGCAATAGCGATGGTTGCAGTTTTTTCGGCAGCGGCACAGTCAGGCAGCACAACGCTATCGATGCTCGGCGACCAGCCCCCCACGGACAGCGACCTCGTTCACAACTGCCGCCACCTGTCGCTCGACGTCGACGCCAACGGTTTCTTTCTCGACGCCGAATATGCAACGCCCTTTGCCAAAGGCTATTCCGTGGCGGGATTCCGTCTCTCCCCCACCCTTGTCTACGGCATCAATGAGCGCGCCCAACTGTCGGTGGGACTCAACGCCTCCGCCTTTGCAGGGCTCGACTCGCTCTACCGCCTTCGTCCCACATTATCACTACTATACAAACCCACACGATGGCTCACCCTTGTCGCCGGAACGCTCTACGGCAGTCACACCCACCGGCTCGACGCACCCGTCTACGACCCCTCACGTTGGATTTTCAACTACCAGGAAGATGGTCTTCAGATACTTACACGAACCAACAGATGGTGCAGCGACACCTGGCTCGACTGGACGCACTACCTGACCCCGTGGACACCCGACCAAGAGCGCTTCACGATGGGAACGAAACACACACTACTGATTTTCAACAACAAAATGAATTATATAGCGCGCGATCCTGAAGAAGGACATATAGCAAAATCCGTCATAAGAGGATGGGAAATAACGCTACCGGCCCACTTCCTTGCCAGCCATCGCGGCGGCGAAGTCAAAACCATCGACACCAACACCGTCACCACCTTCAACGAATGCATCGGGCTTCACGCCTACTATCTTTGGGGCAACAATATCCAATCCAAATACCATCTGTTGGCTTTCGACCTGCCATTCTATTTCTATCATCTTGAAGACCGTACGCTGGACCACGGCGGCAACGCCCTCTACCCCACCGTGGCATACGAATACCATCGCCTCAATCCCGACGAGCGGCGCGGATGGAGCCTCCGAGCCGTTGCAGGTTACTGGCACGGCGACCATTATTTCAGCGCCATGGGGAGTCCGCAGTTCTGGTCGGCCAACGCCTACAGCGCACTGCACATACCCCCCACGACGACACTTGCAGAAGCCACCGACATACGCAACATTGTGACCTTCAGCATCGCTTACGAGCACCAATTCAAAGGCCTCAACCTCGGCCTGCAAGCCGATTTCTACCATGACATGGACCTCGGCAAAACCGACCTCCTGGTCGGATTCTATATGCGTTTCAAAGAGCGCTTCATCCTGTTCTGACGCCACGCAGCCACCAACGTCTGCCAGCAATAGCATCTTTGCAACTCAGTTGCAAGAATGCCGACGTATCTTTGCATCCAGAACGAAACAAATAAAACACCAAAGACATGTCTGATAATCACAACCATAAGCACGAGCGACACTACTGCGAACACCCGCACGAGGAACATTGCGGTTGTCAAGAGGCACACCACCACGGACATTGCCACCACGATGCGCACGACCACCACGGGCACTGCTATTGCCACGAGGGACACGAGCATCACCACCACGAGCATCACCACCACGACGAGTCGCCGCGACGCCAGTTGGCCGTTATCATCATTTCGGCACTGCTGCTTGCCGTTGCCATTATTATAGAGAAGAGCACCCAGCTTCCCACATGGCAGCTGCTGCTCGTGTACCTCGTCCCCTACCTTGCCGCCGGTTTCGGCACCCTGCGCGAAGCCGCCGAAGGCATTGCCAGCGGCGACGTCTTCAACGAGCATTTCCTGATGGCCGTCGCCACCATCGGCGCGCTCTGGATCGGATTCCTTCCCGGCGCCGAGACGCAGTTTCCCGAAGCGGTATTCGTGATGCTGTTCTTCCAAGTCGGCGAGCTCTTTGAAGGCTACGCCGAAGGACAGAGCCGCAAAAGCATCGCCCACCTGATGGAGATACGACCGGACAGTGCCCATGTGAAGCGCGGCGACAAGCTGGAGACCATTCATCCTGAAGAAGTTGCCGTAGGCGACATCATCGTCATCCAACCCGGAGAAAAGGTGCCGCTGGACGGTGTCATCATTGAAGGCAGCACCGCACTGAACACCATAGCGCTGACCGGGGAGAGCATGCCCCGCGAAGCCGGAGAGGGCGACGAGGTGATTTCGGGATGTGTCAATATCAGCGGCGTGGTGACCGCACGTGTCACGAAGCCGTTCGAAGAAAGCACCGCCAGCAAGATTATCCGACTGGTGGAGTCCGCCGGCGAACACAAAGCCCACAGCGAGACCTTCATAGCCCGCTTTGCCAAGGTGTATACACCCGTTGTAGTCTTTGCCGCATTGGCGTTGGCGCTGCTGCCGCCACTGCTGAGCGGAAATTTCGGTGCAGCCTTCCCCGTGTGGCTTTATAGGGCACTGCTGTTTCTGGTCGTCTCCTGTCCTTGTGCGCTGGTTATCAGCGTTCCGCTCACATTTTTCGGTGGTATAGGCGGCGCGTCGCGCAACGGTATTCTTGTGAAGGGAGCCAATTTTATGGATGTGTTGGCGAAGACAGGCACCATCGTTTTCGATAAGACCGGCACACTGACCCACGGTCGTTTTGCCGTGGAGGCCGTTCATCCGGAACAGTGTGACGAGCGCCATCTGCTGCATTTGGCGGCCCATGTGGAGCACTTCAGCACCCACCCCATCGGCGCCGCGCTACGGGACGCCTTTCCCGACGAGGCCACCGACGGATGCCGCATCAGCGATGTTACGGAACTGGCCGGACGCGGCATACAAGCCACCGTCGAGGGACGGCAGGTGAGCGTCGGCAACAGCCAGATGATGGACGACATGGGCATCGGCTGGCACGACTGCGGAGAGAAGGGCACCATCATCCATGTGGCCATCGACGGCGAATATGCAGGCCATATCGTGATAAACGACCAAGTGAAACCCACCAGCCGCGAAGCCATCGAGGCGCTGCGCCAACTCGGTGTGAAAAAGACCGTGATGCTGACCGGCGACCGCGAAGCTGTAGGCACAGATGTGGCCCAGCGGCTTTCGATAGACGAATGGCATTGCGAGCTGATGCCCGCCGACAAGGTGGTGGCGGTGGAGACCCTGCTGAACCAGCGCAGCGACGACAGCGCAGTGGCCTTTGTGGGCGACGGAATCAACGACGCACCCGTACTGGCCCGAGCCGATATCGGCATCGCCATGGGCGGACTGGGGAGCGACGCCGCCATTGAAGCCGCCGACGTGGTGCTGATGGACGACGACCCTGCAAAGATAGCCGTCGCCATCAAGACCGCACGACGCACACTGCGCATTGCCCGACAGAATGTGGTGTTCGCCATAGGCGTCAAAGTGGCGGTGCTGCTGCTGGCAGCGATAGGCGTGGCAAGCATGTGGATGGCCGTATTCGCCGATGTCGGCGTCACCGTTTTGGCCGTACTGAACGCCATGCGCGCACTAAAAAACAGCAAATGACGTTATGGAACATATGAACGACGAACAGACACTACGCAATGCCGGCATCCGCATCACCGCGGTAAGGCTGATGATATGGAAACAGATACGCCACGAAATGGAAGGCGTGTTCAGCCTCTACGACATGGAGGAGGCGCTGCCCACCGTGGACCGCAGCACGCTGTTCCGCACCCTGACAATACTGAACGACGCCCACCTGCTGCACAATGTCGACGACGGCAGCGGAGTGCAGAAATACTGTGTCTGCCACCACGACGACACGCGCCACTGCATGGGACATGTGCATCTGACCTGCCGCATCTGCCACAACACCTACTGTCTGACCAATACAAGCATACCGCAGGTGCCCCTTCCCGAAGGGTTTCATGTAGAGGAGACAGAATATATAGTCAAAGGCATCTGTTCGCGATGCGCCCAAAAGGCCGCGAAACAATAAGATCAAAAACAATTTCGGCGGGTCGCGAACGGCCCGCCGAAACTATTTTTATTCACTACTCACCCCCACATTTCATCCATCACACCTCACCGTTCTATTTGAGCGCTGCAGCGACGGCGGCATCCACTTTGGAGATGGAATCGGTGGGTTCGAAACGTGAGAGCACATTCCCCTCCTTGTCGATCAGGAACTTGGTGAAATTCCATTTGATGTCAGGATTTTGAGCATAGAGAGAATCCTGTTTGAGGAACATCTCGTTGAGATAGGCGCCACGCGGGTCGTTGAGGTCGAAGCCGCCAAAGGGAGCCTTCTCTTTCAGCCAGCTGTAGAGCGGAATGGCATTGGGGCCATTGACGTCGATTTTGTCCATCTGCGCGAACGTGATGCCGTAGTTGAGCGAGCAGAAACCGTGGATTTCCTCGTTGGTACCCGGGGCCTGTTCGCCGAATTGGTTGCAGGGGAAATCGATGATTTCAAACCCTTTGTCCTTGTATTTGGCATAGAGGGCCTGCAGTTCCTCGTACTGAGGGGTGAAGCCGCACTGGGTGGCGCTGTTGACGAGCAGCAGCACCTTGCCCTTGTAGTCGCCCAGGGCCACGGTGTCGCCCGTCTGGTTCAAGACGCTGAACTGATAGATGTTGTCGGTATCGGTTTGGGTGGCGGCAGCAGCATCGGATGCCGACTGGCGATTGCAGGCGCCCATCAAGGCCACAACGGAGAGGAGCAGTACTCCAAAAAATAATTTTTTCATATAACAAACGAAATAAAATATTATACTTCAAACAATTAAAATGCGACCAATCTTCCTTGACCGCGATGCAAAAATACAAATATTATTTTTTTTGTAACTTTGCAACTCACAAAAAGCGCCCGACACCATCGGAGGAGTGCTTCTAGAGAACTGATAATAAACAAAGAAAATAAAAAAATGAAGAAACAACAAATCATCCTTGCCGCCGCGGTATGCCTGCTGATGGGCAGCAGCGCAATGGCTCAGAAAAAACAGACAGCCACTACCGACAACGGAGGCATCACCAGCGACATGATGCTGCAGATCAAGAAGTCGTACGGCGGCAACGCCAGCGACAAAGCCATGCGTAACATCATGGTGAACCAGAGTCCCGCCAAACTGGCCATGAACTACGAGAACGCCACCAAATTCGACTCGCACTTCTCGAACCGAGTGGTGAGCAAAGCCGTCACCGACCAGAAAAGCAGCGGTCGCTGCTGGATGTTCACCGGTATGAACGTGATGCGAAACAAAGCCATCCGCCAGCACAACCTGCCGGCCGACTTCCAGTTCTCGCAAGCCTACACCTTCTTCTACGACCAGCTGGAGAAGAGCAACCTCTTCCTGCAGGCCATCATCGACACCTACAAGAAACCCATGACCGACCAAGAGGTGGAATGGCTGTTCAAGAACCCCATCGGCGACGGTGGCCAGTTCACCGGTATTGCCAACCTGGTGGAGAAATACGGTCTGGTTCCGAGCGACGTGATGCCCGAGACCTACAACACAAACAACACCTCCAGCATCAGCAACCTGCTGTCGCTGAAGTTGCGCGAATACGGACTGGAGCTTCGCGACATGGCCACCCAGAAAGGTATGACCCCCACCAAGCTGCACAGCCGCAAGACCGAGATGCTGGGCACCATTTACCGTATGCTGGCCCTCACCATGGGCGAGCCCCCCGCAGAGTTCACCTGGACCGAGCGCAACGCCAAGGGCGAGGTGGTGAGTACCGAAACCTACACCCCGATGTCGTTCTACGAGAAATACGCCAAAACGGACTTCTCCAAATACTATATGGTGATGAACGACCCCACCCGCGAATACTATAAAGTCTACGAAATCCAATACGACCGCCACGTTTACGACGGCCAGAACTGGAAATACATCAACCTGCCGATGGAGGACATCGCCCCCATGTGCATCGCCAGCATCAAGGACAGCACCATGATGTATTTCAGCTGCGATGTGGGAAAATTCCTGGATCGTGACAAAGGCTACATGGACCCCAACAATTTCGACTACGGTTCGTTGATGGGCACCACTTTCGGCATGGACAAGAAGCAGCGTGTCAGCACCTTTGCCAGCGGCAGCAGCCACGCTATGACCCTTTGCGCCGTCGACCTGGACAAAGAAGGCAAACCCCTGAAATGGATGGTTGAGAACAGCTGGGGACCGAACTACGGTTACCAGGGCAACCTGATCATGAGCAACGACTGGTTCAACGAGTACATGTTCCGCGTGGTGCTTGAGGAGCAATACATTCCCGCCAACATCCGCGCCCTGCTCAGCCAGAAGCCCATCCTGCTTCCCGCTTGGGACCCCATGTTCGCTCCCGAAGAATAGTCTCAGAAAAAAACACCATACAAGAAAGGCGTCTCGGACAATCGAGACGCCTTTCTTTCTTTTGGAAACGATGATGAATGACTGAGAGGCAAAGGTAAAATAGTTTTTCGTCCTATTAAATAATGTTTAGGCATTGACACACACATATAGGCCGAAAAAAGTATGTGCGGCTGCAGTTTTTTTCCGCAGAGAGTAGGGTCGGAATCGGAATAATATGTTTATCTTTGCCGATGCATTTGCGACGACAAAGAGTCATCCACAAAACTAACATACAGACAATTAAAAACCACTCCCTTATTATCCCACCAAACAAAAAACGACAACTGCCATGTCTCACACCGTGCTTCTTCTCAACGGCAGCCCCCATGCCAACGGCTGCACCGCCACCGCCCTCAAAGAACTGTCCAACACCCTGGAACATGAAGGCATCACCACCGAAACCATCCATGTAGGCAACAAAGCCATTCGCGGCTGCATCGGATGCTACCAGTGCACCACCTTGGGGCATTGTGTCTTTGACGACCTGGTCAACGAAAGCGCCAGCAAGCTGCAGCAAGCCGACGGACTGGTGATCGGATCGCCCGTCTATTACGCTTCGGCCAACGGCACCCTGACCAATTTCCTGGACCGCCTTTTCTTCAGCACCCATTTCGACAAGCGCATGAAAGTGGGCGCTGCCGTCTGCTCCGCCCGTCGTGCCGGCACCACCGCCACTTTCGACCAACTGAACAAATATTTCACCATCAGCCAGATGCCCATAGCCAGCGGACGCTATTGGAATATGGTTCACGGCAGCTCGGCCGACGACGTGCTGCAGGACGCCGAGGGCATGCAGAACATGCGCATACTGGGGCGCAACATGGCCTTTTTGATCCGTGCCATTGCCGCCGAGCGCGACCACAACGGACTGCCCCAGCAGGAAGAGACCATCTACACCAACTACATCCGATAGTCCACACCCTTCACCAAATCGCCAACCACACATCACCATGTTCACCGAGATACACTCCTGTCCGGAGCTGATGGAATGCATACGGACTCTAGGCTTTCTGCCGCTACTGGAAAGCGGCATTGACGGATTCAGCGCCGAAGCGATGATGGCGGCCGAATGCCGCTACCGGCCGCTACCCGACGGCGGTTGGGAATGGCCGTTGTGGCGATGGAAAGGGCCAGTGGTTACCGAAGGCGACTGCGTGTACGGCAAATTCTTCGCATCGAAGGCCGGCTTCATCAGTCGGGCGTGGTGGCCCGACTTCCTCAACTGGCGTCGCCATGCCTATCCGCTGCCCGACGAGGAGAGCGCTGACGGGACGGTGGAAGCCATCATCCTGGCCACACTGCGCGAATACGGAAGCATGGTTTCGCGCGATTTGCGGGCCGCCTGCGGAATGGTGGGTCCGAAGATGCGCGGCCGTTTCGACGCCTACGTCACCCGGCTGCAGATGGGGTGCCATATTGTCACCGAAGACTTTGTCTATCCGCGCGACAAGCACGGACAGGAATACGGATGGGGACTCTCGCTGCTCACCACCCCCGAACGTCTGCTTGGGCCAACCAGCTGCCAGCACACCCCTCAGCAATCGCACGCCCTCATGCTGCAACACCTCAGGCAGCTGCTGCCCGAAGCGACGGAGAAACAACTGCTGAAGCTGCTGAAATAGCGCCGACAGACAACAACGACAAAGCCCGTACAGCATTGTGCATGTACGGGCTTATTATTTAGGAATGGATGACCAGGCTGATGGAGGCATGTTGCCTCACAGTTCGCCCCTTTTCATCGAAGCTGCCGAGCATTCTTACCACGACACCAGACAAGCGTCGAGCGCTTCAGTGATGGCCTTACGATCCAGGTGCTGACCGATGAAGACCAATTTCTGCATGCGGTCGCCATAGAGGTCGTCCCAGTCGCGTTGCATATCGGGATTGTTCGAAAGCATGTTCCACAGTTCCTCGTCCGGCATGGTGGCGTACCATTGGCCCGAATCGCGCAGCGAAACCTGCTTGCCGGCCTGTTCGAAGACATAGCACGTCTCGGGTTCGGAGACGAACCAGCAGATACCCTTGGCACGAATGACGCTTGCCGGCCAATGGCGAGCCACAAATTCGTCGAATTTGGCGATATTCATCGGTTTGCGGCGGTAGTAGACAAAGGTGCCGATGCCATATTCCTCCGCTTCGCCCTCATCATGGTGGTGGTGGTGATGATGGTGGTGACCATGCCCCTCGTGCGCTTCGTCGTGATGGTGGTGCTCTTCCTCGTCATCGTCGTCATCATGGTCGTGGTGGTGATGGTGGTGGTGCTCCAGCTCGTCGTCGAGGTGGTCGTGTTCTTCATGCTCCTCCTCGTCGTCATGGTGGTTTTCAATCTCGTCGATCCATGCTGCCGAGGTAGCCACCTTGTCAAAATCGAACATGTGCGTGTGCAACAGCTTGTCGAAATCGACATCGCAGTAGTCGCACTCGATGATTTCCGCCTTGGGCTGGATGGCGCGGATGATTTCGCGGGTGCGGCCCAATTCCTCGGGCGACACCTCCGAAGCCTTGTTGAGCAGGATGATATTGCAGAATTCGATCTGTTGGATGACCAGATTCTCGATGTCGTCCTCGTCGAGGTTGGGGCGCAACAAGTTTTTGCCGCCGGCGAATTCGTCCTTCATGCGGAGGGCGTCGACGACGGTGACGATGCTGTCGACCACAGGGACCCCGTCGCGAGTGTATTCCTGGCCCATGGTCGGGATAGAGCAGATGGTCTGAGCGATAGGCGCCGGTTCGCAGATGCCGCTGGCCTCGATGACGATATAGTCGAAGCGGTGCTGGCGAGTGATGTCGCGCAGCTGTTCAACCAAGTCCATCTTCAAGGTGCAGCAGATGCAGCCATTTTGCAGGGCCACGAGGCTGTCCTCTTTCTGGCCCACCACCCCACCCTTTTCGATGAGGTCGGCGTCGATGTTCACTTCGCCGATATCGTTGACGATGACGGCGAATTTGATTCCACGGCGGTTGTTCAGAATGCGGTTGAGGAGTGTCGTCTTGCCGCTGCCCAGATAACCAGTCAGCAGCAGCACAGGGATTGTGGCATTATACGTGATATGGTTGTTTTGACTCATAGCAGTAAATTTTATTATGTACGCCCAACGTAACGGCTCGTGTCGGAAAAAATTGTACCCAACCCGCCACTTTTGTCCCCCTTCATATCCGACGACGGCAAAAAGTGAACAAAGAGCGGCAGTGCGCCCCCCTTCTATCCGACACTTTTGTCGTACTTTTGCAAAACGATTCCAACGCAGAACAATTCACACAAACCACTACAGCACAATGAAATTCAAGACCATTCTGCTCGCCTTGATGACCGCCATGGGCATTGGCGCCTGCAACGGCCAGAACAGCAGCGACACCGACAGCAACAACAACCAAGTCAAACAATCAAACAGCAATAAAAACATGAAAGCTATCGTCATTTTCTTTTCCCATGCGGGCGACAACTACAGCGTAGGCAACATTGAAGTAGGCAACACCAAAATCGTGGCCGACTACATCAGCGAATTCACGGGCGCCGACCAATTCGAGATCGTCACCCACAAATACGACGGCATGGCCTATATGCCGCTCATCGACCTGGCCAAGAAAGAAGCCGCCGCAGGCAAGCTGCCGCCCTACGAAGGCAACGCGCCCGACCTCAGCCCGTACGACACCGTCTTCATTGGCGGACCCGTGTGGTGGGGCACCTATCCCCAGGTGATGTTCACCCTGTTCCGCGACATTGACCTGACCGGCAAGACCGTCATCCCCTTCACCACCCACGAAGGCAGTGGCCTGGCCAACTGCGTCAGTGACGTGAAGAAAGCCTTCCCCGCCGCCAATGTCACCAAAGGTTTTGACATCTACGGTCACGAAGTGCGCAGCGGCAAAGCCAAAGTTCAGAAATGGATTGAAAGCATCCGCTAAAAGAAGGATGGCACTTCGGCCAAACGTACACTGCCACCTTCCGACCAAGAAATTCCTCATCAAAACGCTAACCGAAACTTCCATAGGGCCTGCCGGCAGGTACCGACAGGCCTTGTGAACCTCATTGAGGGAAAGCACGGCAAACACACGATTGGACCACACCGAGCAAATTGGTCCCGGCAGCCGCAAATATCACATTGTCGAAGTCAAATGACGACTATTCGACTCCCCTTTTCCAAAGCGTCCCACACTTCTTTTCTGAGCGGGGCGTTTTTTTTTCAAATAATACCCATCGGAATCCGACATCCACCCCCTTTCAAACAAATCGTCGCAAATTAAAAAAAATTATTATCTTTGCACAGCAATAAAAGCATATAAACAAATAATAAATTATTATAAATCAATGAAAAAAGTATTTGCTATCCTCGGCGCAATCGCTATCAGCGCCACCGTTTTCGCTCAGAAAGCAGACGAAAACAAAGATGACGAGGGCTACAAGTTCAACATCACCAAAGAGCTGCCCGTCACCTCCGTCAAGAACCAGAACAAAGCCGGCACGTGCTGGTGCTACAGCGGTCTCGCCTTCATCGAAGCCGAGCTGCTCCGCATGGGCAAGCCCGAATACGATTTCAGCGAAATGTTCCTTGTCAGCAACACCTACCGCGACCGCGCCATGGCCGCCATCCGTACCCACGGTGACGTCAGCTTCAGCCAAGGCGGCGCTTTCAACGATGTCATCTATGGTATGAAGACTTTCGGTCTCGTTCCCGAAAGCGAGATGCGTCCCGGTGCCGCCTATGGTGACAGCCTCAGCGACCACAGCGAGCTCAGCGCACTGACCGACGTCATGGTCGAAGCCATTGCCAAAGGCAAACTCGGCAAACTGCAGCGTGGCAGCGACAACGAGCTTCTCTGCCTCAAAGCCATCCAGGCCGTCCACGACATCTATCTTGGCACCTGCCCCAAAGAGTTCACCTACAACGGCAAGAAATACACTCCGAAGAGCTTCTATGAGAGCACCGGTCTGAATGCCGACGACTATGTCAGCATCACCAGCTTCACCCACCATCCCTTCTACGAGAAATTCGTCCTCGAAATCCAGGACAACTGGCGTTGGGGCCAGAGCTACAATGTGCCGCTGGATGAATTCATGGAGATTTTCGACTATGCTATCGACAACGGCTATCCCATTGCATGGGGCAGCGACGTCAGCGAGAAAGGTTTCCGTCTGGGAGTCCGCAAAGGATTCTGTGTGCTTCCCGCCACCGAGGCCAAGAGCAGCATTGGCAGCGACCAGGCCAAATGGAGCGGCATGAGCGCCAAAGACATCGAAGATGAAGCCGCCAAGCACCCCACCCCGCAGCGTTGGGTGAGCCAGGACGAGCGTCAGGAAGCCTACGACAACTGGGAGACCACCGACGACCACGGCATGCTGATCTACGGCAAAGCCACCGACCAGATGGGCAACGAATACTACATGGTGAAAAACAGCTGGGGCGATTATGGCGACTACCACGGCATGTTCTATGCCAGCAAGGCCTTTGTCCGCTACAAGACCATGAACATCGTTGTCCACAAGGACGCCATCCCCGCTGCCATCAAAGCCAAACTCGGCATTGAGGACAACAGCAACGCCAACACCGGCAAGAAAGGCAAAAAGAAATAAACTACAGTCGTTCCAATCACGACAAAAGCATAAAAGTCTGTCATCGTATGGTGACAGACTTTTTTTTTTCATTATTACAAAATAATATATATATTTGCAAGGAGAAAAGACAAACTGATTTTTTTAAAAAAACTAAATAACAACACCTTACACCCCAAGCTCCCCTATACTTTCTTTTCTTATATCGTTCTGACGACATATTATAAAACAGTAAATGCCCCTAAAAATGAAAAGAAATGTATTAATTTTATTTTATGCTTGTTTTCTGACAGTTCTCTCCAATCATGCTTTCGGACAAACAGCTCTGACCAGAGCACAGTTTCCTGCTCCAATCCAGAAAACCATTGTTAAAGATTATGTCTTTCCCGGAACGATAAGCTATGTCGAAACTGCCACATCACATTATTTTGCCTTTGCCGATGCGTCGATGACAGTGGTTTGCAGCGAAATCGACCCCCAGATATATGTCCGTGACTTTACAATTTACGATGACACTGTCTATTTTTGCGGCATCAACAAAAGCAATGGCTGTTTGGGTGTATGGGGCTATTATAGCACTGCCGATTTGATAAGCTCGAATATATCCTACAACATTTATGACCTCTTCACCTGCAACAAGGAGAAAGTGGACACGCTACACAACATCGCCGTTTTCACAGAAAATGGAAACAAGCACATTGTCGTGGTGGGGACCGTAAAAGACGGCGCCAACAATCGTAGCGGCTGCACTATCGACATCACACATGCAGCCACACCATCCAATTGGAACTACACCATCGGCGTAACAGCCTACAATTCGGGCGAAGACATCAAACGCATCTGTATTACAGACGACTATGTCATTACGGTAAGCACTTCCTCTGTTTACCCCGACATGGAGACGTATCGTATCCACTATAAGTCTTCAAACCTTTTCCCCGCGGCGGGACCACAAAACAATGTTTGGATGCTATCGTACCCCACATGGGGCCCCTATTCAAGAAATACCGACAAATTCGCCATCACACACATGTACCAAAATACTGTGGCAATGGCTTTCCAGTCAAAAGATGAAAATACCAAATACAACGGTATCATACTCTACGAATACGACATGTCGACACTGACAGTCGGATCCACATTCATGGCTTACGCTCTAGTTGCAAACACAGGTATGGACAGTCTGGATGTGGAAGATCTCAAATACTACGCTAAGACCGATGATTTTGTCCTTCTCATGAACGGCCGCCTTTCGGGATTCCCTTACAATGGCATGGGCAGTATCATCGCCACCATTCACCACGGTTCGAATGCCATTCCGATGCACTATTCGGACGCCATCACTTTCCAATCTCTTGACCAATACAATTATCAGAACAACTATCTGTGCATGGGGGTTGACAACAACGATCCGACCCATGCCGTTTATTACACACAGCCTATCAATACAGCAACAGCATGTATGGATGCAAACACCTTTATTGGGAATCCACCCTGCTTGATGGTCAAGCAAGAGCAATGGCCCTTTAAGGTCTGTTCTGACTCTTTTGCATGTTCGATAAAAAAGCCCATCAGCACATTAAGCATCCCCAACCCGAAAGTGTGTGACTAATAACAAATCCAGTATTTTATTAACCAGAAAATCATACTATCATGAAAAAAATCGTCATTACAATATTGTTTGTTCTTGTCCTGTTGCCCAGCCTGACACTTCAGGCCCAGACGCAGTCAGAATACCACCATGTCGGCGACACCATTGTCGGCCGTTCTCCCATCTATTACTACCAGTGGTGGAGCGATGTTTGGCTGGCTGACACCTCCAAAAGACTGCATGCCTCATGTATAGGTCCCTGGATTCATGGCGAATATCTCCAATACAATTACACTGACGAACCATTGCAGATTATCGGCATCGCCACCTCGGCCGTTATGAAGAGGGCTGGCGCATACGAGGACGATCTTTTTGACATTCCCCAACCGGAATATATGCGGCTGTATGAAGCCAGCGGGGGAAGCTTTGTCATGCTGAAGGAGGTGGAATACGACTGGTATACGCCAAGAAGGAAAATGAAAGTTCCAGTTCGTTCGGGTGCCAATGAATTATGGACTGGCATCCCATACCCTTGCTGTTATATGACCCCCGACTCCAACAAGTACATAAACATCCGCGAATACTACTTCGACAAACCCGTTACCGTCCACGATTCTTTTTATATCGGCTATACCATTGAAAATCTTTATACATGGACTTATAACCCCCATGCAGAATGGTCCAATCCTCACGCTTACCGCATAGCGCCCGTAACCTATTATTGGGATACAATCATTGCAAAACAGGTATTTTCAAGTCAATGTACTGACTTCTGCCAACAGACAAGTTTCCTGCACAAATTTCGTGACATTTGGTGGAGCAACGGAGACACCAACCAAGCCTTGTCCGTTTGGAAATGGGAAGAGAGCCCTTATTTTACACTTATCTTCCCTATCATCGTCATCGATTCAAGTTATATCATCCCACCCTACCAATGTCCTTCGGTAGAGAATTTCCGTCTCGGCGACAGGGGCGAAAACAATGCCATCCTGCTGTGGAGCACCAACGCGGAACACAACTCGTGGCAGGTCAGCTACGGCCCAGCCGGCACCGAACCCGATGACGGCTCCATCCTCCATTGCCCCCTTCCCGTCACCAACATCACCAATCTGGACACCTGCACCGACTATGTGGCCTATATCCGCGCCGTGTGCAACCACGACAGCATCGTATTCAGCGATTGGAGCGAACCGCTCAATTTCAACATCTGCGACACCGCCTCCTCTCACGGCACTGGGATTCCCTATGGGCTGGATTTGTATGTCAACCTTATCCCCAATCCCGCCGACGACTATGTGCAAGTTGTCTCGTCGTTTGAGATAAACGCCATCGAGATTGTCGACTCGCAGGGACGCCACAAGCTGAACAAAAAGGCAAACGGCCACGCCCTCTCTGTCGACACACGCAACTGGACTGCCGGTGTCTATTTCGTCGTGGTCCACACCGTCGGCGGCAGCTTCACCAAGAAGCTTGTGATCCGCTGACCGCAAACGCGCATCGTCATCACCCGTCGTGTGACTGACGGACACTTTTCGCTGACATGACCTTCGCCAGGTTCGACGCTGCACGTTGGCGAGGTGGACGTCCATTACAATTATTTGTTCTGGAACAACAATAATTCGTCGGAGGTGGCGTTAACAGAGGAAGACAGTCACTGAGATGAAGAATTCGCTACACATACAGAAAATAATAGTTGTCACTTTTGTCCTGTTTTTGATGCAAGGTCTGCAATCGTGCAGCGACAGAAGCCTAATCCATAGTTCCATGAATGCCCCCTCACAAGCGAGCAATCCATTGCATTGCAGCATGCCCCAATTTCTGCGCCCCGGCGACAAAGTGGCGCTTCTCTCCCCTTCCTACTATTGCGATACCGCCAAGGTGAACCAAGCCGCCGAAATCATCCGCTCGTGGGGCTACATTCCGGTGATTGGCGACAATGTCGACAAGACCTTCATGGGCAAATATGCCGGCACCGACGAGCAACGTCTGGACGACCTGCGCAAAGCCCTGTCCGACCCCGACATCAAAGCCATTGTCTGCAACCGCGGCGGCTACGGGACGCTGCATTTCATCAACACGCTGCCGCTGGAGTATCTGACAGCGCACCCCAAATGGATTGTCGGCTATAGCGACATCACCACCCTCCACGCCATGGCGGTGAGTGCCGGCGTCATGAGCATCCACGGCATCATGAGCGGCGGCATGGCCGCAGCGAACGGCGAAGGCTATCCGACCACGCTGTTGCGCGACATGCTGCGTGGCGTCATGCCCCGCTACCATGTGCCCCCCCACCCCTACAACCACCCCGGACAAGCCACCGGAACACTGGTGGGCGGCAACCTATGCACCTACACCCCACTGGCAGGAACCGTGGCCGACATACTGCAGCACCAAGACATCATCCTTTTCATCGAGGAAATTGACGAACCCTACCGCAATATCGACCGACTCTTCAACATGATGGTCAAACGCGGTCTGCTGGCCAACTGCCGTGGCATTGTGCTGGGCGACTTCTCCGGTTGTGGCACCGACATGGACTATGCCTCTGTGGAGGAGATGCTCCACACCTATCTGAAGGACTATGACATCCCCGTACTGTGCGGCTTCCCAGCCGGCCACGGCGACGTGAACCTTCCGCTGGTGATGGGCGCACCCGTCAAGATTAACGTCGATGCCAACGGCGGCACTATCGACTTCGGTATCGGCAACAGGACCAATGATTTCAACATCATCGACGCCCTCACCACCGACACCATTCCCGCCCCATAGCCCGACCGCCTTTTTCACCCCCAAACCACGCTGTGACAGAAACTTTTTTGCAAAAAAATCTGAATTGTTAAGGATTTTTTGTATTTTTGTACTGCAATAGCTTGGGATAATTATATCCCAAAACATTAAGTATTAATAAAATATATCAGATGAAGAAGCTACTGGTACTTTTGGCTTTTGCCGTTATGCTACAAGTCAGCGCCCAAGCGCAGTTTGTTCGCTATGGTGCCCGACTGAGCAACGGTGTCTCCTATGTTTCCGACGACCTTTTGACCCACTCCCCCATTTTGGGATTCAATTTGGGCGGTTATGTCGACTATATGTTCACCGAATGGAAGAACCCTTGGGCCGAGAATATCTACCTTGAATTCGGTTTCAATATCGTCCGCCGCGGAACCAACTTCCGTCAGGTATGGGTCGACATGCTCTCGGTGCGACAAGGATTCTACCACAACTGGTATGCGCAGATACCCGTGCTGGCCGGCTTCAAATACGAGATACCGCAGCTGCCCGCCGGCAACTACGTGAGTTTCTATCTGGGACCGACGTTCAATGTGGGACTTTTCGGACGGTTGTGGGACCGCAAGGTGACGCCCGGCATGCCGCAACGCACCCACAACTACGACACCTACATCACCGGCGACAAAAACGACCGCCGTTCCTTCCAGCACATGCGCCGTATCGATGTCGGAGTGGTGCTCGGTTTGGCCTACCAGTGGCACAATTTCACCTTCGACCTCTATCTGGACCACGGCTTCATTGCCCTGATGCGTGAAGACGACGTGCTCAACGGTGTGGTATACAGCAACGGGACGGGCGACGGAACAGGCGACGGCTCCGGTTCTGGCACCACCACCAACGACAACCGCAACGCCTACACCGGCACCAACCAAGCCATCATGCTTGGCATCGGCTATCAGCTGCCCATCAACCGATAATTTTTTGTTTGCAGTTCGAACAATCAAAAGTTCTGTGAAGCCTATGCCCCGTCGGCATCGACTTCAAAACAGACGTCGTCCCTTTATCATCACAAAAACAACAATTCCTTATGAAAAAAAAATTATTCGTAGTCTTCGTTGGACTGGTGCTTGTCAGCATGGGTCTGACACCGTACAACGCACAAGGCCAAGTAAAAACCCTCGTTAAAGAAATCCGTCAGCTCCTACCCATTTCATTAGGTACGATGGGCGACATGACTGAGGTGAATCAGGTCGACGGCAACATCGAATTCACCATCCAATGCAACGAAGAGTTTGTGGACATAAAAACATTGCAGCAACAACCCGACCAGTTGAGACAGACGATGAAGCAGTCGATGCTGGCTCAGAAAGACGACCCCAATGTGAAACTGCTCATTGACGAGTTCTCCAAGTACAACAAAGGCATCACCTACCGTTTCATTGGCAAAAACAGCGGCCAATCCGTCAAGGTCAGCCTCACTCCCGACGATTTGAAAGAAATCAAGAACACTCCATCGACCGTTGTCGACGTTGAGAAACTGCTCGAGATGAATGTACAGAGCAGCAATACCCAGTGTCCAATGGATATTGGCAACGGCCTTGTGTGGAGCAAAATCGCCATTGAAGGCAACTATGTGGTTTATTATTATGATGTCGACGAAGACTATGCTTCCATCGATCTGATGAAAGCCAACGAGGATCTGATACATCAGTCGCTCATTGACGAGCTGAAAGCCTCACAAGACGCCGACGTAACCCTCAAAACATTTATCAAATTGTGCAAACAGAGCCATAAAGGCATTGCCTACCGCTACATTGGCAGCACCACGGGAGACACGGGCACATTCTACATCACAGCCGACGAATTGGAGCTCCTCTAAGCCGCACACGCCTGTTGCGAGCGGGATATAAGGACTTGAATCAAAAAGAAACAGCATCCAGTTGGACATCGGATGCTGTTTCTTTTTATGGCGTGGCCTCGGAAGGGCTTATTTCTTCTCGTCGGCTTTCACCTTGGCGTATTCGTCGTTAAGGCCTTTGACAATCTCGTCGGTGATGTCCATACCCTCGTCGCCATAGAGGATGGGGCTGCTGCTGAAGGAGCGAGACAGGATGAGGGTGAATTTCTGGTTCTGGGCATTGTAGTCGCGGATGAAGTTGTAGACGGCATGCGTCATTTTCTCACTTTCGGTCAGCGTCTTCTGTGCCACCTCTTGAGCGTACTGAGCCTCGAGGCTCTGCAAGCGCTGAGAGCGTTCCTGCAGTTCTTTTTCTTTGGCCTGCTGCTGGCTGAGGGTCATGTTCTCGCCGCCGTTCTTGATGTAGGCCTCATAGTCCTTCTGGAACTGGGAAATCTGCTGCTTGTAGCTGCTTTCCTTGGCGGACTGGAAGTCCTGAAGCTGCTTCTGCAGATCGATGGCGTACTGATACTTGGCCATCAGCGTGTCGGTGTTGATATAAGCGATGGTCAGACCGCCTTCGCCCGACACCACCGGCTGCTTGGCATCGGCATTCACCAGGCTGTGGCTTTTGGCGCCAATGCCGGTGAAGTGGAAGATGTAGAGCAGGATGAGGCCCACCAGCAGGATGCAGTTGACGATGGGGAGGCATTTGCACGAGCATTTCTTCTCGCTTTTGCATTCGCATTTTTCGGTCTCGGCCACCGGAGCTGCAGATTCAGGGGCTGAAGATGTTTCGATGTTATTGACGATTTGTTCTTCTTGGTTTGTGATATTCTCTTCCATGGGAGCGATTTTGTTGATATGTTTTTTTATTGAAAAGATTTTAGGGTCGATAATTTGTCACGAAGTCGCTGGACTGCTTCAGCCTTCCTGTTCGCCGATGGTGTCGATGGCCCTTTGTACGCGGCGGATGGTTTCCTCTTTGCCCAGCATCATGACGAGGGTAAGCATGTCCGGTCCGACGGTTTTGCCCACCACGGAGAGACGCAGCGAGTTCATCACCTGCCCCATATTCAGCTGGTTGCCGACGATATAGTCGTCGAGCAGCGCCTTGTGGATGGCATCGTATTCGAAGGGGACGCTGTTGAGGATTTCGATCACCTTGGCCATGTGGGTGGTCATGCCCGGTTTCCAGCGTTTCTTGATGGCCGTCGGGTCGTATTCGGTCGGAGCCACGAAGAAATAGCTGGTGGTGTCCCACATCTCGCTGATGAAATTGATGCGTTCCTTCATCATGCCGCACACCTTGACGATGTACTGGTAGGGGAAGGCGGCATGCTCGAAGTCGAGTGGGGAATCGGCATTGTCGGCGACGCTGATGCCATGCTCTTTGAGGAGCGGCAGGAACATCTCGGTCACCTCCTCGTCGGAGTGCATCTGCATGTATTCGTGGTTGAACCACTTGGCCTTTTCGACGTTGAATTTGGCGCCGCTTTTGGAGATATGCGCCACATTGAAGAGGCGGATCAGGTCGTCCATGGAGAGAATTTCCTGTTCGGTGCCAGGGTTCCAGCCCAAGAGGGCCAGGATGTTGACCACCGCCTCGGGGAAGTAGCCCCGTTCGCGATAGCCGCTGCTCAGTTCGCCGCTTTTGGGGTCGTGCCAGTCGAGCGGGAAGACGGGGAATCCCAGACGGTCGCCATCGCGTTTGCTCAGTTTGCCGTTGCCCTCGGGCTTGAGCAGCAGCGGCAGGTGGGCGAACTGCGGCATGGAATCCTCCCAACCGAAGGCGCGGTAGAGCATCACGTGGAGCGGTGCCGACGGCAGCCACTCCTCGCCACGGATGACGTGGCTGATCTTCATGGTATTGTCGTCGACGATATTGGCCAGATGGTAGGTCGGCATGCCGTCGCTCTTGAAGAGCACCTTATCGTCGAGCAAGTTGCTATTCATGGTCACGTCGCCACGAATCAAGTCGTGGACTGTAATTTCGGTGTCGGCGGGGAATTTGAAGCGCACCACGTAGGGTTCGCCGCTCTCGATGCGACGCTGCACCTCGTCGGCCGGCAGGCTCAGGCTGTTCTGCATCTGGCTGCGCGTATGGCAGTCGTACTGGAACGTTTTCTTCTGAGCCTCATACTCTTTGCGTTTGGCTTCCAGCTCTTCGGGGCGGTCGAAGGCGTAGTAGGCCCAGCCGTCGTTGATGAGCTGGTCGGCATACTGCTTGTACATCGGTTTGCGGTCGCTCTGACGGTAGGGGCCGTAGGGGCCGCCGATGTGGACACCCTCGTCAAACTGGATGCCCAGCCAGGTGAGGGCCTCGATGATGTATTGTTCGGCGCCCGGCACAAAGCGTGTCTGGTCGGTATCTTCGATGCGGAGAATCATCTTGCCGCCGTTCTGGCGGGCGAAGAGATAGTTATACAAGGCGGTGCGGACGCCGCCGATGTGGAGCGGTCCTGTGGGACTCGGTGCAAATCTTACTCTAACTTCTTGTGGCATAAAACTAGATTAGGTAGTATTACTAATTACAAAACGGATTTACAACGACACTTTCGCGAAATTATTGCCATAGTGTCGATAATTTTTGTCGCTAGGCTGGCGGCATGGGAGCCCCGCCTGGATTTTTCCAAAAGAGAAGTCACTCGGGATTGTCCCCCAGTAATGAAAAACAGGGTGTCTACCATAACAGGACGGCTGTAAGCAAAAACAGGTGAATGTGACGCAAAGTGTAAACCAAAATCGTGACGGCGTAAACCAGATAAGGGATATGAAGCAAACAATGTGAACCAATTCAGTTTTGCTTAGGCGTCGGCTCGGCCGACAACCGCTCCAAATCTGTCAACCAATTTCAGGGAAAGTCACTACCAAGGTGCAAGATTGATACATTATTTGATGTTTTTGAGAGTGTATTCCGCAAAATATTATAATATTTTGATGGTTATATTCGCAAGAATTAGTATATTTGCATTATAATATCAATACAGAAACAATGCATATTAGTCGGATAATGAGCGATGTAGTCGCCAAAAAGATGCACCTTGGGAAAGCTATTGTGCTGATTGGTGCCCGTCAGGTAGGCAAAACCACCCTGCTGAAAGAATGTCTGAAAGGGCAGGAAAATGTGCTTTGGATGAACGGCGACAATCTGGAGACCCGTACGCTGATGGCGAACATTACGGTGGATCGCTATCGGAGTATGCTTGGGAAAAACGATATTGTCGTTATCGACGAGGCCCAGCGCATCGAAGATATCGGGCTCAAGAGCAAATTGCTGACGGACAATTTTCCAGATGTACAGCTCATCATTACGGGCAGCTCATCGCTTGATCTGGCCAACAAGGTCAACGAGCCCTTGACGGGACGCAAGTGGGAATACCGTTTGTTCCCTTTGTCGTATGGCGAGTTGGCGGCACACTACGGAGCCATGCAGGAGTGGCAGAAACTCCCCCTACGGCTGGTGTTTGGCAGTTATCCCGACGTAGTATGCAATCCAGGCAACGAGCGCGAGGTGCTGAACAATCTCACCGAAAGCTATCTATACAAAGATGTCCTTGTTTGGGAACGCATCAAGCGGCCCGACAAAGTGGTCAGGTTGTTGCAGGCTTTGGCGTTCCAGGTAGGCAGCGAGGTGTCGGCCAACGAGCTGAGCCGAATGGTGGAACTCGACCGTGCCACCGTGGAAAAGTATATCACCCTGTTGGAACAGGCTCAGGTCATATTCCGCCTGGGTGCCTTCAGCCGTAATTTGCGAACAGAAATCAAGTCGGGTCGCAAAATTTATTTCTACGACAACGGTATCCGCAATGCGCTTATCGGCAACCTGTCGCCGATAGACATACGTGCCGACATAGGTATATTGTGGGAAAATTATATGGTAAGTGAACTGCTGAAGAAAAACAGCTACGACCTCACCTATGCAAAGCCCTATTTCTGGCGTACCACGCAACAACAGGAAGTTGACTATATAGAAGAGTGTGACGGGCGGATGAAAGCATACGAATTCAAGTGGAGCCCCACGAAAAAGGCTAAAATCAGCAAGACTTTTCTCGGAGCATATCCCGACGTGGAAATCAAGACCATCACGCGAGAGAATTATATGGACATTTTATAACCATTTGCTGTAATATTATGGGAAACATAAACAAAGACCTGTTCAACGTGGTGACCGACTACACCTACGCTCTCGACACTCTCGACAGCTATGACTACCAGCGGCTCACCATCAACGATACTACCAGTGAGGCGCCTTTTTATGCCACCTACGACAACGCTATGCAGGCCATCCGCTCGCTGAAGGAACGCTTCGGTGAGAGTTCGCTCTTTGGCAACGAGAAGGACGATTCATTTAAAAGCAGTATAGGGCAGATATACCAAACTTTTGATGGAGTTGATCTATATCCATCGGTCGAGGAGAAGGCCGCTATGTTGCTTTATCTCGTCACCAAGAACCACTCCTTCAGCGATGGTAACAAACGCATCGCCGCCACGCTGTTCCTTTGGTTTTTGAACAATAACCGCATCCTTTACCGAGAGGACGGCAGCAAGCGTATCGCAGACAACACCCTTGTGGCTCTTACGCTGATGATTGCCGAGAGTCGCCCCGAAGAGAAGGACGTGATGGTTAAAGTTGTTGTCAACCTTATAAACAAAAAGAATTTATGACTCCATTAAAGAAATATATCTGGCTTGTAGATACCGTGATGCGAGCGGGCGATAAGGGCTTGACGCTTGAGCAGATCGGCGACCTGTGGGACCGTGATGATGATATGCACGACAACGGCGCTTTTGCCAGAAGGACTTTCCATCGGCATCGCAACGAAATTGAGGACCTGTTCGGCATAAAGATTGAATGCTATGGTGACGGCATTGACTATCGCTATCGTATCGCCGATGACGGAAAAAGTGTCTTTTTTCGCCGCTGGATGATGGATGCCATCGCTGTCAACCGTATCGTGATGGATAGTAGAGATGTGGCTCAATACGTTGATTTGGAATCGTATCACGATGAGGCTCTTCCCATATTGATGCAGGCTTTAAAAGAACAACGTATGGTTAGTTTCACCTACAGCCCTTACTGGAAAGATGAGCCCTCTCTGTACTATAATTTCAAACCTTATAACCTGAAGATGTTTGAACGTCGCTGGTACCTCATTGGTTATTATGGCTCCGCAAAGGAACATCGTATCTACGCCCTCGACCGCATTACCAATTGTGAACTGCAGGAGGACACTTTCCGACGCAACCCAAAGTTTAACTTGGAAAAGATGTTTTCGGGCTCTTATGGCATTATTGTTGAGGACATTCCAGTGCAGAGCGTGTGGCTTAAAGTGGATGCTTATCAAGCCAATTATCTGCGTTCATTGCCGTTGCATAGCTCGCAGATTGAGTTGGAACGGAATAATGTATACAGCAAATTTGCCTTACGAGTGCGGCCGACATACGACTTCAAGCAGAAAATCTTGTCACTGGGTGCCACGGTGGAAGTATTGAAGCCTGAAACTTTGCGTGCTGACATTAAAGGTGAACTGAATGAAATGTTGAACAAATATTGTGACGATAATGACTGATTTTGCGGCTATAGATTTTGAGACGGCCAACGGGCAGCGCAGCAGTGTGTGCAGCGTTGGGGTGGTCGTTGTGCGGCAGGGTAGGGTGGTGGACTCGTTCTATAGCCTTATAAAGCCTGAGCCTAATTACTATGCCTGGTTCTGCCAGCAGGTACACGGTTTAGGTCACGAGGACACAGACGATGCGGATGTGTTCCCCGAGGTTTGGCATCGCATCGCTCCCAAAATCGAAGGATTGCCGTTGGTTGCGCACAATTCGCCGTTCGATGAAGGCTGTCTGCGGGCCGTGATGCAGGTCTATCGAATGGACTGGCCTGATTACAGGTTCTATTGCACCTGCCGCGCTGCACGGCGGGTATTCGGGCAGCGATTGCCTAATCATCAGCTTCATACGGTGGCAGAAGCTTGTGGCTATTGTCTTGAAAACCACCATCACGCCTTGGCTGACGCCGAAGCGTGCGCAGCAATTGCACTGAAAATATTGTGAAAGTGGAAAACGGAAAGCGGAATATGTATTGTCCCTTAACTTCCCTTAACTCCCTTTAACTATCAATCCCTGCCAGGATGACGACAATCTCGCCTTTGACCTCTTTGGAGGCAAAGTGGTCGTGCACCTCACGCAGGGTACCGCGGGCGGTCTCGGCGTGGAGTTTGCTGATTTCGCGACTGACGCTGACTTGGCGCTCCTCGCCAACGACTTCTATAAGTTGTTCCAGCAGTTTTATAAGGCGGAACGGGCTCTCGTAGATAATCATTGTACGGCTCTCCTCTGCCAGACGCTGTATGGCAGTCTGGCGGCCTTTCTTGTGTGGAAGGAAGCCTTCGAAAATGAAGCGGTCGCAAGGCAAGCCACTGTCTATCAGTGCGGGCACAAAAGCCGTGGCTCCAGGCAGGCATTCAACTTCTACGCCTTTTTTCACAGCTTCGCGCACCAGTAGAAATCCGGGGTCGCTGATGCCAGGGGTGCCGGCATCGGTGACTATGGCAATCGTCATTCCGCTCTGAAGCTTGTCTACAAGGCTGTCCACCACTTTGTGCTCGTTGAAGATATGGTAGGCTTGCATCGGTGTCTCAATGCAGTAGTGCTGCATCAGTACTCGACTGGTGCGTGTGTCCTCGGCCAATATCAAGTCTACCGACTTTAAAACCTCGACGGCACGAAAAGTTATGTCGCCGAGGTTTCCTACAGGTGTCGGTACCAAAAAAAGTTTTGAATTTTGAATTTTGAATTCTGAATTAGGGCAATCCATTTTTTCAACTCTCGAAATTCAACTTTCAATATCGGTTTTATTCTTCCTCAAAGTCGTCGGGTATCTCCATATCGTGGAAGACGTTGGTGACATCGTCGTCCTCTTCCAGAATGTTGATAACCTTCAACACTTTGCGTATTGATTCTTCGTCGATCGAGCGGGTGGTGTTGGGGATGCGCTGCAGTTCGGCGCTCTCGCACTCAATGCCCATAGTCTCAAGCATCTTGACCATATTGCCGAAGTCCTCGTATGCGGTGTAGAGGGTCAGGTACTCATCGTCGACCTCCATCTCTTCCAGACCGCCGTCAATGAGTTCCATCTCAAGCTCTTCGACATTCATCTCGGGCTTGCGCGGAATTGAGAAGACACCCTTGCGGGTAAAGAGGAAGCTGAGGCTGCCGTTGGTCTCCAGCGTGCCGCCGAACTTGTTCATAATCGATTTGACGTTGGCAACGGTACGGTTGTTGTTGTCCGACAGGGCCTCGATGAAGAGGGCAATACCGTGGTTGACGTGGCACTCAAAGGTGAGTTCCTGCATAGCGGCGGCGTCCTTGTCGTTGGCCTTGTTGATGGCACGTTGCAAAGTGTCCTTGGGCATATTGCATCCACGGGCGTTCTGCACCAGAAGGCGCAAACGGGGGTTGCTGTCTGGGTCGGGACCACCCTCACGTACTGCAATAGCTACCTGTTTCAAGATGTTGGAATACTGTTTGGAGCGCTTGGCATCTGCTGCACCTTTGGCTCTCTTAATCTTTGACCATTTATTGTGTCCTGACATAATAAAAAAGTTATTTAATTATTGATTATTTGATTTTGAATTTGATATACGTAATAGGTTTGCCTTCCTTGAGGAACATTGACTCATAGAATGTCTGTACGGCCGTGGCCATTCCGCCATAGCCCGAGGCATAAAGGTCGGCGGTGGAGAATTCCACTTCGTAGCCTGCAGGGGCTATCACTTCATCCATCGTGTAGTCGTAAAGTTCACGCGAGTCGGTCTTCAGGTGGATAGGACCACCAGGTCTCAGCATCTCGCGGTAGTGGCCGAGAAAACGCTCGCTGGTCAGTCGCTTCATAGGTTTCTTGGGCTGCGGGTCGGGGAAGGTAATCCATATCTCCGACACCTCGTCTTTGGCGAAGAAGCTGGCAATCATCTCGATGCGTGTGCGGATAAAAGCCACGTTCTTCATCTGCTCTTCGTTGCTCGTCTTGGCTCCGCGCCATAAACGGGCACCCTTAATGTCTACACCTATATAGTTCCTTGCTGCGTTCTCGCGTGCCAGGGCAATGGTGTATTCGCCTTTGCCGCATCCCAGTTCCAGCACTATGGGGTTGTCGTTGCCGAAAAACTCATTCCATCGGCCTCGCCATTCAAAGCCGTGCTCCTCCAGATACTCAAACGACACCTGGAAGAGGTTGGGAAATGTCAGATTTTCAGCAAATCGTGCTAACTTGTGCTTCCCCATAGACTACCATTTCTTGATGGTGACATCGCCCTTGTACCATTCCTTGATGTGGTCGTACTTGGCCTCAATCTCGGTACGGCTGGCGGCGCTGCCCATACTGACATAATACATACCGTAGCGGTTGATGATATAGGCGTCGCAGCCTTTCGACTTCAACTGTATGCATTGACGGTCGGCATTGCTTTTGTTTACATAGGCACCGGCAATGACGTCAAAGCCCTGCTTCGAGGCTGTCAGCACCTTCGATGCGACAGGAGCGGGCTTGTCGGCTTTCTTTTTGGCCACCTTTGCAGGCTCCTCTTTGGGCAGCAGTGAGGGGTCGGGTGTAAGCTCGTCGGCAGGCACCACTTCGCTCAGTATGCGCTCAAAGGTATTGTATGACAGCAGTTCTGAGCGGATGATGACCGCTTTGCGCTTCATCTGCTTGTCCTTAAGCATAGGCATCATATACTCACGAACATAGTCTTTATAATTGAGAAGCGACTGGAAGTGGAACTCCTCGTCGGCCAGTTCCTCGCGCAGACGCTGCTCAGTGTACTTGCCAGCCTGATCAATAAAGATCTCTTCGTTATCGCTCTGCTTCAAATCCTTGAGGTAACTCTTGAAATAGGGAGTCATCTCGGCAATGATCTCGTCGCGTTGCGAGATTATCTCGCTGTCGCTGAACTGCAGCCCCTCCATACTCATCGTGTAGTTGGTCAGATTGTCGCGTGCCGCCTCCTTGTCGTAGTTGGCGGGAGCAGCGAATTCTACTGTTTCTGCAGCATCGGCCTTGTTGCTCGACGGTCTCTCAATGTTGAACTGTTGCAATGCCCAGTCGCGTCCCTTGCTGTTGAAGAGATAGCGGTCTATAACTGCGGCGCAGGCCAGAAGCACAAGCAGAATGACAAGGATCCAAAGCAGCGCCTTCCAGAAGCCGCCCTTTTTCTTCTTTTCCTTGTCTTTCTCTTTGTTCTTAATCTCTTTCTCCATCGAGCCGTCCGACTCGTCTATTGCGTCGAGCTGATGCAAAGTGTTGATGGTGTCATCGTCTCCGAAGGCTTTTACTGGCTCAGGTGCAGGGGTCTGCTTGGGTTCAGGAATGGGTTCTGGCTCAGGGATAGGAGTCTGTTCTGGCTCCGGAACGGGCTCAGGCTCCGGCTCAGGAATAGGCTCAGGCTCCGGAACGGGAGCTGGCTCGGGTTCCACAACAGGCTCCGGCTCTACAACTGGTTCTTGTTCCTCAATAGGCTCGGGTTCTGGTTCGGGCTCAGGTTCTGGTTCGGGCTCTGGTTCAGGCTCTGGTTCAGGCTCGGGAACAGGAATGGGTTCGGGTTCGGGCTTGATGGTGGAGCCAGTCAGCATAGAGGTGCTGACCACTTCGCCTTCTTTCAGCGGCTGCTCAAAGGCAGCAAAGGGGTCGGAAGTGTCGGCGTTGTTATAGCTGTGGATGCCGCTCACGGGATTCAGCTTCTGGGCAGTGCTTTTAAGGTTCAGACCCTCGGCAGGCTCAAAGCCGTATTTGCCTTCGGCCAGTGTCACGCAGCCCAGATCGCTCAGTTGGCAGCGTCCTTCGGCATTGAGTTTGACGCTCAATGCGTCGATGTAATTCTTCCATATCTTTTCGGCGGTGCCTCTGCCGACGCATTCTTTGTCGGCCAGAAACTGCACAAAATCACCGCTCTCAGTCCCGCTCGGCATCATCTCGATTATTCGCCGAGAGGGGTAGAATGTACCTGACGCCCTGTCGAGGTGGGCCTCAATCTCTTTTGTCGCCAATACACCGGCTTGCGGTATTGCCACCGCCTTGCCGCTCTTCAGGTATTCTACCAGATAATCGGTTATATTCATTCTGTCAATTATTTATTACAGTTTTTGAAGGTCTTCGGGGATGTCTATTGCCACGCTCTCCTTGGTGGTCTCTAATACGCGGATGCGGTAGCCGTTCTCCATCCAGCGCAGTTGCTCGAGCGATTCGCATTTCTCGAGCGGTGTCTGTGGCAGCTGCACCACATCCTGCAGCACCTCGCGGCGGAATGCATAGATGCCTATGTGCTTGTAATAGCTCACGCGGCGCATACGCAGCCACATCTCTTTTGCAATGCCACGCATATAGGGCAGCGGCTGGCGGCTGAAGTAGAGGGCGTCGCCGTTCTTGTCGCACACCACCTTCACCGTGTTGGTCGAGTTGAGTTCGGCCAGGGTGCTGATGCGTTTCTTCAGTGTGGCAATCTGCACGTTGGGGTCTTCGAAGGCCTTGGCAACCAGTTTCAAGTGTTCGGCAGCCACCTTGGGCTCGTCGCCCTGGATGTTGATGATGACATCATATTTGCTCACATCCTCCTGCAGCTTGGTGATAGCCTCGCCGCAGCGGTCGGTACCGCTCTTGTGGTGCTTGCCGGTCATAATGGCTTCGCCGCCGAAGCCGGCTACGGTCTCCATAATGCGTTTGTCCTCGGTGGCCACCACCACGTGGTCTACCAGTCCGGTGTTGTTTACGCCGTTCCAGACGTGTTCAATCATAGTCTTGCCATTGATTACCACCAGTGGCTTGCCAGGGAAGCGGGTCGAGTTGTAGCGTGCGGGAATTATGCCTAATATTTTCATAACGTTATGGTTTAAAGTTTAAAACAATCCATTGAATTCTGCATCTATTTTGTTTATTACAGTGCCAAGGTCTTCGCGGCTGTCGGCAAAGTTCAGCTCGTCGATGTCGATCATCATAGCCTTGCCCTTGTCGTAGCCTTCAAACCAGCGCTCGTAGCGCTCGTTGAGGTTGGTCAGGTAGTCGAGCCTTATCGAGCTCTCGTAGCTGCGTCCGCGCCGCTGTATCTGCTTGATGAGCGACGGCACCTCGCCGTGCAGGTATATCAGCAGGTCGGGCGGCTGCACAAACGACTCCAGCAGCTCGAACACAGCAATGTAGTTCTCATAGTCGCGTGTGTTCATCAGTCCCATAGCCTGCAGGTTGGGGGCGAAGATATAGGCGTCCTCATACAGAGTGCGGTCCTGCACAAAGTCGAGCCCCGTCTGCTTCATCTCCAGCAGCTGTTTGTACCTTGTATGGAGGTAGTAGATCTGCAGATTGAAGCTCCAGCGCCGCATATCCTCGTAGAAGCTGTTGATATACGGGTTGTCGTCCATCTTCTCCTGCAGCACCTCGTAGCCGTAGTGTTTGGCCAGCTTCTCGGTCAGCGTGGTCTTGCCCGATCCTATGTTGCCTGCTATTGCTATATGCATATATTTATGTCGTTTGTCTTTATTGAATACATCCATACGCCGTTTTTCTGCCACTCTTTTCTGCTCTGTAACGCACTTTCGTGCTGATACAGAAAAGAATAGCAGCAAAACGCTGTCGTTATTTAAAAAGCAAATATACGCTTTTTTCCTAAATTGCAAAACCTTTTTGACAAAAAAAAGCAAATCATCGCAGCGCCGGCCACTTGACGAAGTCTTGCCGGTCAGACGGAAAAACGACGTATGGCATTGGTTTGACGGTGCGACACTCCTCCAGAGTGCCATTGGTACAGCATAGGCACCGCAGGTCGGAACGACCTGCGGTTATTGAGCGGTGACGCTTTCAGCGTCGTATATCCGTTCCTTCCGAGCAATCCGTGTTCAAAAAAAATCGTTCAATTCGTGAGATTCGTGTTCAAAAAGCAACCCGTGTAATTCGCGTTCAAGAAACCGCCTCATCCTCATCCTTTCAAGGGACCAACTCCGGTCGTTGTACAATATATGTACAATACTTGTACAATATTTGTACGTTTACAATTGTACATATATTGTACAACTATTGTACAACTATTGTACAACGACCAGTGTTGGTATGGGTCGGGTCGGGGAGTGGTGCAAGTTTTTTTTCGGGTTGCTACACGATTTTCGGTTTTTGTGCGTTATACATTTTTCAAGAATGTTTTTTTGGATATTTTTGTGAGTGTTTTTGAAACTTTTTGGCGACCTAAAGCTACTATATAGAGAAAGGAAACAGAATAAATTGAAGCAATGAAACGTATCTATTTGGCAATCATCTTAGTCCTTGTCTGCGGCCTCACTGTTCAGGAGGCTTGGGCAGGACGCGGCAAGAAGGAGCCCAACAAGGGCTACCGCTTTACGCTGTTTATCTATGGCAACACCGACACGGTGATGTATCTGGGCAACTATTATGCCGGTGGCACATACGCTTTCGACACGGCACGCATTTCGAACAAGGGAATGTTCGTGTTCGAGGACAAGGAGGCGGTGCTGAAGCCGGGCCTCTACTTCTTTGTCAATCCGGCGGGAACCTACGTCGAGTTTGCCGTCTACAACAACGAGAAGCTTGACTTCCACTTCGATACCGAAGAACCTGGCTGGCAGAACAATATGGTGGTGAAAGGCTCGAAGGAGAACAAGTTGTTGTTCGACTTCCACAAGGCCAACCGCGCCGTCTTCCGCACCATCGACTCGGCCAAGACCGCAATGACCGACAGCGCGGCCTTCGCCGCTTTCAGGCAGCACCAGATGCTGCGCCTGGACAGCATCAAATACGCCTATATCGACAACAATCCCAAGAGTCTGCTGGCCCTGCTGATGAACGCCACCCGCGACCCCGATATACCCGACACGGACAAGGATGGCAACAAGCTGAGCGACAGGGAGAAATGGGAATACTTGATGGAGCACTATTTCGACAACTCGCGCCTTGATGACGACGCGCTGGTGCGTACGCCGCAGACAGTGTTCAAACAACGTCTGGACCGCTATCTGAATGTCTATCTGAAGAGTGCGCCGCCCGACATCATCATCAGGTACATCGACCCGCTGATAGACAGGGCCAAGCCGTCGAAGGAGAACTTCCGCTATCTGGTCCACACCCTCAGCGAGAAGTATCTGCAAAGCAACGTGATGAGCTATGACGAGATATATGTGCACCTTGTGAAGCGCTACATCGAGCCGGGGCTGTGCGAATGGATGTCGCCCAGCACGGTGGATATGAATGTGAAGCGTGCCGACACGTGGGAGAAGCTGCTCATCGGCAGGCCGGCGCCGCCGCTGATTATGAAGGACGACAAAGGGCAGGTGCAGTCGCTATACAACCTGAAGAGCAAGTACACGCTGCTTATATTCTGGTCGCCCACCTGCGGCCACTGCAAGACCATTATCCCCGACCTCTTCAAGCGCTATGCGCGCTACAAGGATAAGTACGACATAGCGGCCTACGCTGTGCTCAGCGAGCCCGACGACGCCACGCGCCCCAAATGGCACGAGTTCATCAAGGCCAACCATCTGGATTGGATCAACATTGACGGCGGCGAGGCCAACCTTGACTGGCACGAGGTATACGACATCGTGACCACGCCCCAGATTGATCTGCTCGACA
>JAEEGG010001030.1_pt1 | contig 78755 bp, 94 predicted proteins | sample 9134161 | NCBI WGS metagenome assembly JAEEGG01 (sample SAMN16246543, study PRJNA631951) | gut metagenome | biome: gut microbiome; feature: rumen; material: CR-attached | host: Bos | place: Iran: Karaj | collected 2018-10
AGAAAACTATCGCCCCGTCGTGTTTAAGGACATGTCCAACGGCGATATGTTCCTTTCGCGTTCTACCGCAAAGACTAATGACACCGTAGAATTCGAAGGCGAAACTTACCCCGTGGTAAAGGTTGAAATTTCGAGTACGTCTCACCCGTTCTACACTGGTAAGAGCAAGCTCGTCGACACCGCTGGTCGTGTTGATAAGTTCATGAGCCGCTACGGTAAGGCTGCGAAGAAATAAATACATTTCAGAAGCCAAGACATCTAAGGCGCGTCCAGGGTAGTTGCATATGCCTTCGGCCGCGCCTTAATCTTTCCAAAATCGTTTCATTCGTTGTCAAAAAAACATTTGTATAACTAAATTCCTATAATAACATGAAAACTTCCAAACTTGCTCTGCTTCTTCTCGCCGCCCTGTTTATGGCAGCCTGTGGCGACGATGACGACCCCATTATCATCAAGGGCAATGAACCCCTGGACGACAAGGGTGCCAACGTCAACAAGAATATCACCAACGGCAATGCTGCCTTGGCGAGACTCGAATTTCCCAAGACCAAGGACGATGCCGACAACGTGGTACTGGTACGTAGCACAGAGAGCCACGGTGTCACCTATTCCATCGAATACAATAAGCCAAAACGTGCTCAGCGCTGGACGTGTTTCCAGTTGTATAACTCCAACAGCGTCCGTTCATGGAACCGTAATAACTGGGCAAACTATGCTTCCACCAACGAGTGGGTGGCCAGGAACCTGAGAGACTATGGTTTTGGCGACCCTTTCCAGCCCGACCCCGATCTGCCTGTCGGCGTACGGACGGAACTGGAAGAATATAGAAACATTCCTTACCAGCGCGGCCATATCTGTGCCTCGTCAGACCGTCTCTATTCCATGCAGGCTAACGAACAAACCTTCTACCTGTCGAACATACTGCCCCAGTCGAGAGGCTTGAATACGGGTATCTGGCAGGACATGGAGGCTTATGTCAACGGCAATACCAGCCCGACGTGGAACATCACCAAATTCCGCGACACACTGTATGTCTGCAAGGGCGGCACCATCAGCGACGGCATGATTCGCACAACCACCGCGACGGGACTTGTCGTGCCCAAATACTTCTTCATGGCTTTGCTGTGCCGTAAGGGTAATGATTTCAAGGCTCTGGGACTTTGGGTGGAGCATACCGACCAACTGAAGAAGGATGGCGTACAGAATTACGTAGTGAACATCGACTATCTGGAACAGAAGACAGGCATCGACTTCTTCTGCAATCTGCCTGATGACATTGAGGAAGAGGTTGAGTCAGCCACCGTTGCCACCATCAAGAAAGAGTGGTTCCCGTAATGCCCGCAAAAGAACCGTTGTCCGGATTGCCGGAAATACTTTGCACTTGCTGATTAGCTCTGCAAAATCATCGTAATCATTTTGCAACAAAGAAAAAATCCCAATTCGTTTGGTAATCACAAAGTTTTTTCGTATCTTTGCCGATAAATCGGTGAAGATACTTTCCGTATCCCGACATCAACATTATTATTAATACAAAACAATGAAGACTATCTATGATTTCTCTGTCAAGGACAGAAAAGGTAAAGACGTATCACTCAAGGAGTATGCTAACGAAGTGCTACTGATTGTCAACTCAGCCACCAAGTGCGGTTTCACACCTCAGTACGAAGAACTCGAAAAACTTTATGAACAGTACCACAGCCAGGGATTTGAAATCCTTGACTTCCCCTGCAACCAGTTTGGACAGCAGGCTCCCGGTACCGACGAGTCCATCCATGAGTTCTGCAAGCTCAATTTCGGCACAGAATTCCCGCGTTTCAAGAAGATCAAGGTGAAAGGTGACGATGCCGAACCTCTCTACAAATTCCTGACAGAACAGAAAGGCTTTGCCGGCTGGGACATGGACCATCCCATTGCCCACATTCTGGACGACATGCTGTCGAAGGCCGATCCCGACTATAAGCAGAAGAACGACATCATGTGGAACTTTACCAAGTTCCTCATCAACAAGAAGGGTCAGGTTGTTGCCCGCTTCGAGCCGACGGAGAAGATTGAGAATATCGAGGCAAAAATCAAAGAATTGCTATAAATAGAATCAAGAAAGAGAGAATTAGAGAATGAAACGCGCCAAAAAGAACATGGGGCGAACAATTCTCTAATTCTCTCATTCTTGATAAGAAACAAAGATTCATGGAAAAAACAAAATGTTTGATTATAGGCAGCGGCCCTGCAGGATACACTGCTGCCATATATGCCAGTAGAGCCAACCTGCAGCCTATTGAATACAGCGGACTGCAGCCTGGCGGTCAGCTGACACAGACTACCGAAGTAGAGAATTTCCCAGGCTATCCGCAGGGTGTAGATGGTAACGTGATGATGATGGAACTGCGTGAACAGGCCGAGCGTTTCGGTGCTGACATCCGCGACGGCAGCATCACCAAAGTCGACTTCTCACAGCGTCCCTACAAGCTATGGGCAGAAGACGGCACAGAGATAGAAGCCGATACCGTCATCATTGCCACAGGAGCATCAGCCAAATATCTGGGTCTGGCCGACGAACAGAAATACAACGGTCAGGGCGTATCGGCCTGTGCCACCTGCGACGGTTTCTTCTATCGCAAGAAAACCGTTGCCGTTGTCGGTGGCGGCGATACGGCCTGTGAGGACGCCTTGTATCTGGCCGACTTGGCCGCCAAGGTCTATCTCATTGTACGCAAGCCTTTCCTTCGCGCCTCTAAAGTCATGCAGGAGCGCGTCATGAACAATGATAAGATTGAAATCCTATTCGAGCACAACACACTGGGGCTTTTCGGAGAAAATGGCGTCGAGGGCGCCCATCTGGTCAAGCGCAAGGGCGAAGCCGACGAGCAGATGGTAGACATCCAGATAGACGGTTTCTTCCTGGCTATCGGCCATAAGCCCAATACAGACATCTTCAAGGAGTGGCTTGAGACCGACGAGACAGGCTACCTGAAGAAGATTGACGGTACACCGCGCACCAAGTTGCCCGGCATCTTTGTTGCCGGCGACTGTGCCGACCCCGTCTACCGTCAGGCCATCACTGCCGCTGGTACTGGCTGTCAGGCCGCCATCGAAGCCGAACGCTTCCTGCTGAACAGTTAGTTTCTCTAGAGCATCTAGAATATCTAGAGTATCTAGAAGAACTAGAAGAACTAGAAGAACTAGAAAATCTAGAAAATCTAGAAACAAAAATCAAAAAAGCCCCGCTTCCCAGCGAGGCTTTTTCTTAAAAAACTAAATTAATCAACCATAAACCTTAACCATTAAAATTCAAAAAAGTGCATTTCTTAAATTTTATAGACTTCTCGTCTCTAATTATTTAAGCTTTGGGAAATCTCCTTTCCCTCTTGCACATTGCAAAGGTAGTATAAAAGTTATAAATACAAGTTCAATAATCATTATAAGAGGTTTAAAATTCGTGATTATCGCTAAAATTATACCTAAAATCACGGATTTTAAACTAAAATCGAGTCATTTAACATCTTTTTCACCCAAAATTAACCTCTAATTCAATGAAAAAACTTACATTTGCAACATAAAAAAAAGTATCATGAACATTTTAAATATTCTATTAATCGTTATTATTATTGCCTTATCAGGCTATTGTATCAGCCAAAAACTCCATCAACAAGGCACTGACAATGGCATTCAGACCTATGAAAGACTGAAAATCCACGTCAGCAACAATGATATTATGCAATATATCCGAGAAACGGCAGAAAACTTCAAGCCACTGATGGAGTCGAAAAGCATTCACTTCAGCATCAAGTGTACACCTGAGAGTATGATGGGCTGGATAGATATCGACATCATAGACAAAATCATCCTTTTACTGCTGTCAGACATGGTCAAAAATAGCAATCCTGACGGAAAGATCACCATGGAGGCCTATACGAACAAGAATTACGACCACATCATCATACGCATCAATGACAATGCCGTCGAGCTGCCTAATGCAGGTATCATTATGGTTCAGCAACTGACAACCATGCACCGCGGTACTCTTCAAAAAGAATACTACAAGCAGCACGGCAACATGATTCTGCTGGTATTCCCTATCAGCAAGAGACAATTCCAGGAAGAACACGACGAAGAGACAGCCCCAGATGAAGAAACCAAGCCGTCAGCATTCCACATTCCCAACAATATCACGCTGAACATTCCCAAGATAGAGTTACCTGCAGGCTATTTCACGGGCAAAGAGCCCCTGGGCAACCTGATTCAGCAGGCATACAACTCTACCGACCAGAAATTCCTGCAGCAAGCCATCAACTGTGTCAAGGAGCATATTGACGACTCCGAATACGACCGAGAACAGTTTGCTGCTGATATGGGCGCCAGTGCCAGCACGCTCTACAACAAACTGAGGGCACTGACGGGCATGAATGTCACGACGTTCATCCGCGATATCCGCATCAAGACGGCCTGTCAGTTGGCCAAGGACAATCCCGACCTGCGCGTCAGTGACATTGCTTACCGCGTCGGTTTCAGAGACCCGAAATACTTTGCCACTACATTCAGGAAGGTCACAGGCATGCAGCCAAAAGAATACATAAACCAATTAAGAATTAAGAATTAAGAGGTGAGAGGTAAGAATTAATGCTTGCTAAGCCACAGGCCACAAAATGTCAGAAAGCCGTTGAGCATCAGCAGCTCATAGCCGAAGTGATAGCCTGTGGCCTGCCCTACCCCATAGTCGATAGCATAGCACAGAAAGGGTGATGCTACCGCAATATACGGCACCATGCGGTCGTTGACAGCCCGTTTGGTTAACAGCCCGTAAGCAAACAAGCCCAGCAAAGGACCGTATGTATACCCACAAATGATGTATATAGCATCTATCAGGCTGGTAGAGTTAATCATCTTGAATAACAGGATAAACAGGACAAAGACTCCACACACCATGATATGGGTACGCTTGCGAAGCCGTTCATCATCCTTTTTGCCGAGGATATCTACGCAATAGATGGTTGTCAGCGATGTCAATGCGGAGTCCGCACTTGAAAAAGAAGCCGCTACGATGCCAAGGACGAAGAGGTAAGAGGTAAGATGGAAGACGGAAGATGTCTGTTCCACGTAACCAGGCAAAAGATCGTCACCACTCGCCGGCATAGCCATACCCTGTTTCTGATACCACATGGTCAGCAGGACGCCCAAGGCCAGAAACAGCATATTGGCCGGCAGGAAGGCCACTCCGTAAGAACACATATCCTTCTGTGCACCCCGCAATGTCTTGCAGGTCAGGTTCTTCTGCATCATGTCCTGATCAACACCCGTCATGACAAGCACGACAAAGACACCGCTGACAAACTGTTTCCAGAAGTTTTGCTTCGACTCCCAGTCGTCCCAGACGAAGACCATCGACAGCTCATGACTGTCGATGGCACTAAAAGCCGACATCATGGTCAGGTCCAGGTCTGAAGCCACCTTATATATAATAAGGAGAAGGGCTGCAAACAGACAAAGCGTCTGTAGCGAGTCGGTCCATACCAGCGTCTTAATGCCTCCCCTTCGGGTGTACAGCCATATCAGCAGTACGAGTATCACTGTCGTCACGGCAAAGGGTACGCCCTGCGGTTCGAACACGAAACGCTGCAGGATGATACATACAACGTAGAATCGGACGGCGGCTCCCGTCATCTTTGACAGCAGGAAAAGCCATGATCCCGTCTTGTGCGACCTTGCGCCCAGTCTCTGTCCCAAATAGGCATAGATAGAAGTCAAGTTAAGCTTATAGTAGAGCGGCAACAGCACGAAAGCCACCACCACGTAACCTAGGACAAAGCCCATACACATTTGGAGATAGGTCATCTGCGTCTTCAGTACCATGCCCGGCACACTGACAAAAGTGACGCCAGAGATTGAGGCTCCCACCATGCCGAAGGCCACCATATACCATGGCGACTGACGGTCGGCACGATAGAATGTCTCATTCGTGGCCTTTCGTCCCATCCACCTGCTCAGAGCAAAAAGTAAGGTAAAATAGGCCAGTACAATAGCTATTATTGTCATAACGGGTGCAAAGGTAGCAAAAGTTCATAGTTCATAATTCATAGTTCATAGTTATTTTAGTGCTAATTATGGTAAAAGATGTTAAACGGCTGCGACTATAAACTATGAACTATGAACTATGAACTAAAAAAAATGTACCTTTGCAAGCGGTAATTATTCACCAACAACAAAAAACAATGGCAAAACAAAAGAAATTTATCCTTCAAGAGAGCGAAATCCCAACACAGTGGTACAACATTCAGGCTGACATGCCCAACAAGCCCATGCCCCCCATCCATCCTGCTACCAAGCAGCCATTAGGCGTTGACGACCTGGCTCACATCTTCCCACGTGAGTGCTGCGTCCAGGAGCTGGATACTGAGCATCGCTGGATTGACATCCCTGAGGAAGTGCTCGACAAGTACAAATTCTATCGTAGCACACCGCTGGTACGTGCCTACGCACTGGAAGAGGCTCTGGGTACTCCTGCCCACATCTATTTCAAGAACGAGTCAACCAATCCTTTAGGTTCCCACAAGATCAACTCTGCCCTGCCCCAGTGCTATTATGCCAAGCAGGAAGGTACAACGAACGTTACCACAGAAACGGGTGCCGGTCAGTGGGGTGCAGCTCTCTCGTATGCTGCAAAAATCTACGGACTTGACTGCGCCGTCTATCAGGTGAAGATTACCATGCAGCAGAAGCCTTACCGTTCAAGCATCATGCGCACCTTCGGTGCTGTTGTCACAGGTTCTCCCTCTATGTCTACACGTGCCGGTAAGGACATCCTGACCAAAGATCCCACCCACAGCGGTTCATTAGGAACGGCCATCTCTGAGGCTGTCGAGCTGGCAACTACCACTCCCAACTGTAAGTACACGCTGGGCTCTGTGCTGAACCACGTAGGTCTGCACCAGACCATCATCGGACTGGAGGCTGAAAAGCAGATGGCAATGGCTGGCGAATATCCCGATATGGTGATTGCCTGCTTCGGCGGTGGTTCCAACTTCGGTGGTATCGCCTTCCCCTTCATGCGTCATAACCTGAGCGGCGAGCGTCACACAGAGTTCATCGCCGCTGAGCCCGACAGCTGTCCGAAGCTGACTCGCGGCCAGTTCCGCTACGACTTCGGCGACGAGGCAGGCTACACACCCCTGCTGCCTATGTACACCCTGGGCCACAACTTCAAGCCGAGCAACATCCACGCTGGCGGCCTGCGCTATCATGGTGCCGGCATGATTATCTCACAGCTCATCAAGGACGGTTTCATGCATGGTGTCGACATTCCTCAGCTCGAGACCTTCGAAGCCGGCATGCTCTTCGCCCGTACCGAGGGCATCATCCCTGCTCCTGAGAGCTGTCACGCTATCGCTGCTACCATCCGCGAGGCCAACAAGTGCAAGGAGACTGGCGAGGAGAAGGTCATTCTCTTCAACCTCTCTGGTCACGGACTCATCGACATGCCGTCATACGAGTCGTTCATCAAGGGTGACTTGCAAAACTATACCGTCACCGACGAGATGATTGCAGCAAACCTTGCAGAGTTGGATAAGACAGAGTAATGTGTTTATTTTAGACATATTATCATTTAAAGGCATAATAACATATTAACATTATAACATATTATTTGTGTCACAAATAAAAAGACTGCGCTCCAATGTATGAAGTGCAGCCTTTTTGGTTATTATGTTAATATGTCTTTTAGTGTTATTATGTCTTTAAATGTTACTTTGTCTGTTATCCAATTTCAATCTGACGTGAAACCTTCACTTTCTCTTCCACTACCTTCGGCAGTTCAACGGTCAGCACACCGTGCTCCACTTTGGCCGAGATAGCATCCTTCTTCACGTCGTCAGGCAGAATCAGCGTCTGCTCAAACTTCGAGTAGCTGAACTCTCGACGCAGATAGCGTGTGGTCTTGTCGTCCTCGTGGTGTTCCTCCTTATGTTCCATCTTCACCACCAGGTTGCCGTCGTCATTGATATGTACATTGAAGTCCTCCTTCTTCATACCAGGAGCAGCGAGCTCTACGGTATACGCTTTGTCCGATTCTTTCACATTGATAGCAGGTGCCGTGCAGTTAGCCTTCGGCAGATAGTCTGTATCAAACAAATCGTTGAACACTGCAGGAATCCAGTTGTTACTTCTCATCATTGGCATCATAATCATTACCTCCAAATTCTATTTTTATTAGTTATACATGTTAATTATTTTCTCTGATTGCCTTGCGGCTTCATCCACTATCATGCAAGCTATATGCCAAACCGTATTATCTGCCACATTGTCAGTATCGACCGCCAGAATGACAGGTATATATTTCCAATTCCCAAAAACACATTACTTCATATCATATTAGGAAAGGCATTAGTACGCTAATGATAGGTTTTTTTAGGAATTCATTTGGTATTTACATTCCTTTTATGTACTTTTGCAGCATCAATTGAAAAAACTGATACATGATATAACTAAATTTATATGCTATGGATTCGTTTATGTTTTTAGGTTTCGGTATTGAGGCCTGGATCACCATTATCACAGTGCTGGGCATGTTTTCCATATTACTGTTCACCAAACTACGCACCGATTTGGTGTTCATGGTGGCGGTCGGCGTACTTTTCGTCACGGGTGTGCTCGATGCTAAGGAAGCATTCTCGGGCTTCAGCTCAACATCGGTGATAGTCGTAGGCGTACTGTTTGTAGTGGTGGCAGGATTGACGCATACAGGCGTCCTGCAGTGGATTGTGCGTCACCTGTTGGGGCAGCCTAACAGCTACGGCAAGGCAGTGGTACGACTGATGCTGCCTGTAGCCGGTCTGAGTTCGTTCCTGAGCAACACGACGGTGGTGGCGATGTTTGTGAACATCGTCAAGATGTGGTCGAAGAAGTTAGGAGTCTCACCCTCCAAACTGCTCATCCCGCTGAGCTATGCTTCGGGCATGGGTGGTGTTTGTACGCTCATTGGTACGCCACCGAACCTGATTATCTCGGGTATGTATGCCGACAAGACTGGTATAGCCATGAACGTGTTGGCAACAACCATCCCCGGTTTGTTCTGTCTGGCCGTGGGCGTGCTGTCGGTCATCGCCATGCGCCGACTGCTGCCCGACCGCAAGGCACCGGAGTCCGATTTCGAATCCACCGGCGACTACACTATCGAGCTACGTGTACCCTCCGACAACCAGTTCATCGGCAAGACTATTGGCGAAGCCGGACTCTACCATGTCAAGGGCGGTGATCTGATTGAGTTGTACCATTTCGACACTGCTCCGTCACCCGTCAGCGAGGACGAGTATTTGTTAGGTGGCGACCATTTGGTTTATGCCGGACAGATTGACGAGATTCTCGAGTTGATGGAAAGCCACGGGCTGGTGATAGCCGACCACCACGTCTTCTCTATGGACGAGATAGACAAGAATCGCAAGCTGCGTACAGCCTTTATCACCTTCGACAGTAAACTTGTGGGTACCAAGTTGGGGGAAGTTGACATGCTACGTCAGAAGAACATTCATATCGTGGCGGTTTCACGTCACGGTCATCGTATTAAGCAAGTACCCCGCGAGGTCGTGCTGCGGGCGGGCGACACATTACTGCTCGGGTTTCCACCGCATTTCGATATGAGTGAGGTAGAGAAGGACCCCAACCTCCACTTCTTCGACTCCAACGACGTGCCGAACATTGGTATAGGTACCCTCGTCTCTTCCCTCATTATGATAGCTATGGTGGCACTCTCTGCGTTGGGTGTCATGTCACTGCTACAGTGTGCAATCATTGCTGCTGCCGCTATGTTGCTCTTCCGCTGCTGCAATGCAGAACAGGCCATGAAATCCATTAACTGGGACATCCTCCTCGTCTTTGCTGGCAGCGTCTCACTCGGACTGGCCATTCAGAAGACGGGCATTGCCCAATGGCTGGCTACGGGCATCCTCGACGTCTGCGGTAACAATCCCATTATCGTTATGACGGCCATCTGCTTCGTCGGTACTTTCATTACCGAGTTCATCTCGAACACTGCGGCGGGAGCCATGTTCTTCCCCATCATGTACGATGCTGCCGAGAAGCTGGGGTATGAACCCTATCCCTTCCTCATCGCCCTGATGGTCAGCGTCAGCAGCAGTTTTGCCACGCCCATCGGTTCACCCACCCACATGCTGGTCTATGGACCTGGCGGCTACCGGTTCAGCGACTTTATGCGTATCGGTCTACTGATGAACCTCATCATCCTTGCTGCCAACATCTTCATCGTGAATATCGTGTATCCCCTGACTCCATTGCATTAAAAAAAGACTGCAACACAATAAAGTTTTCTTATAAGTATGAAAGAAAATCACCGAAGCGAAGATACGTCGCCGCACTATAAGCGACGTCCACTCCCTGGGCCGCTGGCGCGTGAATGACTTGTTCTCACCAGTCAGAGAGTCTTGACTGAGCCTCTACCCGATCTTCTGTCGGGTCATCGAGTTCAGGAAAGAAGTCGAGCTTGGTGAGTCTTTCTATATCGTCTACCGAGCGGACAGCTTCGGCCATTGGCTGCTTTTTGCCTTCGTTACGATAGAGAAAACCGATGGCTTTGGGAGTACCCTTGCGGCAGAGAACAACCTTGAAGAAAGCATCGGGAACCCAGACCTTGTTCCTCCCGATGGTCTTTTGTTCACGTTGTGCAGAGTAGACGGGGCCGCATACGATGTCAATAGCACCGTACTTCCTGGCCCATTCACGACAGAGTATCTCCAAGTCGTTCCATTCGTACTTGTTCAACCCGTGGTTCTGGGGACAAATATTCGTGAAAAGGAACGACTGGGTCATGGCCTGACGGTCCCACTTGTTGTCGCCTGCCGGACACATGTGTCCCCTGTCGTATCGCGAGTTATAATAGTCAGCATCCGTCGCACGGCTACCTTTAACGATGTCCTCATCCTCTGAGAATATCTCCTGACTGCGTTGAAAGGAACCTCTGGTGTGGGCATCCGTCAGGTGCCACGCCACCCAGTTAGGCGTCTTCGTCTGCTTGTTATACGACGTGGTGTAGCCCTTACGATGCAGCATCTGCTCCGGACGGTCCTTCAACGGTGCAGGAATCTCGTACATCCTAACAACCTTTGCTTTCTGACTTTGAGGCTGTCGCTCAGCCTGCTGGCTCCTCGTCTGAGCAGCGTACAGGCCTTCGACGGACTGTGACTCACTCTGTCGTCCCTTGCATGACAGGAGTGCTGTCGTTAAGGCTAACAGGAAAACGAAAAACGAATGTTTAATCTTAACCATATTTATTGTGCTATTGACCTCAAGATGTTGACAGCCTCTTCAACTGTGGGGATATTGGCGATAACCATCGAGCGACGACCGTTCTGTTCGCGGAACTGACAGCGGCGGGGGTTCTGAGCCACAAAGGAAAGAATGCGGTCAAAGGCCTCGCTCTGATAGTAAGGGCTGTCGGACTGCGTAACGAAGTAGAGGGTCATGCGTCCTTGCTTGAGCATGATTTTCTCGCAACCGAGATTCTTGCCATGTCGGCGTAGAGCCACGACACGCATCAGCTCTTCACCGACATGCGGCACAGGACCGAAACGGTCCACGAGTCTGGAGCGATAGGCAGCCACCTGCTCGTCGGTATGCAGCCCATCAAGTTCACGGTAGAGCAGCATACGCTCAGAGTCAGACGGCACATACTGGTCAGGGAAATACAACTCCAAATCGCTGTCGAGGGAACAGTCAGAAACGAAGTCGAAGCCATTGGAGGACAGTCCCTCTGTACTCCGCGAACTACGCACAGCAGGGTTAGTCCCCGTGTGCGCTGGATTTTCATTCCTTATCTCAACCACCGCCTGCTGAAGAATCTTGACGTAGGTCTCGTAGCCTAGGTCGGCTATGAAACCTGACTGTTCGGCACCAAGCAGATTGCCGGCACCGCGGATGTCGAGGTCCTGCATGGCAATGTGGATACCGCTGCCCAGGTCGCTGAACTGTTCGAGAGCCTCAAGGCGACGACGGCTCTCCACGGGCAGATCTGCTAATGGCGGTGCCAGCAAGTAACAGAACGCCTTGCGATTGCCACGTCCCACACGGCCACGCATCTGGTGCAGATCGGAAAGTCCGAAATGCTGAGCGCCATTGATAATGATGGTGTTGGCATTGGGTATGTCAATGCCGTTCTCAATGATGGTCGTTGAGAGCAGCACGTCGTAGTCGTAATTCTGGAAGTCGAAGATGATACGCTCCAGTTCGTCGGGCTTCATCTGACCATGGGCCAGGGCAATGCGGACGCCAGGCACCGACCGTCCGATGAGGTCGCGGATGCGCTGCAGGTCGTTGATACGCGGATTGACAAAGAACACTTGTCCGTTGCGCGACATCTCGAAGTCGACAGCCTCGGCAATGATGTCTGCACTAAAGGTATGAATTTCGGTCTGAATGGGATAACGATTAGGCGGCGGAGTCTGAATGATACTCAGGTCGCGAGCACCAACCAGCGAGAACTGCAGTGTGCGCGGTATGGGCGTTGCCGACATTGTCAATGTGTCGACATTCGTTTTCAGCTGGCGTAGCTTCTCCTTGGTCGAAACACCGAACTTCTGCTCTTCGTCGATGATGAGCAAACCGAGGTCCTTAAACTTCACGTTCTTACCGATGAGCTTGTGCGTACCTATTATTATATCTATCTTGCCCTCAGCCAAGTCCTTAAGAATAGCTGTGGTCTGCTTGGCACTACGAGCACGAGAGAGATACTCTATACACACGGGAAAGTCCTTCAGACGACCAGAGAAGGTCTGGTAGTGCTGATAGGCCAGCACCGTAGTTGGCACGAGGACAGCCACCTGTTTTCCATCGCATGCAGCCTTGAAGGCCGCGCGTACGGCCACCTCAGTCTTGCCAAAACCGACATCACCACATACCAGTCGGTCCATGGGTTGCGCCCGTTCCATATCGTTCTTAACATCATTGGTGGCTTTCAGTTGGTCGGGTGTATCCTCATAGAGGAACGAGGCCTCCAGTTCGTGCTGCATGAAGGTGTCTGCCGAGAAAGAAAATCCGCGTTGTTTGCGTCGAGTGGCATATAGTTTAATGAGGTCGCGAGCAATGTCCTTCAGCTTTTGTTTGGTGCGCTCCTTCATGCGCTCCCACTGACCAGTACCAAGGTGTGACAGCCGCGGAGGCTCGCTGCCGTCCTGCGATTTATATTTCGACACCTTATATAAAGAATGTATAGAAACATAAATGGTACCGCCACCGTCGTAGATAATCTTAATCATCTCCTGATAAGCCCCCTCCCGGCCTTCTCCTGGAGTAGAGGTGACAGGCATGCGCACCAAGCCGCCGAACTTACCAATGCCGTGGTCGATGTGTACTACGTAATCGCCGATTTCGAACTGCTGAATTTCCTTCAGCGTCAATGCCACCTTGCCACTGCGCGCCTTATCGGAACGTAGGCTGTACTTGTGGAAACGGTCGAATATCTGGTGGTCGGTAAAGACACAAAGGCGCAGGTCGTGGTCGATAAAACCGGCATGCAGGGTCTTTTCGATGGGATTGAAGGGGATGTTAACGGAGTCTGAATCTCCGCTTACTGTACCCATTTCGGCGAAGATGTCATGCAGACGCTGCAACTGCTTCTTGCTATCAGCCAGCATGCAGAGGCGATAGCCGTCGGCCAGACTCTGTTTGAGCGAGTGCTGCAACAACTCGAAATTCTTGTGGAACTGTGGCTGTGGGGACGTCTGGAAGGTGATGGCAACGTCAGGCTGGACCATTGTCCGGATGCCTATCTCAATGCGACGGAAATTGGCTGTCTTCGAGTAGTTCTTCGTTACCAGCACGGCATCTTCAGGTAGGAACGAAAAGAAAGACACCACCTCCCTGTCGGCATTCAGCTCCGACACAATCTCTGCTATCTGGCGTTTGTCCTTCGACAGCTGCGATTCAACCTCGAAGGTACTAATGGTTTCGATGTCGTCACCGAAGAAATCGATACGGAACGGCCATTCACTACTGAAGCTGTAGATGTCGAGAATGCTGCCACGCAAGGCAAATTGACCGGGTTCATAGACATAGTCAACCTCGTTGAAGCCCAGTTGGCGGAGCTTTTCCACCGTCTGGTCGACATCCACCGTCTGACCACACTGCAATGTCAACATACGCTCGCTGAACTGCCGTTGAGAAGCCACAGGCTCTTCCAGAGCGTCAGGGTAAGTGACCATATAAAGGGGACGATTGACGTTCACCATCGACTTTGATGATAGGTGATGAGTGGTGGATGAAAGTTTGGAGAGAACTTCGGTACGAAGAATCTCGTTAGCAGCATCGCGTTGACCGTATTTGGCAGAGCGGCGATAGCCCGACGGGAAAAAAAGCACGTTGCCTTCACCCAACAGCTGCACCATATCATGATAGAAGTAGCCTGCCTCGTCAACGTCCTGAAGGATAAAAAGGAAGGGAACGGAAGCAGGAAGCGAAGCGAACGCCATTGGTGCCGAAGAACACATGAGCCCTTCGAGGAAAACGGTCTTTACCGACTTTTTCCCCAATACATCTGCCAGCGCACCAACCTGTGGCGACTTGGCATATAGTTGCAACAAATCCTGTATTGTCATACGAATTTCGGATGCAAAAGTACGAAATAAAGTGAAAAGTTAAAAGTGAAAAGTGAAAAATTTGCTTCCTTTATCAGATAATTGACAATAAATTCGTAATTTTGCAAGCAAATAGAGTTAAAAAGAAACATTATGCACGCAAGCGACAGCATTGTTATCATACCCACGTATAACGAGAAGGAGAACATTGAGAAGATTATCCGGGCTGTGTTCGGACTAGAGAAATGTTTCCATATTCTGGTCATCGACGACGGCTCACCAGACGGTACTGCCACCATTGTCAAAGGCATGATGGCCCAGGAGGAATTTGCCGACCGTCTGTTCATCATTGAGCGTAGCGGTAAACTGGGACTGGGTACGGCCTACATCACTGGCTTCAAGTGGGCGCTGGAACACGACTATGGCTACATCTTCGAGATGGATGCCGACTTTAGCCACGACCCTAACGACCTGCCAAGGCTCTACAGTGCCTGTGCCGACGAGGGTTACGACCTCGCCATCGGTTCACGCTATGTCAGCGGTGTCAACGTCGTCAACTGGCCCATTGGCCGTGTGCTGATGTCTTACTTTGCTTCGAAGTACGTACGACTGGTGACAGGCTTCAAGGTTCACGACACCACGGCAGGTTTCAAGTGCTACAAGCGTCGTGTGCTGGACACCATCGAGCTTGACAAAATCCGTTTCAAGGGCTATGGCTTCCAGATTGAGATGAAGTTCACGGCCTACAAAATCGGCTTCAAGATCAAGGAGGTACCCGTCATCTTCGTCAACCGTCGCGAGGGTGTCAGCAAGATGTCTGGCGGCATCTTCGGCGAGGCATTCTTCGGTGTCATGCGTCTGCGCTGGGATGGCTGGACGCGCAAATATCCAAAGATTAAAGATTGAGGGATAAAGTTATCATAAAGCTCAAAGAAATATATGGGAATCATCATAGGAATAGACGTGGGTATTTCGACCACGAAGATTGTAGGACTGCGTGAAGGGCGTGTGCTGTCACCCATCCGCATAACGGCAGCCGACCAGGTAACATCACTTTACGGTGCTTTTGGTAAGTATCTGCACGACAACAAGATATCACTCTCAGACGTGGAGCAGGTAATGCTAACAGGCGTAGGTGCCGGTTACATCAACGAGCCCATGTATGGCATTCCCACGCAGAAAGTCGACGAGTTCATTGCCGACGGTCTGGGAGCACGCTTTGAGTCAGGGCTGTCGAAGGCCATTGTGGTGTCGATGGGTACGGGAACAAGCTTCGTACAGTGCGACGGCGACAATATCCAGCACATCGGTGGTTTGGGCATTGGTGGCGGTACGCTGCAGGGACTCTCGCGTGTCATGCTGAATACCCGCGACTGGAAACAGATTCAGAGTCTGGCCATGAAGGGTGATATCAGTCATATCAACTTACAGATTGGCGATATCTCCACACATCCGCTGCCAGGTCTGCCCATGGATGCTACAGCCTCGCTGTTCTCGAAAGCACAGTATGATGCGCCGAAAGAGGATATTGCCCTGGGACTGATCGTGATGGTGCTGCAGACCATCGGTTCGGCAGCCATCCTTTCATCACTTAACTCAGGCATCAAGGACTTTGTACTCATTGGCAACTTGACGCTATTGCCGCAATGTAAAGAGATATACCCTATGCTTGAGAAACTCTATGGCGTACACTTCCACATTCCTAAGTACGCCGAGTTCTGCACAGCCATTGGAGCTGCGCTAAACTATAAATAGTAACGGGTTAATCACTTCTCGCTCTTCGCCTTTACTCTCCTGTCAATTTTCCTCAGGATGAAATTGAAGGCCTCCAGCCCCACCAACACCATCAACGTGCTGGCAATGCTGAGTACGTACATACCACCACCACAGGCCAGACCGATGGCTGCCGTCACCCATAAACCAGCAGCTGTAGTCAGTCCGCTGACCACATTCTCTGCCTTACGGAAAATGATGGTACCAGCACCAATAAAACCGATACCGCTGACCACCTGAGCAGCCACACGCGACACATCCCAGCGGTGCAGGTCGCTCGCCATAGCATCGCTAAAGCCATAGGCAGACACTATCATAAACAGTGCCGATCCCATAGCCACCAGGAAATGGGTGCGGAAGCCAGCCTCCTTGGCACGTAATTCTCGCTCCAGACCAATGGCAGCACCAAGTACGGCTGCGACAAAAATACGTAGAATAAAATCGTACTCCATAGTTAAATGATGTTATTTGCCTGCAAAGATAATCTTTTTTTCGTATCTTTGCAAAAAATATAACCAAAAACAACGGAATATGACGAAAATACTTCTGTTTGGAATAGGAATGCAGGAAGTGCTGGTCATTGCACTCATCGTGTTGCTGCTGTTCGGTGGTAAGAAGATTCCTGAACTCATGAAAGGACTGGGCAAGGGTGTCAAGAGCTTTAAGGACGGTATGAAGGAGGTAGATGACGAAGTGAAAGAGATTAAGGGTGAAGAGTGAGCAACTGACATTCTGGGACCATCTGGATGTGCTACGGTCGTCACTGATACGTATGGCTGTCGCTGTCGTGGTGCTGGCTGTCATAGCTTTCCTGATGAAGGAAGAACTGTTCAGCATCGTACTGGCCCCACGAAGCAGTGACTTTGTAACCTACCGTCTACTTGGTGTTGAAGCGTTCTCGATTCACCTGATGAACACCGGACTGACGGAGCAGTTCATGATTCACATGCGCACAGCACTCTATGCAGGCATACTGCTGGCCTCACCCTACTGGCTCTACGAGCTGTTCCGTTTCGTGTCGCCAGGACTTTACCAAAACGAGCGGCGTTATGCCATCTGGATAGTAGGAGCTGCCTATGTGATGTTTCTCGTCGGTACACTGACTAACTACTTCGTGGTATTCCCGCTGACAGTGCGCTTCCTTGGTACCTATCAGGTCAGTCCCGATGTTGCCAACATGCTGACGCTGCAGTCGTACATCGATACGCTGTTAGGCATGAGCCTGGTGATGGGTGTGGTATTCGAACTGCCTGTAGTCTGTGGACTGATGGGACGAATGGGACTGATTACTAGTCGGTGGATGGCGGACTATCGCCGACATGCCGTGGTGGCCATCCTCATCGTAGCTGCCATCATCACCCCGACAACGGACGTGTTTACACTGCTGGTTGTGGCACTACCCATCTATCTGCTTTATGAAATAAGTATTCAAATAGTCAAAATAACTAACCAAAACAAATAATGACTTATGCTAAGAAAAATCAGAATGGCATTGGCAGCAGTAATGATTATCGGCATCACGCTGCTATTCCTCGATTTTACAGGAACCTTGCATCACTGGTTCGGATGGATGCCGAAACTACAGTTCATTGAGGCTGTATTGGCTCTGAACCTACTAGTTGTCGCAGGACTCATCGTCCTTACTCTCGTCTTCGGACGCATCTACTGCAGCATCATCTGCCCTTTGGGTATCATGCAAGACTTCTTCGGATGGCTGGGCAAGAAAGCGAAGAAGAATCGTTACAGCTACTCGAAAGAGGTGAGGTGGCTGCGCTACCCCATGCTAGTGGTGTTCATCATTGCCCTCGTGGCAGGCATCGGCACGCTGTTCCAGTTGCTGGCGCCCTACTCAACATTCGGTCTTATCGCTACCAACCTGCTGCAACCGGTTTATCAGGCTGGCAACAATGTATTGGCAACTATTGCCGAACATTACGACAGCTATGCTTTCTACCACACGAACGTCTGGTTGCGTTCACTGCCATCACTCATCATCAGTGTCGTCATGCTGGTTATACTAGCCATACTGGCCTGGCGCCATGGACGTACTTATTGTAACACCGTTTGTCCGATAGGCACTATCTTGTCGTTCTTCAGTCGCTTCTCGTGGCTGAAGATTCACTTCGACACAGAGAAATGCCGCAACTGCTCACTGTGTTCGAAGAACTGCAAGGCTGCATGTATCGACTACAAGACGCACACCGTTGACGCCAGCCGTTGCGTGGTGTGTGGCAATTGTATCGAGAGTTGTAAGTTCGGAGCACTGAAGTATTCTAGAAATTCTAGTTCATCTAGTAATTCTAGTGACTCTAGATCATCTAGAGAAACCAGTCCTGAAAACGACGGTCGCCGTACCTTCCTGCTGTCATCTGCAATGCTGGCTACCGCTGCTATCGCCCAGAACAAAGACAAGATTATGGATGGTGGACTGGCAGAGATTCAGGACAAGGTGGCACCAGAGCGCCAAACGCCTGTAACACCGCCAGGCTCTATCTCAAAGCAGAACTTTGAGACACACTGCACGGGCTGTCAGCTCTGCATCTCAGAATGTCCTAACGAGGTACTTCGCCCCAGTAGCGACTTGTTGCACCTGATGATGCCCACCATGTCGTATGAGCGCGGTTACTGCCGTCCGGAATGTAACCGCTGTTCAGAAGTTTGTCCCGCAGGAGCCATCAAGCCGTTGGCAAAAGAGCTGAAGGCATCAACGCAGATTGGCCACGCCGTTTGGATTAAGAAGAATTGCGTACCTCTGACCGATGGTGTGGAGTGCGGTAACTGTGCCCGCCACTGTCCTGTGGGAGCCATTGATATGGTACCCAGCGACCCCGACAACGAGGAATCTCCCTACGTTCCTGCCGTCAACGAGGCACGTTGCATAGGTTGTGGTGCCTGCGAATACCTCTGTCCTGCTCGTCCCTTCTCAGCCATCTACGTCGAGGGCCACGAAGTTCACAAGGAGAATTAAGTAAGAAACAATTCGTTTCCGTTAACAATAAAATGAGTTTCTAATATGAAAAAGCAAAATATATCAAGACGAAATTTCTTAAAGGTGTTGGGCGGAGGCGCAATGACTACTGCTGCCGTACTGACTGGCTGTAAGTCGAAGACGGAATCGAAGGCCGTCGAAGAATATAAGAAGCAAGTAGAGCCTCCTGTTGGTAAGATGACCTACCGCACAAACCCTAAGACTGGCGACAAGGTATCGCTATTGGGCTACGGTATGATGCGACTGCCGTCAAAGACCGAGAATCAGGACGACTACGATCAGGATATGATCAACCGGCAGATAGACTATGCCATTGAACACGGTATGAATTATTTCGACACCAGCCCTGTCTACTGTCAGGGTAAGTCAGAAGCCTGCACCGGCATCGCCTTGAGCCGCCATAAGCGTGAAGAGTATTTCGTAGCCACCAAGCTCTCCAACTTCCATCCCTCCACACACAGTCATGAGGCCAGTGTGGCCATGTACTTGAACTCCATGAAACAGCTTCAGGTCGACTACATCGACTACTACCTGCTGCATGCCGTCGGTGGTGGTATGGATGAGTTCAATGCACGCTATGTGGATAATGGTATGATGGACTATCTCATGAAAGAGCGTGAGGCTGGTCGCATCCGTAACCTCGGTTTCTCATTCCACGGCAAGAAGACAGTGTTCGACGAGATACTGGCCATGAACGACAAGTACCACTGGGACTTCGTGCAGATAGAGTTGAACTACCTCGACTGGGACTTCGCCAACGAAATCAGCAGCAATAACGTTGATGCCAGCTACCTCTATGCCGAACTGGAGAAGCAAGGCATTCCTGCAGTCATCATGGAACCTTTATTAGGCGGTCGTCTGGCTAATCTGCCACAGTATCTGGCCACCCAACTAAAACAGCGCGACCCCGAACATAGCGTAGCCTCATGGGCTTTCCGCTATGCCGGCACTCCCAAGGGTGTACTCACCGTGCTCAGCGGCATGACCTATATGGAACACCTGAAAGACAACCTGCTCACATATTGTCCACTGGTGCCGCTCAACCAGATTGATCAACGTTTTCTCGACCAGACCATTGCCGAACGTATTGTTGGTCTGGAAAATATTCCCTGCAACGACTGTAAATACTGCATGCCTTGTCCCTATGGTATCGACATCCCTGCCATCTTCGTACATTACAATAAATGTAAGAACGACGGTACCCTACCCCGTCTTGTCATGGACGACGAATACTACCGCTTGCGCCGACAGTACCTGATAGGTCTTGACCGTGCCGTACCACGTATGCGCCAGGCCGACCACTGCATCGGATGCGGCCAATGCGAACCACATTGTCCGCAGAGCATCCATATTCCACGCGAGTTGCAGAAAATCAGCCAGTTCGTGGAAGATTTGAAACAAGACAAAGTAGCCAAAGAATAGATGACAAGAACGAAGGGAATCATACGCTTCATGCATCTGCTGCTGTTACTCATGATCTGCTCAACGACATGGGGACAACCTGCATACAGCAAGATGTCTACTATGGTCAGGCAAGCTGCTAAAGAGCGTTACAAGGACAAAGTGCGAGTTCCAAGAAGCCATCAACACGGAGAGCGATGGATGACTGCCTTCGTACAAATCACTAATGAGCAAGTGCTTAACGACTATGGCTGCCGTAAACTGACGCAACTGGACGATATTGCCATTGTAGCCATTCCGCTGCAACAACTGGAAGAATTGGCCAGACAGCCGGAGGTATTACGCATTGAGGCAGGAGAACGTGCCCAGTGTCTGATGGATACAGTGCCTCTGATATGCAACGTCCCGCCAATTTATCAAGGGACACAACTGCCACAAGCTTTTACGGGAAAGAACGTGGTGGTAGGACTGATGGACATCGGCTTCGACTTGACAAGCCCCAATTTTTATAGCAACGACCAGGGAACATACCGCATCAAGGCTTTCTGGGACATGCTGTCGAAAGATACCATTGGCAGTCCTTTTCCTGTTGGTCGCGACTACATCGGTCAGGAGGCTATTCTCGGTCATGAGCATTCCGTTGACGGACTTACCGAAACTCACGGCACACATACGCTGGGCATTGCAGCCGGCTGCGGTTACGACACCAACTACCGCGGTATGGCCTACGAAAGCGATATCTGCTTGGTCAGCAATGCCGTCAGCAACGATATTATCTATATCGACTCTGCTGACTACTATAAGTTCACCACAGCTACTGATGCACTGGGATTCAAATACCTCTTCGACTATGCCAACCAACAGGGCAAACCCTGTGTAGCCTCATTCAGTGAGGGCTATACTGCCTATCTCGACGAGGACGACAGACTATATGCCGAGTTTCTGAAGAGGCTGACAGGCCCAGGCCGCATCATTTGTGTGGCAGCAGGCAATGAGAACCGCGAACGGACATATGCCCTAAAGCCTGTTAATACCGCGGCTGCAGGTGCATTCATACGTTCATACCGCACGAACGCCTTATATCGCGTAAAGTCCAATGGTCCAATGCGTCTTTGCATCCATGCATACGCCAACGGGCAGACACCGTCACACACTCTTTCCGTATTGTCGTCTGACGGACGTCTTGACTCCCTTCTTACCGACACACTGTTCCTGGGTAACGACACCTGTACTGTCGCCATCAGCCGTTATCCGTCGGCTTCCAATAAGTCGGAAACAATCTTCCTACTGCAGCTAAACGCCAACCGAACCTTGGACCTATTACCGCCTATGGCCTTAGTTGCGGAAGGTACCATTAGCAAGGTGGAATTTTTCGGCAGTGGATCATCAGCATTGACCAACAACGACATTGATTCCCGCTGGAATAGCGCCGAATATGGCCATAACATTCTGGCACCAGCACTATTCCCGGCTGTCATCTGCGTTGGCGGTACGACTCATAGACTTGGATTCACCAACCAACAGGGTCAATATATTGACTATTCTGATGTGCAGCAGCAGGGCAAGCGTATGCGAGCTTCTTCGACAGGACCAGCCATGAATGGGCTGATGAAACCTGACATTACTGCTCCCGGCTTCAATGTCATCTCATCTATGAACAGTTTCTATATGGAAAATAAACCCAGCAACTGGTACATACAGAATACCATCAGCCAGTCAGAGTTTGAAGGACATGTCTACCATTGGGCCATAGAGTCAGGCACCTCTATGTCGTGTCCGGCCGTTGCCGGCATCATCGCCTTGTGGCTTCAAGCCTGCCCGACACTGACTCAACAGGACGTCATCGATGTTTTCAGCCGAACAAGCAGGTACCCGGAAGCAACCCTCACCTACCCCAACAATCAGTATGGCTATGGAGAAATCGATGCCTATCGTGGTCTGTTGGACATACTTGGTGCCACTGCTATTCAGGGACTTAGCAGTCATACCCCCTCTGCTGCCACCATTCTGCCAGCAGAAGACGGTATTCGGATTCATTTCGACAAATGTCCGGATGCTCCCATACAAGTCAGCGTCTATTCACTGTCAGGTACACAGATATGCAAAAGACAACTGACGGCAGAGTCGGCAACGGTCACTATTTCCTTGCCATCTCTACCGTCAGGTGTCTATGCAGTGCAATTGTCAAGCGAAAGCCACTGTTATACGGGCTCACAACTTGTCAGACTGTAAACCCTTATTTCTTTGCGGGAGCTTCAGCTGCGGGAGCTTCAGCTGCGGGAGCTTCAGCTGCGGGTGCTTCAGCTGCGGGTGCTTCAGCTGCGGGAGCAGCGGCGTCCTTAGTTGCAGCATCCTTGGCAGGCTCTGCAGCATCCTTCTGCTGGCTGGCACCAAATCCAGGAAGATTGTTAGGATTGGTTACAGGGTTCTCGATGTTCTCCATCACCGACTGGTCAGCAGTGGCAGTAGGAGCAACCCATGCACATGCTACGCTGATAATGACCATAGCAGCAGCCAGGGTCCACGTAGCTTTCTCGATAAAGTCGGTCGTCTTGCGGACACCGGCTACCTGGTTATAACCTGCGAAGCTTGATGACAAACCACCACCCTTCGACTCTTGAATCAGCACGATACCAATCATCAGCACGGCTGCAATCACAATAAGAATTACAAATAATGTGTAAAGTCCCATGTTGTTTTACTTTTTGTTATTATTACTATTGTTTATTATTAATTTCTCCAAAAATCTAATCTGGTCGGCAAAGTAAGCATTCTTGTGAGGGAACTGCTCATTAAGTCTTCCTATAATGTCGAGTGCCTTCTGATAACGCCCCTGCTTGATGTAGATACGAGCCAGCGTTTCAGTAAAGTATTCTTCTTCTATTTCTTCGTCACCAGTATTCACGTCAGCCTGGTTTTGGTCGTCACGACGGTTTTCAACAGGGTCTGACTGTGGTAACTCGTTCAGAAGGATGCGTCCACGCTCTTGTTCCAGGAAATTGTCAATCAGGTCCTGACCCCTCATATCCGGTGTCTTCAACGCTGAGTCGTCACCACTTGTTTCCAACAGATAGCTGACGTAGTCGACAGCAGCATCAGCCGGCGTGGGCTGCCTGTGTTCTTTTTCACCAGTTTCCTCAACGGGTATAGAGTCCAGGAAGAAGTCAATCAATTCTACCGTACGGTTCTCGTCTTTAGGAACAGGCTGTTCCTGCAGCTCCTGTTGATGCAACTGATAGTGTGCCGCCTCAATCATCTGGAAGATGGTTTTCCTGTCTGTGATATAGACAGCAGCACGGCGCAGTTCCTCGTTGAATGAGATATCGTGGAGCAGATACAGATTTTGCAACATCAACAACCGTGCAGGCTGGTAGTAAGGGTGCAGAGCCAGCGTCGACCGCAACTCATACAGCGTGTCGCGGTTCATGCGTTCAGGGTGTTTTATCAGCTCCGTCATCTCCATCTTACTTCTCACTTTTCACTTCTCTTACCAGTTGGCTACTGCTGCATTAAATATTTGATCGCAGATGTCTTTCACCATCAAGGATACAAGTTCCTGCTGTACGGCATTCAGCGACAGCGTGGTTTCGTACGATTGTGTCGCCGTAAACTGCTGTTCGAAATCATCATCATGATTCTTGTTATTAGTGAATCTGACGTTGACTGTCATTGACAGTTCCGTCTGTGCCGAATAACCCTCGGCGCTCACAGATTTGTTCCGTTGCTGGTACTGCGTGATTTCACCCTCTAACTTCAGGTCACCATTACGTTTCACCAGTTCCAGACGGGTGTGGTCGGCAAACTGGTCACGTAACTGGTTGTTGAACATCGGTCCCATAGGTCCCCAGACATAACTAGAACGGATGGGGAAGTCACTAATCTGAATGGTCTTCGTCTTGGAATAATCAATGCTGGCACCATTGAACTTATAGCTCACGGAACAAGCAGTCACTAACAGACAGGTGAAGAGCCAGCAAATAGCTACCAGACCGTACTGCTTCAGACGCCTGTACAGCGTCCGGTCGCTGATGCCCAACTCCTGGGCAGCCTTCTTACGGTTGCCACCATTTCGGGCTAACGCCTTTTCCAGAGCCTGACGGCTCCAGTCGCTGACATTCAAGTTTTCCTGTTCATGTTCAGGCTCAACGTATTCTTCTGCCACAGCGTCTTCAGCAGGCAGTTGCGCAGGCGTGGTCACCGGGTTGTATGGCGTAATAGGCGTCAGCTGCGTCGTAGGCAGGGGTGCCGACGACTTTGTGGTGGGCGCCTGCACATCCTCTATCTGCTTTTTCAGCGTACTCATCTCACGGCGCATGTCGTTGACGTTGGAGCGCAGTTCAAAGAGTATCTTATAGAGTATCTCACGTTCATTCTCAAACGAATGGTCGCCCTCGCTGCGAATAGTAGCCAACTGTGTGGTCTCTTGATCCTGTGGAATGAATTGAGCCAGCTTCTCTGCTGTAATCTGGCGGTCTGGACTCAGAATGGATATCTGCTCCGTGATGTTCTTCAGCTGGCGCACATTTCCCGGCCACTTATAACGCATCAGCAGGTGCTTGGCCTCATCAGTCAGCACCACCTTCTCCATTCTGTATTTCTCGGCAGTCTGCATAGCAAACAGTCTGAACAGCAACACGATGTCCTCGCCACGTTCACGCAAAGGAGGCATCTGGATGGGTATGGAGTTCAGGCGGTAGTACAGGTCTTCGCGGAAACGTCCTTCGCTGATGGCCTGTCGGATATTGACGTTGGTAGCTGCCACGATGCGCACGTCAGTCTTGCGTATTTCCGTACCACCGACAGGGATGTATTCACCTGTTTCCAGCACACGCAGCAGTCGTGCCTGTGTGGCCAACGGCAATTCACCGACCTCGTCCAGGAATAGCGTCCCCTTGTTAGCGACGCCGAAATAGCCTGGCGAATCGTTGATAGCACCGGTAAATGAGCCCTTGACATGTCCGAAGAGTTCCGAGTCGATGGTTCCCTCAGGAATGGAGCCGCAGTTGATGGCGAAATACTTCTCCCTGCGACGTGGTGAGCTGTCGTGAATGACGCGCGGGATTATCTCCTTACCCACACCACTTTCGCCAACGATGAGTACAGACAAATCAGTTGGCGCCACCTGTAAGGCGACGTCCAGCGCATGGTTCAATGCCTCGCAGTTTCCTACGATGCTATACCGCTGTTTGATGCTCTGTAGCTCAGAACTTTTCATAATGGCCTGCAAAGGTACAACAAAAATCTGACATAATGGCACACTTTGGCAGAAATTTAACTTTCTGTGGCAGTTTCTGCCCTTTATTCGTCTCTCTCGGCAGGTTTTTCCTTCTTAAACAGGTCTTTTGAACGTACAGCAAAGCGTGCCTTGTCACCATCTTCGCGCTTCTCGTGGAAGAGCTTGGGGAGTGGGTTGGCCAAAGGCTCATCGTAGTTCTTCCTGTTGCGGAACACGTCGATAGCCGTATAAATAGCCTGACGCATGGAATTCTCACCGGCCTTACCCTGTCCGGCAATGTCGAAAGCCGTACCGTGGTCGGGTGATGTACGGATGATGGGCAGTCCTGCCGTGTAGTTAACGCCACTATCCTGTGCCAGAGTCTTAAACGGCGCCAGTCCCTGGTCGTGATACATTGCCAGCACACCGTCAAAGCGGTCGAAGGCTCCTGACCCGAAGAAGCCGTCGGCAGGATAGGGTCCGAAGGCCTGGATGCCCTTAGCAGCCAGTTCCTCGATAGCCGGTGCTATCACGTCTTTCTCCTCAGCACCCAGCAGTCCGTCGTCACCGGCATGAGGGTTCAGCGCCAAGATGGCAATGCGTGGGTTGGAGATGCGGAAGTCGCGGCGCAGGGCCTGATGGAAGATTTCTGCCTTCTCTATGATGCCCTCCTTGGTGATGGCCTTGGATACATCCTTGATGGCCAGATGGGTTGTCACCAGTGCCACGCGCAGGTTCTCGTTCATCAGTATCATGAGTGCCTTCCGACCATCGCCCACGCTGGTCTCGATATATTCCGTATGTCCGGGGAACTTGAATATCGGACTCTGGATGGTGGCCTTGTTGATAGGTGCCGTTACCAGCACGTCGTACAGACCGGCACGATAGTCCGTCATAGCCCTGTCGAGGGCCTTGAGTGCTGCTTCACCGGCCTCCTTCGACGGCACACCCAGCTCCACTTTAATCTCATCGTCATAGCATGACAACAGGTTCAGTCTGCCGTCCTTGGCTTCCTGAGCCGAATTGATAATGCTGAAGCTGGTTTCCAGATTCAATGCTTTGCGATGATATGCCGCCGTCTTTGGCGACCCATAGATGATGGGGGTACACAGTTCAAACATGGCGGGGTCGGCAAACGCCTTCAGTATCACCTCATAGCCCACACCATTCGTATCTCCATGCGTGATAGCCACGCGAATCTTTCTTTCTTCCATAATCTCTTATCTATCTTACCTCTTAATTCTTACTTCTTACCTCTTACTTCTTACTTGCCGTCAGGCAACACCTCTTAATTCTTACTTCTTACCTCTTACTTCTTACCTCTTACTTCTTACCTCTTACTTCTCTCGCTAATCAGCATGCCGCAGGCCGCAAAGATATCCTGTCCGCGACTGGCCCTGATGGTGGTTGTGACACCATGATGCGTCAGATAGTCACGCATAGCCGTCATCCGGTTTTCGTCCGACGACGGCAGGTCGACGCCAGGAATCTCGTGGAAACGAATCAGGTTGACGCGACATTCCAGACCATCGAGCAGTTTCAGGATTTCACGGGCATATAGCGTTGAGTCGTTCATACCTCCGAAACAGATGTATTCAAACGAACAACGGCGTTGGTGGGTGAAGTCGTATTGCTTCAACAACGCTATGGTGTCAGCCAGCGGCATAGCTTTCTCTGCCGGCATCAGCTGCAGGCGCTGTTCGTGCAGCGGTGAATGCATGGAGATGGCCACGTGGCAGTCGCTCTCGTCGAGGAACCTTTTCAGCTTTCCCTTGACACCCACGCTGCTTACCGTGATGCGCTTCGGACTCCAGGCATAGCCCCAGTCTGCCGTCAGGATGTCGCACACCTTCAGCACGGCATCCACATTGTCCATCGGTTCACCTTGTCCCATGAACACGATGTTTGTCAGCTGCTCAGCTTCGGGTATTGCATATATCTGGTTCAAGATGTCGGCAGCCGTCAGGTTTCCCTGCCAGCCTTGCTTGCCGGTCTGACAGAACAGGCAGTTCATCTTGCAGCCCACCTGGCACGAGATGCACAACGTGGCCCGCTCCCCGTCAGGGATGAATACCGTCTCCACGAAGCGTTCCTTGTCGTTGGCTGCGAGGGCGTCGCACCATACAGGGAACAGGTACTTCTTCGTACCGTCCTTGCTCTGCTGGCAGTCGACGGGTGCCAAAGCTCCCACCTCGTACTCCTGCTCCATGCGTTCGCGGTTCTGCTTCGACAGGTTGGTCATCTCGCTGATGCTCCTGACATGCTTCACGTAGAGCCATTGTGCTATCTGCCTGGCCGTAAAAGCAGGCATACCCATACTGCCGACAATGGCTTTCAGCTCTGTCGGAGTCAGTCCCAAAAGTCGTTTCTTTTGCGGATTCATGCTGCAAAGGTAATCATTTTAGTTCATAGTTCATTGTTCCTTGTTCATAAGATTGTCGTGAATTAACATCATTTTGCATAAAAACTATGATTGCAACGCCACACTCTCATAGAGAAAACTATGAACTATGAACTTTTTCGTATCTTTTGCTTCGCAGAACTTACTTAGCACTCGGAAATAAAAAAGAAATACAGTTTTCCTTTTGTATTTCTCTCGTTTTTTCGTAACTTTGCAGCCACATCAAGCAAAATAATGGTAATGAGAAGAAAGATTGATTGCTTTTTGGCCTGCCATGAGGCCAGCGAAGTAGCACATACAATGAGTCAGCTGCAACAGTCGCCCGCCGTTGGTGGGGTGTTTCTGCTGAACGACAAGCCCCTGTTGAGTAGTGCAATGGTGATGCGTGTGGCCGAACAGGCTACGGCAGACTATGTGCTGCTCATTCTGAAAGCCACACCCATCACGTTGGGTGCCTATGCCCTGCAGCGGATGCTACAGGTGGCCGAGAATGCCGATGCCGCTCTGTTGTATAGCGACCGCTATGCGATGGAACAAGGCGAGCGGAAGGCCCACCCCGTCATCGACTACCAGTTTGGTTCGTTACGCGACGACTTCGACTTCGGCAGCGTGTGGCTCATCCGTACCTCGCTGCTCCACAAGTATGCCACCAGCGACCGTGAGCGCGACTACCAGTATGCCGGCCTGTACGACCTGCGACTCTTCCTGAGTCGTGAGGGCAGCATCTTCCATCTGAACGAGTACCTCTATACCGAGGAGGAGACCGACCTGCGAGCCTCTGGCGAGAAGCAGTTCGACTACGTGAACCCCCGCAACCGCGAAGTACAGATTGAGATGGAACAGGCCTGTACGGCACACCTGCGCGAGTTGGGAGCCTTGATTGACACCACGCAGTATCAGGCCATAGACTTCAACGAGCAGGCCTTCGACGTGGAGGCATCGGTCATCATTCCCGTCTTCAACCGCGCCAAGACCATCCGGGATGCCGTTGAGAGTGCCCTCGGGCAGAAGACGTCGTTCAAGTATAACGTCATCGTCGTCGACAACCACTCTACCGACGGCACGTCGGAGATTCTGACGGAGCTGACGCGGCAGAACCGCGATACGCTCTTTGTCATCACCCCCCAGCGCACCGACCTGGGTATTGGCGGCTGTTGGAACGAGGCCGTCTATAGCGACCATTGCGGACGCTTTGCCGTACAGCTCGACAGCGACGACCTCTACTCTTCGCCCAAGACGCTACAGACCATCGTCGACGCCTTCCACAAGCAGAAGGCAGCCATGATTATCGGCTCCTACCGCATGTGCGACTTCGAGCTGAACACGCTGCCGCCAGGCCTCATCGACCACAAGGAATGGACGGACGACAACGGTCCCAACAACGCTCTGCGTATCAATGGTTTAGGAGCGCCGCGCGCCTTCTTTACGCCCATCCTGCGCAGCATCGGTTTCCCCAACACGTCGTATGGTGAGGACTATGCCCTCGGACTGGTCTTCTCGCGCCATTTCCGCATCGGACGCATCTTTACCGAACTCTATTTGTGTCGCCGATGGGGAGGCAACTCCGACTCGGCATTATCGGTCGAGAAGACCAACGCCAACAATCTTTATAAGGACCGTCTGCGCACCATCGAGCTGCAGGCCCGCATGCGCCACGACCAGCAGTCTGACGGCAACGGCGCCCTGACGCGCTACTTCAACCGCCAGTTACAGGTGTGGCTGGAGGTGTGTCAGCGCTACCGTGAACTGGATGGTGTCCAGACCCGTGAGCTCGATTATTTCCAGACACAATGGAATCCTGCCCGCATGGCTTCAACAGGCGCCAAAATCGATGCCAAGAGCATCAGCGAGCGCCCGTGTTTCCTATGTCGTAAGAACCGTCCGAAGGAACAGCTCACGCGGATTATTGCCGGCAAGTACGAGCTGCTGGTCAACCCCTATCCTATTCTGCCAGAACACTTTACACTGCCTACCGTCACCCACCAGCCCCAGCGCATCCTGCCCATGTTTGGCGACATGCTGCGACTGGTCGGCGAGATGGACGGCTATACCTTATTATATAATGGTCCGCAATGTGGTGCCTCAGCTCCCGATCATGCCCACCTGCAGGCTGTGACAAGTGGCATACTGCCCTTGCAACGTGCCTGGTCACGCCTCTCCCGCAACATGGTTGAGGTCATCCGGCTGAACGACGACGAGGGCATCTGGCATCTGGCCGACTATCCGGCAGCAGCCTTCGTCATCAAGTGCCGTAGTGTGGCTACCGGCGAACGGCTCTTCCGCAGGCTCTACAACAGCTTGCCCGTATCGGCAGGCCAGCCTGAGGCCATGATGAACGTCATAGCCTGGAAGGATGGCGTGGTGGTGCTGCCGCGTCGGAAGCATCGTCCCGACTGCTACACGGCCGAGGGTGACGCCCAGTACATCATCAGTCCGGGTGCCGTGGATATGGGTGGTCTCATCATCACCCCCCGTGAACAGGACTTCCGTCGCCTGACCCTAGAGTTCATCCTCGACATCTATCGCGAGCTGTCGCTGGCACCGAAGCAGGTTGAGGAAGTCATTGCCAAGCTCAAGACGCAAAACTCCAAATTCCAATCCCAGGAAGAGCCTATCGTCAAGGTCGGCATCGTTAGCGGTCAGAAGATTAATTTCGCCCTGAACGGTTCCTACACGGCTAAGGGTGAAGTCATCGAGGGTAACCAGACCGTAGAATTCTCCGAGGGTGGCATCCTGTGGAACGGCAGCCAGTACCGTTCGCTGACGTTCAAGCCACAGCGTGCCGACGCCTCGTTCTCGCTCTTCGACGTCACCATCGGCGTCAACTTCCATTGGGAGCGCAAGGAGACGCAGACCTTCCTGGGTACCCTGCGACTGGTGGTGGAGTCCGACAAGATTACAGCCATCAACGAGCTGCCCGTGGAGAGCTACCTGTCGTCGGTCATCTCCAGCGAGATGAAGGCTACGGCAGGTCTCGAACTGCTCAAGGCTCATGCCGTCATCAGCCGTTCGTGGCTGCTGGCTCAAATCAACAAGCACGAGGATAGCGGCGAGAAGCGCGACGGTTTCTTCTCGTTCATCAAGAAGGACGACGAGATCATCCGCTGGTACGACCGCGAGGACCACACCATCTTCGATGTCTGTGCCGACGACCATTGCCAGCGCTATCAGGGCATCACCCGGTTAAGGGAAGAGAAAAAGGCCAATGGCGGCAAATATGCCACCGCCTTAGAGGCTGTGCGCCAGACCCGTGGTCAGATTTTGTGCTATGATGACGACATCTGCGATGCCCGTTTCTCGAAGTGTTGCGGCGGCGTGACCGAGGAATTCCAGTATTGCTGGGAGGACACGCCCAAGCCCTATCTGGTGAGCGTCGAGGACCCCTTCTGCAACACCAGCGACAAGGCTGTGCTCTCGCAGGTGCTCAACGACTACGACCAGGAAACCAACGATTTCTACCGCTGGACGGTGGAATATCGTGTGGACGAGATTTCCGATCTCGTCAACGAGAAGCTCAATGCCGACTTCGGCACCATCACCGACCTCATCCCCCTGGAGCGTGGCAAGAGCGGCCGCATCTGGAAGCTGAAGATTGTCGGCACCAAGAAGACGCTGACCATCGGCAAGGAACTCGAAATCCGCCGTGCTCTCAGCAAGAGCCACCTGCTCTCGTCAGCCTTTGACGTCGAAAAAATATATACCCCAAGCCAACAGCCAACAGCTAACAGCCAACAGCCAACAGCTAACAGCCAACAGTTAATAGCCTTCCGTCTGCACGGCAAGGGCTGGGGCCACGGTGTCGGTCTCTGCCAGATTGGTGCCGCCGTCATGGGCCAGCAGGGCTACAAGTACGAGCAAATCCTGTTGCACTATTATCGCAACGCAGAAATCAAGAAGATTTATTAGTAGTCACAACGTTATAACATCATATCGTAAGCATCATGGAAAAGAAAAGAAATCCCTGGGCGTGGATACCCACCCTGTATATTGCCGAAGGTCTTCCCAACGTCGTGGTCATGACCGTTGCAGTAGTCATGTATATGCAACTGGGCATGAGCGACACCGACATAGCCCTCTACACGGGCTGGCTGTCGCTGCCCTGGGTGGTGAAACCGCTGTGGAGTCCCTTCGTCGACCTCTATCGCACCAAACGCTGGTGGGTACTCTCCATGCAGGTACTCCTCGGCTCGTCGCTGGCGGGAGTGGCCTTCACGCTCAACACGCCGCTGTGGTTCCAGGGCACGATGGCCTTCTTCTTCCTGATGGCCTTCAGCAGCGCCACGCACGACATTGCTGCCGACGGCTACTACATGCTCGAACTCGACGACCACCAGCAGGTGTGGTTTGTGGGTATCCGCAACACGTTCTACCGTCTGGCAGTCATCTTCGGCAATGGCGTGCTCATTCCCGTGGCAGGCATCCTGCAGGTGATGTTCCGCAGCCAGAAGGCCTTCACGTGGAGCCTCGTGTTCTACGGGCTGGCAGCACTCTTCATTGCCATCTGGCTCTACCACACCTACATCATGCCACGTGCGGCAGCCGACAAGCCACACGACACCAATGCCCACGAGGTGTTCCAGGGCGTCGTGACGGCCTTCCGCACCTTCTTCCAGAAACTGCCGCCACGCGAGATGATCTTTGCCGTTATCTTCCTGCTGTTCTACCGTTTCCCTGAGGCCCTGCTCACGAAGATGAGCGTCACCTTCCTCATGCGTCCCCATTCTGCCGGCGGACTGGGACTGTCGCCGCAGGAGTTCGGACTGGCCAGCGGTACCGTCGGCGTCATCGGACTGACGCTGGGTGGCATTCTTGGCGGCATGCTGGCGGGACGTGACGGTTTCAAGCGCTGGCTGTGGCCGATGGTCTGTGCCATCACCCTACCCGACATCGTCTATGTCTACCTATCTTACGCCATGCCCGACAATCTGCTGCTCATCAGCTCCTGCCTGTTCGTCGAACAGTTCGGCTACGGTCTGGGCTTCACGGCACTCACACTCTACATGCTCTACTTCAGCAAGGGCGACTTCCAGACGTCCCACTATGCTTTCTGCACGGCCATTTCCTACCTCGGACTCATGCTGCCAGGCATGCTCTCCGGCTGGCTGAAGGACGCGATGGGCTATAACGCCTTCTTCATCCTGGTTATGGTGCTCTGCGTCATCACCTTCGCCGTCACGGCCCTCATCAAGGTTGACCCGGAATTCGGTAAGAAGGAAAAGGACGAAGATGCCGAATAGGAAAATCCCTATGCACATTTAGGTATTTCTCCTTGGCAACTCTTAGGGAAATGCCTATCTTTGCAGCGTGAAAGAATAAAAGGTTTAAGAGTTTAAGAGTTTAAGAGTTTAAGAGTTTAAAATTAAAAAAGATACAGCTATGAAGAAGATTTACACCTACCTCATGATGGCTATGATGGCCATGACGATGCCGCTGTTCTCCGGCTGCAACGAGGACGAAATGGAAGCCTGGACGCTCGACGGCACATGGACAGGCTATATCGAGAGCTACTACCACGACCGCTGGGGCATCTCCGGCGAGACCTACCGCACCACCATGTTCTTCGACAAGCGCAACTCCTACGGCGGCAGAGGCTACGAGGTCGACTACAACACGCGCAGCCGCTACGACGACTACTACTATTGCGAGTTCGAGTGGACTGTGATCAATGGCGAAATCCGCATCCGCTACGCCGACAGCTGGGACGATGTCTACATCTACGACTACACGCTCAACAGCCGCTACTTCAGGGGCTACATGGACGACGGCACCCGCCGCGACATCTACTTCAGCCTGGAGTCCGACAACAGCTTCGACTGGGACGACTACCACCACCGCTACCACTATGCTCCCACACGCGGCACAGCACCCGACGGCATGACGTGGCACGCCAGCGGCGAGTTCGCCAACAAGCGCCCACAGCGTTAACAGGACGCAGTCAACAAAACAAAAACTCAGCCCCCGTCATCTTTGGCGAGGGCTGAATTCTTTTCAAGGGGTGCTTTTCCGAGCGTCATCCTACATGAGTGCCAGGGCGTCAATCGGACCGTGACCCATACAACTCGTGGTGGTGATGGCGGTGAGGAAAGCGGTGAGGGCTGTCGTTCTCAGCCAGCTGCTGTTCCAATTCACTCTTCAGCTGCTCGTTCTCCGCCAACACTTCCTCATACCGCTCCATCAACTTCAAATAGAAATTCTGTGTGTCAATCTGTTCCTGCATCCACTCGCGCTCACGGTCCAAATACCGTCTGACATCGCACAACTGTTCTTTCAAGTATTTGTCAATTTCCATAAATCCAAATGACTGTTTTTGATAGTTTTTATTTTTGATAGTTATTTTATTAAGAAAGGGGTGCAAAGGTACAAAATTTCCCGCTCATTTCGGCAACAAGCGGGAAAAAGTTTGTGTTAATGATTCTAAAGGGAATATACACTCAAAAAGGGACGGTTCTGCTGTACCCTCAGAGCGTCATCTCTCCACCAACAGCCGCCCAATCTCGTTCAGGGCCACGAACCGGTACCGCTGCGATGTTACGGGAATGGGGCTGTAGCTAAAGTGCTTCGCCTCAGCCTTCCGCCGCAAAGCCTCCTCCGTTGCCGCCATCACGGCCGCATTGACAAAAGCACTCCCGTCGGGCTCCATCAGCAACAGCTTGCCTTTCGAGCAAGCCTCGAAATAAGCACCACCCGGTTTGTAGAAACGCTCATGAGGTGAGCCCTCTTTCGGAAAGCCGTCGTTCAGCAACACCACCAACGGGAATCCCTGTTCGCGCACCGTTCTGGCTATTCTCTGCTCACCCTTGCTAATCGCTGCCGTATAGGTCACCGCGCCATTATGCGCTGCCGCCAGCACCGATTGCAGGCGTTCCTCTATCAGTCCAACGCTGGCCTCACGGCTCATCTCCACCAACTGCCTTTCAGGCCAGTCCAACAGGAAGTGGTTACCCATCGACGTGAACAGCAACCCACACGCCTCCGTTCTGCGATGCATCCTGAAAAGGTCGGGGTTCTGACGACGCTACCAGGCACGTTCCGTGTTGGCTTTCACATATTCTATCATGGCGTGCAGCTGCCCCTTGTGTGTCAGTACACGATAGAACGGCGGCGCGTCATACAGGTTCTCAGCAAACCCCAGCTTGCGGGCTTCCTCCTTGCACCCCTGCATATAGCCGCGTACCACCTGCCGAATGCTGCGGGACATGGTCCGCTGCACCTGCAGCACCATGTGGTGATGATCAGGCATCACCTTGTCGGCCAGGATCTTAATCTCGGGGCACATCTCCAGCAGCCGTCGCTGCTGATTGATGAGTGCCCAGCCTATCGGGGTCTTTTCTATGACGGCCTCAGAACCATTGTGCGTAAGTTTGCCAAACAACGCCTGCCGAGCGTTGGCCACCATCGTGACATGTACGATGCATGGCTTCCGCCATGCTCCAGGCTCCAGCCACGTATGCCGCTCCGTCTTTGGGGTGGTCCCGTTTTCGGTCTTCGGGGGGTTCCCGTTCTCGTTTGTCATTGGCAGTTTTCGCTTTCGTTAGTTATCTGTTAATTACGCTTTCGTTAGTTGTTCGCAAAATAAAATTTTGCTGTCAAGGGACGGGACACAGGGCCCACTTTCCCGCTTCCCCGGTTGTCCCGTTCCTTCTCGCTTTGGCCCGCTTCCCCGGTTGTCCCGTTCCTTCCCGCTTTGGCCCGCTTCCCCGGTTGTCCCGTTCCTTCCCGCGGATTGTATCCGCGTCACTTGATCCTTTCTTTGACGAAACAGGCCTTCACGGAAGCCCCGGTCACCATGCTGGTAAAGCAGACTTATGGAGGTCTTTGTCAAAGCAGTTAACAGGACCAAGTGGCAAACATAATTTAAGAATGATGGTCAAACTATTAGAGGAGTGTGGATTTGTTGATGTTAATGTGTTTGAAGAACTCCAACCTATAAAACTGGAGAAAAATGTCTCCTGAACATTGCAATTTTAGGAATGCTAGTCAGATAACCGTTAAACTTTTATAAAACAGAAACGGAACCTCAAACGGAACCTCAAATTTGGGAAAAAGTAAAACCCGCTGATTTTCAACGGGTTTCAAATTTAGGAAGCGGAGAGAACAGGATTCGAACCTGCGAACCAGTTTTGCCGGTTACACGCTTTCCAGGCGTGCACCATCGCCCTGTATATCCTTGTTTATGAGGGAGTTGCAAAAGACCTTGTTTTGATTTGCACGCTATTTGCACGTTTTTCGGTCTCACCACCCCTCGGTGTTACATATTTTAACTACGGACAGCTTTTCAGTATTTCAAAGATAGTATTGGAGGCCATTTTGCCTTCCAAATGTTAAAAATAGCACTCAGATAGAAAATTCTTAGAATATTCTTAGGATATTCCGATTTTTCTTTGTACCTTTGCACTATCCTTTATAAACAACGGTGCAAAGATATATAAAATGTACGTGCGCACCAAGAAAAGTCGAAGAAAAGTTATGCGAAATGCTGAAAAATTATCAGAATTTAAGAAAAAGTCGTCAAGAAAGGCTTTCCTCGATGCAATAGTCGAAAAGATCGAGCAGGCAATCTATGACGAATGCCTGTCCGAGGACTGGGTGTCTGTCAACGTAGAATACCATGACGGATGGATTGAGGTTTTCGTGAAGAGGGACGGCACCTGTGAGGTGTCGGTCTGTCATTCTGATAACGAGCACGAGTCGCCTACTCTGGAGGCCACCATCGCTGGCATGCTGCCGGACTGGTGGTCGGTTCAGACGAGGGCCGAGGAGGAGGCGAGAAAGGAAGAGGAGTTTCAAGACTACCTGTGGCGGTGCTGCAGGTATTGGTAATAATCATCTAAATGGCAAGAGCAATGAAAGAAACAAGTATGTGTTCCCTTTGTAAGCAGTCAGTACAATGGGACAAGATGACAGTCAGGCAGAAACTCATTTCGGTCTGGTTCAGTCTGTCGTTCGTAGTGTTGGGTATCAGTGGCGAGAGTCTGCCGTTCGCTATCTTATCGCTGGTGAACTTCGTAGCAGCTGCATACCATGTGGTCAAGTATGTTCCAATGGAGGATGAGTAATGAAGATTAAGGAGTACCAGAAAAAGTTCGAGGATTTATTCTATGAGCTCGAAAAAGAACACGGCTCAGTGGCTTATGTTCACATAGAGCCTTGTATCAGATTTGAAATTCCTACGCAGGGTGTGAATGAAACGCTCGCCAAGTGTAACATCAAGTTCGGACAGGGGGAGTGATATGGTAAACGAGGAACCGAAGGTCTCCCCTACCGCAAGATACGGCATCGGAGAGGCAGCGGAAATCTTGGGCATCCACAGGAACACGCTGCGCAGGCACACGAACACGGGACCGACAGGCATCAGCTGTCAGCACCGCAAGTCGAATAACAGGAAGTTCTACACAGGTCTGGAAATCGTCAAGTTTTGGAGGGCAAGCGTTTAGTATGGCACAAACTATCTTTGATTTTGAGACGAACAGGAATGCAGTGATTATCCATTATCCGCACCTGTACCCGTACGGCCCGGCCTACGAAGGGGAGAAGCCTACGGGATGCGTGGTACGCTTTCATGGATATTCGATAAGCGCCTCCATCTACGAGAAGGGTTTCAGAGTGTTCAACAACAGCGAGAACCTGTCAAAGCCGTTCCCCACCCTCAGAGAGGCACGGCAGTTCATTATCGACAGGGTGAACAAGAAACGAAGACTGTTATGACATCAGACAGCAGAGCCGTCAGCCTTGGGTTGGCGGCTTTTGTTTTTCCACACCACAGGCTCGGGCTTGTCGGTGCCGTCCTTGAACACAGGCCCATCCCCTGTCAGCAGCCACTCAGCGGACACGTTGTAGTCGCGCACGAGCAAGGCCAGCACATCGGATTTGAGAACGGTGTTCTGAGGGCTCGCCTTGGTATGCTGGAGGTTTCGCCTGTTGAGTCCGTACCTGGCCGTGAACGTCTGGAGTCCACGGAAGTAGTTCGCGTCAATCAGAAGGTCGATGGCCTTGAAGAAGCGCTCGGTGATGGCCACCCCTTCGGGAGAAATACTCATTGCCATAGTCAGTCGAATTTGTGTTCCAGGAGCGTGATGAGCCTTTCAAGGTTCTGCGCGTTGAGCTTGTTGGCCTCTGCGTTCATGAGGTTGGCATCAGCGTTCTTCTTGCCGAGTTGGATGAAGTCCTGCATCATTCGCACCATCGCAAGCATGTTGTTCCCCTCATCGGAATTAGGATATTCTAAGTCTGGCTCGATGAGCATTTCCCCGAAACCAGTCTTTAGCCAGTTGATGTTCAGCTCTGGGAAGCCCTTCTCGATCAGCCCGAGGGAACCATCGGTGATGTTGTCGTTTACCTTGCTGCAGAAGCCATTGGATAGTCCGCACTTGCGTTCAAATGCAGACGGCTTGAGTTTCTTTGCCTCCAAAAAGGCGTTTAGTCTGTCTTTAATGCCCATAAATGTTAAATTTTCTTGCCAAATAGCATTTTCTACGGATATTCTTAGGATATTCGCAAAAAAATGACTACCTTTGCATTACCTTTTTATAATAACAATGCAAAATTACGAAAAATGATTGAAAGTAACGCAGAAAAATCAGAAAAAGTGCGAAAAATGACCCTCAAGGGCTATTATTCGCAATTACCCGATGCGAGCCATCCGAAGACCGACTTCGTTAATGAGGTGGCCATCGAGGCTGGTGTCTCGGCTGCTACCGTCCGTAACTGGGTTATCTACGGAATGAAGCCGCAGAACAAGAGTCACATCGAGATTTTGTCACGCAAGACTGGTATTTCAGTCGAAGACCTCTGGGAAGATTGATATGGAAGGATTGGAGTTCTATACGATTGACGGAGAGGTCTGGTACATCACATCAGATGGACGGAACGAGAAGCTGGACGAGTCCAGACAGGATGTCGTAACCATGCTCATCGACAGGATGATGGAGTGCTACCCCGAGGCTTACAAGACCTTGGCTGAGTGCTATCAGAAAGTATCGATGAACGTGAGCCGATACCGCTTCTTGATTGCCCGTCGCTTCTGCAAGTGTAACTTCGGAAAGTTAGACACGGCTGAGCTGGACTGCAAGCCATCCCTGTCCTTCTGCTTCGAGAAGGTGGAATGTCCGCTTCGCGGAGAGTGCAAGCTCGAAGGGAAGGTATGTATGCCCAAGTTCAACTCAGCCCTGTCAAAGAAAGAGTTGGAGGTTATGAAGCTCATCTATGAGGGATGCATCAATGACGAGGTGGCCGACAGGCTGTACCTCTCGCCATTCACGGTGAAGAACCACATCAAGTCGGTGTATTCCAAGCTGGGCATCCATGAGAAGAGCGAGTTCATCCAGTACGCGAACAAGAATCATTTGTTTTAGTTTTCTATATGTTTAATTCCTAAATTCAAGAGCAATGAGTTTATTTAAGAAACCAAGCGAATTAGAGTTTGTAACGACCATCAAGATGTTGGTCTATGGTCAGCCGGGTATCGGCAAGTCAACAATGGCACTGAGTGCTCCCAATCCCGTCCTGTTCGACTTTGACGGTGGAGTACAGCGAGTAAACGTAGCGTTCCAGTGTCCGACGCTGCAAGTGAAGAACTGGGAAGAGGCACTGCAGGCTCTCGAGGAGCTGAAGAGCGGAGAGGTTCCCTGCAGCACCATCATCATCGACACCGCAGGCAAGATGCTCGACTTCATGTCGGACTTCATCATGCGCAACGACTCGAAGATGCGTATGCGTGACGGTTCCCTCTCTCTGAAGGGCTATGGTGCCCGTAAGGTGATGTTCGTGAACTTCCTCAGAGAGGTGGCCATGATGGGCAAGAACATCGTCTTCGTAGCACATGAGCGTGAGGACAAGGACGGTGAGACGAAGATCGTCCGTCCGGAAATCGGTGGCTCTTCCGCTGGCGACCTCATGAAGGAGCTTGACCTCGTGGGATATGTGCAGGCTGTCGGTTCCGACCGTACCGTGTACTGGACTCCACAGGAGAAGTTCTATGCGAAGAACACCTGCAACCTGCCTGCATGGCAGAAGATTCCTGTCATCGTCGATGAGAAGGGTAATGTGACCCAGGCCAACGACACCCTGCAGAAGGTGTTCACCTACTACGAGGCCAACGTGAAGAAGATCGAAGAGACCCGTAAGCGCTACAATGAACTGCTGGAGGAGATTGAGATGGCCATCGAGAACATCACCGATGCCAAGTCGGCCAACGAGTTCGCCAAGGCCATCGGCACTACAGAGATTATTTGGGACAGCAAGGTTCGTGCCCGTGAGCTCTTCAAGGCTAAGGTCGAGCAGCTGAAGTTGAAGTGGGACGCTAAGTCTAAGACCTATGAAGACGCTGCAGCCTAACTATGCTTTTTCTCCATCCCTGTTGGATGCCTTCCAGCGCATGGTCGATACCAAGGCAGAGGACTACTTCTACCAAGATGAGACTGGCGCATGGCACCTCAACTGGAATGAGACAGAAGAGACGCTCCACTTCTCCGAGGAGGAGGTGGACGCTCTTCTGAAGCAGGAGTTCCTTGACAAGGTGAACAAGGTTCCCATGCCACCGTCCGAGGCGGCAAGCAAGGGTACTGCGTTCAACGAGATACTGGACTGCCTTATCATGAAGCGGAAGCCACAGGAGGGTATCATCATCAAGACGATACGCAAGGGTGAGGACCTGTATGAGGCACGTCTGAAGAAGCTCTCGTATGAGGCTGACATTCTCGGCAAGAACGTGATACCAGAGGAGCTAAAGCCGGAGCCGAGCATGGAGGAGTTCAAGAAGATTGGAGTGACCTTCATCTACGTCGGCATCGACGGCTTCGAGTTCTTCTTCGACAAGGACTTCTGCCTTGAGGCAGCGGACTACTTCAAGGGTTCGATCTGCCAGTACTACACGAAAGCCAACCTCGAAACCTCCAAGGGTGTCGTGGAACTGCACGGCTACATCGACTACCTCCGCATGATGAAGGTGTTCGATGCCAAGACAACGAAGCGGTACACCTTTGGCGACTTTCAGAAGAAGTGGCAGCGTTACACCTACCCCTACACGCTCATAGAGTCGGAAATGATGAATGAGGTACAGTCGTTTGAGTACACCATCTATCTGCTGAAGGGCGGTTCGGGCAGGACACCTCTCATCACAGGCACTCAGTACAAGGAGGTTTACACCTACGACCATGAGCAGGCTCGCACGATGCTCGTACAGCAATGTGAACGGCTCATCGAGTTCCTGGAGAACAACAGAGACAAGATTACCAACGAAAAGATTTTTGGAAATGGCATTTCAGATAACAGGTAAGCTGGAGCTTGTGGGCGAGACTATCGCCCGCAACTCCTCGAATGGAGGACAGCCCTTCTACCGAAGGGAGTTCGTCCTTGACTGCACACGTTACAACCCCGATACTGGTGAGCCTTGGGAGAACCACCCGAAGTTCGAGCTGTCGGGCAACAAGTGCACACTCATCGACCAGTTCCAGATTGGTCAGAGATTGACGGTTGACTTCTCGCTCAAAGGTTCAAAGTACACCGATGAGAAGACGAAAGAGACCAAGTATTTCACTACCATCAGTGCCTTTGGCATTGCTCTCGCACAGCAGCCCGGTCAGCAGCAGAATGGCTATCAGTCTGCAACGGCTCCTACCAACCAGCAGCCTGCCCAGATGCAGCAGAACCCTTTCCCTCCACAGGTTGGTGAGGGCGAAGTACCACAAGAGAACGATGATCTGCCCTTTTGAGACTATGGAGAAGGAAGGTAAGCAGACGCAGAAGAGCTTGATACTGGCTCACCTGCAGCGGTTCGGAAACATAGAGCCTCTGACGGCATTGAGAGAGTATGGTTGCTATGCCTTGGCACAGAGGATAAAGAACCTTCGTGACGAGGGCCATAACATCGTGACGGAAATGACCTCATCGGTCAGCCGCATCACGGGCAACCCAGTGCATTTCGCTAACTACATTCTGAAGTAAGTATGGCAGTGTTCAACCTCCACAACCCCTATGAAGCCCAGCAGTTCAAGGAGTACTGCAACAAGGTCTATCAAGAGTGCATGAAAGCTCCCCTCGGCATCGTCGAGGTGAAGAAGAAGCACAGACAACGCTCATCGAGTCAGAATGCCTACCTGCATGTGTGCCTCGGCTACTATGCCTCGGAGTTCGGGTATTCCATCGATGAGGTCAAGCAGGGCATCTTCAAGCGTAAGCTGAACAAGGACATCTTCGAGGTTGAGAGAACGAACAGGCGCGGTCAGAAGGTAGTACGACTGAGGAGTAGCAGAGACCTTGACACAGCGGAAATGACCACCGCCATCGAGCGGTTCCGCAACTGGAGTTCCGCTGTGGCAGGCCTCTATATTCCATCCCCTAACGAGACAGAAGCCCTATTTGCGGCACAGCAGCAGATGGAGCAGTATGCAGAATATTTGTAACCCTAATAAAAGTTTAAGAAAATGCAAGAAGTAAGAATGGAGCTGTCGAGCTACGACGCTCTGCAGAAGTCAATCAACACCAAGTCGGAGAGGATTGACGCTCTCGAGAACGAGATCAGTAAACTGAAGGAAGAACATGAGGCTGAGATTGAGCGTATGGCCAAGGAAGGTAAGGTGCGCTGCATCAACATCAAGAAGCACCCCCTCATTCCGTTCCTTGTCAGCGACAAGAAGGAGTACAAGGGCTTCGATGATGTCAAGGCCGAGGTCTATGAGCACTTCAAGCAGGGCCTCTTTGACGAGGAACTGGAGAAGTACAAAAAGGAGCAGCTGGATAGCCTCATGAAGAAGCTGTCTGAGAACGAGGAAACCATCCAAGACCTCCGCTACCAGCTGTCGAGAATGGAGAACCGTTCCCTCATTGCGAGGATTTGTAACAAGTAATTCACCCATCAAAAAGTAAGACTATGTATGCAGATTTGAAGGGCTATCAGCCCGAAAACGTGGAGTATGTACTCCCAGAGTTCGTGAAAGAGTTGTTCCCTGCCGAGTTAGATTTCTCACAGGCCAATGGTGCCAAGAAGTTCAAGAACTCAGCCGAGATTATCAAGTTCGTGGGCGATAACTTCGTAGCCACGTTCCCAAGCGGAGAGACCGTCATGCGCAAGCTGGACGATTTCGAGATACGCAATATCCGAGAGGAGTACTGCGTGATGCAGGAGAACGAGGTGCCCAAGCGCAAGCTCAACCTCGAAGAGACCTTGGAGGAAATCAAGGCCATGAAGAAGCGTGCCGAACAGGCTTACGACTCCATTCTTGCAGAGGTGGCCAAGTATGCCGCAGAGGTCAAGGCCGGAACACGGGAGGTCGCCCTCTCATCGAAAGAGACGTTCTGTATCGCCCTCGCTGGCTACTATGCCATCTACACCTACGACAAGAACAAGAAGGTGTTCGTGCTGGCCAAGGCTTTCGAGATTCACGACCACTCGGAGCTGTGGGCTAACGAGGAGAAGAACCGCGAGGCCATGCTCAACCTGTTCGGCCTGGAGTTCCCAGAGACACCGAAGCCGGAGGAAAAGTCCGAAGAGGACGGCAAGGACAACAAGGGCGATGATCTGCCATTCGCAGACGAGAACGAGGCTGAGGGTACCGATGATGCCACAGACCCTTGGGAGAATGATGATGACGAAGAAGACTGATGCAGTACGTTCTCAGACCATATCAGAAGCAGGCGAGTGACGCGGCTGTGGAGGCCTTCACCAGCAAGAGGGAGAGCAATGGCTTGCTCATCCTTCCTACTGGTGCAGGCAAGAGCCTCGTGATTGCCGACATAGCGCACAGGCTCGACGGCCCGTTGCTCATCCTGCAACCCTCGAAGGAAATCCTCGAACAGAACTTCGCCAAGCTGCAGAGTTACGGCTGTTGGGATTGCTCCATCTATTCTGCCTCAGTTGGGCGCAAGGAGATAAACAGAATTACCTTTGCCACCATCGGAAGCGTGATGAATCACATGGAAGATTTCGCGCATTTCGAGAACGTGATGATTGACGAGTGCCACAAGGTGAACAGCAAAGAAGGCCAGTATGAGACATTCCTTAACGCAGTTCCAAGAAAGGTCGTTGGTCTGACGGCTACGCCATATCGGTTAGGGAAAGGACCGGAGGGAATGTCAATGCTGAAGTTCCTCACTCGCACACGGCCAAGAATCTTCGACCATGTTCTGTACTACTGCCAGATTTCAGAACTGCTGGCCAAGGGCTATCTCGCACAGCTGAGCTATTACGACCTGACGGCCATAAAGCTCGAAATGGTAAAGAGCAATTCTACTGGTGCCGACTATGACGAGAAATAGCTGAAAGAAGAGTATGAGCGCAGCGGGTTCTATGATAAGCTGACCACTACAACCCTGAGAGTGCTGAAACCGAAGAGCGGAGTGCCAAGAAAGGGTGTCCTGGTATTCACTCGCTTTATAGAGGAGGCAGACAACCTCGTTGAGAAACTGAAGATAAAGAACATCAGAGCTGCCATCGTGACGGGCGAGACGCCCAAGAAAGAGCGCGAGCAGATACTCGAGGACTTCAAGGCCGGACGTATCAAGGTCGTGGCAAATGTCGGCACACTCACAACTGGCTTCGACTACCCAGAGTTAGACACCGTGATTCTCGCCCGTCCCACGAAGTCGCTGGCATTGTACTATCAGATGGTAGGCCGTGCCATACGTCCGAGTAAGGGCAAGGAAGGATGGGTGATAGACCTCGGAGGCTCTTACAGACGCTTCGGCAATGTTGCAGACTTGCGGGTAGAGTGCCCTCCTGGTTCCTCGAAGTGGGTCATAACATCGAGAGGCAGACAGCTTACCAATATCAATTTCTAATGAAGATGAAAAAAGTGTATATAAGCGGCCCAATAAGCCACTATGACTATTCCGAGAGGAAACAAACATTCCTACAAGTCCAACGTATGCTGGAAATGAAGGGATATGAAGTGTTTAACCCGATGTTCAACGGACTGCCGAAGGATGCCACCACCAACGAGCACATGAGAGTCGATTTCAAGATGCTCTGCGAGTGCGACACCATCCTCATGCTGCCGAAGTGGAACCACAGCGCAGGGTGCGCCCAGGAGTTCAACGTGGCCGTGGCCATTGGCTGCGAGGTCAAGTTCCTCCTGTCGATGGAGCCGTTGATTATCGTTGATACAAAGTTCGAGTAGTATGTTCCCTTGGTACATGAAGAAACGGAAGCCGAAGAAGAAGGATGAGGAACCATCCCTCTTCCCGAAGGCTAAGAGGGCGACTGGCAAGAAGCCTGCCGACCTCACGAAGAAGCTCGACAAGGTGTTCAGCGCGTACATACGTCTCAGAGACTCCATGCCCAACGGATGCTTCAGATGTATCAGCTGCGGTCAGATAAAACGCTTCGAGCAGGGTGATTGCGGTCACTACCATTCGCGCGTCCACATGGCCACCCGATGGGAGCCGGACAACTGTCACATGGAATGCCGTGCCTGCAACAGGGCAAGCGCAGACCACCTCATCGGCTACCGAAGGAACTTGGTCGAGAAGATAGGTCTCGACAGGATAAACAGGCTTGAAATGATGGCCCACTCGCAGAAGCACTGGCTGGACTTCGAGCTGCAGGAGAAGATCGACTATTTCACCAGAGAGGTGAAAAGGCTGAGTGCAGAGAAGGGTATAAGCGTGAAAATCTGAAAAAATGTTAGCAACCATGCGATTTTTCGTGAAAATGTGCTTTTATTTCAAGCATTTTTTGTATCTTTGCAAAAGAAATCACAATACTTGCTTAGTGACATTTGCAGGTAGTAATCAAGAGATATTACGGGTTCTATTCAGTTCGGCTTCTAATGTCACCTGCGAAAGCAGAGAAGCTGGCTGTATAGAACCTAAGTTTTGTTAATATGGCAACAGGATATATCAAGTTGTACCGATCGTCGCTGAACGACCCCCTCTATCTGAAAGAGCCGTTCACGAAATGGCAGGCTTGGTGTGACCTTATCCTGTTAGCATACTTTGCTCCGAGCGAGTTCTTTGTCAGAGGCATAAGGGTGAAGGCCAAGAGAGGATGCGTGTACAAGGGTGTCCTTGAACTGGCTGAACGATGGAAATGGAGCCGCGGAAAGGTAGAGAGGTTCATTTCGTATCTTGTGTCGGACAAGAGAGTGAGCGTACAAAAAAGTAACGTAATTGGCTGTATATCAATCATAAACTATGAGAAGTATCAGCAAAACGAGTCAACAAACGAGCCTACAAATGAGTCAACAAACGGGCATCCAAACGAGCATCTTATAAGAAGAGATAATAATAAGACTAATAGTAATAATGCCGAGTCGCAATTCAGCGACGTCGGCTTGGGTGAAAATCCATTATTGCAGAGGTTGCTCGAAGAGGTGCAGGGCTTGAAGGATAGGCTCGACACACAGGAGCAGAAGCCGACAGAGAAGAAGTCCACCAAGAAGAAGGAGGTCAATCCCCTCATCACGAAGGGAAGGGAAATCTTCGAGAAGCGGTACTCTGACTTGTTCGATGGTGGGGTGTACTACTGGCAGGCGAAGGATGCAGCGGCCATGGACGCTCTGACGAAGAAGATTATCCACTCACGCAAACAGAAGGGCATGAGCGTGGAGGAGGAGGACGTTCTGAAAGGCTTGACGGCCTTCCTCAACTCAATCACCGACCCGTGGCTCTTGAAGAACTTCAGCGTGACGAGTATCAATGGTAAGTATAACGAGGTGGTTGCCCAGGCAAGGGCTGCTACCACAAAAGGAAACAGCAATGGAGTTAATCAGTCTAACAAGGAGGCTCGTGCCGCAGACGCAGCCAGCATTATCGCCCGACTTGCAGCGCAAGAAGGAAGTGATGATAACCCGATACGGTGACAGGGCAAGGTTCTTGACGCTGTTCAATCCCGATCTGCAGATGAAGGTCTGCAAGGACACGGAACTGTGCCTCTTCGGTGATGCCCCTGTCCTTTCAGAGCTGAACATGGCCTACGGGGAAATGACGGCAACGATGTGGCTCGTCCCTCAGCTCTACGACCTGTCGGAGTATTGCGGTGCCAAGGAGAAGCTTCAAGGGAAGCCGCTGGAGGAATGTGCAAGCGTGATAGCAACCGACTTCTACTATCTGAAGGTATCGGAACTGATGCTGTTCTTCCACAGGTTCAAGTCCGGAAGGTACGGCAGGTTTTACGGGAGCATCGACCCTCTGATTATCACGACCTCGCTGAGAGAGTTCGTAAGGGAAAGGAACGCTGCCATCTATGAACATGAGCAGGCCATCAAAGAGGAGCAGGACGAGGAAAGCCGAAAGAATGCCATCACCTATGAGGAGTATTGTCAAAGAGTCGGCAAGCCGGAATCTCTGACCAAGGAAATCCTCAAAGACCCATCAAAGCTGCTGGCAAGGCCGAAGAAGAAAAAGGAGGTGAAGGTCGCTCCCCTGTCGGTGGAGTACCTTGTGAAATCCTGCAAGGAGATTATCCATAACGTCCACAACCTCGACAAGGCAACGTGGAGAACTATGAGGGACGCTCTGATGAAGCATACAATAGTAACCCCAGAAGAATATCTGAAGCAGCATGGAGAGGTGTAAGAACTGCAAGCACTCGAGCGACTACTGGTGCCTCCGTCGCAAGAAGAGCATCAACCCAAGGAAGGACTGGTGTTCCGACTATGCTCCAGATGTGAAGGTGGATTACCAAATGGAGGCCAAGCTGGGAACTTCATGGTAAAAGTTAAACATCTTGAAAACCAGTACGTTACGAAAAAATTAGGAGTGTAAAAATTTGGTCAATAGCTAAAAAATGACTACCTTTATACCAAATATAAGAAACAAGTTTAAGACGTAATTGTAAGAGCAATGAAGACTACAGAGAAAGTTATCCACATCACCACCCCGAAGGCGCGAAAGGAGCATACATGCGCGGTATGCGGGAAACCCATCGCCAAGGGTGAGCGGTATCTGAACATCGCCTATAAGAAAGGCGGTAAGATGCTGAACCGAAAGACTCATTTCGGATGCAAGGAAGAAGAAAAGCCTGCAAAGGTTTCTGCTATTCCAGGAATGCCAGTTACGGAGGATCAGTTCAAGCGGCAGGTGCATGACGACACCATGACGATGCTTGAGACTTTCACATTCGAGGAGAACATGAATATAGCGTTTGTGCCACTCATCATTACCGAGGTGGCCTGGCACTACGCATTCAAGGTTGTCAATTATGCTGCAGAGCATAGAATACCAGAGACGGTAAGACTGAGCCGCACCGTCAGAGCCTTGCGCGAGGAGTATATAGATAATTGCAGGAAAGACCTCGACAGGGCACACATAGAAAAGATGGAGAAGGCTGCTAAGGAGTTCATAAGAAAGTGTCAGATGGACTTTACGCTGCTGTTCTATTCTCTGAACAATGAGTTGAAGAAGAAATGGGCAGGCTATGCCTATCTCGATATGAGGACGGATGCTTGTATCTCGATGGTCCTGCTTCAGCTGCTGAAGGAGCACAACAAGAAGATGGACGAGCTGATGTCGAAGAAGCTGGGAGGACAGGTTCCTGTCTTTACCAACCCAATCAACGAAAAGCTGTGGACGTGCATGGATGCCTATGCAGACCCCCTGCAGGTTCAACTTCGACAGCCATGTGGCTACGTCGATGAAGATTATCCAGAAGAAGTTTGGAATGATAGATTTTGAAGTCAAATAGAAAAAACGATTTAGATTATGGAATTAGACCAGTATCAGAAAGCTGCCTTAGAGACAGCGGTGTACCCAAAAGAGTACAAGACGATTTACCCAGCCCTCGGCATGAACGGAGAAGCTGGAGAAGTAGCGGACAAGATGAAGAAAGTCCTCAGAGACTCAGATGTTATCGTGCGTGACGGAAATGGTACCATAGTGCTTCCTGATGCCAAACGCGAGGAGCTTGCCAAGGAAGTCGGCGATGTTCTTTGGTATGTAGCAACGATGGCTTACGACCTCGGCTATTCCCTCGGTGAGATTGCAGAAATGAATATCCGCAAGCTCGCAAGCCGTAAGCAGAGAGGGCAGCTCAATGGAAGCGGTGACAACAGATAGACGTATGAAAATGTAACGACTATGACCTACAACGAAACTATACTTTGGCAGCGGTTTATGCAGGGAAAGGGAGTTCTGAACAACTTCGAGTATCTGTACCGCACCCATCGCTTCGACAAACGTGACCTGGAGCAATACTTGGAAGACGTGGAGGCGGAAGATGTTATCCTGTCGGCTTTCGATTTCTCAGGAGCCGGAAACACCATCTTCGGCTTCAAGTACTGGAAGGAAATGGACCAGAAATGGCAGGTGAAGCTTGCCGAGTTCCGCAAGGCTGGTTCGGTTGATATTCCAGAAGAGCAGGTGTTCTGTCCGCATTGCCAGCGACTATTACCCAAGTCATCGTTTGCTTACAACACGAAAGGACAGCTTCATAAGCATTGCAAGGAATGCGAAGGTGGCTGGTGGGATAAGCAGAAGAAGGAGCGAGAGAAAGAACTGAAGGAGCAGGAGAAGCTTGAGAAGAAGGCCCGACAACTGGAGAAGGAGATCGGTGAGAAGCAAATCAAGCTGAACCATCTAACGAACGTTGTAAATTCAAACCTCGATAAGACAACGAAGGTCTGCGAACATTGCGGAAAGCGTAAGCTGAAATCCGAATTTGCTCCATCGGACACCTCCGAGGACGGCCTGCAGAGCTGGTGTAAGTCATGTCAGAGTGCCGCTGAAAGCGAAAGCAACCATGTGGATAATATTCAGAAGAATCAGCTGGTGAAAGAGGTGGAGGAAGAAACTCCCGAGGTGCACACTTCAAAGCAGGCACCGCTGAAGCCGGACAAGCTGATAGCTCCTAAGCTGGGCGAGTACGATGCCACCCTCCACTACAAGAGGAGTCAGAAGAGCATCACGTTCAACTCCGTGCTCAGTCAGATTATCAGGGACGGAGAGTTCACGAAATGCTACTTGAACTGCGACAGACAGCACAGAATGTTCCTCATCTTCAATCGTGTCGAAGGGGCGAATGTCACGGGTGCCAGCAGCCTTGCATCGCTGTTGCTCAACGTATGCTCGTCGGACATCTGTGGCTCGCTGGCCACACGTTTCAACCTTGCCATCGGAGAGAACTACTACCTACACATCACGAAGAACCTGTCACGGACGGACAACGTGGTTACGGTAGAGGTGCTGGCCGCAAGGACACGCGAGGAGTACCTTGGCATCGTACAGAGACGCGAGGATGCAGCCAAGGGTAAGATACCAGAGTTTGAGGCGCAGGAAGAGGTTGCTCCAGTACAGACCCCACCCAAGGAAGAGGAGATCGTGGAAGAGCGTCTTAGCGACTCCGCACCCCTGCTGGACTTCGAGCTTGACACGAACAAGAAGATGTCTGCAGAGGAATGGCTCCAGCAGCTACTCGATAAAGAACTTGCATCAGAACAGGACCTCGCTGCCTTCCTCTACAAGAGAGGTTGGAAGCTCCAGGAGCCAGTGAGGTCGTATAAGAAATTCACTTTATAAACCAATTACGATTATGACTAAGAAAGAGTTTTATCTGAAGTCCATCATTGCGATGGCAGGAAACGCGAATTATGTAGAGGTGAAGCCATTTGAGGACACCGAGACTATCACACACACGCTGCTGACGGAAGAGATTCTGATGGATGCAGACCGTCTGATGAGAGAGACTGAGAACGAATGGCCGGATGCCTTCGACAAGGAGCCTGCAAGTGGTGAGTCGTTCACCATCGGAGAGCACCTTCAGAATATCCACGAGGCCATCGAAAGCCTCGAAGGTGAGTTGGAACGTCAGTACGGTAACGAACATTGATTGACTATGAAGGTTCTTGAATTGCCATTGAAGTCTGAATGGTACTTGATGATTGAACTCGGCAAGAAACTGGAGGAATATCGTGAAATCAAGCCATACTGGAGCAAGAGGTTGGTAGGCCATGAGAGTCCCCTGTTCTCTCATCGCTACGGCTATCAGCAGGCCAACGTGAAGGGCTACACCCATGTACGCTTTCGCTACGGCTATCAGAAGAGGACGATGCTGTTCAAGATTGAGGAGATTGTTATTGGTCGAGGTAAACCCGAATGGGGCGCCCCGACTGATAAGGACGTGTTCATCATCAGACTTGGAGAAAGGGTTGAGTAATGATAGTGACGGTTTGTGACAGAGGCTTCCGCCTCGACTACATGGATGAAGATGATCTGCGCTCCCTGCGCTCCCTCATCAAGACAGGCAGCTTGACTGAAAGCCGCAACTGGCATGGCGTTCTGAATGAGATTGACACAATTCTAAGAGATAAGTGATATGCAGAAATTGAATTGTTATCGATGTGACTATGTGTGCCGCCCTTCATACAAGCCAATGGAGAATTGCGACACGGAGGATTTGCTATGTACTCATCCTCACTATGATGGCGCTGCACCAATCGATGCAGTAACGGATTGTCCCAAAAAGCGCAAGTGATATGCCGATACGACCAGAGAACAAAGCCCGCTACCCGAAGAACTGGAAGACCGAGATACGGCCATCCATCCTTGAAAGGGCTAATAACAGATGCGAGTTCTGCGGCAGGCAGAACCACACATGGTTCTTCAACGAGAAGACGAAGAAGATGGTGCGTGTGGTGCTTACGGTGGCTCACCTCGACCACCAGCCGGAGAACTGCGACCCAAGCAACCTAAGAGCCTTGTGTCAGCGTTGCCACAACCAGTACGACGCTGCTCATCGGGCAGAGACGAGAAAACAAACAAAAGCAAACAAGTGATATGGAATACGGAGAGTTGCACTTAGAACCACATCGGACATACAGGAATCCTGTGAATGGCCGCTTCTTGAAAGGCCACGTTCCTTCCAACAAAGGCAAGAAATGGAGTGAGTTCATGCCTAAGAGAAGCCAGCGTCGTAGTGCTAAAGGATGGAAGAACATAGAACTACACCGAAACAAAGGCGGTGGTACTAATGCAGGTCGCCCGAAGAAGCCTGTAATAGCATTGACAGACGAAGGGGATTTTTTGTTCTTTCCCTATGTCGATGCGGCAGCTAAGTGGTGCAACGGTTCCAGGCACAATGTTGCTCGCTGTTGCCGACAGAACGAAGCCAAGGAGGCAGGAAGGAAGGGTATCATCAATACGGACCACAAGTATTTGGGTTTTCGCTTCTACTTCGAGAGTAGTAATATATGGTTAGACAAGATTAGGAAATGAATAACATTTTCAGAGACAATAAAGATAAGTTGTGAATTTTAATTTTTGAGACAATGAAAGAAAGTTATGAAATCAAGCTGCAGCTCCTAAAGGAGTTTGAGCACATGGATGATCCCGTAGGCTTCTGCAGGGAGGCTTACAAGTTCCTAACCGAAGGTGAAGAGGTCGAGCCTCGTGTCCTTCACACGCTGGAGTCGGAAGCCATTGACGATGGCATCTACCTCGTTTATGAGGACGGCCATAGCGTGAAGTATAAGTCTGGCATGAAGAAGAGCCACGCGAAGGGTGTTACGGGCATCGGTGTGGTTTATGACGGCCATCCGTTCCAAGTGGCTCTCGAAGACCTCGGAGAGCAACCTCTAATCAAGGAGGAGAATAACACTTGTCCGGAGGAGTCGCCTTTCTACAAGACAGAGTGTGAGGGTTTGCACGACTGGGACTTTGTGAGTGCTACTAATCACCTCAAAGAATGTGGTATGGATATGCCGCTTCCCGATGGATGGTACATACCTACGCTGGCTGTTCTTGAAGTCATGTGCTTCTTGAAGAAACAAATCAACGAGGCCCTGGAGTTTGCAGGAGGTAAGGCCATGCCAGATGATTACCACTGGAGTTCGACTGAGCTCGGCCGTAACCTCGCGAGGTACGTGAGCTTCACCAATGGCGGCGCGGGCTACACCTACAAGTACGGCGGTGGCGTTGTGCGGGCTGTCACAGCATTCAGTATTGCGCGTTAGCGCTATTCCTTCATTAGTGGTGTCGGCCATCAGAGGCCGACGCCATCCACCAAACGATAGAGAGTATGAAAACAGATTTCTGCTACTGCAACGGCAAACGTTGCGCCCTCAAAGAGCATTGCGTCCGATATGTTGATGGAGGCAAGGCAAAGCTTGATGACTGCAATCACACATGGATCGATGATTGTGGCGAAGACAGGATAGGTTATATTGAAACTGAGAAATGATGAAGAAGTACAAGTACAAACGAGAGCATTTCGACAACCAGGAGCAGTTTGACAACTACCGCAAGAGACAGGCTAAGGCACAGAACCGTTGGCTCAAAAAGGTGGAGGAACTGAACCCAGAACGTCGTGAACGAAGGTTGTTGAAGCAACGTCTGTATTCGAGGTATCACCACCATACGGACTGCAGACAGAGCTTTGCAGAATGGTTGAAGGAGGTGTTCCATATAGAGGACATCAAGAGTGTCACATTGGAACGTCTGAGGCGCATTGTGAGCAAAAGTTAAATCTTTGATTTTCAGCCGATTGTGCTGAAAATAATGCCCGAAAAATTTGGTCATTTGCTAAAAAATGACTACCTTTACATCAAATATAAGAAACTCATCTAAAAGTTAAGAGCAATGGATAAGAAACAGGAAATTGAGGTATTGCAGTCCCTAAAAGACGACACCTACTTCGCACAATTCTTCGGAGGTCTCGACATCGACCTCATGTGTGAGAACATCAAGAATGACTTTCCGATAGAGCTGAATTGCGCCTTCTATCAGAAAGCCGAGTTATTCAAGAAACAGGTTGACCAGGAGAAAGCCAAGGCCAAGGAACGTATGGAGAACTTCGTCAAGGGTGTGATCGATGACTTTGACGGCTATATCCCGATGGAAGTCTATGACCGTCTGGTGGATGCCACAAGTCACCTGTTCATCATCAGCTTCAAACGGGAGAAAGGCTACAAGCTGACAGAGAGCGAGATTGACTGGTTGATAAATGAAGTAATCAAGAAGTAAGGTAACGGGAGGGGTAACCGCCCTCCCACTAAGAGCAATATAAGAAACATGGAAGTAAAGATTTTAGCATTTTCGCCATCCAAGACATTCAGAGAGGATGGTTGTAACATGAAGATTAACGTTCATGTACGTCTGCATGACGAGTGTAAGAACGGGCATTACGACTTCAGCATCACAGGCGATGTGTACAGACAGGCCGCTAACGGACGATGGGTCGATGACAGATGCGGTTGCATCCATGAGGACATCGAGAGGCTGTTCCCTCAGCTGAAGAAGTTCATCCCCCTGCATTGCTGCAACTACCTCGGACACCCGATGTACCCAGAGGCCAACGGCCAGTACTTCATCAGGGAGAAGGACAAGGAGGTAGCCATGGAGCAGTTGCGTATCACGGAGAAGGAGTATGAGATACTTAGCCTCGCCACAGATGATGAGGAGCGTCCGTACTTCAAATACCTGCTGTTCACTCTCGGAATCGTTGACCGCTGGAAGCAGGAGGCCGATGAGTTCATTAAGTTCCTCGAGGAGAAGACAGGCAATACATGGGTCAACCCCTATAAGCCCGAAGACGAGCGTAACGTCATGCGCCTCACTGAGGATGAGCGTAACGAGATTAAGAAGAAGATCGATGAGGGCTACTATTCGGTAGAAGCTCAGAAGACACGTAAGGAGGCACGCTACAAGTCTGAACAGGATGCCATCAGGAACAGGGTCATCGAGAGATACGAAGAGACGGAGAGGAAGGCCCGTGAAGAGCGTGACATCAAGTTGTACATCTTCGACAGCGGCATGCCCATCAACAACGTGATTTACTACGACCACACGAAGGAGGTCGTGTTCAACTGGCTCGACTATGAGTCTAAGATAACGAAGGAGCAGTTCGACGAGTTCTTGAGCAAGGTTGACTACTCCAAGTTGCCGGAAGGTGTAACGTTCCATTTCGGCAAGAAAGACAAGAAGTAGTTTTAGTATTCACCATAAAAGTAATTGAGTATGGAATTTTTCAAGACGATTGCAGATTTCCTGCAGGACGGCCAACAGGTTCAGATGGCCATCAGAAAGAGCGGTGACAACATCGCAGTAAGCATCTTGCCCGACAACAGAGGTGTCAAGGACAAGGCAGTAGAGAACATTACTCCGCTGGTCATGAGCGGCACTCCCGAAGAGTTTGAGGAAGGCTTCAAGGATGCCCTCAAGCCGTTGGCCGCTGCACAGGGGTTGGTGTCTAACATCAAGGAGTTCGAGGAGAACACGGAGAAAGCCAAGAAGGAATCCGAAATGGCCAAGAAGCTCAAGGATGAAGCCGCCAAACAGAAGAAGGAGTTCAACGACCTCATCGCCCTTGCACGTAAGAACAAGGACGAGCACAAGTTCAAGGATGCGAGAGTGGTACTGGCCAAGGCACAGGCACTCCCATCGGCTGAGAAGGCCATCATTGACAAGGTTCGCAAGGAGATTGACGATGCCAGCGGTGTCGGCAATATGTTCGGAGGCGAAGAGGACATGAGCGACGGCAAGAACATCGGAAGCATGGCACCCGAGAAGAAGGATGCCCCTGCAGACGCTACTAAGGAAGCTTTCTCGGAAGCTATGGAATTGGAAGATAACGATAACGAAAACGACGAGGAGGAATAGACTATGGCACTCAATGTAACAGGAATGAAACGTGTGTTCAAGTTCGGCAACCGTGAACTGGAAGACCCCGATAAGAACATGACTCCAGACGAGGTGATGCAGTTCTACTCTGCCACCTATCCAGAGTTGACCACGAGTAATGTACATGGCCCGAAGGTGGACGAAAAGCAACGGGTGGTGTACGAGTTCAAGACAACAGTAGGAACGAAAGGATGAATAAGTCATGCAAACCCAAAGAGCGACAAGAGTTCCACAAGGCATTGTATTCCATCCTGGAGTCAGAACGCAGTCGGGAATTTCGCGCAAGGGACGAGGAGCGGCAACCGCTGCTCCCTCCCTCAGCGCCCCTGCTTTTCTGACCACCAAGATTGAGCCGATACGACCTACCGACAAAGATGCAGCAGGCAGGTTTGACATCAAGCTTGACAAGAGCTATGCCAATGTCCTTGCCTGCTGCAAGCGTTTCCTAAAGTTTGTCGGTATAGGGTTTGACTTCGAGCCTACAGCCGGACTTACTCTGTCGCAGAAGCTCGGAGAACTGATAGAGTACTTCGAGAAGAAGATTGACCCTCTCGGCCTGTCTCTCGTTATCAGCAAGAAGGACAGCCAAGGATCGGACGTTGAGGTACTTGATTGTGTGGTCTATCGATGGGGCAGGGAGCTGGAGGACACCATCGTTATCCTCTACTGCGCTCCTGCGAGATATATGTCACCTGCAGGCGGTCAGATGTACAAGCGGTTCATGAAGTTCGTCTCAGACAGCACTCTGATACCTCTCGGCATCCCAGAGCATAGCGAGAACTTCTACCTCGATTGCATCATGAATATGTACGATGAGGATGACTTCAACAACTACGAAGATGATGAGGAAGAGGTGAAGGAGAAAGACCCTGTTCTTGAAAAGTACAAGGTGGACGGTGAGTTTTGGAACCTCTTCGATGAAATCAACGGACTGCCGAAAGAAAAGCCGGAACAGCTCTACAAGGCGCTGGAGGAGTACCGTCAGCAATGTCCTAACGATGAGCTTGAAATTGTGGAAGCCATGATGGAAGGTATCGACGTCGTTAAGGATGCCAACTGCTACTGGTTCGAGTTCAACCCAGACGATGACGGCATTTCCAACGAGTACGGCTACGACAGCTCGGACGGGTATGCAAGCAGCGTATTCGCCTCTGCCATCCTCTTTTCGGAGCATGACGGCATATCAGAGGAGTTGCTTGACAATGTGAACAATGAAGTGAATGCCGGTATCATGATGACTGGCTGGAATATCCATCAATGGTTGTCGCCGAAGATGAAGAAAGCCGACGTGCTCGACTTCATACGATGCAAGGATTTGTGTGCATCACTTGACGAGTGGCTGAGGGTGTTCTATCGGGCAACCGAAAAATTTGACCTGTATGGGAAATCTGAGCAAGATATTGAATGAGAAGCTGGAGGCTACCGATGCCCTGGTGTTCTACAAAATCAGACTCAATGATGGCGCGTATGTGGAGCATCGTACAATAAGAAACGGAGCAATGTGCGCAGGTAAGCCTCTCGAAGTCGATGTCATAGCAAAGCTGCTGAAGACGGTCGATAAGTATGCGCACGGAACCACGTCGATGGTGTCTCTTCACGGAGAGATACCAGAGAACCTGCTGTATGCAAGCACGAGCATTGACTCCTACAAGCTGGTGTGGTACAGGAAGCCGGAGAAGAAGATGTTCTATTTCTCCGAGAGCCTTGGCATCCCCAATGGCGAGGTACTTGTTCCTGGTCTTGTCTATGTGACGGACGGGAAGTCGTTGTCGATGTATGCCTTCAAGGGTACGAAACCGAAGAGACTGCTGTATCGGGCACCTTTCTTCAATACGAGCACGAATGTCTGCCTCGGCAACGGAAAGATTGCCAAGCCGAAGGATCAGACCTACACGAACTGGATGTCCTACTGGGAGGAGTTGTTTTGGAGGACGGAGTTCTCGCACCTCATGGGCGACAATCCTGTGAAGGGCAACCTATCCATCATCATGAAGGAGTGCATTAGCGGCCACAAGCCGTTCCCAATGGCCTCTCTGATAGCAGTAAAGACGACATTACAATCACTATACAAGAAATGAAGAAGGAGTTGACAGAATCAGCAAAACACGCAAAAGATGTTTGCAAAAATTGTGCTTTACGAGAAGGCATAGACGAAGGGTTTGTAATTCGTTTTTCCTCTCATCCAGCGGTTTTTAAGAATCGGAATACTGGAGAGGAGGTTACTTTGAAAACAGGCTATGGAATCTATCGCAAAGATACTGGTTCTTATGAGTGTGATATGAAGAATGGTTATCCATCGCCTTTTGATTCGTATTGGGAGGCGCTGGCGAATATAAGAAAAAGAATTTGGTGATATGAAGTACAAGCATTTTGTTTATCCCTACATCTTAGACCCTGCCCATCCGCTGACGGTAGCCTTGGTAGGTGCTGGCGGTACAGGCTCGCAGGTGTTGACCTCCCTCGGACGGATGAACTACTCATTGAGGGAATTGGGCCACCCAGGCCTCCATGTGAAAGTGTATGACGCTGACATCGTGACCGCTGCTAATTGCGGCAGACAGCTATTCTCTCCAGTAGAGGTTGGCCGGAACAAGGCAGAGGTGCTGACAACGAAACTGAACATGTTCTTCGGTACGTCATGGGAGAGCATACCCGAAATGTACGATGAGAAGACGGAGCATACGAATATCGTTATCTCCTGCGTCGATACGGTGGCTTCGAGGCTTGCCATCAAGAAGAACCTTGAAAGGCCAAGCGAGAGAGGTCTGAACGGCTACGACATGAATAGGAACTACTACTGGATGGACTTCGGTAACATGCAGTCAACGGGACAGGTGATACTCGGAACAATGCAGGACTTATCCAAGAACAAGAAGAAGGGTGATGTCGGTAAGCTACGTTGCGTTACAGACTTCTTTGACCTCACACAGGTCAACGAGAAGGATAGTGGTCCCAGCTGCTCATTGGCCGAAGCTCTGACGAAGCAGGACTTGTTCATCAACTCGACGCTTGCACAGATCGGAATGGCTCTGATGTGGAAGATGTTCTCGAAAGGAGTGCTCGAAACGCAGGGCGCCTTCATCAACTTAGAGACGATGAAAGTGAATCCGATTAGAGTCGAGAAGATAGCAGAAAATGTTAAATAACTCTTAAATTAAGTATTTTTCGTGCAAAATGTGCGTTATTTTCAAGCATTTTTTGTACCTTTGCATAATAAAACAAATAAAACAGATGAAAGTTTATACGAGTTATTTCGGAAATCTCAAAGCGTTAGGCAAGGCTGGCATCATGCCAATCAGCATTGCACGCTATTCTCCGAGGTGGTATAACGGCCCCCGATACACGGAGGTTTCGCCAACAAGCTATATGCTTAGCGGCTCATGCAGTCACGAGGAGTATCTGAAGAGATATGATGATATTCTGAACCACCTCAATCCTGCAGCGGTTATGGAGGCGGTGAAAAGGATCAGCATGGGTAAGGACGTTGCCCTTTGCTGCTATGAGAAGCCTGGTGATTTCTGTCACAGGCATTTGCTGGCTGACTGGCTCAACAAGAACGGCTACGACGTAAAGGAGTGGGAGCCGGAGGAGAAGAAGGAGCAGGTGCAGCAGTTGTCGCTCTTTGATTAACTTTGTAGTTTATACGATAATAGTTTTAGGTTAAACATTAAACGTTTCAGCCTGTAAATCTGGGAAGACAAGCAGGTTTTTAATATCGCGGAATGGAGCAGCTGGTAGCTCGCTGGTCTCATAATCCAGAGGTCGCAGGTTCGAGTCCTGCTTCCGCAACAGAGAGAGTACTTAGCCGTAGAGGAAACTCCCCAATAAACACGAAACGGCATGAACGTGCGAATCGTCATGGTAGAGCAAGTAGCTATAAGTCGATAGTCCGACATTGGAAGAGCCCCGTCGTGAACGGGAGGTTTTGGGTTCGAGTCCCGATTTGCTCGCAATCAAGAAACGTTTTTTTTGAAATGAAAGTAGCAGTTATTGGAACAGGAAATGTAGGCGTTGCCATAGCGGCAGACCTTTCCATCCAAGGGCATGATGTGTCCTTGGTCAAAACCTCCTCAGTAAAATCGAGTGCTTATGTGCGGTTGCTGGAAAACGGCAATTGCGTTTATTTGAAGGAGGATGGGGCTTACACAGAGACCCATATCAGTAAAGTGACGAATCTGCTTAGCGAGATAGAAAAGGCAGAGGTGGTAATCGTCACCATCCAGAGCATCTATCACGATGAGCTGTACCGTAACATCTGCCAGTACCTCAGAGGAGATCAGACGGTGCTCATTATCTGCAGCTATATGTCGTCGTTCTACCTTGCCAAGTACTGCCAAGAATTGCCATCCATCGCTGAGGCCACAGGCCCGTATCTTGAAGGACGAGTAGAACTGAATGACAAACCTGGAGAGGTCGTGTTCCGTGTAGGTTGCAGGCTCACAAATAGCCCTCTGAGCATCTTCCATGAGCATCGCAGGGCAGAGACGATGGAGAAGCTGAAAGCCCTGTATGTGGGACTGAATGATAGCCTCTCAGTAATCGAGTCAGCATTGCTAAACCCGAACTTGGTGATACACACCGTAGGAGCCGTCATGAGCATTCCTCGCATCGAGTACAGCGACGGGAATTTCTGCATGTATCGTGAGGCTTACAGCCATAAGAACCAGGCCACGCTCAATGTGATGTTCAAGCTGGATGAGGAAAAGAAGAAGGTTCTGATAGCACTCAACAGCAGGGCCATCGACATCTTGGAGGCAGGAGGGTTTCTCAAAGGTATGGAGAGTTTCTATGAGTATTCAGAGTCGGAGGATAGAGCTATCAGCCCTACCTCCATCCGCTCGAGATACATCACGGAGGACGTGTCGCAGGGCTTGGTTCTGCTTGAGAGTATTGCCCATCGAGTAGGCGTTGATGTACCTGTCACCACCTCACTCATAGACCTTGCAGGAGCAGCGCTTGGTGTCGATTTCAGACACGAAGGACGTAGTATCTACAGTCTTGGTGCAGTAAAATTCATTGACCATCTAAGTGGAAGAAAACATGGATGCCAATAGTGACCTCAGAACCAGAACCTTCGGCATAGAGATAGAAATGTGCAACCTCGACAGGCAGCTGGTAGTTCTGCCCGAAGGGTACTCCTGGAGCAAGGATGAGGATATCGTGAACACCGATGGTTCTGAGAACAAGAAATATGGTGGAGAGGTCAATACCCCTCCACTCAGTCTTTGTAGCATGAAAGACCTCCATGACCTAAAGAGTGTCTATGAGTCGATGGTCAATGCCGGAGGAAGGATGAAGTGGAGTATCGATACCCATGTGCATATCTACGTCGGTGACTTGGAGGTTGAGCAGCTGAAGAAGGTCTGGCTTTTCTTCTACATCTGCTATCCGTACTTCAAGCGGTATGCCCACATATCGGACTGGGATGAGCTGACGTTCAACTGCAAGCCGAGACCCACGGAGAAATTCTATGATGGAGTGCTCAATGCTCAGTCATTCGATGACATCAATAAGCTGTTCACGAACCAGTCGAAGAAAGGCTTCATCCGCCATGCTGTGAATATCTCTGCGTACTTCAAAACGAAGACGATCGAGTTCCGCACGTTCCACGCTACGGACGATTTCTACCTTGCGCTTAACTGCGTGTTTTCGGCTTACAGGATTTTCTACTATGCCGTAAACCATGACGTGGAAGACTTTCAATCCATATCCTCATACGAGGACTTCTTGCGCCTCACGAAGCTCAAATACACCACACCGCCCGAATTAGTGCCACTCCTATACCAAGGCAATCCGTATAGTGCCATCGAGACGTTTCAGACGAAATCTCTTCCGTACAACTCCAAACAGGCATCAGCTTTGTGGGATGCGGTCAAGAAGCATGGCCATAAGGAGCTTTGCATCGTGAACGGGTTCATGTACTACTATGAGCTGTTCTTCATGGATAAGGTGAAGGTGAGTATCTATGCTCAGGACCCGTACTGCCACCTGTTGTACATGCTGGCCAATGGAAAGATAACGCTGAAGTACAAGGAAAAACTGTCGTGGCTGGAGGAGTTCAATTCGGACAGCCCATCGAGACAACTGGCATTGGCCTTGTATGCCGAGAAGCTGCAGAAGTTCTCTATGAGTGAGTCATCAAGGAATGATGCTATTATCGAGTCGGTGAAGATGCGAGCCAAGGAGTCCATCGAAAAGACGGAGAAAGCCTCTGAGAGACTGATGCGCCTCTTGACAACCTGCGACTACCATGTTGGCACGTTGCAGGACGCAATACCTCAGAAGAGGGTGATTTTCTTCAACTACGGCAAGGACAAGACACAGAAGCGCACGTTCAAGCTGATAAAGGAAAACTCCGATTTGGATATGGAGTTTGACTTGAAGAGGAACGACTACTACGAGGTCATCGAGACCCTGCCGAAGGAGTCGTACTTCTACTTCATCAGCAACAGTCCGTATCTGAGGAACATGCACAAGCTGGCCATGTGGGATTCGTCAAGTGGTGAGCGATGGTCTGCAGGTCGTTTCCTGTACTGCAACAAGCCGAGCAACAGCAATCAAGTCAGCACGTCGTACAAGTCGAACCATGTAGAGGTCAACGAGATTGTGCCTCCTGCTGATTTGACTATCGACAACCCAAACAGCCTAAAGATTGTAAGGGTTAGCTCGACATACCTGCATTGCCTTCAGAAGAAATATATCAAGAAAGTGGACCAGGTGAGCATGTGCACCTATGCTTTTGTGGTGATGTATGAGAAGTACACGCTTGGAGGTTTTGACTTCACCCTCCCTCAGCACAAGGGCTACGATTTGTTCCAGCTGACGGACTTCTGCACGAACAACGACATTCCACGATTGGCCAAGCTGATACTGCTATGTATTCAGACAGCCGGAGTACAGATAGAATTGAGCCGTAGGATGCACAAACTCTGTGAGAAGGTAATTTCCTGTGCCTACACACACAAGCCTGTCAGCATGAAGTACAGGGGTGTCTATACGAAGGTGAAGGAGCATTGCACCTCATCATATCTCGCATACGAGGGAGAGCTTGGCAAGTACAAGTCGAACAAGGAAGTAATAGAGAAGTACCAAAAAATGATAAAGAACAATGGAAACTGAAGAAAGATGGAAATACGATGTCGTTGACATCAACCTTATCGATGAGGCAGAACTGAATGCCAATGAAATGACTGGCGAGGATTTTGCTGCGCTGGTTGATAATATCGGCAAGTCCGGACTAAGTAGCGTGCCATGCTGTTACAAGAAGTCAAATGGTAGATATGGCATGATTAGTGGTCATCATAGATTGAGGGCCTGTAAGAAGCTGCATTATGCGAAAATCGGCATCTTGTGGTGTGACGAGAGCGAACTGAGCAAGGATGAGATTATCGCCATCCAGCTTAGCCATAACTCGCTGCACGGGCAAGACAACCAAAGTATTTTGAAGAAGCTCTTCGAGCAGATTCAGAGCATCGATTTCAAGAAGTTCGCCCACATCAATATCGATGAGGTGAGTCCTATCAGCACGGATGGCATCAGCATCTTTGCTCTGAAGGAGAACTTCGTCTTTACGATTATCCTCTACCCCAACTCATTCGAGAACTTGGATGAGCTGTACGGAGATATTCGTGAGCAGGCAAAGAAGAGTGATGCGCTCATTCTTGCAGACCAGGAGAACAATGAAATGCTCTTGCTGAAGCTTCAGCAGGAGATCGGTAACCAATATAACATCAAGTCGCCTTCCATCACGTTTGCCAAGCTGCTGGAGCTGGCCAAGGAGAGGCTTGAAGAAATCAAGGAGGATAAGTAATGATTTGGAGTGTAGTAAGTAAATCAGAAATGGAGGGCTTCGGTACAAGCCCAGTGTTCCGCTTCTATCGTGAAGTGCTCGGTAAGGAGAATATCAAGCTTGCAGTTGTAGATGAGGACGATGAGTTGGACTTCGTAGGTCCGGATGATGTCGTTCTTCTGAGAACGGCAAGCAAACCTCTATTAGACACCATCGAGAAGAAGCATATCAAGAGTACGGCTGAGAGCTATGAAGCCTACGAGACGATTAAGGATAAGGCGACATTCGCAGACTTCTTGCAGGAGCATGAGATACAGGTTCCACGCCAGTTCACCATCGATGAGGTAGAGGATGGCAAGGTGTATTTTGTGAAGCCCCGTTATGGTAGTGACAGCTTCGGCATCACCATCCATAACATCTGCAGGACTAAGGCAGATGTGAAGTTCCAAGTCATGCGTCTGGAGGAGCTTGGGTATGAGAGTGTCATCGAAGAGTTCATAGAGGGCAAGGACTGCACCGTAGCCTGCTGCTTCCTCGGAGAGGGTATCGCCACAGCCGCTATTGAGGTGGAATGTGACGAGACGGAAGGTATTCAGACCCGTGACTGCAAGGTGGGCTTCAAGGAATACTGCTCAGAGGCACAGGACAGCGAAGAGCTGGAGTCTGTAGCCTTGGAGGTGTTTGAGGCTCTTGGATTGAAGCATCATGCTCGTATTGACTTCCGCAGGGATAGCGATGGTAATGTCTTTGTGATAGACGTGAACCTGCTGCCCGGCCTCGGTCCGATAGACCACTTCGCCAAGTGTTTCCTGCTGACGAAGAATTTCTCCTATGCAGATACTATGAAGATGCTTGTTTTGTCAGCGATAAACCAGTAGAGATATGGCTAAGAACATACCGATAGAGACCATTGTTAAGATATACGAGAAGAAGGGTTGTAACATCACGGCAACCTGTACGGCTCTCGGCATATCACGAAAGACATTCTACGAGTGGAAGGAGAAGAAGAAGAAACTCGCGGAGGGTCTGGAGGAGGTTGATGAGTCCATCCTCGACTGGGCAGAAAGCAAGCTGCAGGAGCATATCCAGAACGATGATCTGCAGGCTTTGATTTTCTTCCTGCGTACCAAGGGCAAGAAGCGTGGTTACGTGGAGAAGACGGAAACCGATGTCAATATCAATGCGTTCGAGAAACTGATGCAGGAATGTGAGGACGACGAATGAACAGGGACAAGCAACAGAAGAAAATGCGAGCGTGGCGCGAAGACTGGTGTTTATTTGCCAAACAGGTGCTCCACGCTCGTCTTGACGATGAGCAGAAGGAAATACTCCGTGCTGTTCAGAATGAGCGCATGGTGGCCGTTGCTTCGGGTACCGCCAGAGGCAAGGACTACATCGCTGCTGTTGCTTGCCTGTGCTTCATGTACCTCACTCCACGATGGAAGGGCGGCAGACTGATAAAGAATACGAAGGTGGCCATGACAGCGCCTACAGAAAGACAGGTGGGTAATATCATGGTGCCGGAGGTGAGACGCTTGTTCAAGTCCGCTGGAGTGCTCCCAGGCCGTCTTGTGTCCCACGATATAAGAACGAGCTATGAGGAATGGTTCTTGACGGGCTTCAAGTCGAGTGCCGACAATACGGAGGCTTGGTCGGGTTTCCATGCTGTCAATACGATGTTCGTGGTCACGGAGGCTTCGGGTATCTCAGAGACGATTTACAATGCCATCGAGGGTAACTTGCAGGGTAACTCCCGTCTGCTGATTGTGTTCAACCCTAACATCACTACTGGCTACGCTGCCAAGGCCATGAAGTCGGCACGTTTCAAGAAGTTCCGATTGAACAGCCTCCATGCGGAGAATGTGGTCAAGAAGGAGAATGTGATACCAGGCCAAGTGGACTATGAATGGGTGAAGGATAAGGTTGATAACTGGTGCATCCCCATCAGAGAATCCGATGTCAATGAGGGAGAGGGTGATTTCGAGTGGGAAGGTCACTGGTACCGACCGAATGACCTCTTCCGCGTCAAGGTGCTTGGAATGTTCCCGAAGGTGGCCGAAGACGTGCTCATCCCTTACGAATGGGTAGAGCTGGCCAACGAGCGTTGGAGGGAGTTGAACGAGGAAGGGTTTGTCCCGAAGAAGAAATGCCGCCTCGGTGTCGATGTCGCAGGTATGGGTCGAGACTCTTCCGTGCTGGCACCTCGATACGGCAACTACCTTGGAGAGTTCGAGGTTCACAACTCGGCAGGTGTGGCCGACCACATGCACGTCGCAGGCATGACAGTTCCCTATCTCCAGCAGAAGGGTGTGAAAGCCTTTGTCGATACCATCGGTGAAGGTGCTGGAGTCTATTCACGATTGAAGGAGCTTGGTTACGACCATGCCTATTCGTGTAAGTTCAGCGAGGGCGCATCAGACCTCCATGACATCACGGAGGTTTATACGTTTGCGAATATGAGAGCCTACCTGTATTGGGCCTTGAGGGACTGGCTCAACCCGAAGAACGGCTTTGATGCTGCCGTACCGCCCAATGACTATTTCATGCAGGAGTGTACTGAGGTGCATTGGAAGTTCCAGAGCAGCGGATCGATTATCATGGAGTCGAAGGATGACATCAAGAAACGTCTCGGAAGATCGCCGGACTACCTCGATGCCGTTGCCAACACCTTCTATCCGAAAGACTACGAAGTGGTACAGGAGAGCGAGATATTCAAAGATTTCCTCTGATTTCTGTGGCCGATTGGAAAATTTGTTGTATCTTTGCAGCGTTTCTTATATAATGAAGCTGCTTTCACGCAGTTTTCATTGCTCTTGCCAGTCCAAGTCGTGAGACTATGGGCTGGTTTTTTGATGCCTGTGGGTAAAAGTTAAACATCTTGAAAATCAGACGATTATGCCAAAAATAACTGCGATTTTATTTGGAAAATTGCAAAAAAATGACTACCTTTACACTATAAATAAGAAACATAGTTATTCATCTAAGTAAAGTTTAAGAGCAATGAAAACAGTGAAGAAATTTTTGGTTTACTACAACGAAAGTAGAGAATTGATCGGACTTCGTGAACACCACTTCGATTGGGAAGAGGGTGACACCATCACGACCAACGGAGTTAGCACGGTGATTTTCGGTATCTTTGAGGGCACCGAGAAGAACATGAGCCTGGTTAAGAGAATGTTCGACACCCTGCGCAAGTACCTTCCGAAGAAGAATCAGGTGAGAGTCCTTGACGATGGTTTCAGCTACACGGGTGACTGGTTCGAGGACATGATGCTTCAGCTGGAGCACAGCCACACCGAACTGGTGGACGTACACAAGAAGGTCTGGAAGGACTTCGATGCAGAGTTAGATTTCGTAGATTCAGTATTCGCACAAATGGAGGAGGCTTGATTATGAAGGACGTTATCATCGACATCATCAAGGAGGGATGGAAGAAGAACCTGCCAGTCTGTGAGGTTATCAGAAACATCGTTTCGGCAACTGGCCTGTATGAGCGCTATGCCCAGGAGCAGTTCTGCAACTTGGTATTCACCTGTAAGCCGAAGGAGTCATGAAGCACATAGGAAAGTACAAGATACCAGAGTATGCCATCTGCGCCATCGAGTATGGCGACTTCTCGGGACTATCCGACGAGGATGAGCAGAACGTCAATGAGTTCCTGGAGCGTGAATGTCCGAATGGCTGTATCGTTGACTGGCACTCGGACGATGAGGACAACGAGCCGTACTTCTGCAGCTACCCAGAGTTCGGCTTGGCAGCTACGGTAGTTGAAGCAGATTTTTACGAACCCTAAAAGAATAGAGCAATGAAGACTATAGTAGAGTGGAATAAAAAGAAGATTGAGATAAGCAGCCGGTATGTTGGTTACGACCCCCTCCATTCGATAAAAACAAGCGTAGCCATTTCAAGGTGTCAATAGCTGTGGCAGGCAAAGGAGGCGATCGGATTTTTAGGTGTGACTTTTGGCAGAAGGACAAGAAGATGAGAGTCCAGGATTTACGTGAAGCCCTCGATTGTCTCTGCAGCGATGCAATAAGCGGAGATATGACGGTAGAAGACTTCAAGGACGAGTTCGGCTACGATGACATAGACAGGCTGTTCAAGGTGCATAATGCCTGCAAAGACTGCCTTGTGAACTTCAGACACCTTGGCCTTGACCCCTATGAGCTGAGCAACTGGCTCAGGGAGAAGTACGATATATAATCGCGATTAGAGCAAGATTATTGCTCTTCAATAGATGAAGACCCCTGTACTGGTCTGGGAAGATAGGTACAGGTTTTTTAGAAACCCCAAAAGCAAGAAAGATATGAGACTACAAGTTGAGATTCACATCATGGCAGAGCAGGAAGCTCTTGCGAACCACCACATCAACTGGGATGCAGTCATGCGCGAGGAGTTTGACTACCAAGGTGGTGGTGTATGGTATTCAGCCGGACGTTATGAGGTCGGCTATGACGATGAAGCGGCCAAGTCCCTGCAGAAGTTCGCGGATGAACGTCTGAAGGAGCATGGCATTACGGAGTTCTATACTGAGATTAACGAAATTGACGATTAGACTATGGACAAGGTATCAGAGAACACGGGTAAACGCATCTGCATCTACAGCGACAGCGGAGAGTTCCGTCTGATTGCCACCCGTAGGGCCATCACGGAGGACTGGAACGGAGTTACCCACTATTACGGCTCGAAATGGTACATCGAGACCCATAGGAGGCAGGGCTTCGGTTTTGTGCCATATAAGTTCGCTGGATTGAGCTACATCGTAGCAAAGAAAAAGGAGCTTATAGACCTGCTGAGTAGGTCGGTTCAGTTCAAACAGGCATACGCAGAATTGAGGGTAAAGTAGGGTTATTTCTGCTAATAGATATAAAAATTGCTTGAATTTGCGCATATTTTTCAGAAGAATGTGCGTGAGTTTCAAGCATTTTTTATATCTTTGCAGCGTTATAACATTTTTGAGCATGCCTTCGATAAAAGAAATTTTTAGTGCCGGATCAGCTGGCACCATCATCAACGAGTTAAAGAAGAAGTCGGTTGAAGTTCCGGATTGGGCAGAAAAACTCATCAAGGACTATGAGCCGACGAAGCACAAGATTTGTACGGACTTGATTGGTCGTAAGGACAGGGAACGTTCTGACGGTGTGTTGGAGAAAGCCTCTCGTATCTACATCGGTATGGAGAAGCTGCTCTCGCATCGCTATAACGAGTACACGTTCTCGCTACCTGTCAAGCGTGCCTACTCCAATATCGATGACAACAAGACGCGGCAGGAGATCGCCAATGCCATCGAAGCCATCTACAAGCACGCTCGCATCGATGCAGTCAATCTGAAGCGTGGACTGGCCTACTATGCTGCCTGTGAGATATTCACGATATGGTACACGGTAGAGCGCGAGAACACGCTGTATGGCTTCCCAAGCAAATACAAGCTGAAGTGCAAGACCTACTCCCCGATGGACGGTGTTCTGCTGTACCCCCTCATCGATGACAAGGATGATATGCTGGCCATGTCATTCGAGTACGTCAAGAAGGACGGTGAGAAGTCGGTAACGTACTTCGAGACCTTCACGGAGGACAGACACTACAAATGGAAGCGTGACAGCTCGAGTGCGGACGGATGGTCTGAGGAACTGTCAGAAGTATCGGAAGACGGGGAAACCAAGAGTGGTGAGTCTATCAGCATCTTGAAGATTCCTGGAGCTTATCTGTGGAGACCAGTTCCTGTCTATCACGGCCTGTCGTACATTCGTGAGGAAATAGAGTACACCCTCTCTCGCAACAGCGATGTTATTGCCTACAACTCGGCTCCTGTGCTGAAGATTGCTGGCAAGGTTATTGGCGAAGAGAACAAGGGTGAAGCAAGACGTGCTTGGAGAATGGAGAACGGTGGCGATGTGGCCTACGTATCTTGGAACCAGTCCGTCGATGCCTTGAAGTATCAGATTGAAATGCTCGTCAAGCTGTTCTTCATGCAGGCACAGATGCCTGATGTGTCCTTCGACAACTTGAAGGGCTTGGGTAGTATCGGCTACGATGCAAGGCAGACCCTCTTCACCGATGCCCATTTGAAGATTGGTGACGAGACTGGTCCTTGGATTGAGTTCCTGGAGCGCGAGTGCAACGTCATCAAGGCTTTCTTGAAGAAGATGAATGTCAAGTGGGAGAAGGAAGTCGATAACGTAGATGTCGAGCACATCATCACTCCATTCGTTCAGAACGATGAGAAGTACGAGATCGAAAAGTGGATGAAGGCCAATGGCGACAAGCCTTTGGTTGGCCACTTGGAGTCCATCCGTAAGGCAGGTGTCTCGGAAGACCCAGACGCTACCTTCGAGGAATATGAGCGTGAACAGAACGCTTCCATGGAACAGCGAGTCAACGACATCTTCGGAGGTTCTTCAGCAGAGTAATCATCAATGCCACATATTATGAAGAAGAGATTAGCACAATGGTTTCTGCTGGTCGCTAAGAGACTCGACCCACAAGCCGACATCGAGAATGTTCCCGAGGTCATCGACTACGAACCTCAGAAGTTAGGTCTTACCTACGTCATCACGAAGAAGGACGTGAAGGAGTTCCGTCGCAAGGATGGAGCGAGAATGTCCCAGCGTGAGGGCGAGAGGGGAATCGTGAACGAGGCGCGTAAGAATATCCGCAAGCACATCATCGCCTGCATGGATGCCAACCGTCTCATTAAGTACAATGTCAAGAAGCAGGACGGAGGCTTCCGTATCTCTGGAGAAATGAAGGTTTATGTCGCCAAGCCCAAAGAAGCCGAAGAAGTCCGTTGAAATTCACTTCTGCAGGGAGTGCGCACATTGTGAGGAGGTTTGGCGACCCCAGAACCTCCTTTCTTTGGAAGGTAAGCCTACCCTTGGAAGATGTCCGTACTGGACTGAATCAAAGAGCGTGTTACTCAGTCAGAAAGCATGTATTCACTTTAAGCCGAGAATGTAAGATGGATGCACCTGTCATTTCCTTTGCCAAGTTCGAGTTTGAGGAGAGCCGCTATCATAGAGGCAAGAAATACTGGATGGCCACCACTCTGCTGAAGGCCGTCAAGGACCAGGAGCTTGAACCGTTCGACTACCCTGTTGCAGCATACGACATGAGCAACAGGTATTTCGCGTTGGAGAATATGGATGATTTCTGTTGGCAGGTCAGAAGAACACTCGCTGCCGACTATGAGAATAACCCCATCATCCTTGACGATATGGGACAGGTAGCGGACGGCAACCATCGCCTGTGTCATGCCATCATTGACGGTGTGGCAACCGTTAAGGCTTACCGCCTGCTTAGTATGCCGGAACCCGATTTCACAGAAGAGGAATGATATGGCAAAGCCCAAAGGTATCAATCAGAAAGCCAAATGGCGTGCGCACTCCATCCGTATCGCAAGATATGCTGATAGAGTGCAGTCTGTTTATGATACCTTGAACAGGGAGGTGGCCAATGCCGTTGTTCGGTCGGGCTACGATGGTACTGAGCCGTTCCGCTTTTCGGACTACCCACAGACCAAGAAGAAGATCGAGGAGGTGCAGGCCGCTTTTGTGCGAGACCTGCGCTCGGTCATTTATAGCGGTACGTCTGAGGAATGGAAACAGAGCAACCTCGTACAGGATTTGCTTGCCGACAATGTACTGAAGTTCTACGGAGTTAAGAAGAAGGGCAAGAAGCACCGTGTCTATTATCAGACGAACAGCGCAGCACTTAAAGCCTTCCAGCAGCGCAAGGATGATGGGTTAAACCTGTCTCAGAAGCTCTGGAACCAGTCAAAGGGCTACAAGGAGGAAATGGAGTTTGTCATTTCTTCTGCCATCGAGAAGGGCACGTCTGCCGTGAAGCTCTCGAAGCGACTGAGTAAGTACCTGCAGGACTTCCCTTCGCTCAAGCATGACTACAAGGAGAAGTACGGAAAGGCTGTCACCTGTCAAGACTGCGAGTACCGCTCCATCCGCCTCGCAAGGTCGGAGATAAACATGGCCTACCGCAAGGCAGAACAGGAACGCTGGAAGCAATTTGACTTCGTGCTCGGCTATGAGGTCAAGCTGACACAGAACGGACATCATGTGCCGGACATCTGCGATGACCTTGCAGGAAAGTACCCGAAGGACTTCATCTTCTTGGGATGGCACCCGAACTGCATGTGCTACGTCATTCCCATCCTAAAGACTGAGGAGCAGTTCTGGGGAATGGAAGAGGCGCATGAAATAACCGAAGTTCCCGACAGCATGAAGATTTGGATAAAAGAAAATGAGGATCGTATTGCTGAAGCGGAAGAAGAAGGAACTCTTCCATACTGGTTCTCCGACAACGAGAAAAGGGTGAAAGATATAATATCGAAGGACATTCACGACTTGGTAGATACAAGTTCGTCGGAATACAAGAGAAGACGGGTTCTATTCGAGGAAAGAAGCTCACTTTACGCGAGGCTTCTGGAAGATGAGGAATATAAGAATGTTAGGTTTGACAGAAGAACCCTTGGACTGATGGCAACTCATGTAGAACACAATTTTGATAAGATAGGTGGAAAATATGAGAGATCAGTCCAAAAGGCTGGGTATAGGACTGGCCACTCAGTTATCCTTGAAAAGGAGTATGGTGATGTCATAGGTCAGCGCTTTACGGAAGGAACGTGGGACAGTATGGAATTTGAGGTGTCCGGACGTGAAACTGCAACTCCAAATAATGTGCTTAGAGGGCTTGTTCATTGTGCTGCCAAGAGGAAGACAGAGGTTGCCGTCCTTCACTTTCCAAATGGTGGCTTTGATGAGTCCGTATTTGAAAAAGTGCTTAAACGATATAAGGGTCTGGAAAGGCTTGAAGATGGCCAGTTCTTGAAGTTCAAAAGAATTGTTTGCGTTGAACACGGCGAAATAGTCTATGACAAAATTTTCGAGTGAAAGCGCAAAAAAATGACGATTTATTTGGTCAAATGAATAATTCTTTGTAACTTTACACCGTAAAACTTATAAACCATGCGAATATGCGGGGGGTGTACCACGAAAGTGGAGCCTCCCGCTCCCTTTTTTGTAAAAGTTAAACAATCTGAAAACCAGTTGTTTAGCCCGAAAATAGGTGAGTAAAAATTTGGTCATTTGACAAAAAATGACTACCTTTACACTATAAATAAGAAACATAGTTATTCACCTATTAAAGTTTAAGAGCAATGAAAAAAGAAGATTTGAAAGCAGCCATCAAGGCCAATTTTGAGAACAACGAGTTTGCAACCGCAATGGAGCTGAACAAGGATTTGTTCGCCCAGTATGAGGAAGTCGCTGGAAAGCGCAGTCTGACAGCCATCGTAGCCGCCTACCGCAAGAAGGCTGGAGCAACGGAGGTAGTGGAAGAAGAGGCAAGCCTCGAACCTGCAGAGGTTGAGGAAGCCCCCACACCAGCCGAGGAGCCTGTCCAGGAGGAGGAGCCGGACTATCAGTTTGCTGCCGATGAGGAGCGTGAGGCCACACTCGACCAGAACGAGGTCATCGCCATGCTGGAATCGGGTAACAAGTCGCTGAAGCGCTACTGCATCGTCAAGGAGGAGTTCAAGCAGGTGTCTGACACCGAGCAGTTCATTCAGACCACGATGATCGTTAAACCCGACGGCTTCGGATGGGAGAACTTCAAGGACGTGATGTCTAAGCTGGGCGGCAAGAAGGGTATCACCGAGCGCAAGGCAGGTAGCTTCTGGAAGTCCAAGATGGGTCTGCCTGTCGGTGAGGAAATCACGAAGTGGACGATATGGAAGATTGACGAGGCCCTGCGCGAGTACGCTTTCCGTCAGAATGCTTCGGCCATCACGCGAGTAACCACTAAGTTGTAAGAAAGGAGGGTGCTATGTACGGACTGACTGCAATGGTAAGCAGGTCGCTCGAAGTAACGGAGGTGGAAGCCAACACCATCATTGACGAGCAGGCAGACCTCGGACGGGATATGTTGGATAGCGGCAACTGCGATATCGAGGACATCGAGGAACTGATGTACGATATGGGAGTCGAGCCGGACTACTTGGATGAGTTCCTTCTGAGGATGATTTAATACACCTATTTATATGTATGAGGGGTTTAAGTACGTTCTTAGACCTCTCTTTTTTGTATCTTAGCGTTTATTTTGTCAAGTCTATCCTTATACTTATCTATCTTCTTAAAGACCGCCACAGCGCGTTTACAGACTCGAAGTTCGTTTTTGTAGTCACCATTCCTCTTATATATAACGAGTAATCTATCGAAAGAGTGCATGGCTGGATAGCAGCCAGGTTTGATATTCTCTTCGTATAGTTTGATAGCTGCATCAATGTCCCCGGCTTTCTCGTATGCGATACCTTGATTATTCCTGCCAACGCAATCGTCAAGTAATTGTTTCTTTGCGATTTCCTTTTGGAGCTTGGCCTCGAGTGATGTTATTGTTTTAGCAGGGATTGTTAGATAACCCATGCGATCTGCTTTTTTCCAAAATAGACGTTCAGGTAGAACAGCGAATTGAACGTACCGCTGTTCAAGTTCTTTTTTCAGAACCCGAATGTTGCCAAGCGAATTAGATGCTTGAACAACCCATGTAGGAATATCTTGCATACTCATGATTTCTTTGTAAGGGCTTACAGGATGCCTCTCTGCTTACGCAGGTGACATTAAAGACACCCTGCTGCACCCTTTTATTTGCAAAGATAGTCATTTATTATGGAAGCAAGAAATGAAAAGATATGATAAAAGTTAAATAAATACAAAATGCTTGATACTCAAACACATAATAGAAGTTGAAACAAGCGATTATAGGATAATTCCTTCGTTTATTTGCAAAAAAATGACTAACTTTACAACATAAAAAGGGACAATAAAAGTCCAGGAGGAACGGTCGAACCTCCATCTTTTCGACCAATATTTTAGTTAGTGACATGCTAAATTGTAGAATCTTCACTTCTCCTAAGTTTGGAGAAATCCGCACCACAAAAGATGGTGCAGGAACCCCGCTGTTTATAGCGAGGGACATTGCAAAGGTCTTGTTCCCGTCTGGAGCAGACAGAGTGATTAACCAGTACTGCAAACATGTAGTACAAGTTCCAAACCCAACCTATCCTAAGCGTAAGATTTATGCGATAGGACTACCAGATGTCAGCAGAATGACTGTCAAAAGTAAAAGCCAATTCGTGGTAGATTTCCATGATTGGATTTACGATGAGGTGCTTCCAGAATTGAGAGGCACCTCTTTTGATGATGAAGCTGTTAAGACGCAAGAACCGAAAGAACAAAATGATAGTGACGGGCAAGAGCAAGAAAGAAACAACGAAGAAATGTCTGAAGCAGAATTGATTTTGAAACTCGCCAAGATTAACCTCAGTAATGAAAAGAGGATTGTCGCACTGGAAAAAAATGTAGAAGAAGCAATAAACAGATTCTCTTTCTCCAAGGATATTGACCAGTATTATTCTACTATCGCTGGGTACATACAGCGTTTCAAGCTGCCTGTACTTGTAAGTCAGTATGCGAGCTATGGTTCAAGGGCACATGACATATGCAAGAGGCGTGGCGTGGAGGTTAGCAAAATATCAGACGTAAGATATGGTACGATAAACCTTTATCCTAACTACATTTTGCAGGAATTGTTCAAAGACTATTTTAGTAAGTGATATGGTACAGATGGAAGTCACAGAAAAAGTCGCTAATATTATATGCGAACTGAGCGGTAAGCAGCGATATTTTGAAGTAATGGCGTTTATGGCTAACGTTCAAGAAGCTGTATTCGAGGCTCGTTCCTGCCTTACAAAAGAGCAGACGTGGGACCTGTTTACTGCAATTCAAGAATACAAGTGTTTGTTGGACGAACTGGCAAACTATCAAGAGCAAGAAACTCCAAGTAGTCTCGGGTTGTACAAAGAAGACGAAATTGGAGAATTGAAATAGACAATCTTAATCCTTGTAAGGGAGAACGTAACGCCATACGCTCTCCCTTTTTTGTGCTCAGTAGATATAAAAACAGAAAATCGCCTTGAAAATATGCTTTTGTTTCAAGCACTTTCTCGAAGAGAATTTGTAATTTTGTGCCAAGAAAGCGTGAGTAGATGCGCTGAAGAGAACCTTCTCCAATGTTGGTAATCTACGATGCGTATTGATTACGCAGAAGTAGTAACCATCTAAATTTTTAAGTTCACATGAACAAGCGACAGAGAAAGGTTTTCACCTTATTGAGAACGAAGACTAAGGCAATCGGTCTCAATCGTAAGGAGCTGGAGGGTCTTGCGCTGAAGATTGACAAGAACCTGCAACTCGAAGAAGATGCCTCGGACGAAGGTATATTGCCGAGCAAACAAACATACTGCTATATTCGTTTAATTGTTTGTAATGGTGGTTTCCAGCCTGTTTGAAGGTAGGAGGCCACCCCTTTTATTTTTGGAGATTCCGAATATAGTTGTACTTTTGTTGTTACTATTTTGTTACTCCGATTCGCATACGACCCATAAAGAAAGATTATAAAATGTCACACAGAGAAAACAAAGCAGGTATCAAGTTAAGGAGCAAGGCTACCAAGAATGGCGGTCGCTCGTTGTATCTTGACATCTACCAAAGGGGAATACGGAGGTACGAGTTCCTGCACCTCTACCTTTTGCCCGAAACATCAAGGGAAGCCAAGTCAGAGAACAGAAATACCATGCAACTGGCAGAAGCAATCCTCGCCAAGCGCATCGTTGAGACCAAGAACAGCCAGTACGGCTTCCATTCATACGAGAGGACTGGAGCTGACTTCTATCAGTACATGGAGCAAGCCGCTTTGCGTAGGCAGAAGCATGGCTGTACTACACACCGCATTTCTCAGGACTTGAAGAACAAGCTCGTTGCATACTGCCACCGAGACCCACTGCCATTCGCCATGATAGACAAGCCGTTTATCATAGGCTTCCTTGACTTCATGCACACGAAGAAGGCAGTCGGCAAGACAGGTGTATCTGCATCAAGCAATGGAGTATTGAAGGGTTCTACGATCAGGCGCTACTACAATATGCTGAACGCCACCTTGCGATGTGCCGTGAGGGATGAGATTATTCCGTTCAACCCTACGGACAAAATACCCTTATCATACCTTCCAAGGTCAGAGCAGCCGGAGAAGGGTTTTCTGACTGAGGAGGAACTGAGGAAGCTCTACGCAACCCATACCAAGATAAAGGGAAGCACTCGTGAAATGTTCTTGTTCGGATGTGCTACGGGACTCCGGTTCTCAGACATTGCCACCCTGCAATGGATGCACATCAAGGAGGAAGAAGATGGTACCCTCATGCTGAAGAAGGAACAGATGAAGACGCAGAATGTGGTGTCATTCCCATTGTCCCGTGCTGCCATAGCGTTACTGCCTGCGAAGAAGGGCAAGCCGACTGATTTTGTGTTTGGCGATGGCAAGCTGTTCCCGAGGCCCAACAACAAGTCGCTGGAGCGGTGGGCGAAAGCTGCAGGGATAGACAAGCACGTATCGTTCCACACATCACGACACACCTTTGCCACCCTTGCACTTACTAAAGGAGTTGACCTCTACACAGTCAGCAAGATGCTCGGCCACAAGGACATCAAGCAAACCCAGATATATGCCAAAATCTTAGACACTTCTAAGAAAAAAGCAGTTGATTTGATGCCTACATTCGACTAAAAAAGAGGAAATCAATATAAAAACAACAACTATTTTCATTTTTTAGGCAAAAAGTGCTTTATTTTCAAACACTTTTTCGTACCTTTGCAACATCATTCTAAATTGTATTGTTATGTCGAATTTACTGAAAATCAAGGAAGCGTTAGGGCAGTTGAAATTGGAAAGCCCAAACGAACAGACGTGCTCTATTCTGACACTTATTGTCGGTGAAATAGGCGAGCTTCAGTCTCAGATGTTGAAGCCAGTTATCAACTTCAAAGAGGCGTGTTCTTACACTGGCTATTCTCCGCAACACTTGCGGAAGATGATTCGGGATTGCAAAATCCCCTACTACAAGCCTGAGATTAGCGGCTCGGGCAAGCTGTTCTTCAAGCGCGAGGAACTCGACAACTATCTTACTGGAAACCGCTTCGCTCCACTCTGTGAAGCAGACCAGGCAGCAGCAACTTATCTCGCAACGAAATAGTTAAACATCAAAAACGGAAGAAGATGGAAAACAAGGAACATTCACAAGACAAAGGTGGCCGCAAGAAGTACCTCACTTTCTACACTTGTAGGCGTGAACTTGTGGACACTCTGACTAACAAACAGAAAGGCGAAGTGCTTGAGGCCCTATTCAGATACGCTGAGACAGGCGAGAAGCAGCAGTTTAACGACCAAGCCACACAGAAGGTATTCTCAATCCTCTGTGATGATATGGAAAAGGAAGGAGGGTCAGATGAAACGACATAGGATAAACCTCAACTCCCCAAACCCAGGCTATCGTATAAACGCAGTCATTCCCGAATACCTCTCATTCCTTCCGGAAGGGAAGCGGCTGATGTTCTATCGAGCCATGACCGAGACGTATCTGAAGCGAAACAATGTGGACTTCGGTGATCCGCAAGACCAAGCATTATTCAACCTTTTCAAGACAATCCTCGACTATGAGAACGTCGTGGTAGAAAGGAGAAAGCCATGAAAAGAGGCAGTTTTATCTTCTATGACTCCTTTGAGGATGCTATCAGCGAATGCGAGGACAGCGTAAAGCTGGAGGCGTATATGGCGATAGTAAGGTACGGCCTTTTCCGAGAAGAACCCGACACCTCAAAAATGGGAACAGTTGCACGAATCATTTGGAAGCAGGCAAAACCCCAGCTTGACGCGAACTGGAAAAAGTACGAGGACGGGTGCAAGGGTGCCGAGCATGGTGTCAAGGGAAAAGAGTATGGAGTCAAGGGCGGAAACCCCAATCTCAAGAAAGGCAAGCCGAATCCCTATTATCAGAATGAGGGCGAAGATAACCCCCCACATAACCCCCCACATAACCCCCCACATAACCCCCCACATAACCCCCCACATAACCCCCCTAATGATAATGATAATGATAATGATAATGATAATGATAATGATAACGAAGTTATAAATCGTAAATCAGAGCGGATTTTCGGGGAAAATCCCCTCGC
>JAEEGG010001031.1_pt1 | contig 78753 bp, 50 predicted proteins | sample 9134161 | NCBI WGS metagenome assembly JAEEGG01 (sample SAMN16246543, study PRJNA631951) | gut metagenome | biome: gut microbiome; feature: rumen; material: CR-attached | host: Bos | place: Iran: Karaj | collected 2018-10
CCCTCTGCGAAGTTGCATTTTCCAAAGGATATTTATATTATATTATATATATATTATAATATATATATAATATAAAATTTATCTTTCCCTTTTTTACCCACAGTATAGCAAATATCTAATGCAACTGTGTCACTGCGTCACAGTGTCACAGCGTGTCAGGCAAACGGGGGGAAGTTTTTCGCTCGTTGACTGTACGGACTCCGAGGGCTGCGTTCATTTTCACCAATCTCTCGATTATAACATTTGAAATATTTTGAAAATAAACGGGGGAAAGTATTGTTTCGAATTGTTTTTTTTCGTACCTTTGCAACATGGAAATTGAATTAAAAAGAGCTATGAAAAAAATTCTTTTATTGACCGCTATCCTCATGGCAAACATGTTAACAGTGAGCGCAGCAAAGCAGAAAGTCACCGTCGACCGCATCGACCCGACGGATTGGTTTGTGGGAATGAAGAATTCCTCAGTACAGTTGATGGTCTACGGACAGGGCATCCGTGACGCGGAAACGGTCACGACAGACTACCCCGGCGTCGTCATCGACAGCCTCGTACGGTTGGACTCGCCTAACTACCTCTTGATATACATGAACCTGAAGGAGGCCAAGAGTGGCACGATGACGCTGAACTTCAAAGTTCAGAAGAAGACCATCAAGAAGACCTTCGTGCTGAAAGACCGCGAGATGACGGGCGACAAGCGTCAGGGCTTTACCATTGCCGACGTCCTCTACCTGCTGATGCCCGACCGCTTTGCACAGGGGACAGCCTCCCCCAACCCCTCCAAAGGGAGGGGAGAGGTGAAGCACCAATATCGGGTTGACCGCAGTGCTCCCTCATTGCGACATGGAGGTAATATTCAGGGCATCCGCGATCACCTCGACTACTTCTGCGACCTCGGCGTCACGGCACTCTGGTTTACGCCCATCCTGGAGAACGACTCGCCCGACATGATGGAGTGGTCAACCTATCACGGCTACGCATGTACCGATTACTATCGCGTAGATCCACGTTTCGGCACCAACGAGGACTACCGACAGCTCATCGACGCCTGCCATGCCAAAGGACTGAAGGTGGTTATGGACATGATATTCAACCACTGTGGCTTCGAGCATCCCTGGGTGGCCGACCTGCCCTCAAAGGACTGGCTCAACCTGTCGGACTGGCTGAAGCAGTCGGGAGGTACCAGTGACTCGCGTGGCACTGACTTCCTCCAGACCAGCTATAAGCTCACACCCGTCCTCGACCCCTATGCCTCGGAGGTTGACCTGCGCGAAACCACGGAGGGATGGTTCGTCTCGACCATGCCGGACCTGAACCAGAATAATCCGCACCTGATGCGCTACCTCATCCAGAACAGCATCTGGTGGATTGAGACCGCAGGCATCGACGGCATACGCATGGACACCTATCCGTATGCCTTCCGCAAGCCGATGGCTCAGTGGATGAAGGAGCTGGACGAGGAATATCCCAATTTCAATACCGTTGGCGAGACGTGGGTGACAGAACCCGCCTATACCGCCGCATGGCAGAAAGACTCGAAGCTCTCTGACATCAATTCCTATCTGAAGACCGTCATGGATTTCTCGTTCCAGGAGAAACTCGACTCTGCCAAGCACGAACAGACTGACGCCTGGTGGAGAGGCATGAACAGGCTCTACAACTCGTTCTGCTACGACTACCTCTATCCCAACCCCAGCAGCGTGATGGCCTTCCTCGACAACCACGATACCGACCGTTTCTTGGGCGACGGACAAGACTCGTTGGCCCTGAAGCAGGGACTGGCACTGCTGATGACCGTCAACCGCATACCGCAGCTGTATTACGGCACGGAGATCATGATGAACGGTACGAAGGCGAAGACTGACGGCCACGTGCGCAAGGACTTCCCAGGCGGCTTCCCCGGCGACACGCACAACTGCTTCACCGCTGAGGGGCGCACCAAGGGCGAGCAGCAGATGTTCTCGTGGCTCTCACGCCTGCTACACTGGCGCCAGAACAACGATGTCATCATCAAGGGTAAGATGAAGCAGTTCATTCCGATGAACGGCATCTATGTCATCGCACGCCAGTATCAGGGCAAGACCGCCCTCACCATCATCAACGGCACCACGAAGCCTGCAACGATGGAGGTGAAACGCTATAAGGAGGTCATCGGCTCCGCCGCCCGCGTCAAGGATGTCCCCACCGGACGCTACTACGACCTGTCGCAAGATCTCCAGCTCAAACCCCGCCAAACCCTGGTGCTGAGCTACTAACATTACACAGCGGATTGCAATGCCACACTTCGCACCTTTAGGTAGAAGAACCGTCCCTACTGTGTAATAATGTAACGGAATGCTGGACATGACGAGTTATTTCCCCATTACGAGCCCGACGCTGATATTCTTCGTCGTACTACTCATCGTCCTGTTTGCCCCTATCATCATGGGCAAGCTGCGCATTCCCCACATCATCGGGATGGTGTTGGCAGGCGTCGTCATCGGCGAGCACGGGCTGAACATCCTGGTGCGTGACTCCTCGTTCGAGCTGTTCGGCAAGGTGGGTTTGCTCTACATCATGTTCCTGGCCGGATTGGAGTTGGACTTGGAGAGCGTAAAGAAAAACTCGCGACGGTTCCTGCTGTTCGGACTACTGACGTGTCTGGTGCCCTTGCTGCTTACCTACTTCATGGCCAGCTGGCTGTTAGGCTATTCGAACACGGCATCGTTCCTGATGGGATGTATCATGGCGTCGAACACGCTCATCGCCTATCCCATCATTTCACGCTATGGTCTGGGAAGCGACTCCAGCGTCATGCTAAGTGTAGGGTCCAGCATGTTCTCGCTGTTTCTGGCTCTGCTCATGCTGGCGGCATTGGCAGCATCCTTCGGAGAAGATGCTGGCTTTGGCTTCTGGCTGCTCTTTACGGTGAAGTTCTTCGGGTTCTATGCTCTTAGCATTTGGCTGATCCCCAAACTGACGCGCTTCTTCCTGCGCCGCTATTCCGACCAGGTCATGCAGTTCATCTTCGTTCTTGCGGTGATGTTCCTGTCAGCGGCCCTGTCGGAGGCTGTCGGCGTCGAGGGTATCGTGGGAGCTTTCCTCGCAGGACTGATATTAAATAGGTATATCCCTCATGTGTCGCCGCTGATGAACCGCATCGAGTTTATCGGCAATGCCATCTTCATTCCCTACTTCCTTATAGGTGTGGGCATGCTCATCAACGTAGGAACGCTGTTCGAAGGTCTTCACATGCTATGGATAGTAGGACTTATCGTCTTCTTTGGAACCTTTGGAAAAGCCGTTGCCGCCTACTTCTCGAGCTTGCTCTTCCGACTGCCCAAGTCGTCAGGTCACATGATGTTCGGACTGACCTGTGCCCATGCCGCTGGAGCCATTGCGATGGTGATGGTGGGCATGCGGTTGGAAGTGGGCGATGGGCAGTATCTGGTGACTGACGAGATGCTGAACGGTGTCATCATCATGATTCTGATTACCTGCATCATCTCAACCTTGATGACAGAGCATGCAGCTAAGCAGATCGTTCTTGCCAACAGTCAGCAGCCCACAGCCCACAGCCAGCAAGTCGACGAGAAGATACTGCTCTGCGTCAAGTATCCCGAGATTGCCCCACAGCTGTTGGAACTAGCCATCATGATGAGTTCGCCAGAAGGACGTTCGCACAACGAACAACAAAGGCAAAATCGCGGACTGGTGGCACTGAACGTGGTGTATGACGACAAACTGTCAGCCAAACACCGTGAACAGGGCCTCCGCCTGTTGGAACAGTTGCAGCAGAGAGCAGCATCGTCCGATATCTACATGCAGACGCAGGTGCGACTGGCTACTAACATTGCCAACGGCATCAAGCATGCTTTCCGTGAGTTTGGAGCTTCGGAAATCATTATGGGTATGCACGTACATACAGAAGTCAACCCGAAATTCTGGGGCGACTTCATACAAAGTCTCTACAACGGTCTGAACCGCCAGATTGTATTGACGCGCTTTGTCCAGCCGCTGAACACGCTGCGACGCATTCAGGTCGTTGTACCTTCAAGGGCTGAGTATGAGCCAGGCTTCCACAGATGGTTAGAACGTCTGGCACGCATGGCTTACAACCTGGACTGTCGCATACAGTTCCATGGGCGTAACGAGTCGATGGACCTGATTCGGGAATACATCAACAACCACCATCTCAACGTACGCGCTGAGTACACCTTCATGGCCCATTGGAACGAACTGCCGCGACTGGCCGCCACCATTAACGCCGACCACATGTTTGTTGTCATCAATGCCCGTAAGGGTACCATCTCCTATAAGACAGCGTTAGAGCGTCTGCCCAACGAGTTGATGCAGCATTTCAGCGGCAAGAACCTCATGATTATTTTCCCAGACCAGTACGGAAGTACTAAGGAGGAAAGCATGACCTTCACCGCTGCCCAGCACCAGGAGGAGAGCAGTATTTACGATACCATCCTGCGGTGGATTAATAAACACAGAAGAAGTTAGAAAGTACACAAAAGGATTGCAACGCCACACTCTCGCAGAGAGAACCGTCCCTTTTGTGTAAAAGTGAAGAAAACGATGATAGAAATCAAAGGCATTAAGAAGAGCTTCGGCTCGTTAGAAGTATTGAAAGGTATAGACCTGACCATTCAGAAGGGTGAGGTAGTCAGCATCGTCGGTCCCAGCGGAGCCGGCAAGACAACCCTGTTGCAAATCATAGGCACTTTGGACAAGCCTGACGCTGGTACAGTGTACGTCGATTCAGTCGACGTAACCTCCCTCTCCCAGAAGAAACTTAGCGACTTCCGCAACCGCCATATTGGCTTCGTGTTCCAGTTCCACCAGCTGTTGCCAGAATTTACGGCTCTCGAGAACATCATGATTCCCGCCTATATTGCAGGAACCTCGAAGAAGGCCGCTCATAAGCGTGCCGAGGAACTGCTGCAGTTTATGGGACTGAGTGAGCGTGCCAACCACAAGCCCAACGAACTGTCGGGAGGTGAGAAGCAGCGCGTCGCCGTAGCCCGGGCACTGGTCAACAATCCCGATGTCATCCTGGCCGATGAACCCAGCGGTTCGTTAGACAGTAAAAACAAAGAAGAGCTGCACCAGCTCTTCTTCGACCTTAGGGATAAGTTCGGCCAGACATTCGTCATAGTAACCCATGATGAACACCTGGCCGGAATAACAGACCGCACTATCCGGATGCGCGACGGACTCCTGGAAGCTGAAGCTCCTGTCGAAACCGCCACCACTAACGAAAAAGCCGAAGCTCCCGTAGCAGCCGCCACATCCGAAGATGCTTCCTTAGAACTCAGCGCTCTTGGGAGTGCGGGGGAAGGGGATGACGTCACGGATGTTCTGCATGCCAGTGACGAAGAGAATCAGACGCTCGAAGCCTAAGCCGAAGCCGGCATGTGGACAACTGCCCCAGCGGCGTGTGTCGATGTACCACCACAGGTGGGTCTTGTCCATCTGACGGCGCTCAATCTCTGCCATTAGCTTATCGTAGCTCTCCTCACGGACTGAGCCGCCGATAATCTCGCCAATTTGCGGGAACAGCACGTCGGTGCCTTGCATGGTAGGACCAGGAGCCACGGCGCCCTTATAGCCGACGCTGGCCTCCGTGTCCGTAGCGTCTCCTGTGGACTCATTCTGCTTCATGTAGAACGACTTGAAGGCACGGGGATAGTCAGTCATGATGACGGGCTTCTTGAAGTGCTCCTCGACAAGGTAGCGCTCGTGCTCAGAAGCCAGGTCATCGCCCCAGTTGCAGGGGAACTCGAACTTCTTACCGTTCTTGATGGCCTCCTGCAAGATATTGATACCCTCTGTATAGGGCAGACGTACAAAGGTCTCCTTCAGTACACCTTCCAAACGGGCTATCAGTGTCTTGTCAATCATCTGGTTCAAGAACTGTAGGTCGTCTTTACAGTTGTCAAGCGCCCACTTTACGCAATACTTGATGAAGTCTTCCTCCAAGTCCATCAGTCCTTCCTGGTCGAGGAAAGCCACCTCAGGCTCTACCATCCAGAACTCTGCCAGATGGCGTGGGGTGTTTGAATTCTCGGCGCGGAACGTCGGACCGAAGGTATAGACAGCACCTAAGGCTGTGGCACCTAACTCACCCTCTAACTGGCCGCTGACGGTCAGCGAAGTCTGTTCGCCGAAGAAATCGTCATCGTAGATAATCTTGCCTTGCTCGTCCTTCTTCAGGTCGTAGAGGTTCTTCGTGGTCACCTGGAACATGTTGCCAGCACCCTCACAGTCTGAAGCTGTGATGAGTGGCGTGTGGAAATAGAAGAAGCCATGCTCGTGGAAATAGGTGTGGATAGCCATCGCCATGTTGTGGCGGATGCGCATCACGGCACCAAAAGTGTTGGTGCGCAGGCGCATATGGGCATTTTTGCGCATCACCTCGAACGACTGTCCTTTCTTCTGCATGGGGTAGGTGTTGTCACACAGACCGTAAAGTTCCAGACGGGTGGCCTGAATCTCGCAAGCCTGACCAGCACCCTGACTCTCCACCAGCTTACCTTCAGCACAGATACAACTGCCTGTGGTGATGTCCTTCAGTAGCTGCTCATCGAACTTTGTTGGGTCGACAACCACCTGTACATTCTTAATCGTCGAACCATCGTTGAGGGCAATGAAGTCAACAGCCTTGGAACTGCGGTGCGTGCGCACCCAGCCCTTTACACAAATCTCTTTTCCGTATTCCGTACTCTGCAGTACGTCAACTATTCTTGTTCTTTTCATTTGTCTTCTTGTTTTGTTTGTCGCTATGCCATTTATCTTCTTGTTTTGTTTGTCGCTATGGCATAGCGACATACTGAAACTTTATTCATATGCTCCCATGCGCAGGCGGTCGACCTCTTCCTCAGTGAGGTAGCGCCAGTCGCCGCGACGGACGTTCTTCTTAGTAAGACCAGCAAACTGTACGCGGTCAAGCTTCGTAACCTTGTAGCCAAGGCTCTCGAAGATGCGGCGCACGATGCGGTTCTTACCAGAGTGGATCTCAATGCCCACCTGCTTCTTGTCAGTATCGCTGGCGTACTCGATAGCGTCAGCCTTAATCTCGCCGTCTTCCAACGTAATGCCCTCAGCAATCTGCTGCATATCATGAGCTGTAACGTTCTTGTCGAGGTGCACGTGGTAGATCTTCTTCTTCAGGAACTTCGGATGTGTCAGTTTCGAGGCCAAGTCTCCGTCGTTGGTGAGCAACAGCACGCCTGTGGTGTTGCGGTCCAAACGACCAACGGGATAAATGCGCTCAGGGCAGGCATTCTTTACCAGATCCATAACGGTCTTGCGCTGCTGAGGGTCATCGCTCGTGGTGACGTAGTCCTTGGGTTTATTCAGAAGAACATAAACCTTCTTCTCGGGTGTCACGGGCTGATCGTGGAACTTCACCTCATCTGTGCGCAACACTTTAGTACCCAGTTCTGTGACAACCTGTCCGTTGACGGTAACTACGCCAGCCTGGATGAACTCGTCTGCCTCGCGACGGCTGCAAACACCGGCATTGGCCAGGAACTTGTTCAGACGGATGGGCTCGTTGGGATCGTAGTTCTCCTCCTTATACTCTATACGCTTCTTCAGCGAGTACTTGGCATTGGGATCGTAACCGCCACGCTGTTGTTTCTTGAAACCGCCGCGCTGCTGATAACCGCCCTGCTGGTAGCCACCGCCACGCTGCTGATAACCACCCTGCTGGTAGCCTCCGCCGCGCTGCTGATAGCCTCCCTGACGCTGCTGATAGCCACCTTGACGAGGTTGATAACCGCCTTCACCATATTGCTGACGGGGACGCTGCTGGTAACCGCCTTCACCGTATTGCTGACGGGGACGAGGCTGGTAACCGCCTTCACCGTATTGCTGACGAGGACGAGGCTGGTAGCCATTTCGTGGCTGACCATACTCTCCTGACGCCTCACCATACTGCTGGCGAGGACGAGGCTGGTAGCCTTGCTGTTGGCCGTACTGCTGGCGAGGACGCTGCTGGTAGCCTCCTTCATTATAATTGTTTCGGGGACGATAGTTGCCACGCTGGTTGGTACCGCCTTGCAGGCCTGCACCAAAACCCTCGGGACGGAAACCGCCCTCCTCCTGATTGTTGCTACGATTGAAGCTTCCCTGGTTATTAAAGGGACGAGGTTGATGAATACGTGGACGTGGCGAACGTCCGGGCTTGTAACCTTGATAACCACCCTCCTGGGGGGCTGTGTTCTGCTGCTCGGCAGACTGCTCTTCATTTTTCTTCTCGTTTTCGAAATCCATAATATTACTGTGTTTTTAGCTGAGAGCCTCACGACCCTCTTTGTGTTGATAATTTAAATTCTTAACTTTTAACTCTAAATGTTTAATCGGCATAGCCGATAATTCTTAATACTTAATCTTTAATTTTTAATTTTTAATTTTCAATTTACTACATTCCTGTATATGTACTTGGCGTTATGGCCATTAATTCTTCTTTGATTGCGTCACTGACATCCAGCCCCTGGATGAACGTGTGGATGGTCTCCTCGGTCATCTTCTCGTTAGTACGTGTCAGCGCTTTCAATGCCTCGTAGGGGTTGGGATAAGCCTCGCGACGCAGAATGGTTTGGATGGCTTCTGCCACTACGGCCCAGGTATTGTCCAGATCAGCCTGTAGCTTCTCCTCATTGAGGATAAGTTTGCGCAAACCTTTCAACGTGCTCTGGATAGCGATGACGGCATGTCCCATGGGAACGCCGACATTTCGTAGTACGGTAGAGTCGGTGAGGTCGCGCTGCAGACGACTGACAGGCAATTTCTGTGCCAAAAATGTCAGCACGGCGTTGGCCATACCCATATTACCCTCCGAATTCTCGAAGTCAATGGGGTTTACCTTGTGAGGCATGGCACTGGAGCCTACTTCGCCAGCCTTAATCTTCTGCTTGAAATACTCCATCGAGATATACATCCAGAAGTCGCGGTCCAGGTCAATGATAATGGTGTTGATGCGACGAAGGGCATCGAAGATGGCGCCTAACCAATCGTAGTTGGAAATCTGTGTCGTCCACTGTTCACGCTCCAGACCAAGTTTGTCACTGACAAATTGGTTGCCGAACTCGCGCCAGTCATATTGTGGATAGGCCACATGGTGGGCATTTAGGTTACCCGTAGCACCTCCGAACTTTGCTGTAATGGGCGTGTCCTTCAAGGCGCGCAACTGTTCCTCTAAGCGATAGACGAACACCATGATTTCCTTTCCTAAACGGGTAGGGGATGCTGGTTGACCGTGTGTCTTAGCCAACATTGGTACGTTCTTCCACAATTCGGCATAGTCGTTCAGCTGTTCTATCAACTCTTCCAGCATGGGGTAGTAAACCTGCTCCAGGGCCTCCTTGATGCTCAAGGGCACGCTGGTATTGTTGATGTCCTGAGATGTCAGGCCGAAATGGATAAATTCCTTGGCCAAAACGGGGAACCCCTTCAGTGCATCGATCTTTTCCTTGATAAAATACTCCACAGCCTTCACGTCGTGGTTTGTTACCTTTTCAATATCCTTGATGCGGGCAGCATCCTGTTCTGTGAAATGGCGGTAGATGTCACGAAGCGGTTCAAAAAGGTCGTGGTTGAAGTTCTCCAATTGTGGCAGTGGCAGTTCGCAGAGTGCAATAAAGTACTCTATCTCCACGCGGACACGATAGCGTATGAGTGCATACTCTGAAAAATAGTTTGCCAGTTGTGTGGTTTTACTCCTGTAACGGCCATCAATAGGCGAGATGGCTGTTAGTGCGTTTAGTTCCATTGCTTTCTCTTAATACCTTATTATATAATATGTGTTTCGATTCTCCTAAAAGTGTGTGCAAAGGTACAAAGAAAAATGAAGAATGAAGAATGAAGAATAAAGAATTTGCTTCCGCAGGTGTTATTTTTTGATATTTAACAAAAAAGAGTTCCGAAATGTTTCGGAACTCTTGTCTTGGTGGGCGCTGACGGATTCGAACCGCCGACCCTCTGCTTGTAAGGCAGATGCTCTAAACCAGCTGAGCTAAGCGCCCTTTCCTTGAAAAGCGGTGCAAAGGTACGACGTTTTTCTGAAACCACCAAATTTTTTCGCCACTTTTTTTAATTATTCAATGCAATGCATGAGAAAAGCGACTGCGCCATTGACGCCAAACTTCCTGACATCCAATGAGATGTCGTAGTTTGTGGCGTCTTTCCAGTCGCGGCCGGTAAACGTCTTCGTGTACAGTTCGCGGCTGTAGTCGTTGTCAACAATCATCGCTGCAGCGTCCTGTTCGCTGATGTCATACTTCTCCGCTATGCGCCGTTTTCTACAGTCCACGCTGGAATGAACAAAAATCTTCAGTGCATTGGGATGGTCAGCGAAGATGTCGAAGCCACAACGGCCAATGATGACACAAGACTCTTCCTCGGCAATGCGTCGGATGGAGTCGGCTTGCGCACGGAACAACTCATGACTCGTCTGGTCTTGTTCTTGTCCGTTATACTCTGCTTTTGCCATATAGGTGCGATAGAAGTTGGTGAAGTCATCACGCCACAAGGGGTTACGCGACTGAATCTTCTCAACAGCATCCTCCACGGCATTCATCCTTGAAGCCACTGCGTTCAGTATCTGCTTGTCTAACAGTTTTACTCCGAGACGTTTGGCAAGCTCGGCTCCAATCTCATGTCCGCCTGTTCCAAACTGGCGGCTGATGGTAATCACAAATTTTTCTTCCTTATTCATAGGCTTGGGGTTTTAAAATGTTTTATTCTTGATTTAAAAAGGTATCATTCTCTACCTCATTTTCTTGTTTGTTAGCATGTTTGTTCAGGCGTTCTATCTCCTCGTAGGCATCCTTGAGCTGGGCGTTGAGGGCATCGATTTCACCCTGCGACATAGCTCGCATGGCTTCCACGTCGGTGCTGCCCTTCCAGGTATGGTTACCCAGACGGTAGGTGAGGCCTACTTCGAAGTTGATGACGCGGTCTTTGTTCTTCAGCGCATGCTGTGTGGCTCCTTTTTCGGGGAAACCGTCGAAGTCGGGTTCGTAGGCGCCATAGTTGATGTCGATGTTGGCAGCCCACCGCTTATTGATGCGGATGGTGTTGAGCAGACCGATATTCAGTCCCATGGAGTAACAGTTGTACGACATGTTGCGGGCGATGCCTCCACCGAAGTAGGGAATGACGTTCCAGACGCGCTCTTCGTTATATCCCATCAACATGTTGGTGACGTTGAGGAGCACTTGTTCGCTCAGCGTCCAGTAGTTGCTCTTGTTCGTCTCTTTGTCCTTGCTGATGACAGAGCGTCCCCAGAAGCCATTCATCTTGGTGCGCAGTCCGATACCCGGAGTGAACCACTTACCCACGGCAATGGACATGCCGCGCTGTGAACGGTAGTCTTTAAATACCTGTTTGAGTTTGAAGGCGGAGTTCTCCTGACTCCCCCAGAAATTGGAGGCGGTGAAATTGGCTTGTACAAACCAGTTTGCCCAGAAGGAATTGGTGGTTACGCTATGCTTGGCCTCCACGATTTCTTCCTCTTCTTCCTGAGCTCTTGCAGAACTAAATGATAAAAGACAAATGATAAATGATAAACTCATAATCATCAACCATCTGTGACTCATCATGTACCTAATCTTATCTTTCATTCTCATATATTTTTATTATTTAATCTTTAATCTTTAGTAAGAAGGCCGCTAAAATAGTTTGTCAATGTCATGCTGAGGCAGGATGCCAAGGATGGCCTTGCCGTCTGGCGTGTAGTTAACGTTACTGCAGGCAAAGAGTTCGTTTACAAGATTCTCCATCTCGTCGTTGCTGAGCACCTGTCCCTGCGGGATGGCGGCGTGGCGAGCCATGCTCAATGCCAGAATGCTGTTTAGTTCGTCACCCGTATCAGTACCGTTATGGATGGCGTCATCAACCATATTGCGTAATAGCTGTACATAGTCCAGACCCTCGATGCCAGCAGGGATGCCATTGATGGCATAGCTGCCCTGACCTAACGGTGTCATGTCGAAGCCCATGGCCGACAGGCGTGGCAACAGCTTGTCCATCATGACTACCTCCGACGGTGCAAACTGCACCACTTCTGGGAAAAGCACCTGCTGGATGTTGGCTGTGCGTGTCTGGATTTGTGAGAGATACTGCTCGTATCGGATGCGGACGTCGGCACGGTATTGGTCGATAACCATCAGACCCGACTTGACGGCAGTCATGATGTAGCGCCCTTTGTATTGATAGTGAGTGGGCGACTTGTCCATTTTGTCACTGTGATCTTCAAACAGCTCCTCTTGGTGTGCAGCAGGCTTAAGCCCTTCGTATAGCTGTTCCCAACTGTTGTCGACACGTTGTTTAGGACGTGGCGAGGACTGGCTGAAGGGGTTGTACGACGTATTATATTGTGGCGAAGGAGCCTGGTGTGACGGCGACAGCGTAGGGTTGTAGACGGGAATGTCAGGACGCCCAACGGTGTCAAAGTCTATCTGTGGAATTTCGCAGAACTGTCCGATGGCATCCTTGACGGCTGCCATGAGGATTTGCCAGATGGCCTGCTCGTTCTCGAACTTGATCTCCGTCTTGGTAGGATGGATGTTCACGTCGATGTCGGCAGGACTTACCTCGAAGTATATAAAATAAGGTACGTGCGCGCCTGCGGGAATCAGTCTATCGTAAGCCTGCAACACGGCTTTGTGGAAGTAAGGGTGCTTCATGTAGCGGCCGTTGACGAAGAAGCTTTCGGCACTCCCTTTCTTACGGGCTGTCTCAGGCTTGGCCACGAATCCAGTAATCTTACACATTGCCGTCTCTACATTGACGGGTAACAAGTCCTGACCATAACGTCGGCCATAGACATCGGTGATGCGCTGCCGCAGTGAGCCTGGACGCAGGTTCATGAGCTCCTGACCATTGCTGTGCAGCGTGAAGCTGATGTCGGGATAGACCAATACGATGCGCTCGAAGGCTGTCAGGATATTGTTCAGTTCAGTGGCGTTGGTCTTCAGGAACTTGCGCCGGGCAGGTACGTTGAAGAAGAGGTTACTGACGGTAAAGCTACAACCCACGGCGCAGGAGCAAGGTTCCTGACTTTCGACATGCGAACCGGAGAGCATCAGACACGTGCCAACCTCATCCTCCTGACGGCGTGTGCGTAGCTCTACTTGAGACACAGCAGCGATAGACGGTAGTGCCTCTCCACGGAAACCCATGGTGTGGAGCGAGAAGAGGTCGTCGGCCTTGCGAATCTTCGACGTGGCATGACGTTCAAAAGCCAGACGGGCATCGGTTTCCGACATGCCGCAACCGTCGTCAATGACCTGTATGGAGGTGCGTCCGGCATCCACTACCACCACATTGATGGTGTGGGCTCCGGCATCGACAGCATTCTCCACCAGTTCCTTGATGACTGAGGCGGGGCGTTGTATGACCTCGCCAGCAGCTATCTGGTTGGCTACGCTGTCAGGGAGCAGCTGAATCACGTCGGTCATTGTCGGATGTTGGTTGTTGGATGTTGGGTTGTTCTGTATTGGGTGTTGGGGGTTGGGTGTTAGGAGTTGGCTGTGCAGCAGCCACTCTATTTGTAGGAGCCTCGCGTCGGGGTTGAGGCTTCAGTTCTGTGCCGACTTTCTTGGGCCGCCAGTTAAAGATGTCGGCCTTGTTAATCGGTCGGACATAGTCGAACCACGCATACTGCGGGAGGAAAAACTTTTCGGGGGGTATCTGCGACATAGGATAGAGCGTGCCTTTGGGCTTGTCCATCCAGATGCGCTTCATCTTCTTGTTCTCCAGAAACATCTTCATCAGCGGCGTCTCTGTATAGTTCAGACCAATTAACGTGCTGTCGCTGTCATCGATGGGATAATAGACGATAAGTACGTTGTCAATGGCCTGCGACTCGCGCATGTCACCATCCTTGAAGAAGGTCTTCATCTCTTTCGACGACACTTGGTTGAAGTGTGTTGTGTCAGCCAACTGTTCTGTAGAGAAGGCCTGTCCGATGACATGTGCCCAGTCGATGGCATTGTTCTTCATATAGACCCTGACCTGTTCGCCGAAGAGTTGTTGTCGACCGTTCCAGATGATGGGGTCGCGATACATCACCATGCAGGAGTCGAGGGAACTATACACCAGTGAGTCGCAGACGGCCTGTACGTCCACACGGTAGGCGCGGACCTTGTTATAGGCATGCATCACGCGGTAGACGGAGTCGGTATTGATGTTATATGTAAAAATCTTAAACGTGTCGGCATGCATGAACAGTGAGTCCTTCTGTGAATAGTCGATGGCTACTGCACGTTTCGTCGCCATGGCATAGCCTGTGGAGTCGTTATACTCACAGTAGTCGCCAGTCAGCATGCTCTTGTTGACGGAGTCGGTGAAAATAACGTTGCGGTAGGCGTAGTTCGTAGCCGATTTGGCATTGTGGTAGACGCTGTCGCCGACGAGACTACGCCCCTGATCCTTGACGATAGAGCGCCCAAAGAGCTGTGACTCTTCGTTCTTGGTGTTGTAATAGCCGTTCTCGCTGTAGATGGTACTGGAGCCAGAGGTGATGTTCGAAGGTCCGACGATGTGGGCTACCGATGTCTGCGTGTCGTAGTAGAGCGAGTCGGTGGTCAGATACATCTTGTCGTCCTTCAGCCGCACGTCATAGTAGAACATGGCCATCTTCGTGTCGGTATGGTATTCGCCCCAGTCGCTGGTCAGCGTCGATTTGCCATCGATGAGTTTACCGCCTTCGAAGAAGTTACCGAAGTTATACATGCGGTCGTAGTCCAATGAGTCGGTATAGAGTGTCGACTTTCTGTGTTTGAGCACGACATTATGTCGGGCCTGTGCCAACTGGTCGTTACCGTCATAGTAGGCATAGTCGCTGGTCAGACTCAGCGTGTCGCCCTGTACCATCTTGACGTGACCAAAAGCTTCGAAGGAGTTGGTCTGTTCGTAGAAGTGGGCACTGTCGCAATAGAGGTTGGCACCCACATGACGGAAGTGTACGCGGCCTTTCAGTATCTGGGCGTCGCCGTTGCGGTACTGGTCGTAGTGCAGGTTGTCGGCATGTATCAGATAGACGCGCTTGTCCTGTTCCACCTGCTTTCGTGGCAGGCGCTTCTTCTGCACGGGTTGCATGGCAAACACCACACAAAGTGCTAACAGACCAGATATAACAGCCAGCGACCTCTTCACCTCTTATTTCTTAATCGGCGTCAGCCGATAGTTCTTAATAATTCATGTTTATCGTACCCAACCTTCATATTCAAAGTTACAGTTGCGGTAGCGATCGTTGATTCGTACATAAGTTGACTTGATGCGGTTCACCACCCAGTTGTGCAGCTTCTCGGTACGGAGACGCTCTAACACCAGGTTCTTCAGCACCTGATAGTCGTCGGTGATGGTGGCCTTATGACCTTCTGTGCGACTCTTCAGCTTGGCAATAGCACATACTATCTTGCCGCGCTCGTTCATCATCTGGAAGGGAGCCGAAATCTCACCAACCTTCAAGGGGTCGACGGCCTTGGCAACCTCTGCCGGCAGTTCGGATAGCTTGAAACGGGAAGTACGTGAATTGTCTTGAGTGACGTTGAACATCAGACCATGGTTGTTTCGCGTATCCTTGTCGTCAGAAAAGAGTGCTACGCCATCCTCGAAAGTGAACTTCTCTATTGCATTGCCGTCCTTGTCTTTGAAGATGGGCTTAATCATCTCTGGAGGCACACCGTCACGAATGGCCGTGGCTACGGTGTCCATGCGGGCCATAGCCTTCTGTATGGCATCATCGCTGACGACAGGTTTGCGCAGGATGTGGCGCACCTTGATTCTGTCGCCGCGCTTGTCGATGAGCTGGATGATGTGGAAGCCAAACTCAGACTCTACAATCTTCGAGACGCGCTTGGGATCGCTGAGGCTGAAGGCTACGTTGGCAAAAGCCGGGTCGAAAGCAGCACGCGGGGTGAAGTCGAGCTCACCGCCACGGCGTGCTGAGCCAGGGTCTTCCGAATACAGGCGTGCCAGTGTCGAGAACGACGACTCGCCTTTGTTGATGCGGTCGGTATAGTCGCGCAGCTCTTCCTTGACGCGGTTAATCTCGTCCTGCTCGATGCGGGGCTTGTTTGTGATAATCTGAACCTCCACCTCGGTGGGTACGAAGGGTATGCTATCCTGCGGCAGGTCCTTGACAAAGCGGCGCACCTCGGCAGGTGTCACGGTGATGTCTTTGACCAGTTTCTGCTGCATGCCCTCTACCATCTTACGCTCACGGAAAGACTCGCGCAGGTCGGCACGAATCTGGCTCATGTTCTTCTTTTGGTATTCTTCCACCTTCTCGCGTGAGCCAATAACGGAAATCATCCTGTCGATGTACTGTTCTACGCCCTGGGTAATCTCAGACTCTGTCACCTCCACGCTGTCGATGATGGCCTGGTTCAGGTAAAGTTTCTGGACGGCAATCTGCTCTGGGATGGCACAGTCGGGGTCGCCCTTCCATGTGATACCTTCCTGCTGTCCTTGCAGGCGCAGTTCCTCAACGTCGGACTTGAGGATTGCCTCGTCGCCGACGACCCAAATCACCTCGTCGACGATAGACGCGATGCTGTCGGTCTGCGCCACTGCGTGGCTAATGAAGAGTGAACAGTGAATAGTGAACAGTATCGCTACCACTATAAACCTCTTAATAATTTGACTATACATAACCTTACTTTTTCACTATTCACTATTCACAATTTACTTTTCACTCGAACCGTGATTATTCACGGTTCGCAAAACTTCTTCGTTGACGGTGAAGGTATAGCGCTTGCGGAGGTCGGCCACCCACTGGCGCTCCAACTCATTCTGGAGGTCGGCGGTGACGAGGCCGCGCACGTCGGTATAGTCCTGCGGCTTCTTCAGCATCTTGCCGTAGGTGGCGTCGATGGGATAACCCTTCACGCTGTCAACCTTGACGTCCTGCACCTTGAACTGTTCGCGGTCGATGAGTTTGTTGTCGCCCTTCTTGAAGAGTCCCTTCTCCACACGGATGCGGATGATGGAGTCGTTGTTGAAGGTCTTGCGCAGGGCCTCGTTCCAGTCGTCGAACTTCAGCTTCTTCACACACTTGGCAACGGCTTGAACGTCGGCTTGGTCCTTTACGTGGTAGGCCATGCCCTTGAAGCGGGGCTCGTCCCACGTGTACTTCTTCTTATTCTTCTTGAAGTATTTAGCCAGAGCCTCTTCGTCCTTGGCGGCCTTTTCCCAGATGGTTTGGTTGCTGATTTCGTAGAGCAGCAAGCCGTCGTGGTACTCCTTGATGAGGTAGCGCATGTCGAGGTCGGTGGCAGACAGCGAGTCAGCACGCTGCTGTATCAATTGTTTCTTAACGGCAGTCACCTCTGGCGACTCTTGTTGACGTGCTCCCTGGGGTAACGTGTCGTTGATGCCAAGCTGTGCCTTAGCCATTGCGGTCAGCTTCTTCTCGGTGATGCTGTTGCGGGCACCACGCTGTTCCAAGTAACGCAGAATGTTGTCCTTGTGGAAGTCGAATGGTTCCATCTGCTTACGCTCCTTCATCAGGATGATGTGCCATCCGAAGGGCGACTGTATAGGTTGGCTCATCTCACCGGGTTGCAGGGCGAAGGCAGCATCTTCAAACTCCTTCACCATCTGGTTGCGGGCGAACCATCCTAACATTCCGCCACGTTTGGCTGAACCTGGATCCTGCGACACCTTCTTGGCAAGTTCCTCGAAGTCGGCACCGGCCTTCAGCGCAGTATATACAGAGTCGATGCGGCGCTTGGCATCGTCCTGCTGTGCCTGGGTAGCCTTCTGCGGGATGACTATCAGGATATGTCCGGCACTCACCAATCCGTCGGGGCCGATGTTCTTCACAGTGGTGTCGTAAACCACATGCGCTTCAGCCAACATGTCGTCGTCGGTGACGAAGGTGGGCAGCACCTGCTGGTCGCGATACTGAGTAAACTCCTTCAGGAACGCCGACGTGGTGTCGATGCGAGCATCCATAGCGGCCTTCACCTTCAGTTTGTAGTTGATGAAGAGGTCGACGTATTCCTCGACAGTCTTCTTGTCAATGACGCCGTCGGTATTGTTCTTGTTGTACGAATACTCAAACTCACTTCTTGGCACATCCGTACCAGCAACATTCATTATTATCGGGTCCTTTGCCGTTTGTGCTACGGCAGCTGCGCTCATCAGGCAGCCAGCCAGAATCAATTTCAGTTTCATCTTGGGTATTTACAATTTACAATTTATATGATTATTGTATAATTTTCAATTCTCTTAGTCGTTTGGCCTTGAATAGTTCGGAGCCTCCGACGTAATGGTGATGTCGTGCGGATGGCTCTCATTGACACCGGCATTGGTGATGCGGGTGAACTTGGCGTTGTGCAGTTCGGCGATGGTAGCGGCACCACAGTAGCCCATGCCAGAACGCAGACCACCGACCATCTGGTAGATGACCTCCTGTACTGTGCCTTTATAAGGTACGCGACCGGCGATGCCTTCGGGCACCAGCTTCTTCGTCTCCTTGGTGTCGGCCTGGAAGTAGCGGTCTTTCGAACCATGTTCCATAGCCTCCAACGAACCCATGCCGCGGTAGCTCTTGAATTTACGGCCGTTGTAGATAATGGTGTCGCCAGGACTCTCCTCAGTACCAGCCACTAACGAACCGACCATTACGCAGGAACCGCCAGCAGCCAATGCCTTTACGATGTCGCCCGAGTAGCGCAATCCGCCGTCGGCAATCAGGGGAACGTTGGTGTCCTTCAGGGCGCTGTACACGTCGTAGACGGCACTCAGCTGGGGAACACCCACACCGGCTACAACACGGGTGGTACAGATACTGCCTGGTCCGATGCCTACCTTCACGGCGTCGGCACCATTGTCGGCCAGCATCTTAGCAGCCTCGCCCGTTGCGATGTTACCTACCACGATGTCAATATTGGGGAACGAGAGCTTAGCTTCGCGAAGCTTGTCGATCACGCCTTTCGAGTGGCCGTGGGCGGTGTCGATGACGATGGCGTCGGCACCAGCATCCACCAAAGCCTGCATACGCTCCAAGGTGTCGGAAGTAACACCCACACCGGCAGCCACGCGCAGACGGCCTTTCTCATCCTTGCAGGCCATCGGCTTGTCCTTTGCCTTCGTAATGTCCTTATAAGTAATGAGTCCCACCAGGCGGTTGTCCTTGTCCACCACGGGGAGCTTCTCAATCTTGTTCTCCTGCAGAATCTGTGCAGCCGCAATCAGGTCGGTCTGCTGGTGTGTCGTCACCAAGTTCTCGCACGTCATCACCTCGTCAATCTTCTTGTCCAATCGGCGCTCGAAGCGCAGGTCACGGTTGGTCACGATGCCCACCAAGCGGTTCTCGCCGTCCACCACGGGAATGCCGCCGATGTGATATTCCGCCATGATGTCCAAGGCATCCTGTACCGTCTTGCCGCGACGGATGGTCACAGGATCGTAGATCATGCCATTCTCAGCACGCTTTACGATGGCCACCTCGCGGGCCTGGTTCTCTATCGACATATTCTTATGAATGACGCCGATGCCACCCTCGCGGGCTATGGCAATGGCCATCTGGCTCTCCGTCACCGTGTCCATAGCAGCTGTCACGAATGGCACGTTCAGTTCGATGTTTCTTGAGAACCGCGTGCGCAACTCCACCGCCTTGGGCAGTACTTCAGAATAACCGGGAATCAACAGGACGTCGTCGAAGGTCAGACCGTCCATCACAATCTTGTCTGCAATAAATGATGACATATTTTACTCCAATTTAAATTTATTGCGTGCAAATTTACTGCTTTTTTTCGAGATAGCAGCCATTTGCACGCAATATTAATACGATTTAACGCGTAGGGTCAGTTGGCCATTTCGCTGAGGAATTTGATGCGGACGAGGCGGATTTCGTCTTCTGAGCATTCGTCGCCCAACTCCTTGAGGGCTTCTTCCAAGGAGTCGGTGTCGCTGTCGGCGAAGTAGTCGTAGATGTCGTCCACGTGGTCTTCGTCCATCACCTCCTCTAAGAAGTAGTCGATGTTGAGCTTTGTGCCGCTATAGACGATGGCTTCGACTTCGTCCAACAGTTCCTCGAACTCCAGTCCTTGGGCGGTGGCAATGTCATCGAGGGCAATCTGGCGGTCGATGGCCTGGATGATCTTCACCTTGAGGATGGACTTCTTGGCGACGGTACGGACACGCATGTCAGTCTGGCGCTCTATCTCGTTTTCTTCACAGTAGCGCTTGATGAGGTCGACAAACTCCTTGGCGTAGGGTTGTTTCACCTTGCCTTCTCCGACGCCCTGGATGTTCTTCAGTTCTTCGAGGGTGACAGGGTAGTCGGTGGCCATCTGCTCGATGCTGACATCCTGGAAGATGACGTATGGCGGACGGTCGAGTTTCTTGCTGACCTTCTTGCGCAGGTCTTTCAGCATGGCACTCAGCGTGGGGTCGAGGGCACTGGTACCTCCCTCGTGATCGGCGGGAACTTCGTAGTCTTCGCTGAACTCGTGGTCTTCGACGATGAGGAACGACTGCGGGTTCTTGAGGAACTTCTTGCCTGCCGAAGTGAGTTTCAGCAAGCCGTAGTTCTCGACGTCCTTTTTCAGATATCCGGCAATGAGTGCCTGTCGGATGACAGGGTTCCAATGTTTCTTCTCCTCGTCTTCGCCAGCGCCGAAGAGATCGTGGTTCTGGTGCTTGTGGGCCAGTATCTCTTCCGTCTCGCGGCCTGTGACGAAGTCAATGATGTAGTCGGAGCGGAAGTTTTCCTTCAGGGCATGGACTGTCTTTAGGACGATGACGAGCAGTTTCTCGGCTTCAATCTTCGTCTTGGGGTGCAGACAGTTGTCGCAGTTGTGACAGTTGTCCTTGTTATATTCCTCGCCGAAGTAGTGGAGCAGCATCTTACGACGGCAGACGCTGGTCTCGGCATAGGCGGCCGTCTCAGCCAATAGCTGGCGGCCGATGTCCTGCTCGGCGACGGGTTTGCCCTCCATGAACTTGTCCAGTTTCTGCAGGTCTTTATAGGCGTAGAAGGTAATGCACATGCCTTCGCCGCCGTCGCGTCCGGCACGTCCCGTTTCCTGATAGTAGCCTTCCAAGGACTTGGGAATGTCGTAGTGTATGACGAAGCGTACGTCGGGCTTGTCGATGCCCATGCCGAAGGCGATGGTGGCCACGATGACGTCAATCTCCTCCATGAGGAAGGCGTCCTGCGTCTGTGAGCGCAGCGTGGACTCCAGTCCGGCGTGGTAGGCGGCGGCTTTGATGTCGTTGGCCTTCAGGATCTCGGCCAGCTCCTCCACCTTCTTACGTGACAGGCAGTAGATGATGCCGCTCTTGCCAGGATGCAGCTTGATGAAGCGGATGATGTCCTTGTCGACGTCAATGGTCTTCGGACGTACCTCATAATAGAGGTTGGGACGGTTGAATGAGCTCTTGAACTCCACCGCATCGACGATGCCGAGGTTTTTCTTGATGTCGGTACGTACCTTGTCAGTGGCGGTGGCGGTAAGGGCTATGATGGGGGCGCTGCCAATCTCGTTGATGATGGGCCGGATGCGGCGATACTCAGGTCGGAAGTCGTGTCCCCACTCCGAGATACAGTGTGCCTCGTCAATGGCGTAGAACGAAATCTTGGCCTGGCGCAGGAACTCCACGTTGTCTTCCTTGGTCAGCGACTCTGGGGCGACGTAGAGCAGTTTGGTCTTGCCAGCCAGGATGTCGGCTTTCACCTGGTCGATGGCGGCCTTGTTAAGCGACGAGTTCAGGTAGTGTGCCGTTCCCTCGTCGCTCATCGAGCTGATGACGTCCACTTGGTTTTTCATCAGGGCGATGAGTGGTGAGATGACGATGGCGGTGCCTTCCATGAGCAGCGACGGCAGCTGGTAACACAGCGACTTGCCGCCGCCGGTAGGCATCAGCACGAAGGTGTCCTTGCCGTCGAGGACATTCTGGATAATAGCCTCCTGGTCGCCTTTGAACTTGTCAAAGCCGAAGTATCTCTTCAGTTCCTCTGTCAGATTCAGTTTCTTTTTTGCCATAGACTTTTAGCTTACGAAATGAGCTTTCTCATTAATTAATTAAGGTGTGACTTGTCGAGCTGAGCCTGGGCGTAGGCAGCAGTCACTTCAAAGGATTTAGTACGCTTGGAGGGCACCTCGAACATGGCGTCCATCATGATGGCCTCGACGATGGAGCGCAGACCACGGGCGCCGAGCTTGTACTCCACGGCCTTGTTGACGATGATGTTCATGGCCTCGGGGGTGAAGGAGAGCTGGATGCCGTCCATGTCGAACAGTTTCTCGTACTGCTTGACGATGCTGTTCTTGGGTTCAATGAGGATGCGGTTCAGGGCGTCCTTGTCCAACGGGTTCAGGTATGTCAGCACGGGCAGTCGGCCGATGAGCTCGGGGATGAGTCCGAACGACTTCAGGTCCTGTGGCAGGATGTACTTCATCAGGTCGCCCTTGTCTATCTTCCTGACGTTCTGTACGGAGTTGTAGCCTACCACGTGGGTATTCAGTCGCTGGGCTATCTTGCGCTCGATGCCGTCGAAGGCTCCGCCGCAGATGAACAGGATGTTGCGCGTATCGACATGGATGTACTCCTGGTCGGGATGCTTGCGACCGCCCTGTGGCGGTACGTTGACGGTAGTACCCTCTAGGAGTTTCAGCAGTCCCTGCTGGACGCCCTCGCCGCTGACGTCACGGGTGATGGAGGGGTTGTCGGTCTTGCGCGCTATCTTGTCTATCTCGTCGATGAAGACGATGCCTCGCTGGGCGGCTTCCACCTCGTAGTTGGCCACTTGCAGCAGGCGCGTCAATATGCTCTCCACGTCCTCGCCGACGTAGCCGGCCTCAGTGAACACGGTGGCGTCGACGATGCAGAAGGGCACGTCCAGCATCTTGGCGATGGTGCGTGCCAGGAGCGTCTTGCCGGTTCCCGTCGAACCCACCATGATGATGTTCGACTTCTCTATCTCCACGCCGTCCTTCTCAACGGGTTGTTGGAGTCGCTTGTAATGGTTATAGACCGCCACGCTGAGGTAGCGCTTGGCCTCTTCCTGGCCGATGACGTACTGGTCCAGGTATTCTTTAATCTCCCGCGGCTTGGGAATGCGCTTTGTCTTGAACGGATTGTTCTCGGGTGTCGTCTTTGCGTCGGGTCCGTAGCCGTTGGCCGTCGCCACCTGATAGGCCTGAACGGCGCAGTCTTCGCAGATGCACCCGTCCACGCCGGTAATCAGCAGTTTTACCTCCCGGTCGCTCCGTCCACAGAAATTACACTTTTTCTTCATTCTTCAGAAATTTTGGCAACAATTCCAAATTCCAAATTCTTAACTCTTAATTTATTTTTTCACCAACACCTGGTCTATCATGCCGTACTCTTTGGCCTCCTCGGCAGTCATCCAGTAGTTGCGGTCGGAGTCGGTCCACACCTTCTCGTAGGGTGTGTGCGAGTGGTCGGAGATGATGCGGTAGAGTTCTTCCTTGAACTTACGGATCTCCTTGGCCTCAATCTCGATGTCCGAGGCCTGACCCTGCACGCCGCCTAAGGGCTGGTGTATCATGACGCGGCTGTGGGGCAGGGCAGAGCGCTTGCCCTCGGTGCCGGCCACTAACAGCACGGCGGCCATCGAGGCGGCCATGCCGGTACAGATGGTGGCGACGTCGCTGGAGATGAACTGCATGGTGTCGTAGATGCCGAGACCTGCTGTCACGCTTCCGCCAGGCGAGTTGATGTAGATGCTGATGTCCTTGCCCGAGTCAACGGAGTCCAGATAGAGCAGCTGCGCCTGCAGCGTGTTGGCGGTATAGTCGTCAATCTGTGTACCGAGGAAGATGATGCGGTCCATCATCAGTCGCGAGAAGACGTCCATCTGCGTAACGTTCAACTGGCGCTCCTCCAGGATATAGGGGTTCATATACTGAGCCTGTGCGCTCACCACTTCGTCGAGCACCAGACCGTTCATTCCAAGATGCTTGGTAGCATATTTTCTAAAGTCGTTGTTCATATTCATACAATTGTAAGATACAAAATTACAAAAAAAAGTCGGAACGCCAAGCATTCCGACCATTTTTTTTGGTTAAAGAATTCTAATTAATTATTCAACAGTTTTTGGAACTCTTCCATCGTGACGGCTTTCTTGTTCAGTTTCACCACGCTCTTCAGTGCTGCTGTCAGTTTGGTGTCTACGGCACGGTCCACGATACCGTCGATGTTCTCCTTCTTCTTCAGCATGTCGTTGGCGTAGTTCTCCAAGTACTCGTCGGGCACGTTCGACATGCCGTACTGGGCAAACTGGGCGTGGGCGGCCTCCTTGGCAACGGCTTTCAGGTCGTCGTTGTCCACCTTGATACCCTGGGCCTCAACCAACTGCTCCTTGATGAGGTGCCAAGCCAGTTCCTTGATGCTGGCGTCGAAGTTCTTCTCAACGAAGTCGGCACCCTTGTCCTGGTTCTTGCTCAGCATGACGCGCTTCAGGATGGCCTCTGGGAACTCCAGCTTGCCCACCTTTTTCTCCATATACGCGCGTACGTCGAGCAGGAACTTATAGTCGGAGTCTGACTGGAACTGCAGACTGATCTGGTCGGCAATCTTCTGGCGGAACTCCTTCTCGTCCTTCACCGCACCCTCGCCGAAGGTCTGGTCGAACAGCGTCTGGTCGACGGGAGCCTTCACGAAACGGCTGATCTCGGTAATCTGATAGGTGAAGTCGCCAGTATGCTCGCTCACCTGGTCTTTCTCAATCTTCAGCAGGCTCGACAGCTCGATGTCGCTCTCAGGATAAGCCTTGCGGGGGTTCCACGTGATGACGTCGCCCAGCTTACAGCCGTTGAAGAGCTTCTTCTGGTCGTCAGCCTTCATGTACTGGGGCATCAGCATGGCCTCGCTAACCTCGATGCCACCCTCCTTCACGTTGCCCTTGGCGTCCAGCTCGCGCAGGTCGCCCTTCAGCATGTCGCGCTGCTCGGGGTCGAACGTCTCGGCCTTCTCGTACTGGCCGGCACGGCTCTGGTACATCTCCACCTGCTGGTCGACGAGCTTGTCCTCCACCTTGATGTCGTAGAAGTCAATCTTGTCCTTCTCGGTCAGCTCAGCCTTGAACTCGGGAGCCACGGCGATGTCGAACTTGAATACTAATGGCTTGTCACCCTCGAAGTCCAGCTGTTCCTGCTGTTCGCTGGGCAAAGGCTCGCCAAGCATCTGGATCTTATTGTCCTGTACATATCCGTAAAGCTTCTCGCCCAGCATCTTGTTCACCACGTCCACCTTGACGCTGGTGCCAAACTGGCGCTTAATCATGCCCATAGGGGCCTGGCCGGGACGGAAACCGGGAATATTAGCACGCTTACGATAGTCTTTCAGGGTCTTCTCAACCTCCGGCTGATAGTCAGCCGACTCCAGCGTAATGGTCATCAAACCATTCACCTTGTCAGGAGCTTCAAATTGAATGTTCATCTCTTCTTCTATACCTTATTAAATATATAAACTCGAAAAATTGGGTGCAAAGGTACGAAGAATCTGCCGAACTACAAAATATATTAAGTTTTATTTTGCAAATCACGCAGATAAGCACCAGAGAACTGCCAGAAGTCACCTAAAAAACCTTCAGAAATCACGGCAACTTCTTGAAGAAATCACGGCAATAATTGCAAGAAATCACGGTGATTTCTTGAGGAAATCCTTAGGATAACTGACGGAAAAGTACTGGATAACTGATGGAAAAGTACTGGATAAGTTGAACTCAGTAAATACTTTGAAAAATCGCGTATCATAATCTTGCGGAAAATACGGCAATTTCAAAACCAACCTAACAACCTACCATAACACCCCTTAAACCCCGATGTACACTAGTTTTGAGCATGGTAGGTTATCCTTTCTGAACCTACCATCCAACCTACCATTTTTGTCTTTTACCCTACCATTAGCCATCAATCAGAATTCCCCATGGATTCCCATTGGCCGTACTTATAATCCTAATAACAAAGTTGAGTCGATGGCCTTTACCATCTCGTAAGGAATACTATACTGTGTGGCAAATGTTCTCCATTTGCTGACCCCGTCCTTCACTTGTTCGATAATGGCATCAGCCTGTTTGATATTCACGTTTTTGGCCAGAGTCAAGAAGTCGGCACGGGTGATATCATCCCACTTTCCGTTTATAGACATCTGGTGTTTAGCAGTCCAGGCACCTTTGGGGTTGTACGACCATGACATATCGTATGCTGGTGACAATGACCATCGGCCGCTCTTGTCCATCAAGAAAGAGATGTTCTTCGTGTGGTCATCCTGATTGCGGGCAATCACGTTGAACACCATGCGTCTGAACATCTCTTCTGCCTGACTGTAGGGCAGGCGAAGTCGTCTCATAACCTGGAAAGCCTGCTCATAACTGTAGGCATGCAACATCTTGTAGTCGTAGTGTGCTATGCCGCAAAGCGTCTGCATGTGTACTTTCTCGTTTCCGTTGAGACGGTCAAATCGTTGCGTCATAAAGTGCGCACGTCCATTCTCTTCCAGAAGTCTGCACTCTGTCATGTTGATACCTGCTGCACGAGCCATCAGGTAATAGACGTATTCTATTTGTCCATAATGCTTGGGGTCGCCAAGTTCCGCATTGGTCACACCATCCAGTTTGAGCAGCCAATGGCTGAATCCGTCAGGTACATCTATCTGACCGCTACGCACCTCGCCAGTATTCTCGTTGTAGGCAATAACGGCCTTTGCCCGCTGACCGCCTGCCGATGTTCCGACCCTGATGATATTGGCAATGGCTTCCTTGGTGTCTTCATTGACATTGACATCCAGCTTTTTCTTTTCGTCTAGCACCTCTCGGGCCACTTCCACAAGTGAGTCTATCTCCAACTTTGTCCCTTGCTCCAGATAGTTGTCTTGTGCAGGCACGAACTCCAAGGCACCCATACTACGCTTCCCCTGATAGCACAGCCGCTCTACCGGATTGGCAAAAGTTCGTCCCATACTGGCCAGCCACTTGTCCAACAGGGCTTTACCAAAGGCATCTGGCAGAGCATCGGCCAATAGACCAGGCAATCCAATAAACGTATCCTTGTTGAGCGATGGGAACTGGTATATCTGCCGCTGTCTGACGGGCATCATCAATGGAGCGACATCCCAATGACCAGAGGCAAATTCAGGGGTGAATTCGAAACTGGCTGCCTGATAGTTCTCGTCCCATGCCACTGTTCCTGCATGTTGTCCCCACAGGTAAATGTCTGCTAATGTTATCATAAATTATTGTTTGTCTTCGTCCCAGTTAAAATCGCTCGTTATCTCACCACCTTTCTCTGCAGTAGGATTCATACTGTAGGCATGCTGTCTTTGCGGATTCTTTTTCATGTACTTAGAGAGGGCTACGGGACTCACAGGCTTTTCTCGGAAAAGTCCCTCGAAAACATCCAAACGGTTCAAAGCCCGCAACACCATGATAAGACTGAGCAGGGAAGTGTTGTGCCCATTCTCCATCTGACTGATGGAAAAGGTTGAGAGGCCACTGCTGTCCGCCAATGACTTCTGCGATATGTTCTGCTCGATACGGGCTTCCTTGAGCTTCTGGCCAATCTGGGCCAATATAGCCGGGTCTGAAAGTGCATAAATGTCCGTCATAAATAGATATATCTAATAATTTCGCTGCAAATATACAACTTTTATTTGATATATCTATAGTTTTTTGATTATTTTTTATCCCAAAGAGGCAAAAAACACTAGAACCCTAAACATGAGTCCCTATAGCATGTTAGGTTCGATGGTAGGTTGGATGGTAGGTTTCCGACAACAAACCTACCATCGACAAACCCAGTGTGCATCGGCATTCCAGGCCGCTATGGTAGGTTGTTAGGTCGGTTTCAAAATGCCCACTATTTTGCTCCGCTTCATATTACTTCACCACGACCTTACGTCCGTTTTGGATGTAGAGGCCCCTTCTGATTTGACTATTTGACCATTGACTATTTAACAGTTTGCGGCCCTGGAGGTCGAAGACGGGCTGACGGACGTTTTCGGTTTGTGTCGGGATAGCTACAGATGAGCCGTTTTGGGGATTATACGAATCAACGCCGAAGTCGGAATAGGAGAAGATGACGCTTCCATCCAGTAAGCAGCTCTGAGTACGGTAGCGGCCACCTATCATGAATGGTGTCATCGGACTTACGGGACTATAAACGCTGCCTATGCCCTCAACCCAACAATCAATCGCGGAGTAATCCTGGCTGCTGAGTGACTGCACATCATAATCTTTAGGCAAGTACCGTTCCCATGCAAAGATCATCCTGCGGCGGACGCGGTCGCCTACCGTAATGAAGTCAACGTCCATTACCACCAGATTCTCACTTTCCTTACCTGTAAAAGAGAACTTGTCCCCAACTTCCAGCCCAAAGTCATAAAGTAACACCTCTTCGGGGCTATTATTGTCAATCATAAACACCTTGTTCCCCTCCTGCCGTAACAAATAAGGATGGCTGCCGTCCATGAGCAGTTCGGAGTAAGTCTTGCCGTTTGCCGTTACGTCCCCGGAGAACTCATACATGTGGACTTCCGGCTCCCATCCCGGCATTTCATTCAGGCATCTCCACGACTTCCTCTTGTCGACAAACATGTCAGCCTCCTGCGCAACTGCGTCGTCAGACTTTTTCTCTGGCCAGACGTCATAAAGCACCTCTCCGTTGCGCTCAAAATGAACAAGCATGGAGCGGTAATGACGTTTACCCATTTCCCATGTTGAAGCAAAATATGGGTTTGGTGGTCCGAACAGGCATTCTCCGTCATTCCATTCCGTAATGCCTATTCCTTGAATGATACGACCGCCATTTGTGCTAATATTTCTATTCAAACCCGTTTCATCTTCTGGTGCCTTACCGTCTAAATCCACGTACTTCAGCGGTTTTACACCTCCAAAGTATCCTTCCTTGATTTCATCTATTATGCCATAGTAAAAATAAGGCTTCCACATACTTGTCGTATTTGACATAGTAATATCCTGATAATAAAGTTCTTTTCCTACGCTCCAGTCAAACTGGTACGCCTCACCTGGCCAGAGCGCATAAAGTCCATCAGTGGCATTGTTTAGCACTGACACCAAAACACAATTTTGTCCATAAACGTCTCTCGCCTGTTCACCTTCTATTATCAACAGCGTGAGGGAGTCTGTCCATTCCGGGCCGTTGGTGTATACTCTTTTGAATATATTGGAATCATCCCACTCCTTTTTTACATATTCCCCTTGGACATAGTACTCCACAGTCTCGAAGTTCGGCACCCATTCGTCGCCGACCTTCGAATACCAGCTGTCATACTTCAGCGTGTCAAGCCTAATCTCCGTCCATTTGGTCCCTTCGGGGTAATACTCTTGGGCAAAAAGGAATGTCTGCACAGCCAAGAAGAACAAAAACGATACAAATCTCTTCATAATAGTTTCTTTTAATAGTTTATTTCTGATGGTATTACTTCCAATTGCGCTCCTAATTTTATTTCTACGCCATTGGTTAATTCAAATGTCCCTTTTGTTTCAAAAGTATAGTCTGAATCCTGTTCAAAGATGACATTCCCTTGGGTTCCTGCCCTTACATCCGTTCCACAAGCGACGTCCTTAACGATAGCATGGTGTTTGCCATGAAGTGTCGCATTCTGAATAGTCAAAGGCATTATCTGAGGCAGACAATTCTTACCAGTTAAAGTAATAAGGCAGTTTTCTACATTTGCAAGAGTCTTTGACCCCTGAGAAGGGCTGAAACTAATAGTGTCAACTCTTTCATCTGTTTGTGTAATATCCCGAACGCCTATTTCTGCATTTGAAATAGAATTGTTAGCTGAGATAATATAATTATTGGAGTTATATGATATACTTGCTGAAAAAAGTTTGGGAATGTCAGTCCAAATGCGGATATTGGGGCATCCTATTATGTTTGAGCTATGGCGTAAATAATGATAGTGGTAATTTAATTTCGCGTAATTCTGCGCATAACCTACCATAGGGTTAATGAATAGGCCTTCATTGAATTTTTTTTGCATGTACGCAGAAGATCCGACCCATCCATATCTTGTATTACCAACAAGCACGGGGCCACCATAGTCCTTTCCTAACGTAAAAGATTGCCCCATGTTTGGAAACTCTGTATATTCATTAAATGTGTCAAAGGGGGTAATTGTACATGATATTGAATATGCGAACATGGGATAGTCTTTGTTTGTAAGATTATCCAGTCCGTTTGCCGTCTCTTGTTCTACATATGGAATATTACCCTGAACGGATGTAATAGCATAATGAGAAGATTGTGCACATCCATTAGATTTCATCGTTATTTCATTTGGATGACCATGTCCACCCCAGCTCACATACCCATAGTGTTCATTCATCTCTGCAATAACTTCATTCCCGTATGGCGCAGTGGGTGTAGGATCATTATAAGAGGGCACTTCAGAGAAAATCGTATCTATAGGGAAAATAGACTGAAGTTGAGCCGCTATGCTGTCTTGTTCATGCCCGTTTTGCATTTCGTCAGACTGTGTATATAAGGCCTTCTTGAGATAAGAGAAATCCCCATTTCCAGGATTCATTTCATATCTTAAGAGTTTATCGGTATAATTATGTATTTCCTCAGAATTAGTACACAACAGACGTCCTACGCACAATTCCGACCCATAGTCCAGATTATCACTATATTCTCCATAATAAATATCATTATCCGTATTCCAGTTTGAATTTAATTCGCTAAAATAGAAATCCGATGGAATCTTATAATCATTGGGGATTATGTGAGTTTGTGGTTTAGTCCAGTAATCGTTATAGCCAGTACCATATCTTATAGGTAAAACACTATCGTTCCCTCCAAATAATACATATTTTGTTACCCCCGAGTCGTATGCATATTGCAAGTATTGTCTTATCTTACCAGCATCATCATATATAGAAGAAACAGTGTCTCCTACAATATATGCATTATTGAGTATTTCTTCCTTACATACGACGCCAGCATTTAATCCTTTCTCCCGTTTCCATGCAACCAAACGGGTAAAAGCATCCTTTAGGGGTTGACTCGTAATTATACAATATTCATAAAACGGTATACCTATATCTGTTGTTCGTGTATTACGAGTCAAAACCTCTGATCTTTTTGAGGAGTGATTATATGTCAGGGTAAACTCTATTTCCTCAGAAAACTCATATTGGTTTTCAAATGGGCGGTAAGTTACTGGATATACCGCAACAACAACAAGCCTGTCTCCATGCCCAACGCATGAGATTTCCGCAATTCTTACCCGTTCTGAAGGGTAAGGTGCAGCGGATTCGTAGACACGACTATCACAAGGAATGAATTCTTTCTTTAAACTTTCGAGGGATGTAACTTCTAGCTCTTGGATGGGATATATCCTGTTTCCTATAGCAGAAGACGTGACATTAAATTGTTGTATGTTTAACGAAATGTTATCGGCGGTGTATGGAAGAGGAATAGTCACATATTTAACGGGAAGTGTGGGATACCCCAAATTATAATAGTCGTTCTCGGTTCCTGGATATGTCAAGAGACTATAAAGCAGCCCGTCTTCACCCATTATAGTGTTGCACCTAAGTTCCGTTTGAGAGAAGTGTACTTTTTGGGTAACACTTTCTCCAAATGCCCTATACTTGACGAACAAGAGTGAGGATATTATTAGTAATTGATATATAGTCTTCATATTTTTCTCTTGTTGCTAACTGTTTACAAAAATAGAAACAAACCAAACATTAACATGTTTTCGTTAACGATTATTATGATAATTAACAAAACTATTTATTTTGAAATCACCATCTTCTTCGTGTCAATCTCCTGACCGTTGACGACTAAAGAGTAGAGGAACATGCCTTGGCCAAGCTCGTAGCCTCCGACGGAGACGCTGTCCATTCCCGACGAAATGGGGAGTCTTTTCAATTGCTTGCCTGTCATATCGAAGATGCAGATGGCGGCATTCTGAGCATCGTCAGCTAAACGGAAACGGATGACAGTCTGCTCTTTGAAGGGGTTGGGGGTGTTCTGATAGAGAACATTATCGCTTACTGCGGCTCCAGAAATACCAGTAGTCATAGGAGACTTGGCAACTGAAGCATTCGATAATCCTTCTAAGATATCGACTTTTGCCTTCAGTTCCTGTATGGAACTTATCAGAACAGGGATAAGCTCGACATAATTCACTTCTAAATAGCCATCTTCACCCTTATTGACCAATTCCGGACAGATGTCTTGCAGTTCCTGGGCTATTAGGCCATAATGGCGTATGGCATACACATCGGTTTCTGGTGTAGCAGTATCAAAAGGCAATGAAGTATCATCTGCCACATCGGCCGTTTCCTTTCCCTTGTAGTTAAAAGACACGGTGTTCATTCTTAAAACCTTATCCAACGAACTTCCCCTATCTGTCAATGGTTGGACATTCAGAATGAGTCCTCCGTCTGAAGGGGTGTTAAAAGAGTTTGCTGTCAAACTGCCAACCACGCGTGTCGTTCCGTTAAAGTAGCCGGCATATTTATGCCAAAGAATATCATTAAAAATTCCTATAGATCCCAGCACTGCTGCACCGTTCTTTTGCCCTCCAATAATGCCGTATACTCCATAGTTCACACCTTGAGAACCATTATCTGCCAATCCCATAACGCCACATGTCCGCCCTTGAACAGCTGGAGTTTTGGCAGCCGATCCAAAAACACCAATATTCCAGTCTGTATTCTCAGGAACCAAACAGGAAGAAACTCCCATGTTATAGTTATGTGCATTAAGAGATTCCCCTATATTAATCCTTGCTGCTGGTGTAGTTGCAGTTGATTCCACTGTTATCCTGCCGTTGCTTAACACTTTAAACTGTCCATAGGTGAAAGCAGGTGACATAAGCAGCAATATCAAGAATGAAATATTATTCTTCATTATTTTAAGTTTTTAATTACTCTTTGTAATGAGGATGCGCCAATACTGGCACACCCTCAAAAGTAGAATGATAAGTTTACAGATTAATCCAACCAGTAAACAGCCAGTTGCCCATGACGAGCTCGACTTCGTAGTCGCCGGAGAGAGTAGACGGCAGCACAACCTGCGTCTGAGCAGAGTAGACCGTCGTAGTAAATACCACATCACCATCCTCATCCTTAATATTAAGAATGTAGTCAGGGTGATAAGCCTCAAATGTCAGCGTGTAGTCCTCAATGTAGACCGTGGGAACCTGAACGGGGGATTTAGGATAACCATTTCCAATTGGCTTAAGATTATCATTTTTAGCAGAAAGAGGAATTATCTCTCTTGCAGCATAAATACTTGTGCTTAACATAAAAGCACTCAATATAAATAAAAACTTTTTTCTCATAACTTTTGATGTATTAAATAATTCACCTGCAAAAGTAGGAGAAAAAGATGAAGAAAGCAAGAAATATTAAGTCCAAGATTTAACTAAAAATTAACCACGTATACCTGTTTGAAAATCAGATAATTGACCCGATTTTGGGAATAGCGTACAATGGTTTTCTTCTCAAAATATTTTGCATAATGTTGTTGAAAGTTCCTTGGAACTGCCTTTTTTGTTGAATGTTTTCTTGAGAATCTCACTGCTAACCTTGGAAACATATGCAGAAGAAAAGCCCAACATATTAGCGATGTCACCAGCCTTGAAGTGCAAACGTAGTAAGAGACATATTTTATATTCTATCGAATCGGCCTTTAGTTTAGATAGCAAGAAATCATAACACCCAGGGAAATACTCACCGATTAGTTGGCCTATGATTTTCCATTCTTCTGCCGAAAGAGATTGCCCTTTATAAGCCATTGCTTTAACCTTTTGGTAGTTGGGCGACATCTTCAGATTATTATCCGCAACCTCAGAACCAAAATAAACCAGTTTGGCGTATCTGCCCATTTTCTGTTCAAGTTGCCTAATTCTCCTTTCTTTCTCAGAGATGCATTGCTCACTTGCCGACTTGTCCTGTTGAAGTAACCTTAACTCAACTCTATAGGTATTAAGTGCTATCTGCGATTTTCTGAGATTCTCCATAACTTGTTTTCGCGCAATATAAAGCCATGATGCAACGAGGGAAATGACTAATAGGATAACAAGGCTCACTAAAAGTCTTTGATTCGCTAAGGTCGCTTTTATCTTTTCTTTACGAGCTTCTTCCTGATGGCAGGAATAGTCGTACATTGACTGTATACGTTTTAGTTCCTTGGCTTGATTCTGAGCATTTAAGGAATCATTCATGGCATAGGCATACAATGAATATTTTGCTATCGAATCTATGCGGTCTAACTTTTGATAGAGCAGTATCAATCCCTGTGCTGCGGAATGCTGATTATGAAAATCTTTACCGTCATGTAATTCTTTTCTAAAATAATACTCAGCAGAGTCTAATACATTATTATAAAAATAATATAGGCCTTTTATCTTATAATATACTTCACGTCCTTTTGCAATATTTCCCGATGAGTCAAAAAGGCCAGTTTCAGACTCATATCTATGCATATATTTCCTTGCTTTTATATAATCACCCGTTTCAACAAGAGGCTTCATAATCAACCCCAGTGAAGTAGCAGCATAGTTGGTATATCCAAGGTTGTCATAACGATGAGCAACATCCTCAATTACATATATTGCGGAATCAATCAGGCCTAAACTGTTATAACACAAAAACAATTGTTCATAGCTCATGAGGGCGGCTAGGGTGTCTTTACCGCTCCACGCATAGTAAACAGAAGCCTTTGTGTTTTTCATTTGCTCCCTGTATAGCCCTTGGAAATAGAACAGATCTGCCATCTGGGCATACACGCGGCTGAGCTGTTTATAGTCGCAGGAGGCGGAGGTGGTGTCGGCGTGGTCGATGGCGTGCTGGTAGCTTTCGAGGGCCATGGGGGCGTCGCCCTTCTCGTGGTAGGCGCGGCCGAGGAGATAGTGGGCCAGCAGCTGGTCGTTATGGATGGAGTCTGACGAGAGGAGGGTGAAAAAGGCTTTGGCCTCTTTGTCGAAGAAGTCGACATAGGGGCGGACATCGTCGGGGGTGAAGGGCTGGTCGGTGCGGTTGAGCACGTTGATGCTGTCGAGGCCGGCGCGCATCCGGTTGCGCTCAGCCTCGGTGGTGCAGCCAAACAGGACCGCCAGCAGGAGAATGCCTAATACATAGTGCTTAATGTCAAATTGGGGAATCATCGGAATTAATTGTGTATTCATAGACAGTTGTCACATTGTAGGTGCAAACCCAGAGTCATGTTAGGTTCGATGTTAGGTTGGATGGTAGGTCTCCGACTACAAACCTACCATCGATAAACCCTCTGTGCATCGGCATTCCAGGCCGCTATGGTAGGTTGTTAGGTTAAAATCGAAATGTCCCCTATTTGTCAACACAAATTAGAAAACGTCAAAATGTTTGGCCGTTACTTCTGGGTCCGCTTGTACGTTCTGTAGCCGTAGGAGATGATGATCAGGAAACAAATCAGCGGCAGGACGAACGACAGGTTGACGGCAGGCATGCCGAGGAGTTCGTGCTGGTCGATGATGGTGGCCTGCAACGGGGGCAGCACACTGCCGCCGAGGATGGCCATGATGAGACCTGCAGCACCAAACTTCGCGTCGTCGCCCAAACCCTGCAGGGCAATGCCGTAGATGGTGGGGAACATGAGTGACATGCAGGCAGAGATGGCTACGAGGCAGTAGAGTCCGAGACGTCCGTCGAGGAAGATGACGCCCAGCGTCAGACAGGCGCCGACGGCAGCCAGGATGCCCAACAAGGCTCCGGCATTGATAAACTTCAGGAAATAGGTGCAGATGAATCGGCTGGAGACGAAGATGGCCATGGCCACAATGTTATACGTCTGCGACAAGACTTCGGCTTCCTGTTCGGCCATGCCTTCGTTCATGAATACGCGCGTTCCATATTGAATTATAAACGTCCAGCACATAATCTGTACGCCGACATAGAAGAACTGTGCGATGACACCCTCGCGATAGTAGTCGATGGAGAAGATGCGCTTCAGCGTCGGCAGGAAGTTGATGCTGTGGTTCTGGTCGCCATTCTTGGGCATCCGGGTAAACCAAATGACGGCAAACATGATGGCAATAACGGCGCCAATGGCCAGATACGGGGCAATGAGTACTGAAAGGTCGCTGTCGCGCATGGCGCTGAACTCGGCATCGCTCAACAAGGCGCGCTCGTCGGTACTGGCGGGGTTGAGCTTGGCCTGGATGAAGTTCATGGCGACATACATGCCACAGAGCGAACCCATGGGGTTGAAGCATTGTGCCATGTTCAGGCGGCGTGTCGCCGTCTCTTCCGTTCCCATGGTGAGGATATAGGGATTACACGATGTCTCGAGGAACGACAGTCCGCAGGTCAGGATGAAGTAGGCCACGAGGAACGGATAGTACATACCTGTCCACGATGCCGGCAGGAACAGCAGTGCTCCCACGGCATAGAGTCCGAGACCCATCAGCACACCAGCCTTGTAAGAATACTTACGGATGAACATGGCTGCGGGGAAGGCCATGGCAAAGTAGCCGCCGTAGAAGGCCACCTGGACCAGGGCGCCGTCCGTAACGCTCATACGGAAAATCTTGGAAAAAGCCTTCACCATGGGGTTGGTGATGTCGTTGGCAAAGCCCCAGAGGGCGAAACACGAGGTGACGAGGATGAATGGCACGAGGTAGCTCACGCCGTCCTTCGAGATGATTGATTCTTTCTTGTTCATTGCTTAGGTTTTAGTCGTGGGTGCAAAAGTAGTAAAAAGAAATGAGCCAGCCGTCGTTTTTACATATTTTAATGATGGTGAGTGTGACAAGGCTCCTTAGAAAACGTCTTGTAAAGGAAAAAAGGTAAGTAAATTTTAAACGTGTATATATGAAAAAGAAAAAGATTATGAGTGAGGTAATGGGTGTGGTAAAATGGGTTTTACCTTTTTACTTTTTTGCCTTTTTGCCTTTATGCGTTAGTGCACAGTATCCGCAACTCACCGATGAGGCGAAGGCACTCATCGAACAGCAGAAGAAACAATGGCAGGCTCATAGCGACTCCGCATGGGCCGTGGCTTTTCCTATTGTCATCGAAGAGGCCAAGGCTGGCCGGGCCTACGTGCCCTGGGCAGGCATGCCCTACGACCTGCGCCAGGCCACCATTCCCGCTTTCCCTGGTGCCGAAGGAGGTGGTATGTACACCTTCGGAGGTCGTGGCGGTAAGGTGCTCACCGTCACCAACCTTAACGACGACGGCCCTGGCTCGTTCCGCTGGGCCTGCGAACAGGGCGGTGCCCGCATCGTGGTGTTCAACGTCTCGGGCATCATCCGCCTGAAGTCGCCCATCTACGTGCGTGCTCCTTATATTACCATTGCTGGCCAAACGGCGCCTGGCGAGGGAGTCTGTATTGCCGGAGAGTCATTCCAGGTCGACACGCACGACGTCATCGTTCGCCACATGCGCTTCCGCCGTGGCGAGACTAACGTCATGAACCGTGAAGACTCCTTCGGCGGCAATCCCGTGGGCAACATTATGATTGACCACTGTTCGTGCGAGTGGGGTCTGGACGAGAACATTTCTTTCTACCGTCACATGTTCGACATGAACAACGGCAAGCCCAAGGAGAAGAAGCCCACCGTCAACGTCACCATCCAGAACACCATCTCTGCCAAGGCGCTCGACACGTGGAACCATGCCTTCGGCTCGACCATAGGCGGCGAGAATACCACATTTATGCGAAACCTCTGGGCCGACAATACAGGCCGTAACCCGAGCGTGGGCTGGGCTGGCGTCTTCAACTACGTCAACAACGTGGTCTATAACTGGGTACACCGTACGGCCGACGGCGGCGAATACAAGTCGATGTTCAACTTCATCAACAACTACTACAAGCCAGGACCGCTGACTGATTCCGACCAGCCTGTAGGCCACCGCATCATGAAGAGCGAGAGCCGCTCGCAGGGACTGTTCCCCTTCAAGCAGTTCGGCCGCGTCTATGCTTCAGGCAACATCATGGAGGGCTATCCCGAGATTACCAAAGACAACTGGAACGGCGGCATCCAGACTGCTGACAAGGATGGTGAAATGGATGCTACCGAACTGGCACTGATGCGCTCCAACGAGCCCTTTGCATGTGCGCCCATCACTATCATGTCCACTCAGGAGGCTTACGACTGGGTGCTCCAGAATGCTGGAGCCACCGTACCCTGTCGCGATATCGTAGACCAGCGCATTTGCGAGGAGGTTCGCACTGGCGTAGCTTACTATGTGCCTGACTACGAGAAGCAGATGGCCAAACTTGAGAAGAAAACCAAGACTCCCCAGAATCCTTATGGTGACATGTGGGGACTGCACGAGAAGTCGAAAAACGAGCAAGGTTTCTTCAAATATCGTCGCTTAGCGCAGGATTCCTATAAGCAGGGTATCATCACCGACCCGCGCCAGATGGGCGGATATCCGGAGTATAAGGCCTGGGAGCCTTGGAAGGACAGCGACGGCGACGGCATGCCCGACGAGTGGGAAACGGCCAACGGCCTGAACCCCAACGATGCCAGCGATGCCGTCAAGGACTGCAATGGCGACGGCTATACCAACATCGAGAAGTACATCAACGGCATCCCGACAGCCACCAAGGTCGACTGGACCAATTTGAAGAACAACCACGACACACTGGCCGAAAAAGGAAAGCTCATGTAAGCCTATGAAGAATGTTCTGTATGCAGCCATACTATGGCTGTTCACCCTCCCTATCAGCGCCCAGTCCGTCTCCCTCAACACCGAAGGTCTGGACTCGGCGTATGTCAATAGTATCATAGCCCGTTCGCAGAAAATCGTCGACGGCCTACAGTTGTCTGACACTAAGAAGGCCGAGAACGTCCGTAACATCATAGCCAATCGCTACTTCCTGCTAAACGCCATCCACTCGAAGTACGACAAGAGTCAGCAGGATGCACGTGATGCGGAACTCTACAAGCACCACTTTGAGCTGGCTTCCGCTTTGGCACAGTACCTGACGGAGGAACAGATTGATGCTGTGAAGGACGGCATGACCTTCGGCCGCTTGAAGCGCGACTACAATGCGACGCTCGACATGATTCCCACGCTCACTGACGAGGAGAAACTCCAAGTGCTCATCTGGCTCAAGGAGGCCCGCGAGTATGCCATGGATGCTGCCGACTCGAAGGGCAAGCATTTCTGGTTCGACAAGTACCGCGGCCGCACCAACAACTGGCTTTCCTCCCGCGGCTACGACCTGAAGAAAGAGCGCGACGAATGGATGAAAAGAATTGAACAACAAAAGGCAAAACAACCATGAGGAAATTGTTAGCATTAGCTTTCATCACCCTTTGCGTCATTCCATCGGCAGCTCAAAAACTGCCGATGGATTACTCGTATTGTGGCTATCACCGCTCAGAAAAGCCCATTCCATCGGCAAAAGTTGCCGTTTATGTACAGCCACAGGCTGGCGACAATGCCCCGCTGTTACAAGCTGCCATCGACTATGTCAGCAAGCAGAAGCCTGACAAGCAGACGGGATTGCGTGGTGCCGTGCTACTGGCTGAAGGTACATACGAGCTAAGCCAACCTTTGCGTATCCGTACCAGTGGCGTCGTCCTACGGGGTAACGGACGCGAAAAAACCATCCTCCGAAAGACAGGCTACGACCGCGGTGCCCTTATATATATAGAAGGTACGCATGACATCATTGTCAAGGACAGCTTTGATGTTGCCGACGTAAAAGCCGGTAACATGAGCATTACTCTCGCTACTCACCACTCACCTCTCACCACTCCATCCCGCCTCGCCATCTGCCGTCCATCAACGCAGGAATGGATTGATGCCCTCGGCTGTTCATCCTTTGGTGGCGGCAAGCGCATGGGCTACTGGGCTTGGCATTCAGGTGATCTGGATCTCGTATGGCATCGCCGTATCATGGCCACCAACAGCGCTGAACTAACCCTCGATGCGCCCATCACCTGTAGCGTCGATAGCCGTTATGGTGGTGCTAAGGCCATTGTCTATGAACAGCCTGGCCTGATTGCAGAGTGTGGTGTGGAGAACATGACCCTTGAGAGTGACTACGACCGCTCCCTGCCGATGGATGAGAGTCACTGTTGGGATGGCATCTACATGGCAGACGCCGAAGATTGCTGGGTTCGCATGGTGAACTTCCGCCATTTCGCGGGTTCTGCCGTGGTTATCCAGAAGTCAGCCCAGCAAATCGCCGTCGAGGACTGCCAGTCGCTGCAACCTGTCTCTGAAATTGGTGGGTTTCGCCGCCGCACCTTCCTAACCTTTGGCGAGAAGACGCTCTTCCAGCGCTGTTACTCAGAGCATGGCATCAACGACTTCGCCGCAGGACATACCGCACCTGGACCTAATGCCTTTGTACAGTGCGAGAGCTATGAGTCGTTAGGTCCCAGCGGCGCCATCTCGTCCTGGGCGCCAGGCTTACTGTTCGACGTGGTCAACATCGACGGCAACGACCTCTGCTTCAAAAACTGGGAACTGGAGAAATTCGGTGCCGGCTGGAGCACAGCCAACAGCACTCTATGGCAAAGCACCGCTTCAGGACTATTCTGCTATTCGCCTGACTCGCTGAACCGCAACTATTCCATTGGCTGTTGGGGACAGATTCAGGGCAATGGCGAATATGCCGAGATGAACGAACATGTCAAGCCCTACTCGCTCTTCGCCGACCAGCTGTTGAAAAGACGTATCGCACAAGGTGAGTCGGAAGAGCAGGCCACAGCACAGGTGGCAGCCCAATGCCGTGTACTGCAAAGGAACACCAATGCCAGCAGTTCGCCCACTATTGAAGAGGCGCAACGCATGGCAGAAGAAGCGATGAAACCGCGCATTTCCATGCAACAATGGATAGATTCTACAGTCTTCTACGGCGACGTGTCACAGGGAAGCCTGAAGCCTTTTGCCTTTAAGCCAATGCAGCTACGCGATTTCCGTTCCTTCAGCTATATTGTCAAGAACGGCTGGTTAACGATGAACGATGCCGTGCTGGTTGGCGGCAAACACCAGACTCCCTGGTGGAACGGACGTACTACCGATGCCGCTATGGCAAAGGCCAAGCCTGCTCTGACACGCTTTGTACCTGGATATGAAGGTACTGGCGGTACTGACCGCATTGACTCCGTTATTGCCAACATGCAACAAAGTCATACTCTGGTGTTCAGCCAGAACTATGGACTATGGACTGACCGTCGTCGCGACGACCACGAACGCATCCGCCGCAAGAACGGTGACGCCTGGGCTCCTTTCTACGAACAGCCCTTCGCCCGCATCGGCATTAATGACCAACAGCCAATAGCCAACAGCCAATTGGCCTGGGACGGCATGTCAAAATACGACCTGACTAAACTGAACAAATGGTACTTCTGGAGACTACAAGAGTTTGCAAAAAAGGCCGAATCCAACGGAATATTGCTCAAAAACCAGCACTATTTCCAACATAACATCTTGGAGGCAGGCGCTCACTGGGTGGACTGTCCTTGGCGTACAGTAAACAATGTTAATGGTACACCGTTCTTAGAACCCGTCAACTTTACTGGCGACAAGCGTATCTTTACCGCGACCTTATTCTATAATACAGAAGACCCCGTGTTGCGCGAACTGCATCGCCAATACATCCGCCAGACGTTAGATGCCTTCAAGGGATACCCCAACGTCATACATTCCATTGGCGAAGAGTTTACAGGACCGTTGCATTTTGTGCAGTTCTGGCTTGACGTCATCGCCGAGTGGGAACAGGAAAACGGCAAGGTGCTGGTGGACTTGGCTGTCAACAAAGACGTGCAAGATGCCATCCTTGCTGACCCCGTTCGTTCAAAAATCGTCGATTTCATCGACATTGAACAGTGGTTCTACCACAACAAAGGCGAGTATGCTCCTCCTGGCGGCGTCAACATGGCACAGCGCCAATATATGAGAAAGATACGTACAGGGAGTGCCCGTTTTGAGGATGTCTATCGGGCTGTCTGCGAATATCGCAGCAAATATCCTGGAAAAGCCGTCATCTATTCGGCCCAAAAGTTCCCTGAACTAGGCTGGGCGTCGTTTATGGCTGGCGGTTCGTGTGCTGCCATCCCTGTTACGGATGCCGATTTCCTAAAAGAGACTGCCAATACCATGCCAGAACAGGCTGAAGGAGCCTACTTATTAAAGAGCGATAAGACTGTCATCATTTTCTTAGAGAAAAATAATGGTAATTATCGGTATCAATTGCCTGAAGGACGCTTCCTGATGCACGAAATCGATGCTAAAACAGGAGAAATCAAGCAGTTACAAACGATTTCCGGGGATGTTAAGCTCACCCGAGCGGGCATCTACTGGCTTAGCAAAAAGTAAGTATTTAGTGGGAAAAATAGTGAAAATACCTATTTTTCCCACTTTTTTATTAGTTTTTGTGGGTGTAGTCTTACATTTTTTGCGTATCTTTGCAACATCAAACAAACTACTGTCAAAAATAAAAAGTCCAATTCTATGGCTACTACCAACCTCAAAGAGCGCACCCAACAACTGGTGACAGCATTCTGTTCTGGCAACGACCAGGCTTTTGGCGAACTGTACGACTTGTACGTACAGATGCTTTTTAATTATGGTATGAAACTCACCAATGACCAGGAGTTGCTGAAAGACTGTATCCACGACGTCTTTATCAAGGTCTACAACAAGCGTCATGACAAGAACGCCATTAACAACTTGTGCTCGTACCTTATTATATCTTTGAAGAATCGTCTGTTGGATGAATTCCGTCGTCAGACGTTCTCAACGCCCAACGAGGTTGAGTCATACGAATACCGTCACGCTGCCGAGGATGTAGAGCGCGACTATCTGACCCAAGAGGGAGAGTTTATGCGTTCGGCTAAGGTTGCTCACCTGATGCAGAACCTTACCCGTCGCCAGCGTCAGGCCATTACCTTATATTATTTAGAGGAGCGCAAGTACGACGAGATCTGTGGCATTATGCAGATGAACTACCACTCTGTCCGTAACCTGATGCACCGTGGTATGTTGAAACTCCGCGAGGCAGCCATGTAAAGGTAAAAAAGTAAAGAGGTAAAAAGGTAAAAAGAAAAGGGTAGAAGGGTAAAAGGGTAATAAGTAGAGTGATGACATTTTAACTACAGCTTCGTCTTTAGATTAGAAATAACGACGAAGCACGTGAAAAGAGCAATATACACACAAGTTGAGCAGTTCCTGCGTGACGATGACTTTATCCGCTACGCTTTGGATTCTGTACCTGACAAGGAATCCTACTGGGCTTCTTACCTGTCGGCAGCACCTCCTGTCCGTTCAGCCTACCTGAAAGCCTACGACATTCTGATTCATTTGGACGACTGTCAGCTATTGACCCCTGAACAGGCCCAAATCCTCAAAGAACGCATCTTCCGTTCCCTACATTCTTAGGAATCATCGTCTTTTCCGTTCCCTCCATTCTTAGAATTTATAGGCAACGTCGAACATCATCCAGCGACCACGCTGGGGAACAAGCCCTGTCGACAGGCCTCCCTGTCTGTAATTCTTGTTAAAAAGATTTTTGACATTGAATTCAAAAGTAAAGTTACGCCATTTATAAGTGGCGCCAACGTCGAAGAGCACACGGGCCGGTACGTCTTTGGTGACGGACATTTTTTGTCTTGGATTCTCTAACGTCCCCAATATTACGTCTATTTCATGTTGGAGATCATTAGTAGGACGCGCCTCGTACTTCAATATCAAATCACGAAGGTACGAAAGGATTGAATAGTAGGCTGCATAGTTTATTATATCAAGATAGAATGCTTGCTGACGGCCTTGGAAGTCTATGTGTGTGTGAAGATTGAGACTTTTGGTGACTTGCCAGGCCAGAACGGCGTTGGCAGAGATGGTTGGGGTGCTGATTGCTTGTTTGATGTCGTAGTCATAAATCTCCTCACGGCCGACATCCTGCCAGGTGGCTGTGAGATATGACGAGAAACGGCGGTACTGGTAGTTGGCTGACAGCTCGATACCATAGGTATTAATGTTACCCGTGTTCTCATGCTCTGAAACGTTAGGGATAATAAGATCCCGGGCTCTATTATAGAATCCGTTGATTTCAAAGTTGAGTCCCGGTAGCCAATGGTTGGCACCAAAGGTGAGCTGTAGGGAGTGCAGCGACTCTGGGGCAAGATCAACGGTCAGTTCAGGATAGCCCATGTAGCTGTAAAGGAAGAGGTTGATTTTACGGTACATGTAGGGCGCGTCGATAAAAGCTTTTGAGTAAGAGAGCTTAAGATTCCACTTTGGCTGTACGTAGATGAGCGCCATACGTGGTGAGAACTCACGGATCTTGGTTCCGTTATAGCGGTTCTTGTAGTCGAAGCGCAGTCCGGTATTGAAAATGAACGAGCGCCAGTGGTGTTTCAGCTGTACGAAAGCGTTGAAGTTGCTCTCGTGACCTTTGCCTAAGGTCTGGATAGAATCAAGCTCAGAGGCAAGTTTATTGTAGTCATAGCCATAAGTGTAACGCACATCGTCGAGCTCGAAATAGCTGTATTCTGCACCAAAGGAAAGCTGTCCCTGGTGGTTTGTGGTGTTGATATAGCTCCAGTCGCCCTGCAGCTTACCACCTATGGTGTGCTCCTGACCATTGAGGAACCGGGTAATGCCTTCGTGACCGGAGAGCTGATTCTTGATGATATCGGGCAAAGGCAACAATTCGATAAAGGCGGAAACTGGGGGCTCGTTGACAACCTGATAGTGCGTCAGGTCGCTATTGTCGTAGGTGACAGTCCCCTTCAAGTACAAGTTGCCCAACTGTTGTCCATAGCTGAGGTTGGCATGATGGGAGAGCGTCGAAAAGCTGGGGCGTATGCTATTGACGGTACGATAGTTATCAATGGTGTAGGGCGACATAGTATAGCCCATAGTGAAGGGGGACACTATCTGTGAGAAAGCGCTGTTATAAAGGAACTGCAGGTTCTTGTACTTCATCTGGAGGCCAATGTCATAGGAGGGTTTGGGACCTATCTTTCCCACGGTGATGTCTCCATCGGTCATCTTCATACCTGTTTCCTCCTGTGGGACGTAGATTTTCTCGCCTGAGGCCTTATACAGGTTACCCCAGATAATCAGGTCAAGGTCGAAGTAGCGCTTGCCGAACAGTAGCCCAGCCTTAAGCTGACCATGAGATCCCACACCGGCATGAGCCTCGACACCGTCAACATCGGCTCCCTGCTTGGTGATGACGTTGACCACGGCAGTAAGTGACACACCGCCATAAAGTGATGAGGCAGGACCACGCAGCACCTCTATCTGTCGTACCTTATCGAGCGAGATGCTGAAGTCGGGAGCAGCAATGTTAGTGGCAAAACTATTGAGGCGGTGGCCGTTGAGCATGATGAGAATCTTTTCCTGCCCAACACTGTATATGCCGCGCATGGCGATGTTGATATCATCGTTACAATCTACGATGTTCATGCCTGGTACATAAGCTGCCAGAACCTCCTGGAGGTTACGAGCACTACAATCGTGTATCATCTCCTCCGTAATCAGCGTTGTAGGCACAGGCACCTCGCTCAGGTTCTCAGCTTGGCTGGATGCCGTGGTGATGGTGGCTGAAAGTCCCGACTTGAAGTTCTCCACCATATCTATGAACCGCTGTGGGTCATTAAGGGTTGGACTGTAATAAGGATTCTCGTCCAACATATTGCGGACATACTGCTCGGCTTCGTCTTCACGGTCCATTCCCAGATAGCACAGCGACAGCATACGGTAGACGTTCTGACGTAGCGCCACAGGGAAGTTGTCGATGTTGTCCTTTAGCTGTTTCTCTGCCTCTTCAAGTCTTCCTATATTATAATCCTGCTCAGCAGCATCATAGATAGCGCGATGGCGTTCTTCCGTCGTCTGTGCAGACAACGTTAATGGTAAAAAAGCCAAAAGGATGAAAAGGAGGATCTGTTTCATGTCTTTCACTTTTCGCTATCTCTTACTTTTTCCTATTTGGTATGCTGATGGTGAAGCAGGTGCCTTCTCCTGCAGTCGACTTGAAGCTGAGCTTGCCGTCATGCTTGTTTTCTACGATGTCGCGAGTGATTCCCATACCCAGGCCAGTGCCCATCCCAATGGGTTTCGTCGTGAAGAAATTCTCGTAGAGGCGCTCCTTCACCTCGTCAGTCATACCCTCACCATTATCGCGGATGCTGATGACGAGCTGTTCGCCAGAGATGGCCGTCTTGACATCTATGGTGGGCTTGTAGTTTTCGCCCTCCGTCTGTGAGCGCTTGAATACGGCATAGCAGGCATTGTTCATGATGTTCAGTATGGCACGGCTCAAGTCCTGCGGAATGACCATCACCTGCGGTATACCTTCCTGATAGTCCTCGTGGATGGCAATGTTGAAGCGCTTGTCTTTGGCTCTCATGGCATGATACGACAGCCATACATACTCCTTCACAAGGTGGTTGATGTCAGTGGGCAGGAATTCGTTTTCCTTACCTCGAGACACCAGCAGGATGCCTTGTATGATGCTGATGGCACGTTCACCATGTTCAACAATTCTGGCCATGTTCTCCTTCAGGTCAGTCACAATGTCCTCCACATCCTCACGGTCGTCCTCAGACAACTTGTCCTCGTTGTCCTCAACGATTTCTGCGAGGTCGCTGAGCAGTTTCTCCGACATCTTACTGAAGTTGATGACGAAGTTCAGCGGATTCTGTATCTCGTGGGCAATGCCTGCCGACAGCATACCCAGCGATGCCAGTTTCTCTTGTTGCTTGAGCTGTTGCTTAAGGGTTTCCAGTTCCTGTTCCATATTAATACTTCTTTAACTTCCCTAACTACTTTAACTCCTATATCACTGGTAATGTGATTGTAAAATCCGTATAGACGTCTTTCTCCGACTGCACGCTGATGTCACCGCCGTGGTTCTGGATGATCTCGCGACCCAGGTAAAGTCCTACTCCCGAAGCCTCGCCAGTGGTCTTGGTGGTGAAGAAGGGGTCGAAAATCTTATCCATGATGGTGCTCTCGATGCCAATACCGTTGTCGCGGAAGTGCAGCAGTATATGCTTATTCGACATTTCAGTCGTCAGACTGATTTCTGGGTCGTAAGCCTGTCCACGCTGTGCCTTCTTGACAAGGGCATAAATAGCATTGGTCAGCAGGTTCATAAAGGTCTTGTTCAGCTGTTCTGCATTTCCGTTAATGAGAATGTCGTTCTGAGGCAGCTCAAAGATGGTCTTGATGTGATACTGGGATATCTCGTTCTCAAAGTACTTCCTCACCATCTCCTCGTTCTGGTGTAACAGCGTGGTGAGGTTCATCTGTACAATGCCTCCCGAGCGGTCTTTCAGCATTTCTTCCATTGCCTTCAGCGTACGAGTGGTATTGGCACCATGCTCGCCCACCTTCTGAAGGTTGCCTTTCAGCATGTCCAGCACATCCAGGGTGTCCTCGTAGTTATCTGGATCCATGTGTTCCTTCTCGTCTTCAATGTTGGCTGTGACGTCCTTGACCAGTCCTTCAGAGAGCTTGGCAAAGTTGTTGATGTAGTTCAGCGGGTTCAGGATGCGGTCAATCAGACCCTGCGTCAGCTTACCCACTGAGGCTTGTTTCTCCAGTCGGACAACTTCATTGGTGCGCTGCTGCACCAGTCGTTCCAGCCGGTGCTTGTCTTTCTCCAACTGTATGGTGCGCCACTGCATAATAAGGTAGGCGGCCAGCATCAAGAGCAGGAGGTAGAGCACTATCATATACCATCGCAGGTAGAACGGCGCCCTGATGTCGAACTGGACCGTCACGATGTCGGACAATTTTCCAAAGGCGTCCCTGGCTTGTATCTCGAGGGTATAGCTGCCATGTGTCAGGTTGTTGAACTCTTCGAAAGTGTCAGTGTCCCAGGCACTCCACTTACCGCCATTGATGCGGTTGCGGTACTGCGTCTTCAGCGTCAGCGAAGGATAGTCGATGGAGAAGTTGAACGTCAGTCGGTGGTCGTCACTATTGAGTGTAGGCAACTGGGTAATCTGTTCTCCATAGCCTCCCCACAGCACGCTGTCGCCATGCAACAGTACGGAGCGCAGCAGCAGGTGCGGTTTATTTGGTGACTCCGAGGGTTCGTGCTGGGTATAATAGACCACATTAAGTCCCTTGTCACTACCTATCCACAGCAACCTGTCGTCACGCAGCATGGTACGTACCGAGAGTTCCATGAGTGGATAGACGTCATGCGACAGTTTCGTCTGTACATTTCCGTCCTTAAAGGCATAGAGGTGGCGCGCCTTGGGATTGGTGAGCCACGTGACGCCTTCAGGGTCAGTGTATGAGAAGGTCGGATAGGGGAAGGGCTTTGTCGTAAAGGTATTGATGGGTAGCACCTGTCCGTTGTATTCCACCAGTGTCGCGCTGGCCTCTGGTTCTTTCTTGTCGGTATATGGTGCAAAGTTTCTCCATATTTTGCCATACAGGTTCTGCATCCAGATGGTTCCCTGACTGTCTCGTCTGATTTTCACCACCTTCTCTAAGTCGCTCACCTTCTTGTGGATAGCCCCTGTGTTGTAGTATACACCGTCCGCCTCTCCACTGTAGTAGCCCCCTTCATCGACCAACAGCGAGAGCGTATTGTCGGTATTGAGGTGTTTGACGTTGGGACCAGGACTGATGCGGTAGACACCGTTGCTTGTTGCCGCCAGAAGCGAGTTTCCCTGTCGTGCCAATTGCCAACAGCCGTACTTGACGTCTTTGACGGGTTCGAATTGTATACCCTTCTTCACGAAGAGTCCACGTATGGTTCCGACAAAAAGGTCATTCCCCAGTTTCTCGATGGACAGCACGCCGCCACGCAGGCCTTGGTGCTGGGTATAGTGGGTATAGATGGATGGGAATGCCACGGCAAATACGCCACTGTCAGTAGCTCCCCAGATGAGTCCATGCTTGTTGTAGGTGATGTGGTTGACGTTGTTCGAGCATAGTCCGTTGTCCTCAGTAAGTCGGAACAGTTCCTTGTCATTAGCATCCATGATGATGATTCCGTTACCGTTCGTCGATACGGCCTTCAACCCGTCTTCCAGCTCTTGCACCTGGGTGATGTGCGTCTGATCAACAAACACAGAGAATCCCGTGGTGGGCAGCTTCTCGCCTGCCGCCCAAAGCACATTGTCGTTTTGGATGGTGTATATCTTGTCGTCACTGACTTTGAAGAAGATGTGACCCTCCCTCTCCCATATCCACTGCACCTCGCCTTGGAACGTTTGCTGTTGGCTGCTATCATGCAAGGAATGCAGCCGCAGACATCCCTGCTCGTCAGACTCCACGTAACCTATGTAGTTGTAGCCTCCAGTCCAGATGGTGCCCTTCTGATCGCGGAAGACAGCAGTGATGCGGCTCACGCCAGGGGTGTGGATGATGCGCCATTCAGCATTGTCGTAGTACAGCAGTCCTTCGAAGTTGGCAAAGTAAACCGTACCGTCGTCGCCCATTATGACGTCGAAGTTCATGTTGTGCGCCTTGTATTCCGTCGCTGGGAAGTTTCGGATAATGGGTGCTCCCTGGCCGTAAGCTGGGCAAATGAAGAATGTGGAATGTTGAATGAGGAATGAGGAGTGTGAAATGAGAAGTGAGAAATGAGGAATGAGGAATGCTGCGCACAGCAAGAGCCGGAGAAGCATTGTCTGCCCACCGTATCGTCGCCATGTCTTTGACCCAAAAGTCAAAGTGTGGCACGCCGTCTTCCTTTCTTCATTTATCATTTCTATTTCTCATTTGGCCGCAGCCAATATTTTATTTTTTAATTCTTTTATTCTTTTATTCTTTCATACGGCACGTTCCTTCCGATGTAGTAATTCCACTCGTCACGCGTGAAGTTGCGTTTAATCTTATTCTTCAGACGCTCAGTCATGTCAGGCACAGAGATGAGCGCACTCGTCAGGTTACCGTTTTGGTCGCCGGACCAGATGCTGGACTTCTTCAGGTCGAAGGTAAAGTTGATAATCCAGCCCTTTGTCGTAAACAGTGTCATAGGTTCTATCTTCGGCATGTTCAGTAGCCATAGGTTCACCGTACCGTCGTAGCTTGACGAGTACAAGCGATGGCCGTTTACTTTTAGCTTGGAAATGCGCGACAGGTGTCCCACCAGTTTTAGCTCCTCACCCTTGCCATTTATGACATGTATCGTTCCGTCACTCATGCCGTAAGCCTTGAAATGCTGGTGCTTCGATTCTGCAAAGGCCGTCACCTGACCCTTGAAGGGGACTTTTTTAGTTTCTATCTTGTTGAAGCCCTTGATGAGATGCATTCGTCCCTGCCGGTCGAAGACGATAGGACAGTTTTCAGAGCGGCTCAGAGATTCTATACTGAAGGGTAGTTCTTTTGTGTCGATGATGCTACATGTCTTGATGTCGAACAGCGCCATCTTACCTTCACCGAAGATGATAAACTGGTTGTCAATAAAGTCTAAGTTGAAGGGCTTGCTTACCGGGAGTTCCACCACCTTTACCTTCTTGTTATGGTCAATGATGATGAGATGGCCTGACCGGCTCAAGGCATAGGTGGTATTGGTGTTGCGGTCGATGTAGAGGTCGCGGAAGTCATATTTCGGATTCTGTACTACCATCTCGCTGTTCAACTTACCGTTATAGTAGCCTGTGTGTCTCATGATTTCGCCATAGGTGCTGCACGTCATCATGAATCCGTGGGCGTCGTCCGAGAATGTGATGTCCCTAATGCTTCCCTTGTGCTTCAGCCAGACACTTTTGTTCTGGCTGGTTATGGCCAATGACTGATAGACGGGTAGCGCATAGATATCTCCGTGATATCGGTTGGTGAACATCACCGCGGTATATGCTATCATGTCTGCCAGTTCGTGGTTGTTCGCCCTGTATAGCATAACTGCCGTGTTTCCCAGTGTACGCACAAGAGTGACATAGCTCAGAGTGTCTGTCACGCGTTTCGAGTATTCAGCCTCCGCACGTTGCTGTTCGGCATGCTGCTTCTCGCGCTGGGCAACCTGCGAGGCCTCCACGGCACGCTTCTCAGCAACCAGGGCGTTCTGACGCTCCTGCTCAGCCTCACGGCGCTGCTCCTCGGCATTCTGGCGCTCACGCTCCGCCTGTCTTCGCTGCTCTATGGCCTCCTCACGCTGCTCGTCGCTGATGCGCCGCTCCTCGTTGGCTATCTCTTCCATCTGAGCATTCACGTGCTGCATCACCTCCGACTCCTGTTCCTGTCTCGTCAACCTCTTAAGCTGATCCTGCAGTTCTTCGTTCTGGAGAATCAGCTCCCGTTGCGTAATGACATCCCTGACAAGGGCTATTGCCAGCAGCGCACAGGCCACACAGGCCACGATGGTACTCTTACTATACTTCAAGTCGTTTTCGTTTTCGTCCTCGCCCCCCAAGTCCATCCCTTTAGGAGAGCCCTTCTCGTTATTGTTTTCTTTTTAGAGCCAGTAATGTAATGTCGTCGCTTTGCTCCGCACCGTTGGCGAATGCTCTGACGTCAGCCAACTGCCGGTCTATCACCTCGCGACAGCTATTGACGTTGAGTTGACCCAGTAGTTTCTCCATGCGGTCATCTCCATATTCCTCAAAGGTGGTGTTTGTAGCCTCGTTCACTCCATCGGTATACATCACCAGCATGTCACCCTCTTGTAACTGAGTCTGTTCCTTTTTGTACGTCACACCCTCGATAACACCTACCAGACAATTCTGGCTGATGGGCATGGCCTCTACCTGTCCGCCACTTCTTATTATATAAGGTGAGTTATGTCCTCCGTTACAATAGTCCAACACCCCAGTGCGGAGGTTATAGATGGCGTAGAATACCGTGACGAACATCTGGTCCACCGACTCCTGACACAGCAGGCTGTTGGCTTTCGTCAGACACACGTCAGGCTCGTAGCCCTGCATGCCTATGGCACGTATCAAGGTACGGCTGACGGCCATGAAGATGGCTGCAGGGACTCCCTTGCCCGCGACGTCGGCTATCACCACGCCAATGCGGTCCTTGTCAATGCGGAAGAAGTCGTAGAAGTCGCCGCCAACATCCTTGGCAGGTGTCATCAGCGCCGCCAGGTCCAGCACGTCTTCGTCCTCAGGGAATGGCGGGAAGATGCGCGGCAGTATGGCCTGCTGGATGTCGCCAGCCACAGCAAGGTCAGTCTTCAGCGATTCCAACTGCGTGTGCTCGGCCTGCGACTTCTTGATGTAATCTATCTGCTCCGCGGCCTTCTCGATGGTGACGCTGAGGTCATCCAGGTCGATGGGCTTCGTCGCAAAGTCGAAGGCACCGTTGTTCATCGCCTGGCGGATGTTGCTCATGTCGCCATACGCCGATACCATGATGCACTTCAGCGCCGGGTTCTGCATTTCGTTAACCTTTGCCAACAGCGTCAGGCCATCCATCTCAGGCATGTTGATGTCCGAAAGGATGATGTCTATGTCCTTCTGCTTCAGCAACGTCGTCAAAGCCTCCAGTCCGTTATGGGCAAAAAAGAACTCATACTGTCCCTTACGAATCTGGCGGCGGAAGTATTGCGTCAACAACAACTCGAGGTCCATCTCGTCGTCTACGCTCAAAATCTTTACAGGTGTCATATAGCTATATTTATACGTTTTAGGCTACAAAGGTAGTGCAAATTTTCGATTAAGCGAAGAAATGAGAATAAAATTTTCATTTCTGAGCGTGAGAAAGTTGATTAAACCGAACGAAAAACCAAATAATTTTGAGTTTTTCTGAGGTGCAGCCTACTTTCTCCGAAGGAAAAGGTAGTGCAAACTAAACGAAAAACCAAATTTATTTGAAAAAAAGAACCGCAAGCCCATAAAATAAGGACTTGCGGAGCGTCGTCAGTTGTCCAAGGCGGATTCGAACCACCACAAACAGAACCAAAACCTGTTGTGCTACCATTACACCATTGGACACCGTTTGCTCGCTTAGCGGCTGCAAAGGTAGTGCTTTTAATGAAGAATGAAGAATGAAGAATGAAGAATTTGCTGCCGCACATCTATTGTTTAACGTTTTTTAGCATCGCAACGCACTAATAATCTTCATTTTTCTTTGTATTTTTCCTTCGGAGAAAATAGGCTGCACCTCAGAAAAACTCAAATAAATTTGGTTTTTCATTCGGTTTGCACTATCTTTGCAACGAATATGGCAAATCGAAAGAAGAAAGAAAACTACGACGCTATGGCTTCCTCGCACCCGGTGCTTTGCCCAGACGGCAAATACCGTTGGGTGTACGACGTCCCCATGCTCATCAACCCCAGCATCCTCTTCGACGTCTATTGGGTGCTGGCCATCAGCTTCGCCATCGTCTATCTGTTCAATATGGTCATCATGTGCTGCACGGGAGACGCCAGCCTCGAGATGGCGTGGAACTTCTTGGAGATGTTCGTCCTGCTCACACTCTTCTTCTTCGTACTGGGCTACGTGGCCTACTTTTTCGTCGCCTGGTATTACGGCTGGAAATACAGCGTCCTCTTCGTCATGGACGAGAAGGAAGTGGTCCACAAACAGCTGAAGAGCACCATCCACAAAGCCCGCACCATTGGCAAGCTCACCGCTATGGCTGGCGCCGCCAGCGGCAAGCCCGGCATGGTGGGGATGGGCATACTGGCAGCAACGCGCACCTCGATGACCACCACGCTGAGCGGTGTACGCCGCGTCATCCCCTGCCGCCGCATGAACCTCATCAAGGTCAACCAGCTCCTCAGCCGCAACCGCGTCTACTGCGCCGACGAGGACTTCGACTTCGTCTATCAGTTCCTGTGCGACCATTGCCCCAACGCCAAGAAAAAGAAATAATGCAATCTTTTTCTACATGGAAATAGCGGGATTTTATTTTTTTGCTTATCTTTGCAAACGCGCTACTACCTTTTCTAATGATATAAACCAATTACAAACTATAAATATTACAATTATGAAACAAAAACTATTATTACTTTTTGCGTTTCTCGCGACGATGATTACGGGAGCAAGAGCTACTGTTGTGAGTATTGTAGGCTCCTCAGGCTCAGGCCCTCGATCTTGATCTTGCAGCCCATGCCCAGGAAGTGGCGGATGGCGCCGCCCAGCTCGTCGATGACGGCCTTACAGTCGGAGCGCTTCACGCTGGCCTGCGTCTGGATGAACTCAGCAACCTCGTTCAGGTCCACGAACTCGTCAGGATAGACGGGGCGAGCCGTGTACTTGCCGAAAATCGGCGAGTGCTCGTTGTTGTTTTTTGCAAGTGCGTAATAGTTCATACTCTTGTGTGTTTTTCATGTTATTAACTCTGCGGCCAACTACATTGTATGAAACTACTTTGCTCTCTGAATTTTATGCATTCAAAAATGTCTTACCCCGAAAAACGTTGAATCAAAAACGACGTTTTTCAGGGTAAGACACCGAGGTCAAAAAATATTACTCTAAAATAGGAATAGTAAACGTTGTCGTTCCGTCAGCCAGTGTAATGATAAGGTATTTGCCGTCACTTGAAACCGTAACGTTCGAGATACAGTCGGCGCGGCCGTCCTTACCGTCCTTTCCGTTTGCTGGCGAACCCGTGCTTTGCCATGTCTTGCCGCCATCGGTAGATACTTCCCAAATGCCGTCCTCGTTGATGCGCATCAGGGGAACGTAGCCGTTACTACCGTCTTTACCATTGGTACCGTCTTTACCGTCGGTAGCCCCGGCTCGTACCTTGTTGCCGTTGGTATCGAGCAGCCAATTACCGTTCAGCGTCCAGTACCATTGTCCGTCAGCATCCTGCATGACGCTCACATTCAGCTGGGCTTCCTTGCCGTCATGTCCGTCGTGTCCGTCATGTCCGTCATGACCATCCCTGCCGTCAACACCGTCTCGTCCATCCCTTCCGTCGGCTCCGTCTTTGCCGTCTTGTAACGTGATAGTTCTGCCATCACTGAAGACAAGGGTGCATGAACCGTCAGCATTGATGGTGTAGTTGGTGATGTAGCCTTTCTCCTGAATGGCAGTAACGAGCCTGTTCAGGTTCTCAATGCTCGAGTTGACCTTCTGCATGTATTCTTCCAGCCACTCCACTCGTTTGCCCAAACTGCGTAACTGGTCGCCGTAGTCGTCGCTGCACGCTCCCATCAACAGAAGTGCCGGCAGCAAAAGGGCTAATAGTTTGATAGTTACTTTCTTCATGATGTTCAGGGAATTAGCTTGTCTTCAGAGGAACGCGGAAGGAACCCGAAGCGGTGATGAATTCCACGTATCCTTCGTTCCAGTTAGTGATAACTCTGACGATGACGTTGGCATCCTGGCCGTCCTTACCGTCCTTGCCGGCAGCAGAAGTACCCGTGCTCTGCCAAGTGACGCCACCGTCGGTGGAAACCTCCCAGATACCGTCTGGACTGATACGCACCTGTGGGGTGATGCCGTCCTTGCCGTCCTCACCGTCCTTGCCGTCCTTACCGTTGGCCTGAATGCGCACACCATAGGGATCGGTAAGCCACTCGCCGTTCAGCTTCCAGTAGTAGCAGCCGTCAATAGGGTCTTGTTCGATGGTGATGTTTGGCATCTGGGCGTCCTTGCCGTCTTTGCCGTCCTTACCGTCTTTACCATCCTTACCGTCGGCACCGTCTTTACCGTCCTTACCATCTTTGCCATCCTTGCCATGATGGACAAAGACGGGGTCGGAGTTCATGAAGTTGATGATGTAACCCTCGCTGTTTTCTGTGATGCTTGTCACTACATCACCACTGGCGTAGGCTGAGACGATGGTCTTCAGCGACTCTATCTGTGTGTTGACCTTCTGGACAAGACTTTCCAGGTAAGTGACGCGGACGTCCAGCGCGTCAATCTCGTCCTGATAGTCCGTACACGAACTTTGGGCGCCAATGATGGTCGTTGTTACGGCCAGCAATAGAATTTTACGGATAGTTTTCATATTAGATGATGTCTTTTGTTTCTATGAGAATAAATGAATTTAGTAAGTGAAAGCCTGAGGAACAGGGTTGTCAGGATCGTAGACAAAGCAGATGCAGACGCGGTTGTCCTGTGGAATGTCGAAAGGCTGGACGCGGTCGCCCTTGGCAAAGCGACGGATACGCCACTCCTCGATGCCCGCATCCTGCAGGTATTGTGAAACCACCTGTGAACGCTCGATTGAGAGACGCATGTTGATTTCGGGAGTTCCCGTGTCCTTGTCGGCATAGCCGGAGAGACGGATAAATGCCTTCGGATGCTCGTGCAGGTATTGCAGCAGTCGCTGCAGCTTGGGCACCTGGTTGGCACGAATTACACTCTGGTTAATGACAAAATGAATGTTGACATTAAAGGAGATCTTCTCGACAGGAACGTCCACAAACTCAGGCTTTGGCTCCGGCTTGGGTTCGACCTTCGGCTCTGGCTTCGGTTCTGGTTGAGGCACAGGCTCCACGATGGTCTGATAAATGGGTTCCGTATGGCCGTAGCTCCTGCCAATAGTGTACTTAATGCCTACCAAGGCATTGAAATGCCAGTCCCGATTGTCGCGCTTGCCAAGCTTGGAGTTGAAATGGTCTGGCAGCATGTTGGCATTAACCTCAGCTCCGACGGAAATGTTGTCCGTCAAAACGATGTCAGCGCCAAGGCCTCCCCTGACCACGGGGTTCCACCGGCTGCCATCCCAGATCTTCTGGAAGTCAATGCCGTAACGCTTGTCAGCCTCTAAAGCATCGTCGTTGTTAAATGACAGCGCCACTCCCAGACCGGCAAAAGCCCATACATGGAAGGAACGATCAGGATTCCAGCCGCCAATCAAGGTGGTGAGGTCTGCCAGAACGTCAGCGGCAGGCTGGATGAAATTCCATTTGTATTCAGCATAGGGATAGGCATAGCAGTTGCGAGCCTGCCATCCGCTGACAGACAGTCGGGTGGCCAGATAGGGATTGTACTGGTAACCCAATGATGCCTGTAGGGCAGGACTGACAAGCTTGCTAAACTTTGCTTCACCCACATCGTAGGCACCACCGCCTTGAAGGGTGACGAACCAGTGAGGCACAAAGAAGACGTTTCCCGCAGAGATGAGCCGCTGGTTAGTGACCTGTTGTTGTGCCATTGACTGAGTCGCAAATGCTAAACACACGCACAATGTAAATAGTAGTTTCCGCATAAGACTGCAGTTAAAAATAGTTTAGTTAATTATTTTGATATGCAAAATTAATAAAAAATTCTGAAATTATTAGATTTTTCGTGAAAATTATTGGAAAAGGCGGAATATTTAACTTTCTTTTACACACAAAAACTCTTTGAAAAGCCATTTCTCAAAAATAGTGTTAATATTTGGCGAGGTGCAGGAAATCGCGTGGCGAGGCGCTGAAAATCACGTAGAAAAGTTCAGGAAATCACGTGGAAAAGTAGAGGAAAGCGCCAAGAGAAGTTAGAGAAATCGCGTGGAAAGTGTCAACACTTTCAGGAAAAAGCCTTGCGCGGCAACGCGGCAGCGCGGCATTTGCAAAATTGATTCCGCGGCAAAGGATTTTTATGGTATTGATAATTATTATATATTATTATATATTATAATATATAATAATATATAATAATTTAATAAGCGTATTTCTGTGGACGCCACAACGAATACTACAAATTGAAATGGTCAAATGCCGCGCTGCCGCGTTGCCGCGCACTGTTGCTCTGACACCATCCACAAAGCCCGCACCATTGGCAAGCTCACCGCTATGGCAGGCGCCGCAAGCGGCAAAAAAAAGAAATATTTTTCAAGAAAATGACGGGAAGTTGATGGTGCCGGTCTATATGGTGCCGTTTTTATAATTAACTCCAAAGGTAGTAACAATCAACAAGCAAGAAAAACTCTCCCAGCGAAAAATGCCGGGAGAGTTATGAACTCCTGCTGGAGCGTACGTCCAAGGGCACCTACTGGCTCCCTCTACTGCGGTGAGACGACACCCTTCAGACCGTCCTTGTTGTAGTAGCCTCCGTTCTTGAACTGGAGGTCGTCGGTTTGGGGAGCGCCGTTGTTGCTGAAGATGATGTAGGTGGGGTGAGTGGACAGCGTGCCAGTGTAGGTCCACTTCCAGACGCTGTTGCCGTTACCTGCCGTGCCCAGCTTCTTACAGGCCTGTCCGGGCCAGTTGCCGCCAGTATAGTTCTGGGTGTCCCATGCCCAGCACATGATGGTCTCTGTCCAGCTGGCGGGAGCCTCGAAGAATGCGCAGGTCTCGCCGGCAGCGACGGTGCAGAACGACGGTATCTCGACAGGACGGTCCTTCTCGCTCTCTACAACATTATATGTACGCGAGATGATGTCGCCGACCTGTCCTCCTGCGAGGATGGCTGCCCTGAGTATGTGGTTGCCAACGGGAATCTCGACGAGCGTGCCTGAGGGTACTGCCTGGCTGCTGGCGGTGGGGTTGGAACCGTCAAGGGTATAGACCACCTGGGCGCCCTCGGCAGAGGTGACTGCCGACAGCCTGACGAGCTGCTTGCCTTGATACTTGCCCGTAGGCAGGTCGGCATAGGCCTTGTTCAGAGAGTTGGGGAAGTAGTAGGCGTAGTGGTAGCCGTCGATGATCTTCGTCCATTGTGTGGCGTCGATGACAGCCTCTACAGAGCTCACGTCACCAACGACGGTCAGCAGACGCTCCACGTTGTTGGTCTTGGTGGTGAAGGCGTAATACTTCGTTGAGCTGCGGAAGTCGGTATAGGAGCTTTCGTTGTGGATGCCAGCCTCTTTACGGGCTGCCACCATCGCCTTGATCTGACTGGGATAGTCGAGCCAGTGGGGCAGGAAGACGCACGGTGTACCAGGCATTGCCATCATGAAGGCATTGGCGGCCAGGGTGTCTTTCTTCAGAGGACCGTTTGAGGAGCCGTCGTGGCGAAGCTGCGTATCGTGGTTCTCGACGAAGGTGACGGCATAGCGGCGGTATTTGCCGTTTTCGAAATTGGTATAGACGAGTGGCCAGCTGCCGTCGTTCTGGTTGCCCAGACGGCTCCACAGACCGTTGTCAGTAGCATTGCGCACCACATACTTGAACTGGAAGTCGAAAGCGGCACTCTGGATGATGTTTTCGTACTTCGTGCCCTCTATCCAGTTCTTGATGGTGGTCGAGTTGTCCCAGCACTCGCCGACGGAGAACTCGGGCTGCGAGGCGGCATTGTACTGACCCGTAAAGGATGCTGAATAGCCCTTCACCATATCGTAGCGGAAGCCTGCATAGCCGAGGTCGTTTCTCAGGCAGTTCAGGTAAGCCTTGACACTCTTCTGCACGTTCTCGCTCTTATGATCGAGGTCGCGCATGCCGTCCCAGCCTTCGCCTGAATCGTTGTTTGCCGACAGCTGGAAGCCGTTCTGGTTAGCCCAGTTCAGCGTGGCGCCACCGTCGTCGTTCTTCACGATGTCGGTAGATGTCATCTCGTAGGTCACACCTTCGTAGGTCTCCTTGGGGAAGTCCACCCAGCTGGACACATTGCGGCGGTGGTTGATGACGACGTCGGCAATGGTCTTGATGCCCTTCGTCTTGAAGGTGCTGATGAGCGTCCTCAGCTGCGACTCCGTTCCGAAGGAGCTCTTATAGTGGTCGCCTCCAGGGAACCAATACAGGTCGTCGTAACCCATCGACTTGCCTCCGCAATTACCACTCTGCGGCAGCCAGACCAGGTCGAAGGTTCCTTCCATTTCGTCAGCTTGCTGGGTGAGCACCGTCCACTGCGTCTCGTCGTAGGAGTCCCAAGAGAAGGCTTGGAGCATGACGCCGCTATACTCTGCCGGCCAGCCCACGGTGGGCGAACTCGGTGTTTCTGGGTCAGGGTCTGTACTTGGTTCGTCAGTAGGGTCAGTCTTAGGATCTACGGTAGGACCGTCAGGGTTAACGGGCTTGACAGGGTCGTCGTCGCCACAAGAAGTGATGCCCAGCGTCAAGGCGCACAGGAGCATCAACAGGTAGTAGAAATGTTTAGTCTTCATATCGTTATTTTTTATTCTTTATGCAATATCGGCACAAAGATAATCATTAATTTTGAAACTCCAAAGGATTTTTGCAGAAAAAAGACAAGTCGGGCCGTACCCATCGTAATGAGTGCGGCCCGAACTCTTGTTTATCAGACAAAGTTACTTCTTTACAACCAAAACCTTGTTGTTGCCTTCGAAGGTGATGAAGAGCTGGATGAAGTAGTTTCCGTCCTCAGGAAGGTCAAGGTCCTTTCCACCATTCTGGGTCAGGTTGTTGTATGCCTTCGGGTCACCGTTAGCACCACCCCAGCTGATAGTCCAGTCGTGATTCATGCGGAACTTCATAGCACCGGCTTTCAGCGCAGCCGTCACCTCCCAAGCACCAGTCTCAGTGTTGTAGGTCAAGTCGGTATCAGTATCCCAGTTGCCGTTAACCGTACCAATGATGCTGATGGTAGAAACCAGCGTCGTCTTGTAGGTCATAGCAGCAAGGTCTACGTCAATCTGATAGAATCCTGCTTCTGCCTGACAGTCCTTCTCACCGTCCTGCACGAGCGTTCCCTCAGGACCGTTGGGATCCTGACCCCAGTCGCCGTCCCAGTTGTCGGCATTAGGCTTGAACTTATAGCCACCGTCAAGATAGTAGTAGCCCTGATACTTGCCGTCGCCGTTGGCACAATAGAGCGGAGCCGAGACAGACCAGCTCTGGCTATTACCAATCTCATAGATGAACGGATTGAACTTAGGCTTCTGCGGAACCACTTTAATACCAGAAACGGTTTCCTGCATACGTACTGCAGCTTCGGTTTCCACAGCCTTTAACTTGACGTCGGAACTGGCCAGTGCATTAAACGTACGCTCGATGGCTTCAACGGTGTACATCTCAGTAACAGCCTTCTGCAGATCGGCTACCTTGACGTAACCATCAGCATCGGCAGTAATGTTGTAGTCAGGATATTTAGTTCCCTCGCCAGTGAGCTTCACATTGATAGACTCAATAGTGCCCTCTGGTATCGAAACATTCAAAAGCTTAACGGTCTCGCCCGACACATCGTCAAGGTTGATAGTACCCTGCTGGGCAGCTGTCACTGACCACTGTACTGTCTTTACTGGCAGCTGTTCATTGCTCTGAGGCTGTGACCAGTCCTTATAGTCCTCTGTGCAGGCTGCTAACAGTGCGATGGCAGACAGTCCGAAAAATATCTTCTTAAACATATTTTCTTCGTTTTTTAATGTTTACTATTTTTGTTTACCCTTAGTCCCGCCGCCACAGGGACGGCGGGTCTTTTCAGGAATCTTACTTAATCGTAGCGTGGAAGCCGCCATCCTGAGCAGGACGCTCGAGGAAGAGCTGGATGGTATGCTCACCTGCAGTAGCTGAGAGGTTGCCGCCATCTTGCTCAAGTGCGTTGAGGCTACCACCAAGGTTAACAGCCCAATCGGCATCACGACGGAACTTCCATTCCGTATCCTCAGCAAAGTTGACAGTAGCAGTCAGGCAGTGGTTAGACTCATCGTAAGTCATCACCTCGTCGCCGCCCCAACTGTTGAAGCCGCCAATGATAGACCATGTGACAGGCGTTGCCTTCAGTGACTTCTCGACAACATCTACCGTCAAGTAGTACATGCCAGCAGGACCAGTGCAGTTGATGTTACCGCCACCACCGTCGCCAAGGTCGATGTTATCGCTGACAGTAGTGAAGCTGCCGTTGTTGTACTCACCTTCCCACTTGTCGACAGGAGTGAACTTAAACTCACCATTCATGTAAGCATATCCAGAATATACGACGCCGTCGCTAGAGACAAGTACAGGAGCAACACCGTGGTTCCATCCGTTACCGTTGCCAGGAACCCAGAGATAGCTCTCCTTAGCAGGTACTGCCAATACGTCAATCCATTCAGAGGCAATGAGCTTCATGCTGACAACATTACTTGTAGCCAGCTGCTTTATGGAGTTGTCGCCGAGGGTCATCATGCCTAAGACACGAACGAAAACCTCAGAAATGGGAAGCTCCGCGTCCTTATCATAAAGGAACAGCTGGTTGAGGGCTAGATTCAGCTCGTCTGTGTCAAGCTTGCCCTTGCAAGCAGAATAAGTGGTAGCCAACTGTACGTAGTCGTAGCCCGAAGGCACACCGGTATAGTTGCCGTCAGCATCTGTAACCTCATCAAGAGCCTGAGTAAAGGTCTTGGTGAAGTTGCCGTCTTTCGATACCTGGACGGTATACGACAGACCCATGTTACTCTCCTGTCCTAAGGGAGCGTTGTCAGCTGTCAGCTTAGGCTGTGTCCAACTGATGGTCAAGTCCTCCGTACCTGACAGTGCCACAGGCGAGGTGGCAAACTCCGGAACGTTCAGAGGGAAGACCACGGGGGTATCGCCCTGAATCAGCACGGGGTTGGAGTCAATATCCTTTTCGCATGATATGAGTGCAAAGGTGCCGGCCAGCAGCAGCGTTGCGAAAGAAATCTTCTTTTTCATACGTTTTGTCATTAATTCTGTTCGTCGTTAAATTAGTAACCGGGGTTCTGTACCAAGTTGGGGTTGGCATTGAGGTCCTCGGCAGGGATGGCATAGAGGCAGCGTGTCTGAGCAAAAGGAGAACCTGCCTGGGCACCACCCTTCCAGTCCCACATGTAGTCACCAGTGTGGTAGAGACCGTAGCGGATGAGGTCGGTGCGGCGGAAGCCCTCGAAATAGAGCTCACGAGAACGCTCGTCAAGAATCTGGCGTACAGTATAGTCGCCACCCGACACAGCAGCATTGGCACGGTTGCGCAGGGCATTGATGTACTTTGTTCCCTTGTCACTGCTGGTTACGTTGTTGTGCAGACGGGCATCAGCCTCGGCAGCAATGAGGTAAGCCTCAGCAGAACGCATCAGGAAGAAGTCCGTATCGGGGAACTTGTTGTGATGGGGCGCAGCACCTGAAGAGTAAGCATTGCGGAACTTGGCTACCGAATAACCTGAGGTAAACTCGCCAGGAGTCGTCACAGTCAGGGAACGGCCAACACCAAAGAACAGGGCGCGGTCGTCTTTTGCCAGAGACGTCATGTCGGCAGCAGCAACAGCTGGTGCATCATTGCCAGGGAAAAACTTGGCAAGCAACTGGCTGCGTGCACGGTTACCAGCCCAGCAGTTGGTCAGCTCCATTCCAAAGTTGCTCTGGGTGTCCATGTCATCCTTCCAGGCAGAACTGATGACGTACATAGAAGTGCCGTACGATGTTGTGGTAACACCATCCTGCAGCAGAGGCAGGATAGCCTCGCAAGAAGCACCGCTCTCGCCATTGTCACCCATAAAGAGCATCTGGTAGGCACTCCAGCCGTTAGCACCAGAAGTCCACAGCTTGTGCGGGCCGTTGATAACCTTCTCAGCGTATGTCTGAGCGTCAGCCCAACGTGCAGAACCTGTATAGACCTCAGCATTGAGATACATACGGGCCAGCAGCAGGTTGGCAGCATCCTGGTCGGCGCGGCCGTAGCCAGAGTCAGAACTCTTGCGGGCGGCGGGAGGCAGCAGCTGATCCTTGATGGCCAGCAACTCTTCCTCAATCCACTTGAAGAGTTCAGCACGCTGAATCTGCTCGGGAGGAGTTGACATCAGCTTCGTGGCAAAAGGAACATTGCCAAAGCAGTCCATCAGGAAGTAGTAGTACATAGCACGGAGGAAACGTACCTCAGCCTCGCGGGTAGCATCCGCACCAGCACAGACGTCCAGATAGTGGTTGCAGTAGGCGATGCTGGCATAGAGACGGTTATAGAAACCTTCCACCATCGGGTGGGAAGCATCGTAGGTATTGAAGTTGAACTCGGGAATACCTGGGTCACCCCATGCACAGATAGCCTCGTCAGTGACTAACTCGTTGAGGTTCCACATCTGACGTACAAAACCAGTGGTACCACCATCCAGGCGGTCAATATCGCAGTCACCGTCGGCACCCGTCTGTCCTGCCAGAGCCATCGTAGCATAGCACTTCGAATAAAGTGCAGGCTCGTCAGGCACCATCACGGAGTTGGGGTCGATGGGGGTCACGTCCAAATAGTCGCATGAGGTAAGCCCTAATGTGAACAGCATGACTGCTGCAGGGGCTATTCGCTTAATATACTTGAAGTTCATAATAGTATCTCCTTTCTTATTAATTAAAAGTTAAGACTCAAGCCCAAGAGCAGTGTGAACGGACGCGGATAGATGTTGTTGTCAATACCGCCACCCACTTCAGGATCGAGACCGTCATACTTGGTGATGGTGAACACATTGGTAGCAGAAGCATACAAACGTCCTGAGGTCTTGAAGAAGTTATCGAAAGAATAACCCAGCGTGATGTTGTCACACTTCAGGAACGATGCGTTGCGCACATAGTAGTCAGACAAGCAGCACTTGTTGTCATAGGTCGTCCACATGTTCTCAAGAATCATGGGGATGGTGTTCTGCAGATAGTTGAACGAAGAGTCGAAGCGCTTCTCAGTGTTCTGCACGCCAGCACCCTTGTCCCAGAATACGTAGTTGTTGAAGCTGGCACGCAGACCGAAGCCTAAGTCCCAATTCTTATACTGTACGCGAGAGCTCAGACCTGCCAGATAAGGAGCATCGGGGCTCTTGTAGAAATAACGGTCAGCATCAGAGATGGTACCGTCGCCATTGCGGTCGACAAACATACCTTCGATGGGCTTGCCGTTCTCAGCGTAAACTTGCTGGAATACATAGAACGAGCTCTTCGGATGGCCTACGCTATGAGCCTGACACTGGTTACCTGTACCAGAAGAGATGCCACCAGTCATAACCAGTGAAGACTCACCAGTCAGTTCGGTTATCTCGTTCTTGTTATAGGTGAAGTTACCAGTAATCTCCCACTGCCAGTCTTGTGTGGAAATAGGACGTACGGTGAGTGAAACCTCAACACCCTTGTTCTCCAGAGAACCGATGTTTGAAGTCACCTGGTTACGGAAGTTAGAACCGGCAGATACAGATGCGGTGTTGATCAGGTCGGTAGTCTTACGGAAGTAGTAGTCAACAGTACCGCTGAGGCGGCCGTTCCACAATGTCCAGTCCAAACCGACGTTAGTGGTCGTCGTGGTCTCCCACTTCAAATCCTTGTTGTAAGCATCGGGACGATAGAGCAAACCAGTGGGGTTGACGTCGTTGATGGGATAGCGTCCGTTGACGTTGGTCTCGTTGACGTTATAAGAGGCAAAATAAACATAGTTGCCGATACCGTCCTGCTGACCAGTCTTACCCCAGCCGAGACGCAGCTTCAAGTCGTCAAGCCAGTCGGCCTTGATGAGTTCGCTGGCACGGAAGCCGAGGGCGACAGAGGGGAAGTAACCCCAGCGTACGTCCTTGTGGAAACGAGACGAACCGTCGATACGCATGGTAGCAGTGAGCATCAGCATGTCAAATGCCGAGTAGTTCATACGTCCATAGTATGACTGCAGCTTGTTCTCGCCTTTCCAAATACCTTCGCCGTAGCTGTGGAAGTCAGTTGACTTCATGGCAGCAATCTGGTCGGCAGTCTTGCCTTTAACGGAATAGGTGTCGTAGTAGAGACTGTTGCCCCAGTACTTGGCCTTGGACATTTCATAACCAGCCATGATGTCGAAGTGATGGTCCTTGGTGAAGTCCTTCATGTACTGAGCATAAATAGTACCTACGAGGTTGTATTTGTTCTCCTTGGTGAAACCAGTGTTACCCCAGCTGTAGCAGGAAGGACCCCACTCAGCCATATCGGTATTCTGCTTACCATTAGCCCAGTCACCACTGAGGTTAAGGTGCAAACGAAGATCTTCGAAACCGTGGATCTGATAATCGGCCTCAATGTTACCCATGTAGTCGAATGAGTTGGCGCGATCGTCCTTTTCTTCCAGATTTGAAACTGGGTTAGCCACAGCCTTGTCGTTAAACACGGTGCCTTTTACGTCATCGGGAGTAGTCCACTGCCAGAAACCGTTGTAAGACTTAAACGCGGGATCATCCGAATAAACGCGCTGTGTTGGGTCTATGCGGGTGGCGTTGCCAATGGCGTCGCCGTTGGCATACTTGGTGTGGGCGTACATGAACTTACCGTTGATGTTCAACTTCAGGTGGTCCTCAAAGAACGTCGGGTTAACGCTGAAGTTGGCAGTAAAACGCTGGTAGTTGCTGGTCTTCAGAATACCGTTCTGGTCAGTATAGCCAACGCTGACGCGATAAGGCATATTGGCCATACCACCGGCAACCGTCACATTATGGTCAGTAGAAATGGCGGTACGATAAATCTCATCTTGCCAGTTGGTGCTGGCGTCGCCAAGCAGAGCTGCTGCCTTTGAACCTACACCATAGTATTCAGTGACGAACTTACGATAACCGGCTGCATCCAACAGGTCAAGTTCTTTCTGCTTCCATGATACGGAAACGTTACCATTGTAACTGACTGTGGGTTTCTGGTTTCTGCGACCCTTCTTGGTAGTGATGATGATGACACCGTTAGAACCGCGGCTACCATAGATGGCCGTTGCTGAAGCATCCTTCAGGACAGTGAAGCTCTCAATATCTTGCGGATTAACCATTGCCAAAGCATTGGGAGCACCCTTGATACCCTGATTATCCATAGCCAGACCATCAATCACAATTAACGGATCGTTAGAGGCGTTCAGTGAAGAACCGCCACGGATGCGGATTGTAGCGCCACCACCAGGGGTACCACCGCCGTTTGTGACGTTCACACCGGCAATCTTACCCTGAATCATGTCCTGGGCGCTGACCTGCAGACCGTGGTTCTTCTCATCGGGCTTCATAGCCGTCACAGAACCAGTCAAGTCTGTCTTACGGGCTACACCGTAACCGATGACCACCACGTTCTCCAGCATCGTTGCATCTTCCTGCAGAACAATGTCCAGAGTAGGTGCAGCTTTCACCGTCATAGTCTGATAGCCGACATAAGAAATGCTGATGTCAGCACCCTGATTGGCTTGCAAGGTGAAGTTACCGTCGAAGTCTGTCACGGCAGCGGTCTGAGTACCTACTACACGTACGGTAGCACCGATGACATCTTCACCTTGAGCATCTTTAACATGGCCTTTCACCGCAATTTGCTGCGCAAAGGCTCCTACCGATAGGAAGAGTCCAAGCATGAGGACAAGCATCCTAAACGGAATTTTAATGTTTACCTGCTTCATCTTTTAAGTTTTAAAGTTAGTATATATAATAATTCTCGAGTGCAAGTTGTGTTATTGATTTAAATCAAGTGCAAAAATAAGGAAAGTTTTGATTCGTTCATACTTTTTTTCGCTTAAATACGTTATATAGTTAGCGCAAACGTTTGCACTTCTTGAAGCTATAAAATAAATAAGGTATGAAAACATCGAACAAAACTTTTAAATAACTTTGCAGCTGATAAGCTAAAAACCTAAGAAAAGTGATGAACGAAAAGGCACCATTGACAATGAAGGACATAGCCCGGGAACTTGGCATCTCGGTGGCTACAGTTTCGCGTGCCCTGAAGGACTCGCCACGTATCTCATTAGAGCGTAGGACGGCTATTCAGCAATATGCTCGTGAACATCATTTTACGCCGAATGTCATTGCCGAGTCGTTGCGCTTTTCGCGCATCCAGCCCATCAAGGTTATTGGCGTCATCATCCCAGAGTTTACACATTTCTACTTCTCGTCAGTGCTGTCGGGCATCGAGGAGGAAGCCTCAGCCAGAGGCTATCGTATCATGGTGGCACAGAGCGGCGAAGGCTACGAACGAGAGGTCAAGATCTGCCAGTCGTTTCTTGAGAACAAAGTATGCGGCGTCATTGTCTCGCAGGCCAAGGATACGCATAAGTACGACCACTTCCAGCGCCTGATGGATGAAGGCGTTCCCCTGGTTTTCTACGACCGCATCTGTACTGGCGTGAATGCCAGCCGCGTGGTGGTCGATGACTATATGGGTGCCTTCAATGCCGTAACCCACCTGATTGAGACGGGATGCAAGCGCATTGCCTTCTATGGTTCAGCTCCGAACATGGAAATTTCCAAAAACCGTTTCAATGGCTACAAGGATGCGTTGTTGAAGCACGGACTTCCTTATGACGCATCCATTACAAGAATTTGTGACAATCGTGCCGATGCTGAAGCTATCACACCACAAATGCTGAATGTCGAAAACCGTCCCGACGGTTTCTTTGCCGTCAACGACGACACAGCCATAGGCATCCTCTATACTGCCAAGCGCATGGGATTCCGTGTGCCAGACGATATTTCTGTATGCGGCTTCACCAACGGCCAGCGTGCCGTAGCCTGCGACCCCATGCTGACTACCGTCGAACAGCGTGGCGTCAAGGTCGGCGAGGAGGCTGCTGACATCCTGATCAGTCAGGTTGAGGGTGCCCTACCCCGTGACAAAGCCGAACGCCGCATCGTCCGCACTCGTCTCATCATCCGCGGCACAACAAGGTAAGAGCTATTTACGACAACTCCTTTTTATTTATTCGACATTGCAACGCTACACTATTCATAGAGATAACTTAAAGACAACATAGTATGAAACAAAAACCTAATTTACCGTTTTGGAGCCTGTGGAACCTGAGTTTTGGGTTCTTTGGCGTGCAGATTGCCTACGCTCTGCAGAGTGCAAATATCTCGCGCATCTTCGCTACGCTAGGTGCCGACCCTCACAACCTGAGTTACTTCTGGATACTGCCGCCGCTGATGGGTATTTTAGTACAACCCATCGTCGGCACGCTGAGTGACAAGACTTGGACACGCTTCGGCCGTCGCATACCTTATTTATTTGTAGGTGCACTTGTTGCCGTATTAGTGATGTGCCTGTTGCCGAACTCCGGCTCTTTTGGACTGACAATTTGCGCAGCCTTAGTGTTCGGACTGATTGCCCTGATGTTCCTCGACACCAGTATCAACATGGCTATGCAACCGTTTAAGATGCTGGTTGGCGACATGGTGAACGAGGAGCAAAAGACCAAGGCCTATGGCATCCAGTCGTTCCTGTGTAATGCTGGCTCCGTCGTGGGCTACGTGTTCCCCTACGTCTTTGCCTTCGTAGGCATTAGCAATGTGGCTGCCAAGGGTGTCATTCCCGACAGCGTCATCTGGTCGTTCTACATTGGTGCTGCCATCCTCATTCTCTGTGTCATCTATACGACCCTGAAAGTCAAGGAGTGGAATCCGAAGGAGTACTTGGAGTACAACCCGTTGCCTGAGCAGAAAGAAGAGAAGGCTAACTGGATAACCCTTTTGAAGAACGCTCCCTCAACTTTCTGGAAAGTTGGCTTGGTTCAGTTCTTCTGTTGGGTGGCGTTTATGTATATGTGGACTTATACGGCAGGCACCATTGCCGACACCGTTTGGAATACCACCGATACTGCCAGCAAAGATTACCAGGACGCTGGTGACTGGGTAGGCATTCTCTTTGCCGTACAGGCCATCGGCTCTGTGGTTTGGGCTGCTGTACTGACACAGTTCAAGAATGCCAAGCTGGCTTATTCGCTGAGTCTGGTGCTGGGCGGTATTGGCTTCGCTATGGTTCCTTTCATCCACGACCAGTACTTGCTCTTCGTTCCGTTTGTACTCATCGGCTGTGCCTGGGCTGCCATGCTGGCTATGCCGTTTGCCCTGGTTACCAACGCCTTGCAGGGCTATGGACACATGGGCGCCTATCTCGGACTGTTCAACGGCACCATCTGTGTTCCACAGATTATTGCTGCCATACTGGGTGGTACCATCCTCACACTCATCGGCTCTGTACAAAGCAGCATGATGCTGGTGGCTGGCATCAGTCTTTTCATCGGCGCGGCCTGTGTAACGGTCATCAAGACCAAGAAATGATGCAATCGTTTGCACCCTTTATCTTACATTTCACTCCCCATTCGCAACCAACGAATGGGGATTTTTCGTAACTTTGAGGGCAGAAAACTATTAAATATTACGCTTATGAAGTTATTATTCAATGTTGAGTACCATACTAACTTTGGTGAGTACCTGGTGTTAAACCTTGTTCCTGAAGATGCTTCTGCAAAGGTGTCGCAGCATAAGATGACGACGCTTGACGGCGAGCATTGGTTCGTAGAACTGACTAAGACGCTGAAGGCTGGCAGCACTGTCAACTACTATTACAGCGTAGTACGTGGCGACGACGAGTATCGCCATGAGTGGCTGGTAGAGCCGCACCGTCTGGAATTAGCCGCCACAAAAGCTACCCGCTACACTATTTATGACCACTGGATTGACATTCCAGAGGATTCTTACATGTACAGCTCGGCTTTCACCGAGTGTGTGCTGGCCCGTCAGCGCAAACCCGGCAACACTTCTGACTATCACCGTACGGTACGTCTGAAGGTGCGTGCCCCACAGTTGCGTGCCAACGAACGGCTGGCTGTTGTAGGAGACCCTGAAGCCTTGGGCGCTTGGGATCCGAAGAAGGCTGTTACAATGTTCGAGCACGATTATCATGAGTGGGTGGTCAGCCTCGATGGCGACGACCTGCCTGAGGGACGCTTCGAGTTTAAGTTCGTCATCCTCGACGCCGAACCAGACTACACTCCCATGTGGGAATCGTGCGGCAACCGTAGCATCGAGATTCCCAAGCTTGCCAACAACAGCGTGGTGGTCTATGAACTGGAACCGGCCTACTTCCCCATCTATCCGTGGCGTGGAGCCGGCGTGGTAGTTCCTGTCTTCTCGCTGCGCAGTGAGGGCTCGTTCGGCGTAGGTGACTTCGGCGACCTGAAGATGATGATTGACTGGGCCGCCAAGACCAGCCAGCGCATCCTGCAAATCCTGCCCATCAACGACACCAATATGACGGGTACGTGGCAGGACTCTTATCCTTATAACTCCATCAGCATCTATGCATTACACCCGCAATACACGGACCTTAGACAGTTACCTGAAATCAAAAACGAAGAACGGAAAGCACATTTCGAACAGCTGCGCCAGGAACTGAACGCCCTGCCGCAGATTGACTACGAGCGCATGTTCGCTGCAAAAATGGATTATCTGCGCGAACTCTTCATGCAACAGGGTGCCGCTGTGAAGCGTACCGCTGGCTATAAGCGCTTCTTTGAAGACAACAAGGAGTGGCTCGTGCCATACGCCGCCTTCTGCTATTATCGTGACAAGTTCGGCACGGCAGACTTCAACCAGTGGCCCAAGGAGGCTACGGTAAAAGCCGTCACGACATCCAAGGATGCTGCTATTGGCAAGGAACTTGACTTCTGGTGCTATGTGCAGTACAATCTGGACAAGCAGATGCATGCTGCCCACGAGTATGCCCGCAAACACCGCGTCATCCTCAAGGGCGACATCCCCATCGGCATCAGCCGCGACGGCGTAGAGGCCTGGGTAGAGCCGAAGTACTTCAACCTGAACGGTCAGGCTGGTGCACCGCCCGATCCGTTCTCTGCCGATGGCCAGAACTGGGGCTTCCCCACCTACAACTGGGACGAGATGCTGAAGGACGGCTGCCAGTGGTGGGTACGTCGCTTCCGTAAGATGTCGCAGTTCTTCGACGCTTACCGCATCGACCATGTATTAGGCTTCTTCCGTATCTGGGAGATTCCCATGCCGGCGAAGTCAGGCCTTGAGGGCCAGTTTGCGCCAGCCTTGGGTCTGAGCCGTGAAGAGATAGAAGGCTATGGCATCTATGGTCACGACGACCTCTTCTTAGTTGACCACAAGCGCAGTGACCGTTGGCATCCGCGCATTGCCGTACAATACCAAGAGCCCTACCAGAAGCTTGACGAGGGCGAAAAGTATAACTTCAACCGCCTCTACAACGACTATTTCTATCGTCGCAACAATCACTTCTGGTATCAGGAGGCTATGAAGAAACTGCCGCGTCTGACGCAGGCTACCCGCATGCTGTGCTGTGCCGAAGACCTCGGCATGGTGCCCGACTGCGTGCCCTGGGTGATGAACGAGCTGCGCATCCTGTCATTGGAGATACAGTCTATGCCGAAGGACGACACTATCCGCTTCGGACGCCTGTCACGCAATCCCTACCGTAGTGTCTGCACTATCTCAACGCACGACATGCCGACGCTTCGTCAATGGTGGGACGAAGACTTTGAGCGCACGCAGGACTACTTCAGCACGATACTCCATCGCGGTGGTGAAGCACCTCACCCGCTGCCAGGCTGGCTGGCCAAGGACATCGTGAGCCGCCATCTCACCAGCCCCTCGATGCTATGTCTGCTGTCGCTGCAAGACTGGCTCTCCATCGATGAGCGCCTACGTCTGCCCGACGAGAATGCCGAACGCATCAACATCCCTGCCAACCCCCGCCACTACTGGCGCTACCGCATGCATCTCACCATCGAGCAACTGCTCAAGGAGGATGACTTTAACGAGACTGTCAAGACATTAATTGTTCAAAGCGGCCGCAAATGATACGACTTATGAAACACAGAAACATATTACTAGCATTATTGCTGTTGCCGCTGACGGCAATGGCTACGGAAGTTAAGTCGCCCAATGGCAACATCGTATTAAACTTCACCGTCGAGGAGGGCAGACCCACCTATTCCTTATTATATAAAGGTAAGGAGGTGGTGCGTCCGTCACACCTCGGATTGGAACTGGCCAAGGATAAGCACGCCTCGTTAGGACTCAATGAGCGCGATCTCATGGATGGTTTCTTACTGGATAAGGAAGAGACCTCATCCTTCGACGAGACGTGGCAACCCGTCTGGGGTGAGACGCGTGACATCCGCAACCATTACAACGAGTATGTTGCCACGCTCTCGCAACAATGGCAGACGGCTCCCCCTGCTACAGACCAGCCTGGCAAGCGCCTGCAGCCGCGCCGCCACCGTCGTACCATCCTCATCCGCTTCCGCGTCTATGATGACGGCATCGGCTTCCGCTATGAGTTCCCCCAGCAGCCCGACCTGAACTATTTCCTGATCAAAGACGAGCGCTCGGAATTCTCGATGGCTGGCGACCACACCGCCTGGTGGCTGCCTGGCGACTATGACACCCAGGAGCAGGAGACGCAGGAATGCAAACTCTCTGAGATTCGCGGCCGCTTCCGCGAGGCTGTCAACTGGGGCAATTCGTCTGTTGCCGTCTTCTCACCAACGGGTGTGCAGACATCACTCCAGATGAAAAGCGCTGACGGCCTTTATATCAATATCCACGAGGCAGCATGTACTGACTATGCCACCATGCACTTGGAGTTAGTCGATGCTGAGACAAAGGCTCTCTCCACCAAGTTGGAAGGCAACAGCAATACCTATACCCCCAACCCAGGACCGTCTGCCTACCCTCTGCCGCGGCCTTTCACCTTCGTCAGCCATCTGACACCTGACGCCACAGGTCTGAAGGGTGCCATGCAGACGCCCTGCGAAACGCCTTGGCGCACCGTTATGGTGAGCGACGACGCTCGCGACATGCTGTCAAGCAACCTCATTCTCAACCTCAACGAGCCGTGTAAGATAGAGGACACGTCGTGGATTCATCCCACGAAGTACTGTGGCGTATGGTGGGAGATGATTGTCGGCCGAGGCTCATGGCACTACACCAACGACTACCCCAGCATCAAGCTTGACCAGATTGACTGGAGCAAGGTGAAGCCAAACGGCACGCACAAGGCCAACAACGAGAACGTGAAGCGATACATCGACTTCGCCGCCAAGAACGGCCTTGACCAGGTGCTCGTCGAGGGCTGGAACGTCGGCTGGGAAGACTGGGCCAACATGTGGAAACGCGACGTCTTCGATTTCCAGACACCCTATCCCGACTTCGACATCAAGATGCTCAACGACTATGCCCACTCGAAGGGCGTCAAGCTGCTGATGCACCACGAGACTTCATCGAGCACGCAGAACTACGAGCGCCATTTAGAGAAAGCCTTCCAGCTGATGAACAAATACGGCTATGACGCCGTGAAGACAGGTTATGTAGGCGACATCATCCCTCGTGGCGACCACCACTATTCGCAGTCCATGAACAACCACTACCTCTATGTGGTCAAAGAGGCTGCCAAGCACCACATCATGGTCAATGCCCATGAGGCCACGAGGCCCACCGGTCTCTGCCGCACCTGGCCAAACCTCGTCGGCAACGAGAGTGCACGCGGTACGGAGTATGAGGCCTTCGGCGGTTCACGTCCCGACCACACCTGCATCCTGCCGTTCACACGCTTACAAGGCGGTCCGATGGACTACACGCCTGGCATCTTCGTCACCAAGCTGAAGGAGTGGAGCGACAACCCGTCGTGGGCTCGCATCACCATAGCAGGTTCGTTAGCCCTCTACCTCACCATGTATTCACCCCTTCAGATGGCTGCTGACCTGCCCGAGAACTACGAGAAGTTCGACGATGCCTTCCAGTTCATCCGCGACGTGGCCTGCGACTGGGACGAGAGCATCTACCTCGAAGCTGAGCCTGCCGACTACATCACCGTAGCCCGTAAGGCCAAGGGCACCAACAACTGGTTCATTGGCGGCAAGTGCGACGAGAACGGCCACGAAGCAGTCATCAAGCTCGACTTCCTCGACAAGGGCCGTAAGTACGACTGCACCATCTATGCCGATGCGAAGGACGCCCACTACGACACCAACCCGCAGGCTTACACCATCACCAAGAAGGTGGTGAAGGCTGGCCAAACCCTTAAACTCAAGGAGGCTCCCGGCGGCGGCTTCGCCATCTCGCTGAAGTTGAAGGACTGATAAAGTAACCTAACAACCTACCATCGCAGCCTGAAACCCCGATAGACAAAGGGCTTGTCGATGGTAGGTTTGTTTTCGGAGACCTACCATCCAACCTACCATCGAACCTAACATGCTGTCTGGGCATTTTTCTGGCAGACAGGCCCTTTTTTCCATACCATCAATCAAAATTTTCCATAGGGTGTTATGGGCGCTTTTCCATAAGCCACTGATTTGTAGCAGTTTCCTGATTTCCTTCTTTTGCATCTTTTCCATAGGTAACTGATACAACTTTAGAAATATTGTCGTAACTTTGCAACCGAGAAATGACAAAAAACCGATAACAATGTTTGCAAGGTCATTGTACATATTCATCATAGGCGTTCTGATGGCTGCCTGCAGTCAGCAACAGCCGAAGACGGAGCCACAGACGGCAGCTCGTTGTCTGGAGGACGCTGAGGCTGCTTTGGCCAACGACAGCATCCGCCAGGGTGAGACTCTGCTGCGAAAGACCATAAAGATGGCTGAAGCGTCAGAGGACTGGCACACCTATTATATCGCGTATCAGCGATTGGCGAGAGCATTGTCGCAGGGTAACCCAGAGGAGGCGTTGCGTCTGATGAAGAAATCCTTAGCCATCTATGAGCAGCATCCCGACGATGAGCGCAACTATGTCATTCTGCTCGATTTTGCTGGAACATACGCCGCACAGGTGGCTTTCACCACGGAGGGTTCCTACGATGAAGCACTCGACTTCATCCGTCGTGCTTACGATATCGCTGAGAAAAAGCAGATGACGGACTTGATGTGCCAGACGCTCACCAGTCTTGCAAACATTGCCTGGGCCAGGGAGGACTATCGCCAGGCACTCGACTATGCCCATCGGGCAGAATCGGCAGCGACAAACGACCTGAAACCAGGCGCATTGCAAGTGCTGGCTCGCAGTTACCTCAGCCTTAACATGCTCGATTCGGCAGAAACGGTCTATCGGCAGATTGAACCTGGCAATGATGTCCACCTGGCATATATCGTGCAGAGTAACCTCGCGAAGATCGCACTCCGACGGATGGGCGCCACACAGGTGGAGGATAGCATAGCCGAGGCTTTCGGGCAAATAGAGGGTTTCTATTACAAGGCGCTGGAACAGAAAGACCAGTACTATCAGGAGACGTTGCGCCAGGAGATGGAGAACCAGCAACTGGAGTACCGCTCAAAGATGTATGGCCGGACACTCCTGATAGTCATCATAGCCTCAGTCGTCATCCTTCTTACGGTGGTGCTGGCGCTTCGCTATCGCATCCGTATGCTTCGTCAGCAACGAGCGTATGAGCAGTCGAAACTGGAAAACGAGCTACTCGTTCAGGAACAGGAGAAACGTCGGCTTCAGCAGGAGGCCGAGCATCAGAAGACCTTGTTGCACCAGTCCAACGAAGTGGTGGCGTTCCTGCAAGACTTCATCCTCGAACGTACGGAAGTGCTGAAGAAGCTAAACCAAAGCGACGACTCGCTCATCTATCTCAGTCCGCACGAATGGAGCGAGATAGAACGTACGCTCAACGCCATCGACGGCAACCGCTTTGCCAAGATACGTGAACAATACCCCACTATGCAGGAAGACGACATCCGCCTTTGTATCCTCACGCGGCTCGGTCTCAGCAACCGCACCATCGGCAACATCTACTGCATCACCGTTTCCGCCGTCCAGCATCGCAAGCTCAAGCTGAAGAAAGACGTCTTCGGAGAGAGCAATCCAGACATCACGCTGGAACAGATACTCAACAGAAAAGATGTTATAGGTAAGAAGTAAGAAATAAAAAAAATACAGATATGAAACGATCATTATTTTTATTCATGTTTTTCTTGCCAATGCTGGCAAGTGCCCAGACAGTATCAGACGTACAGAATAGTGGCTGTCTGTCGATGACACGAGGTAACATGGTTTATACACCGACTATCATCCTGACGAAAGAGGGCAACATTTTATCGGTGCAACTGCAAAACTATATGAGTAATTGCGGTACGAGGGACTTTGATGTGACAACCAACGTAAGCGGAGGCAACGGATATGAACCCTGCTCTGTGACCATCAGTGTAGTTCCTGTTATTCCTGCTGACATGGACTGCAATTGTCCTTTCAACGTATCTTTTACAGTTCGTGATTTAGAGAATAACAATTTCTATTTAACTTGCTGGTGGTATGACGGGCAGGTAGAACTGACCGATGGTGAACCATTAGTTTTGGAATATAATACTGAAGATGTTTACATAGATGGGTTAAAGTATCAGTTATTGAAGACCACACATCAGGCCAAGCTGTTATATCAGAGTGAATGGGATAATAATACAGAAATACTGCAGATACCATCTGAAGTAGAAAACAAGGGCGAGAAATATACTGTTACCAGTATTAGTCCGGGGGTATTTGACACAAAATGTACCATAAAAAAGATTATCCTTCCTAAGAGCGTCAAGAATACAGATTTTGGCAGCTTAGAGGATTTTCCCCATAGTCCATTCAACAGTTGTTTGTCTTTGGAAGCAATAGAAGTGGAAGAGGGAAATCCTGTGTTGAGTTCTGTAGACGGTGTGCTTTTCAACAAAGACAAGACCACTCTTATTGGCTATCCCGCTGCCTCGCCACGAGAGTCGTATACAGTGCCAGATGGTGTAAAAAAAGCTTCGTTGTATGCGTTTATAAATAGTCAATACTTGAAATTAATAGTATTGCCCGACAATATGGAAACCTTAGGCTCTCATATGTTTTATAATAGTAAAAGCTTAGAAGAAGTTGTTCTTTCGTCTAACATCAATGAATTGCCAACTAGTCTTTTTAGGAATTGTATAAAACTGAAATCTTTTGTTATTCCAGAGAGTGTAACCATTATAGATTCTTATGCTTTCTATGAATGCAGCAGTTTGGATGCCATCTCAATACCAAAAAGTGTTACGACGGTTGGTAGGGGTGCCTTTATGGGTTGTACGTCACTTAAGAGTGCTACCTTGTCTCCAAATCTAAAAGAAATTCCAACTGATATGTTCCGTGACTGTAGCAAATTGACCGAGGTCATTATTCCGTTTGGTATCACTACTATAGGCAATGGCGCCTTCATTGGCTGTGAGGCTATGCAGTCATTTGATTTACCCGAAAGCATCAATTATATTGATGGCTTTGCTTTTAGATATCTTTCTAATATAAAAGATATTTACTGCCATGCAAAAACTGTACCTGATACAAACAATAATGCCTTTGGAGATGTTGACCTCTCGCAGATTACCCTCCATGTGCCTGAAGCATCTATTGAGAACTATCAAGCTTCAAGTCCTTGGAACGAGTTCGGAGCTATCGTCCCACTCGAAACTCAAATAGCTTATCGTCCAATGATTGAAGACGGTAAGGTGTGGAAGTTTGGTGCCATATTTTCGGGTAATCCTGTGCAGATAGTAGACTACTATTACTTCGATGGCGACACGATCATCAATGGAAAGACCTGCAAGCAGATGATGTGCCAGCAATATGTCAGTCCTGAATATCCAAATTATTATGATTTTTCAAATCCAAATTCCTTGAGAAAAGTAGGAGCATGGTACGAAGAGAATCAGAAAGTGTACTTTTGCTACGAGGGGACACAGTCTATGAGGATGATGTATGACTTCTCCCTCGGTGCCAATGAAACCCTGTATTTCCTGAATGACAATCCAGATTATCCTAATGATCGGACTTTTATTATTGGACCGAAGCAGACGGGAGGAATAAAAGGCTTTAAAGGTGTTTACAGGGATATCATGTTGTGTCAAAACGAAGGCCAAAACATCCACAGTACCTTCTGGTTGGAAGGAGTCGGAGGTATTGATGGACTGACAGCAAATGCGTTTGATCCGACGTTAGTAGATCTTGGGCACTTCCTGATGTCATGTACCGTTGGCGATGAGGTTATCTACCTCAACGACGAATATGAGGACGGAACGACCTCTGAGGGTTCACGAAAAGACCGCTTCGACTTCACCCATACCATCAAGACAAATCCTAAGGCACCGTTTAAGCGAGAGAATAGCGATGCTTGCATCGGCTCTTCCGAGCGTGAGGTGGCTCAACCGGAGGTTAAGGTACCGAGGAGGAGTGGTGAAGCACAGTCGCTATATGGTGAATACAACGACCTGCTGTTAGGCATTCATCTTGACCCGCTCGACGATGCCTACTTGGTAAGCATTACTAACGAATCAGGCCAAGTCGTCTATGAGAAGACCATCAATGCAGGCACCATCGTAGGCCTCAGCATCGACATCTCCGCCTATGCCAAAGGCCGTTACACCGTCATCGTGGA
>JAEEGG010001033.1_pt1 | contig 78704 bp, 56 predicted proteins | sample 9134161 | NCBI WGS metagenome assembly JAEEGG01 (sample SAMN16246543, study PRJNA631951) | gut metagenome | biome: gut microbiome; feature: rumen; material: CR-attached | host: Bos | place: Iran: Karaj | collected 2018-10
CGAACATCATGCGCAAGCTGAACGAGCTCGGCTCCAAGCACGCGGTCGGCCGCGTCGACATCGTCGAGAACCGTTTCGTGGGCATGAAGTCCCGCGGCGTGTACGAGACCCCCGGCGGCACCATCCTCTACACCGCGCACCGCGGCCTTGAAGAGATCACGATGGACCGCGAGGTCATGTTCCTGCGCGACAGCTTCATCCCGACTTACGCCCGCCTGATCTACAACGGCTTCTGGTACGCGCCCGAACGCGAAATGCTCCAGGCCGCCATCACCGACAGCCAGAAGTTCGTCACCGGCGAAGTCCGCGTGAAGCTCTTCAAGGGCGCCTGCCACGTGACCGGACGCCGTTCGCCCTTCAGCCTCTACGACGACAACCTGTCCACGTTCGAGAAGGACGACGTGTACGACCACAAGGACGCCGCCGGCTTCATCAAGCTGAACGCGCTCCGTCTGCGCGTCCTCGCCCGCAGCGCCCAGAAACGCTATTGATTCACGGCCGCCGCTGCGGTCAGAGGTAAAATATGGCTTCTCCTGCAGAGGACAGACATCCGCCCATTCTCCTCCGGGACGACTCGTGGCTTTCGTTCAACGCCCGCGTCCTGGAGGAAGCCATGGACCCTGCCGTCCCTCTGCTCGAACGCGCAAAATTCCTCTCCATCTTCGGCAGCAATCTCGATGAATTCTTCATGGTGCGGATCGCCGGCCTCGCCCGGCACGCGCCCGATGCGGTCGCCCGTTTCGGCGGCCGCTATTATTTTTCCCCGTTCGAGCTCAGAAAGAGACTGATCCGGCGCATCCGCGGTCTGACGGCGCGGCAGTACGCCAGCTGGGAACGCGACCTGAAGCCCGCCCTTGCCGAGCGCGGCATCCGCTTCGTCCGCTGGGACGAACTCCCGGAGGACTGCACTGCGGAGGCATCCGCGCTCTTCGAACGCGAATACCGCTCCGCCCTGACTCCGGTCGCGGTCGATCCCGACGCGGAGGAACCGCCGGTCGTGCCCGGTCTCGCGCTGGAATTCCTCATCCGCGTGCAGTGTCCTGGTCAGAATGAGGTCCGCACCGCGTTCATGCAGATACCGACCCGCTCGGGACGATTCCTTCGGTTTGAACGGAAAGACGCGCCCGGCGAAGTCCTGCTCCTGCCGCTGGAAGAGCTGGTCGGGGCGAAAGCCGCCGGGTTCTTCCCCGGCTGCACCGTGCTCGAATGCGCGGCGTTCCGCGTCACGCGCGACCGCGACCTGACCCCGGACGAGGACACCGGCGACCTGCTCAGCGAAATGCAGGCGATCCTGCGGAAACGCGGCAAGCGCACGATCATGCGTCTGGAGACCTCCGCCGCCATGTCCGCCGAAGCGCGGGCGTTCCTCATGCGCACGCTCGGCATAAACGCTGACGAACATTTCTCCGTACGCGGTCCGGTCGACCTGACGTGCCTCATGGAACTCCGCGATCTCCCCGGCCACGCCGATCTGCTCGACCCGCCGCTGCCGCCCCTGCCCTCGCCCCGCTGCCCCGCCGACCGCTCCATGTTCGACTGCATCCGCGACGGCGGCCCGTTCTTCCTGCACGTCCCGTACGAATCGTTCGACCCGGTGATCCGGCTGCTTAACGAAGCGGCCGACGATCCGGACGTGATCGCGATCAAGCAGACGCTGTACCGCGTCGGGCAGGACCCGCCGGTCGTCCACGCGCTGATCCGCGCGGCGCAGGCGGGCAAACAGGTCACGGTCTTCTTCGAGATCATGGCGCGCTTCGACGAGGAGAACAATATCCGGCTTTCGCGCGAGCTGGCCGACGCGGGCGCGCACGTCGTGTACGGCGTGCCGAAGATCAAGGTCCACGCGAAGATGCTGCTGATTGTCCGCCGCGAGGGGAACGAGGTACGCCGTTACCTGCATCTGCCGACCGGAAACTACAACTGCTCCACCGTGAAGCAGTACACCGACATCGGCCTTTTCACCTGCGACGACGCGCTCGCGGACGACGTTTCCGCGCTCTTCCACGCCGTCACCGGGCTCTCCGCGCCCGCCGCCTGGAACAAGCTCGTCGCCGCCCCGTACAACATGCGCGAACGCATCCTCGCCCTGATCGACCGCGAGGCAAAACATTCGACGTCCGACCAGCCCGGCGGGATCACGCTGAAGCTGAACGCGCTTCAGGACCCGGAGGTCATCGAACACCTCTACGGGGCCGCCCGGCGCGGCGTCCGCATCGACATGGTCGTGCGCGGCATCTGCGCCCTGAATCCCGCCTCGCTCCCGCCCGAAGCCGCCGCGAACATCCGCGTCGTCAGCATCGTGGACCGCTTTCTGGAACACTCCCGCATCTACCGGTTCGCGAACGGCGGTTCGCCGGAATACTTCATCGGCAGCGCCGACCTCATGCCGCGCAATCTCTCCCGCCGCGTTGAGATCCTCGTCCCGGTCGAATCCCCCGCGCTTCAGGACGAGCTGGACGTGATCCTCTTCACCTCGCTCCACGACCGCCGGAAGGGACGCCGTCTGCTCGGGGAAAACCGTTATTCGCACACCTCAGGCGCGATTCGGCACGAATCCGAACGCGCCCAGGTCTCGCTTTACAACTACTACAGAAAACGCCTGGAGCGCCCCGGTTTTCCGCAGGACGCCCCGGCCACGGAGTATTGAACGATATGGATATGTCCGAACTTGAACGCCTCGTGAACGTCATGCGCCGTCTGCGCGCGCCCGACGGATGCCCCTGGGACCGCGAACAGACCCACGAATCCCTCAAGAAATGCCTCGTCGGCGAGGCCGCCGAATACCTCGACGCCGTCGACCGCAAGTCCGACGCGGAGATGTGCGAGGAGCTGGGCGACCTCCTGATGCAGGTCGTCATGAACAGCGTCATGGCGGAGGAACGCGGCGCGTTCACGCTGGAGGACGTCGCGCGCGGCATCTCCGACAAGATGATCCGCCGCCATCCGCACGTCTTCGGCGACGTCCACGTGGACAACTCCGCGCAGGTGCTCGTGAACTGGGAGAAGATCAAGAAGACCGAGCACGACGACTACCGCAAGTCCGCGCTCGACGGCGTGCCGCGAAACCTCCCCGCCGTCCTCCGCGCCGAAAAGCTCCAGAAGAAGGCCGCTAAGCACGGGTTCGACTGGACGAACGACGCCGACATCCTCGCCAAAATCCGCGAGGAGATGGCCGAGCTGGAAGAGGCGTATAAGTCGGGCAGCCGCGACAGGATCAACGACGAGGCCGCCGACCTCGTGTTCGCCGTCGTCAATTTCCTCCGGTTCCGCGGCGAAAACTGCGAGGAGGTCGTGAACCGCGCCTCGGACAAGTTCGACCGCCGTTACCGCGCCGTGGAAGCGAAGCTCGCCGCCGAGGGAAAGACCGTCGACGACACCCCCATGGACCGCCTCGACGAACTCTGGAACGAAGCCAAGACGGAGGAAAAGAAACAGTAATTCGCCTTTTCTACGGTCCTATTCAACAAAAACGTCCGACTGCCGTTCAATATGGAGTCGGACGTTTTTTACAAACTGAGGATGAAATCGGCTCACGAATACAGCAGTTTGATCGAGAGGTACTGGAGGATCACGCCGGCCAGGACGAAGATGTGGAACACCGTATGCACGAACGGCTTCTTGATGAGGTACAGACCCGCGCCGACGGAATACGCCACGCCGCCGCCGATCAGCAGATACGCGACCTTCGGATCCGCCATGCTCAAGAGGTTTTTCAGCAGCAGGAGCGACGCCCAGCCCATGACCAGATAGATGATCGTGGTGACGTATTTGTGTTTGAGCGTGATAAAGGAGAAAATGCCGCCCGCCACGGCGCACACGCCGAGTACGCAGTACCAGATCAGCCCCTCGCGCGGCGACGCGATGGCGTTCAGGATCGGCACGTATGTTCCCGCGATCGTGAAATAGATCACGGCGTGGTCGGCTTTGCGGACGAAGTTCTTCACATCCTGGTCGCGGATGGCGTGGTACACGGAGGAGACCAGGAACATGGAGAAAACGGAAACGCCGTAGATCAGGGCGCAGATGACGAACGACGGCATGGTCGAGATATCAACAAGGCAGTACGTGCCGTAGATCGTGAGGAGGGCGCCGATGACATGCGTGACGCAGTTGCAGATATCCTCCGCCTGCGTATACTGATATTGAAGTGGGGCAGCTTCAGTCATAATTCATTTCCGGTTGAAAAAGGTTCTATTTCGATGCGGGCGCGACGACGGGTTCCAGCGTCACGGTGGCCTGGGCGGGGATCACCTCGACCACCTTGATGCGGTCGTTGTCCGACCAGCATTTGATATCGACGGTATAGACGCCCGGCCGTGTCACATCCGACAGGTCGAGGAACGGGTGAATCTGCGTCTGGGAGATGTCGGGCACGCTGTCGACCAGGACGGTCACGGATTCGGGCTGTATCTTCGAGATGATGAGGTTGTTCGCGCCGGTCCTGCCGAAGAGGACCTGAACGGGGATGCCGTCAAATGCGCGAGGCTTGTTCTTCTCGACCCTGACCTCGACTTTCACCTTGCCGGACAGGATCTCGATGTTCCTGCCGTACGGCGAGACCGGATCGACCTGGCGCGTGAAGCTCTTCGTCACGTTCGCCAGAGGAATCTTCTCCGTTTCGAGGTATTCGATGGTGTCGAGGAGCTTTTTCGGACCGCGGATCGTGACCGGTTTTTCCGGCTGGATCAGCGACGCCTGATACCCCTCCATCACCTCGGCGGAATCGCTGACGGGATGCACCGGGACGTCCTTCGTGTCCATGATGTCGATGTTCAGCGGGATCATGTCGGGATTGACGGCGATCACGTGCAGTCCGTCGAACACGATGTTCGACCGTACCATGTCCAGGCGGAGCTCCACGGGCATATCGGTCTCGACCTGATATTTCGTCACGGGGCATTCGAGGTAGAAATCGGTGTTTTTCAGCGTCTTCTGCTCCTTGGGGACTTCCAGCGTGACGTCGGCGGACACGTCGCGCGGGATGAGCGTGACGCCTTCCTCAAGGGGCACGAACCGGACCGGCACGTTCCGGATGTTGACCCGGACCAGCTCCATCCGCGACTTCACGTTCTGGTACGCGTACCAGGTCAGCAGGCAGGCGAAGATCAGCGCGAAGACCTTGCGCCAGAAATCGTGCCGGATGATATACGGGATGTGAGGCAGGACCTTCGCCCAGAAAACGCGGATCGAGTTCATGCTTCACCGTCCTTTCCGGCTTCGGCGGCCTCGTCCGGCTTCAGCTCCAGTTCGGACGCCTTACCAAGACGTTTCCACGGGGCTCTTTTCCGTTCCAGCAGGATCGTGCTGAGCTGGAACCGGAGTTCCTCGGTGTTCAGTCCGCGGATCAGACGGCCTTTTTTCGCCAGGCTGATGAGCCCGGTCTCCTCGGAAACGACCACCGCCACGGCGTCGGTCTCCTGCGAGATGCCGACCGCGGCGCGGTGACGCGTGCCGAGGCGTTTCCCGTTCACGAAATAATCCTCCTCGGCCAGCGGCAGCACGGCGTGCGCGGCCACGATGCGGTTGTTCTTGCCGATGACCACGGCGCAGTCGTGAAGCGGCGAGTTCGGATAGAAAAGCGACTGGAGCAGCAGGGAGTCCACGCGGGCGTCCAGCGAGACCGCCGACCGCGTGGTGTCCGTGAGCCCGATGTTGCGCTCGAACACGATGATCGCTCCGGTCCGCGTGAGGGAAAGCTGTGCGGCGGCCTCGGTCACCTGGTCGATCGTCTCCTGTCCTGTCCGGTTCGACACGAACAGGCTGCCCGCCTGCGCGAACGCGCGCCGGAATTCCGGCTGGAAGATCACGAGGATGGCAATGCCGAGGGACGGGATCAGGCATTCGATGAGCAGGAACCGCAGCACGGTCAGACGTTCCACGTAGTCGACCGCGATCGTGGCGGTCAGCAGGACGGCGATCACGCCGAACAGCACGTTCGCGCTGCGTGTGCCGCGCAGGAAATACAGCACCCAGTAGATCATCGCCCAGATGATCACGAAGTCGACGGAATAGAAAAGATATTTGACGATGACGTCCTGGTTCGGCATGATGCTGGTGTCTCCGCGTGCGTGTTAAATCATAAAAAGATACCTCAAAAAACGGAAAAAACAAGTACCTTTTGTTAAAAAGTCGAGAAAACTCACGTTTTTATACGCACTCTGCACAAACGGACGATTCACTGTCCGGCATTCAGAGCAAGCTCGCGCAGTTTCTTCAGGTCTTTTTTGCCGTTGCCGAGGAACGGTATCTTTTCCAGCGGGAAGAAGCAGTCGGGACGCGGCACCCAGAGGTTCGGCAGGCCGGATTCGCGGAGACGGTTTCCGGCGTCGACGGGATCGAGTCCGCAGTCGGCGGCATAGAACACGATGAGCTGTTCGCCCTTCCTCGAATCGGGACGCGCCGTGACCGCCACCTTTCCTTCAAGGCCGTAAAACTCCTCCAGACGGTTTTCGATCAGCTCGTGCGGGACCATCTCGCCGCCGATCTTGCTGAACCGCGAAAGACGCCCCGTGATGCGGATATAGCCGTCGCGGTCCATGGACGCGACGTCGTTGGTGTTGTACCAGCCGTCCGGGGTCATGGCGGCCGCCGTGGCGTCCGGGTCGTCCAGATAACCGAGCATCACGGAGGCCGATTTAAGCTGGAGCAGGCCCTCTTTTCCGGGTCCGAGCAGTTCGCCCGTATCCACGTCGGCGATGCGCGCCGCGATCCCCGGCATGGCGACGCCGATGCTCCCCTCCGGCCCCGCCTCGCGTCCGACCGCCAGAAAATCTTTCGGCAGGTTCAGCGACACGATCGGCGACATCTCGGTACAGCCGTAGCCTTCGATGATATGCAGTCCGGTCAATTCAAAGAAGGCGTCCGCGAGGCGTTTCTGGAGCTTCTCCGCCCCGGTCACCATCATGCGGAGCGAATCGAAGTCGCCCGGCTTGCAGTTCCTCATGTAAGTCTGCAAAAACGTCGGCGTGGAGATCAGCATCGTGACCTTGTCGTCGCGCACCGCCTTGCACACGCCCGCGCCGTCCAGCGGATTCGCCACCAGCGTGACCTTCGTCCCCGTAACGCCGGGGAAGCACAGCCCGACCATCAGCCCGAACGCGTGGAAGAGCGGCAGGTTGCCGAGGATGCGCTCCGTGCCGTACAGCCAGTTCAGCTGCCGCCAGAAACTCCATATGTTCGCCGTGATGTTGTGGTGCGAGAGCAGGATGCCCTTCGGCATGCCCGTGGACCCGCTGGAGAACAGGAGAGCCGCCGGGTGCATGAGGTCGGTGCCGTAGCGCGGCGACACAATGCGGATCAGCAGCTGATGCGGCAGGAGGACGATCTGCGCCGCGGTCAGGAGCTTGTCGGCCTTCGTGACGAGTTTCGGCAGGTCCTCCAGGAAAAACATCTCGTCGCGCGCCGGCTTCTTCAGTTTGCTCAGGAAAAGACGGCTCGTGATGACCGTTTTCAGTTTCGCGCGGTCGTACATGGACTGCATGACCGCGTCGCCCGCCGTGTAGTTCAGGATCGCGGGCGTCCGGTCGGCGAACATCACGCCGAGGAGCACCGCCGCGGACACCGCCTTGTTCGGCAGCAGCACGCCGACGAACTGCCCGTCGTCGCCGCGTTCCGCCAGAATCCGCCGCAGTTTCCGGCTGATGATGATCGACTGCGCGAGCATGGCGAAATTCGACAGTCCCTTCGGCGCGTCGGCATCCTTGAACGTGCTCTCGAACGGATGCTGCAGCGACCGCCGCAGATAACGGTAGTGAACAGTCTTCTCCCCGCGCACGGGCTTCATCTCCGCCTCCGCGCCCAGCTCCTGAATCCGCTGCCAGATGCGGAATCCGTTCCAGTCCGGCGGGATCGGCTCGCCGACGATGATCGTGCCGGGGATCGGCACCAGACGCGGCTTGATGAACCGGAGTTTTCCGTTGTAGATCGTCAGCAGGCTCCCCCAATGAAGCCCCAGGCGCACCGGGATCACCGGGATGTCCGGCGACGGCATCAGGCGGTACAGACCCGACCGGAACGCGTGCGTGATGCCGTTCGGGGAGATCGCGCCCTCGGGGAACACGCACACCGCGCCCCCGCGGTTCAGGACCGCGTGCGACTGTTCGATCAGCCGCCGCATCTTCTCCCGGTTCATCCCGCGCGGCACTTCCAGCGCGCCGCTCCATTTGAAAAACAGGTGCAAACCGGGGAACCGGTAGAACGTCTCGTCCACCATGAACGTCACGCGGCGCGGTTTCAGGCACAGGATGAAGATGAAGTCGAGGAATGAGATATGGTTTGCGACGAGCAGGACCGGACCGGCGTCCGGATAGTTTTCGATGCGGTCGACGCGGATCCGGTACAGCGTGTGCGACAGGATCAGCCCAAGCGTCCGTAACGTCAGCGACGGACGCCAGATCAGCAGGGCGGCCAGCCAGACCGCCAGCGCGATTTCAAGCACATGAACCCCCTGCGCGCCACGCCATGCCACGACATGCGCCAGCGTCTTCGACAGGATCAGCAGGACCGCCGCGCTTGCGAACACGCTTTTTCCCGGCCCCATTCCGAGGCGCGACCGGACCGCCGACGCCAGCATCTGCGACCCGATCCACAGAAACACCCAGAATCCGCCGCACGCCATCGTGAGGGCGAGACTGCGTTTCACATCGCCGCCTGTCAGCGACCAGTGCAGTCCGAGCACAGTAAGCAGCAGCCCCGGCACCACCGCGCCGACCAGCACGCCGTAATTCCGCGCGCATAGCATCGACGCAAATCCCGCCGCGATCGATAATCCGGCGACCCAAACGCCCCATGCGGGGAGCGAGGAATACGGAACAAGGTTCAAAACGAGCTGGCAGGCAGCGAGAAGCAGAATGCCGGACACACCGGCAATGGCGGCAGTGATCGAGAGTTCAAGATTGTTCTTCATGGCGTCCGAAACAACACAAAAAAGGATTTTGGAGTTGATTTTGACGATAATATATCCCGGCACGTTCTCTTTTACAAGTCCGTTTTGAGTTGTTTCGCCATTTTGTTTCAGACATTTCCTTCCGGCGAAACGGAATTCTCTTTTCCATCTGAAAAAACACATTTTTCTCCGCGGAATCATTTGAATATTCCGGGGAACGATGTATATTTAGAGGTAGTAATTCGTTTACAAAAACTTTTTACCCCATCGAAAGGCGACTGAACCAAATGAAAATTCAAGTTTTGAGCGCTACCGCCGTTTCCGCGATCCTCCTCGCGGCCCTCACCGCGTGCAACGTCGCGAAACCGCCTGCGGCCATTTCCAAGGACAAATATACCGAGATCACCGAAGAGGAACACCAGCAGCTTCCGAAAGGGCTCAAGCTCCTCACGCTCGACGAGGCGCAGGCCATCGCCATTCAGAACAACCCGAGCTTCAAGTCCCGTTATTTCGCCGTCTCCCAGGCCCGCGCCCAGTACTACAGCCGGTTCGCATCCTACATGCCCACCGTCACTGCCTCCTACAACATGACCTCATATCACAGCCACGGCTACACGGAAGACGCCGGCGCCAGCTACAAGACCTATACGTCCAACCCGTCCATGAGCGCCTCTCTGCTCGTCTTCGACAGCTTCCAGCGCGAGATGAACCTGCTGGCCGCCCGTCACAACTGGAAGAGCACCGAACAGGTGGAGCAGGACGCCCGCCGTCTGCTCCTCCAGAACGTCGCCTACGCCTACAACAACGTGATGTACGCGAAAGCCAGACGCAACATCGCGCTGGAAGATATGCGCTACAACCGCCAGCTCCTCAAGGAAACCGAGCTGAAGTACGGCGTCGGCGCCTCCACGCTTTCCGATGTCCTCAACTTCAAAGTCAACTACAACAACGCCGAGAGCAGCCTCTATACCGCGAATTACTCCCTCGCCTCCTCCAAGTTCGCGCTCGCCGCGCTCATGGGCCTCACCGAAGGCACCATCCCCGATGAAGTCGAATTCCCGGAACAGCTCGCGATCGACGGCGAAATGCTCGCCGACGAGAACGTCTACCTCGACGCCGCCCTCGCCAACCGTCCCGACCTGAAGGCGCTCCGCGAAGCGCTCGAATCCTCCAAGTTCAGCTACTATTCCAGCATCGCCGCGTTCGGCCCGACCGTCTCCGCCCAGCTCGGCATCGGCTACAACAACACCCCCACGCACTACAGCCCGTTCAAATCCGACGCCGGCTACACCACGCACCAGGGCATCCGCAGAAACCGCTACAGCACGTTCTCCAGCGGCATCGGCATCTCCTGGGAGCTCTTCTCCGGCGGCAGGACATTCTTCAATATGCGCGCCTCGCAGGCCGCGATGGAACAGGCCGAGTACACGCTCGCCGACAAGTGGATCACCGTCATCAACGACGTCCGTACCGCCTACGAAAACTACATCGTCAGCCTCAAGACCGTCAAACTCTACCAGAAGAACCTCGAAGCCGTCCGCAAGATGCGCGACCTGGTCGACGACGAATACGAAGCCGGCAACTGCGCCATCACCCGTGTGAACGAAGTCCAGCGCGAGTTTGTCAACGCCGAGACTTATCTCGCCCAGGCCGTCGTCAGCATGCACAACGCCAAGGCGCAGATCCTCGCCGCGACCAACGCCAACTGATCCTTCTTTTCAACCGCAATCCTGAACACGATCCGCGGGCCGTCACAGGCCCGCATCTTTTCCCATCATGCAGCACAGACTCAGATTCGCTCCCTCCCCGACCGGGCAGGTCCATATCGGAAACATCCGCACCGCGATCTTCAACTGGCTTGCCGCCCGGCACATGGGCGGCAAGTTCATTCTGAGAATCGAGGATACCGACCTCGAACGTTCCACGAAAGAGGCGATCGACACGCTCCTTGAATGCATGGAGTGGCTCGGCCTCGACTACGACGAGGAAGTCCTCTACCAGACCACGCAGGCGCAGCACCACCTCGAAGCCGCGAAGAAGCTCATGGACGACGGGAACGCTTATCCGCTCGGACCCGTCACGGAGCATTCCCCGATCCTCTTCCGCATCCCCGTCTTCTGCGACGGGTTCCCGTTCGTGCGCACAGTCGGCCCGGCCTCGTACACGCTCGCCCCGGACACCGCGGTCGAGATCAGCGGCGGCGGCCTGAAGTTCACCACGCTTTCGCCGAAGGGAAAGCCCGTCGAGAACCAGGCGTGCCTGGCCGGATTCAAAGATCTTGCGATCCTCGACGCCACCGGACAGACGCTCTTCACGCTCACGGAGGACAAGCTCAACGACATCCTCGGCAACGGATCGTCCGAGACCGTCGAACACGCCGCGTCCATGACGTTTATCCGCCGCGAAGTCTTCTACGACGACATGGTCAAGGGACACCTTTCCAAGCCGCTCGACAGCATGCGCGACTTCATCATCGTCCGCAGCGACGGCAGCCCGGTCTTCCACCTCGCGAACGTCTGCGACGACATCACGCAGAAAATCACGCTCATCGTGCGCGGCGACGACCACGTGGAAAACACCTACCGCCATCTCTTCATGTTCCAGACGCTCGGCGCGCAGGTCCCGTCCTACGCCCACCTTCCGATGATCGTGAACGCCCAGGGCAAACCCTACAGCAAGCGCGACGGCGACGCCTTCGTCGGCGATTTCCGCGACAAAGGCGTGCTCCCCGAAGCGCTTTTCAACTACCTGACCCTCCTCGGCTGGTCCTCCGGCGACAACCGCGAAAAGATGTCCCGCGAGGAACTCGTCGAGGCGTTCGACCTCGCCCGCGCCCAGCATTCGCCCGCGCAGTTCGACGCCGTGAAGATGGCGAACCTGAACGGGCAGTACATCGCCGCGCTTGATCCGGCTGTTTTCCGCGAACGCGCCTGGGAATTCGCCGCGGCCTATCCGTGGCGCGAATCCGTCGACCGTGCGAAATTCGACGCCGTGGCGGACCTGATGCAGACCCGCACCAAGCTCATGACCGACCTCGCAACCTGGACGTATTTCTTCGCCGTCCCGGTCGATTACGATCCGAAGGGCGTGAAGAAATTCCTCACGCCGGAGCCCTTGCGCGCCGCCCTGACGAAAGCCGCCGACGCGTTCGGTTCCCTCCCCGAAAACGATCCGAAGGCCGTCGAGGACGCGCTCCGCGCCATCGAGACCGCCGACGGTCTTTCCCAGTTCGCCCTCAACCAGCCCGTCCGCGTCGCCGTCTGCGGCGTCACCGTCGGCGCCAGCATCTACGAGACGGTCGTCCGCATCGGCGTGAAGGAATGCGCCCGCCGCATCCGCGCCGCCCTCGCCGCCACGGCATAACCGCTTTCAGGAGGACGCATGAACAACATCCCCGTCGAAAAACTCAGGCTCCGGATGCTCGGCGATCCGATCCTGGCGGCGAAAGCGCGCCCGGTCGAACAGATCACCGAGGAAACGGAACGCATTTCCGAGGCCATGCTCGACATCATGTACAAATCGCACGGGATCGGTCTCGCCGGAAACCAGGTCGGGCTGCTCCAGCGCATCGTGACAATCGACATCGACCCGCCGACCGACGAGGACGGCAACGAGCTTCCGGTTCATACCGAGGGAGAGAAAAAGCTTCTCCCGAAGATGCCGATCACGCTGATCAACCCGGAGATCGTTTCGTACTCCGGCAATCTCTGTCCGTTCGACGAAGGCTGTCTGAGCGTGCCGGAGGTCTACGGCCGCGTCATGCGCAGCGACGCCGTCGTGCTCAAATCCATGCTCCTCGACGGCTCCGAGTTCGTCCTCGAATGCGGCGGACTCCTCGCGCGTGTCGTCCAGCACGAGCTCGACCATCTCGACGGCATCGTGTTCGTCCAGAAAGTCGACCCGGACGTCTATCCCGGCATTTCCAGGCGCGTCGAAAAGATCATCAAACGCAACGGCCCCCGCGGATTCAAAGTCAGGAGGCTCGTCTGACCATGCCCCTGCCCGGCACAAACACCGGGTCCGTGCCCGGCTTCCTCGCCACGACGGCACGCCTGTGCGCCGGTACGAAGATCATGACCGAAATCTATGAATCTTCGCCCGCCCGCGCCATCTGGCGGTTCTTCCTGCTGACCATCCTCTGTTCCATTATGGCGGCGGTCGTCGGGACGCTGGTGCAGAGAGGCGTGTTCGAACGCGCCGGACGCAATCTCGACGAGGAAATCGGGGCGTTCGAGGTCTCGCCGGAGACAATTTCATTCCAGAAGGAACCGGATACGCCGCGCCGCTTCAAACTGCCTTACATCACTTTGGAATACTATCCCGGTGACACGTTCACGAGCGAGGATTTCAATGTCGACCGCACTTCCGATCACGGCATCGTCATCCTTCCCGGCGGCCTGGCGTCCTGGGCCTCGGTCAACTGGAAAGGCGAAGATGTTTTCTACGCAAGTTTCCTGCCCGCGTCCATGCTCTACGCCTCGTTTTCCGGGGGAAAGAATGCCGATCCCAACAGCATCGGCGCACGCTGGGAAATGTTCTCCGGCCCCGGTTTCGCAGAAACTCTGAAGAAGGATTTCGCGCCGAATGCAAAAAAAGAGGACAAAGCCTCCTCGACGGAAGACTCCGCCCCGGTTCTGACGACCGGTTCACAGGCCGCCAGTTTTGCGCTCTCCCTGCTGACCGCGATCATCCTGCTGTCCACGTTCGCCCGGAATTTCCTGGAGATCGGCCTGATCGTGCTGCTGGTGTCGCTGGTCCAGTATCTGCGCGCATCCACGCTTCCGAAGGGGATCATCTTCAGAAACGTTTTGACGATCATGGTCTACTCCACCTTCCCCGCCCAGATCGCCGCCACGCTGTTCGACGCCGCGGGCGGTGACAGATTCATTTCGTTCCAGCTTCTTTTCGTCGGAATCTTTTTCGTCTACCAGCTCTTCGCATTCCGGGCCGTCATCCGAAAAGTCTGCCCGCAGCTCGAACGGAAAGACGACGATTTCGACGATTCCGATTTTTAACCGCCTGTCGAAAGGAGACAGACCCCATGAACAAAACTCTTGAACACTGCCGGATCCAGAACTGGTATCCGCGTCTCTCCGTATATTCTCTGCCCACCAACTTCGTGTTTCTGATGGATATCGAGATCAAGGCGCTCCAGGAGGGCGACGCGGAATCCGGCATCGCGAAAAACGTGATCGACCGCCTTGAAAGCGCCATGAGCAAGTTCCCGTTCACGCGCTTCGTGGGAACCGACCTCGTCGCCCCGACCGACACGGTCCGCTTCGAGGAGAAACACGGCGCTGTCCGTTCCGCAAATAGCGCGTGGTATTTCCTGACCCAGAGCGCAAAGGTTCGGAACGCCGCCCAGAACGGCATGGTCTCCGCCCTCTGCGTCCGTCCGTTCCGCCGCATGGACTCCGCCCGCGAATTCCGTCTCTTTGTTAAGAACGGCAAACTGCGCGCGATGAGCCAGTACTGGATGACGCGCAATTATCCGCGTCTGGAGAAATCCCGAGAGAAATACTGGACGCTCGCCGTCGACTTCATCGACAAGAACTTCTGGGTGCTGCCGGAACCGGATATTGTGCTCGACATCTACTTCACGTCCAAGGACGAGATACTCGTGATCGACCTGAACCCGTTCGGTCCGCCCACCGATCCGAAGATGCTCAACACCTGGGATCAGGACTGGTTGAACTCCATGGGGATGAAGCTCATCCCGCCTCCAACCGCGATTTCCGGCGACATCAACGTCTCCTTCTGACGCCCGCTTTTTTCTTCATCCCGCCACGGAAAAAACCGCATGTTTTTTCCGCATGAACGGTTGATTCCGTCATGCGGCGTGCTATATTATTAGATAAAAAACATCTTTCGTCTTTTTCAGCTCCAATCTGCTCGCGCCGGATATGCGTGACATAGAAAGAAAGGACAGCATACTATGAATACGAAATCATACAAAATCGCCGTCGAGGTCATCTGCACGTTCCTCTTCCTGCTGCTTCTCGCCGGAACCGCAAGCGCTTCTGAAATCTACGACTTCAATCCCGGCTGGATGTTCCTTCATTCGGATCACCAGATCGCCCCGAAGGAATATAAAGAACACAAAAGCATCTGGGCCGGAGCGAAAGCCTCCACTTCGGACGTCGTCTGGCCGTTCACCGGGCTCAATTTCGATGAAGAGGGATACCGTCCTGTCAATCTCCCCCACGACTGGGCCGTCGAGGACGGCTTTTATCCCGAGGAGGACGGCGAACAGGGATACCGCAAACGCGGCTGGGGTTATTACCGCAAACGCTTCTTCGTGCCCTCCTCGTGGAAAGGCAAACGCGTGGAACTTCAGTTCGGCGGCATCGCCACGCATTCGACGTTCTGGGTCAACCAGGCCCTTTTCCGTCACAACTACAGCGGGTACAACACCATTACCATGGACATTACCCCGACCTTGATGTTCGGACGCGACAATGTGATTGCAATTGAAGTCAACGCCGCTGTCTTTGAAGGCTGGTGGTACGAGGGAGCCGGCATCTACCGCGACGTCAAGCTCATCGTCAGCGATCCGATCCATGTCGCCACGGATGCCGGTATCCAGGTCAGTGCGGAAGTCAAGATCGACGGCTGGAACGTGAGCGGGCATGTGAATCTCGTCAATGATTCCACCAAGGAAGAATCGCCCATGATGGATATTGATATTCTCGACCCCAGCGGAAGAACGGTTGAGACCAAACGGTTCCTGCCGACTCTTCCGGCGAACCAGACGCTCCAGGTCCCATACTCCATGCGCATCGGTTCGCCGAAAACCTGGTCGCCCGAGACGCCGCTTCTTTATCAGATCAAAGTCACGCTCAAAGACGGAGGCCGCGTTTACGACGAGAAGAAAGTCAATTTCGGATTCCGCACCTTCAAATTCGATTTCACGAACGGATTCTCGATCAACGGCAAACCGATGAAGATCAAAGGCGTCTGCAATCATCAGGATCATGCGGGCGTCGGAGCGGCCGTCCCCGCCGCAATCGAAGAATTCCGTATCAAAAAACTCAAAGAGATGGGCGCGAACGCATACCGCTGCTCCCACAATCCGCCGAGCGAAAACATCCTTGATCTGTGCGACAAGTACGGGCTTCTCGTCATTGACGAAAACCGTGCGTTCAATGCATCTCCGGAGAATCTGGACTGTCTCCGCGAGCATATCCGCCGCGACCGGAATCATCCCTCGGTCATCGCCTGGAGCATTTTCAACGAAGAACCGCTGCAGGGTGAATTCCGCGGACAGGAAATCGCCCGCGCGCTGGTCAATGTGGTCAAAACGGAAGACCCGACGCGGCCCGTCCTCGCAGCCATGAACGGCGGATTCTTCTCGAAAGACAGCGCCCGAAACGTCCTCGACATCGTCGGATTCAACTACCAGTACGGTAACATCGACAAGTTCCATGCCGAATATCCGAACGTCCCGATCCTGCTCACAGAAGGAGCCAGCGCGTTCGAGACGCGCGGCGAATTCACCACGGACCGCGAAAAATTCATCAGCTCATCCTACGACGTCGATGCCGCCAGCTGGGGCACCACGCACCGCAAGGACTGGGAAACCGTCCTGAACCGCCGGTTCCTCTCCGGTACGTTCGTCTGGACCGGATTCGACTACCACGGAGAACCTACGCCCTACAACAACAAGTTCCCGGCGAACAGCAGCTATTTCGGCTGCATGGACCTCTGCGGCTTCCCGAAGACCGCTTTCTATATCCGGCAGGCGCAGTGGCTCGACAAGCCCGTCCTGCACGTCGCTCCGCACTGGAATCTGGACGTCAAAAACGGAGAGGAAGTCGATGTCTTCTGCGCGACGAATGTGGAAGAGGTCTCGTTTATTCTGAATGGCAAGGACATCGGAACGTTCAAAGTCGATCCCGTCGAAATGCTGACGCGGAAAGTCAAGTATGAACCCGGCACATTGCTTCTCATCGGCAGAAAAGGCGGACAGGAAGTCATCCGTACTCAGGTCGAGACAACCGGCAAGCCAGTCGGTCTCGTAATCACCCCCGACCGCACCGAAATCAAAGGAGACGGCTATGATGCCGTCCCCGTCACGGTCAGCGCCGTCGACGCGTCAGGGCGCTTCGTCCCGACCGCCAACGTCCCCGTCGAATTTGAGATTTCCGGGCCCGGACGGAATATCGGCGTCGGCAACGGCGACCCCACCTGCACGCTCAGCGAGAAAGCGGATTCCCGTCCGCTCTTCAATGGATATGCGCAGCTCATCGTCCAGGCCGACAGCATTCAGAAGGGCACGATCGAGATCACGGCAAAAAGCGAGGGACTCAAATCCGCCTCCTGCTCCATCAGAATTGTTTCCGCTACCGGACTTCCCGTCATTGAAGGCTTCACAAACAATGAGGTCGCAATCTCAGGTTGGCGTGTCTCCAGTCCATCCATGGAAAAACCGATTCTTCTGTCGGAAGACTCAGGCGAAGAGCTAAAAAAACAGCTCTCGCCCGCCGAACTCGGCACCGTACTCTCCCACAAACCCAAGACGTGGGTCAACTATTATTCTGAATTCAAGCTTCCCGCGGGCATCACGGAAAAAGGCGGTTCCCTCTGCTTCAAAAACATGACGGGTAAAGCCACGGTCTACATCAATGGCGAAATGGTCCATGAAAAGAAGACCGTGGTGGCCGGAGACGTCGCTGTCAGAGTGAAGAAAGGACTTGAAACAATTGAACTCAACGTCTTCATGCAGCCCGACGGCAAGGGACATATCCTTCTTGGCGATCTTATCTACGTCACACCGGAAAAAATCAAGAAAACCACCGACAAAAAATAAAAACAATACGCCATAAGCACTACGGCACAAATATGATTCAGAACACGCCCAAGGGACTCCGCCTCCAGATCGGCTTTTTCGGCAGACGCAACGCGGGAAAATCCTCCCTGCTCAACGCGCTCGCCGGACAGGACGTCGTCATCGTCTCCGACGTTCCCGGCACCACCACCGATCCCGTAGAAAAGCCCATGGAACTGCCCCCGCTCGGACCCGTGCTCTTCATCGACACCGCCGGGCTTGACGAAGACCCGACCGCGCTCGGCGGGATGCGCGTCGAAAAAAGCCGCCGCGTCTTCGACCGGACCGACCTCGCGCTGATCGTGACCGACGGCGGCTGGAGCGATATCGAGGAAGACGTGCTCAGACTCTTCCGCGGACGCGCCACTCCGCTGATCGTGGCCTTCACGAAAACCGATGTCGCCGCGCCTGATCCCGCGCTCATCGCACGTTTTGACGCGGATAAGATTCCACATGTTCAGGTCTCCGCGCAGACAGGCTCCGGGCTCTCCGCGCTCCGCGCCGCGCTGGTCAACGCCGCCCCCGAAGGATTCCTCGGCGCGCGTCCCATGCTCGGCGACCTTATCAGTTCCGGCGATTCCGTGCTGCTCATCACGCCCATCGACAAGGAAGCGCCGAAGGGCCGCATGATCCTGCCGGAAGTCCAGGCGATCCGCGACACGCTCGACCACGACGCGCTGTGTCTGTGCGTGACCGAACACCGCATCGCGGACATGCTGGCACAGTTAAAAACACCGCCAGCGCTCGCCGTGACCGATTCCCAGGCATTCGGCATCGCATCGCGTTCCGTGCCGCCCGAAATCCCGCTCACGTCCTTCTCCATCCTGCTCGCGCGGATGAAAGGCGACCTCGCCGCATGCGCCGCCGGAGCCGCCGCGATCGACCGTCTGCACGACGGCTCCCGCGTGCTCGTGGCGGAAGCCTGCACGCATCATCCCATCGGCGATGACATCGGGCGCGTGAAGCTCCCGCGCTGGATCCGCGAGTACCGCGGCGCCGACGGCATCGAATTCACCGTGGCAGCCGGAGCCGATTTCCCCGACGACCTCACGCAATACGACCTGGTGCTCCACTGCGGCGCCTGCACGTTCAACCGCCGCGCAGTCCTGTCGCGCATCCTGCACTGCCGCGAACAGGGCGTCCCGTTCACCAACTACGGCGTCGCCATCGCGCACATCCACGGCATCCTCGAACGCGCCCTGTCCCCCTTCCCCGATGCGTACAAGGCGTTCAAAGCCGCCGCGTGCGGAGGCCGCGCCTGATCCGCGCGGACGGCGATCATGCCGCGACTCCAACCACAATCGGCGGACGCCCCCGCGTCCGTCAGGCTCTCGGGCGGGAACGCCCCGGATTTCACGAAGACCTGGAAACGCCATCTCTGCGTGATCTGGAGTGCGCAGTTCCTGTCCGCCATCGGCTTCTCCTTCGGGTTGCCGTTCATCTCCTACCTGATGCAGGAGGACATGGGCGTCACGGACAAGGCCGAGCTCGCCTACTGGGTCGCCGCGTTCAGCGCCGCCTGCCCGCTCACCATGATGTTCTTCTCGCCCGTCTGGGGTGCGCTCGGCGACCGTTACGGACGCCGCAAGATGCTTCTGCGTTCCTATATCGGCGGCGCGGTGGCGGTCGGGCTCATCAGCGTGGCGCAGACTCCGCTCCAGCTCGTCATGCTCCGCGTCATCCAGGGCGCGTTCTGCGGCACCATGTCCGCCTCGCAGGCGCTCATCTCCACGCAGACTCCGCGCGAACACACAGGATTCGCGCTCGGGGCGCTGAACAGCGCCATGTTCTCCGGCACCATCGCCGGAGCGTTCGCGGGCGGCTACGTGGCCGAACTTGCCGGATACCGTCTGGCATTCGCGATCTCCGCCCTCTGCTTCGTCCTGTCGTTCATCGCGGTCTTCTTCTTCTCCCGCGAATACTACACGCCGCCGTCCGGAAAGGCCTCCGGGATGCGCGGCATGCTGTATGCGCTCCGCCCCGAAACAGCCCAGCTCGCGCTGAACCTGCCCATCCTCCTGATCATGTGCCTGGTCATGTTCTCGCGTTCGTTCGACACGTCCTTCGTCCCGCTTTTCGTGCAGGACCTGCACGGCGGCATCGACGGCGCGTCGAGGATCACGGGCGCGCTTTCCGGCCTCTGCGGCCTCGCGGGCGTCGTGTCCGGGTTCCTGCTCGGGTATCTCGCCGACCACTATCCGCCGGGCCGTCTGGCGGTCATCTCGGCCTTTCTGACCGCCGCCTTCATGTTCTCCATTTCATTCGTCTGGGGGCTCGCCGCGCTCTTCATCCTGCGTTTCGCAATGATCTTCATGAGCAGCGGCATCGACCCCGCCATGCAGATATGGCTCGCGAAAAAGACCGACGAACGTTCCCGCGGGCAGATGTTCGGCTGGGCCTCCGCCATGCGCTGCCTCGGCCTCGGACTCGCTCCGGTCGCGGGCGGCCCCATCGCGGCCAACCTCGGCATCCGCTTCATCTTCGCGGGCGGGTCCGTCTTCTTCATCCTGACCGCGCTGTTCGTCCTCCTCGCCATGCGATACTACAAAGAGATTTGATGATCGCGCGTCTCAAAAGAAATCCCGGCTGACCGAAACAACTCGGAGAGCCGGGAATGATTCAGTTTCAGGCCGGACGCTTGTTCGCGTCCATTCATCTCTTACAGCATGATTTCGAATTCGGAGACCGCGGGGCCGGGTTTGCCCGCGTCCGCCGGACCGAACGTGATGCGGAAGAACAGTCCCTCGAACTTGCCGTCCATGGGGATGACTTTCTCCTTGAAGGTCCCCTTGACCTCGCCGACCGGAGTCCAGGATTCCTGGTCCAGCGAGCATTCCGCCTTGAACGCGTATTCCGCCTCGGAATTGAACACGATGCGGATGTTTTTCGGTTTGATGATGCGTTCGGCGGAGACCGTCAGGAAGCACTTGTCGCCGGACGCGGCCTGATAGAACGTCTCGGGGCGGCCGTCGACGGCGCAGATGGCGGAGTGTCCGGGGACGGATTCCGAGGCGAGCGTGGGCTTGTCCAGCGCCATGTTCAGCGGCTTGTCGATTGGTTTCGTGCCGATGAGTTCGCCCGTGAATTTGACGTACGGACGGCTCTCGATGACCGGGGTTTTGCCGGGGATGAATCCGGGGCCGCGCGTGGAGGTAATCTCGACGCGGGAGGATTCGAGTCCGGGTGAGGTCGCCTCGATGACGGTGGTCCCGCTGTAGTAGGAACGGAAGTCGATGGAGCACTTGCCGTCGCGGATGGCGATGTCGGAGTCGTTTTTGAACGTGATGGAGCGTCCTGTGGGGAATTCGCCGGGGCCGGAGACCACGCGGAGCGTCACCTCCGGAGAATTGCTGAGTTCCTTCCCCTCGGCATTAACGATCGTGGCGATCAGCTGAACGTCGTCGGTGCCATCGGCAAACATGGAGTTCTTGTCGGAGGTCAGGACGACCTTCGCCGGGGTCCCCTCGACCGGCCATTCCGGGTGTTTCACACCGCCGAACACCTCGCGGTAGTAGTACCAGCGGCGTTTGGGCAGGCGGAAATAGTCCATGACGCCCATCCAGCCGAAACGGCCGCCCATGCTGCCGTGGTCGATGCCGCACCAGATGACCTCGCCGCTGCGCCAGTCGTATTCCTTTTTTCCGGTGATGCGGCTGACGGATTCGTAGCCGGCGTCGAACTTGCCGGGCCGGACCTCCATGGCGGAGCCGACCGCGCCGTATTCGCTGACCACGTTCGGCAGGCCGGGGTTCTGGTATTCGCGGATATACTCGCCGTCGCCGTTGTACCCGGCGATGTCGCTGCAATGGTCCACCTGCCCGCGCTGCGCGCCGCCGACCGCCGCCAGACGGGTCGGGTCTGCCTCATGCGCGATCTTCGTGAGACGGCGCAGGAAATCGCGCACTTTCGGCATCACGCGCCCGTCGGAGAAGAACACCTCGTTGCAGAGGCTCCAGCACACGATGGACGGGTGGTTGCGGTTGATGCGGATCATGTCGCGCAGGCTGCGGATCACGGATTCCTCGAACGGGATCTGGTCGGCCTCCTCCACGGGATACGCGCTCGCGCCGCCCCAGATCGTCGGGCCGCCCATGCCGGTCGTGCCCCAGAAGCAGTTTTCGCTCCAGAACATCATGCCGATGCGGTCGCAGGCGTCCGCGAATGCCGGATGGTGCGGATAGTGGCAGCCGCGGATGAAATCGAATCCGGCCTCCTTCATGTAGCGCACGTCGCGCTCGAATCCGGCGTGGCTGACGGCGTCGCCCCAGCCTGCGCGGTCCTGATGCACGTTCGCACCGTGGAAATACCGGTTCTTTCCGTTGAGGAAGAACCCCTTGTCGGCAGTCCATTTGATCGTGCGGAATCCGAAGTTATCGGAGTAACGGTCGTAGAAGAGCGAGGTCTTCGCGTCGACCACGGTGGTCTCGGCGCGGTACAGGTTCGGCGTCTCGGGCGACCACCATTTGGCGTCCTTCACCTGCGGCGTGACGATCTCGACCTCCATGAGGGCATTCGGTGTCAGCGCAATGCCGTTTTTCGACGCCTGCGCCACGAGGTTGCCCTCCGGGTCGTAGATGCTGGTCGCCACGTTGATCGTGCGCGCCTCGCCGGACTGGTTGCGGATTTCGCTGACCACACAGACGGACGTGTCGCCCTCTTCGAGTTTCGGCGTGGTAATCGCCATGCCATACCACGCCACATGGACGTCCCGCTTCACGACGAGCGAGACGTCGCGGTAGATGCCGCCGGAGAACGTGTGTTCGCCCGCGCGCGGAGCCAGGCGCGGATTCCAGTTGTTGTTCACGCGCACGGCGATGATGTTATCGCCGTTGACCATCTGATCGGTAAAGTCGACCTCGAATCCGGTGTAGCCGCCCTCGTGATGCCCGGCGAGCTTGCCGTTCACATACACGTCCGCGACCTGAAAGACGCCTTTGAAGTCCAGATAATACCGGTATTTCTTGTCCTCCTCGGCAACGACCTGTCCGTCTTTGATGACGAAATCCACGTTCGAGATATGGATTTTCTTCCGATACCAGCCGTCGCCGGTATAGAAACGGTCTGAGAGAAAATACGGCAGGCTGAACGAGTGCGGGATATGGGCGAGCTCCCATTTGCTGTCGTCGAGGTCGACCGCCTGTCCGTTCTCGACTGAGCCGAGCTTGAATTTCCATTCCGCATTGAGGTTGGAAACCACCCGGCCGGAAAGCGGCGGCTTCTTGCCGGCCGCAACAAAAGGCAGCTCCGCACCGACGGCCTGCGCGTTCGCCTGAGCGGCGCCGAGGATCATGATTCCGGCGCAGAGGACCGCGCCAATGCAATAGCGATGAAACGACTTCATTTCGTACCCTTTCGTGATTCATTCCGGGCGGCATAGCACCTGACTCGGAAAATTGATCTGTTAGCGTTCCTTCTTTACTTTATCCCATTCCACATATTTTGCAAACATGTTTCCGCTGTTTTCAGGAGAAAAAAGGTTTGTTTACGTCATTTTTCACGTTTTTGACGTTATGCTTAACGTTCGCGGCAAAGAAAAAAACCGCACCCGGAAACGTTCTCCGGATGCGGCAGGTTTTCGATTCTGTATTCTGTTCAGTTCGGGCGTGGATTACTCATTTCGGCATGAGGAACTGAGGGATCGGAATCTGCTGCCCCTGGTACATGTTCATGTACTGCGCGAAAAGCAGATAGGCGATGAAGCAGACGCAGATGAGCGTGAGGATGGAAAGCGTGAGGAAGAACCAGTTCGGTTCGTCGGCGGACGTAACCGGATCCTTCTGCTTTTTCACCTTCGGCAGCTTGCCTTTTTTCTTCTTGTCTTCGGGCACGGCTTCCGGCACGGGGGTCGGGGTCTCGACCGGAGCGGCGACCGGGGTCTGTTCCGCCTGTTGCGCGGCCTCCGCGGGCTTCTGTTCCTCCGGCTTCTGCGCCTGAGGCGGCATGTTCGGGATGTTCAGGCCGGGGATGATGTTCTTCGGGAGCTCCTTCGGCTGGGACGGCTGGTTTTTCAGCTTCAGCGTGAGCTTGCGTTCCGGCGGAATCGGAGACTCGCCGACTTTTTTGACAGTCTGGGCGGAAGCGGGAGAGGATTCCTGTTCCGGTTTCTTCAGCTGGACGGTCGGGGTCGAGGACTCCGGTTTCTTCAGCTGGATCGTCGAGGCGGAAGATTCCGGTTTCTTCAGCTGGATCGTCGGAGTCGAGGATTCCGGCTTCTTCAGCTGGATCGTCGGAGTCGAGGATTCCGGTTTCTTCAGCTGGATCGTCGAGGGAGTGGATTCGACCGGCTTTGCGGTCGGAATGCCGGTCGGGGTTTCCGCGGCTTTCGGCACGATCTTGATCGCCGGTTTCACTTCGGTCGCCGGAGCGGATTCAACAGTCGGGGGAGTCGGAGGACGGAGACGGATCGTCTGCTTGACGCCGGGGACGACCGAGGCGGGCGACGGCGTAATATGAATCGCGGGTTCCGCCTGAGCGGCGGCATCGGACGCGGCATCGGCCGCGGCTCCGGCAGGCGCGGCGGCATCGGCCGCGGGCGTGGGCGGAGTCATCGGTTTGAGCTTGATCGTGGCGCGCGGACGAACGTCCTCGGGAGTATTCGGAGTCGGGGTATCGGAAGTCGGATCTGCCATGGCTGTTTCCTTCAAGTGTGGTTCAAAACTACATACTTATAGAGGGAAATATATCACGCTATCGCGGAAAGACAAGTTTTTTTTCTCATTTTTACCGAAAAAAAACCGTAAAAAGCTAAAACGACCGCTTCACGGGGCAAGATAATGCGAATGATATCAGACCGCATCGGACGCGGCATGTCCGGTCTCATCCGGATCCGCCATCGGCTTTTCGATGCGGACGCGTGTGATGCGGCGGCCTTCCAGCGCCTGTACGGTGAAGCGCAGGCCGCCGACCTCCGCGACGTCGCCGGGTTTCGGGATATCGTCCAGTTCCGCCATCAGCAGCCCGCCCACGGTATCCGGGCGTTCGTCCTCCGGCAGTTTGCAGTTCAGGTCTCGTTCGACCTCGGCGACGCGGACGAGTCCGCCGGATTCCCAGGTGGTCTCGGACACGCGGATCAGCGACTCCTCCGGTTTCCGCGGATGGAGCGAGCCGACGAGTTCCTCCAGCAGGTCGTCGCGCGTGACCACGCCCGCCGTACCGCCGAATTCGTCCAGCACGACCGCAATCTCGAACTGCTCCCGCTGCATGTCGTGCAGCACCTGCTGGACACTCGCGCCCTCCGGCACGAAATGAGGCTTCCGCATGACCGCGACCGGCAGCGGAGACTGTCCGTTTTTGAGTTTGCTCCGGTAATAGTCCGATGCGTACAGGACACCGATGACCCGGTCGACGGTCCCCCGGTAAACCGGATAGGCGGAAAAATTCTTCTCGATCAGGAGACGTTCGATTTCATCTGTCTGCGCTCCGGCTTCGATGGCGCAGACCGCGCCGCGCCTCGTCATGATCTCGCCGCAGGTGATGTCGTCCAGCTCAAAGACGTTCTGGATGATGCGGCGTTCGTCGGCGTCGATGAGGCCGTCCTTCTCCCCCATATTGATGAGCGAACGAATCTCTTCCTCCGTGACCTTGTCGGTGTTTTCAGCGGAACCGAACGGCATCATGACGAGCTTGACCGAGTTATTCAGAAGCCACACCAGCGGCGAGGCAACCCGCGCGAGGAAGTGGATCGGGATCGCGGAGTTCAACGCGACAAACGACGTATAGCGCAGTGCGATCTGCTTCGGCACGAGTTCGCCGAAAACCAGCGAGAAATACGCCAGGAGCAGAGTGATGACCACAACCGAGATATGGTCCAGCGTCGCCTCGGACAGCACGTTTATTCCTAAGTCGTGATACACCCAGTGTGCCACCGGGTCGGAGAACGTGTCGGCCGCGAATGCGCTGGCGAGGAATCCGGCGAGCGTCACGCCGACCTGGACCGTCGCCAGGAAGCGTCCCGTATCGGCGGCAAGGGAACCGAGGACCCGGCCGCGTTTGCCCTCCTTCGACAACTGTTCCAGAGTGACGGGTTTCAGGGAGATCAGGGCGGCTTCGGCAGCCGAAAAGAACGCATTGCACAGGACAAGAATGGCAAGGAAAACAATATCAAGTATCAAAGCGGGATCCGGGGTTTCCGTTTACGGTTCATGGGGAACGTCCCGTACGGGACAGAATAATAAAATACAGGAAATCGGCGGAAAGTCAAGTTTTTTTCTTGACTTTTCGGAAAAATGGCTTATTGTTCTATGATTTTATTTGCGGACTCGCAACTTCAGGCGAATGATGCTCCGAAGTTCCGCTCCGCCTTTTCAGCACATTTAACAGATATTTCAATACAAGGAAAGGCCCATGAAACACACGAAACACCGTCTGGCCGCGATCCTGCTCGGCATCGGCATGCTCTTCAGCGCCTCGGCGTCCGTTCACGCGCAGTCGCAGTGGATGGACAAGGTCACGCTCTATTTCCCGAACCGCATCCTGGACATCCTCGACGTTTTCTCCCTCAACATCGGCGTCGGCCTCACCGCGCACGCCAGTCTCCGCGCCACGCACGAGATCGAGATCGGCGGCGGATTCTCCGCTACGGCGCAGATGATCAAGGACTGCAACCGCCAGTACGGATTCGCCCGCAGAAACGGCGTCTACAGCGGCATCGGCCCGATCGTCGCCACGAACATGGAGCGCCGTCCGGCGTTCCTGCTCGCGAAGGAATACTGGTGGGACAAGGAGGGGCTGGTGACGCCGTCCGACGAGATCTTCCTGCCGAAGGAAGGCGCGATCGACTTCTGGGAGATCGGCGGCTCGCTCGGGCTCGGCGTGATTGAGGCTGACGTGTCGATCCACCCGGTCGAGATTCTGGACGCCGTGCTCGGCTTCTTCTTCCTCGACATCACCGACGACGACCTCACGTTCGAAAACTTCCGCTGAGCCGGGCACCATCATGGCAATGCTTGAAATCCGCGGCGTCTCCAAAGCCTACGGCAGGACGCCCGTCCTGCGCGGCGTCGACCTCTCCGTCGAACCCGGCGAACTCATGTTCCTGCTCGGCCCGTCCGGCTGCGGCAAATCCACGCTCCTGCGCATCGTCGCAGGGCTGATCCGGCAGGACGAGGGGACCGTCGTCCTCGGCGGGCGCGACGTCTCCGCCCTGCCCCCGGAATCCCGCAACACCCCGATGGTGTTCCAGAACTACGCGCTCTGGCCGCACCTGAACGTCGCCGAAAACATCGAATTCGGACTCAAAATCAAGAAGCTCCCGCGCGCCGAGATCAGGAAGACGGTCGGCGAAATGCTCGAAGTCGTCGGCATGGCCGAGTTCGCGAAACGCAAGGTCAACGAGCTTTCCGGCGGCCAGCAGCAGCGCGTCGCCCTCGCCCGCGCCCTCGCGCTCAAAGGCGACATCCTTCTGCTTGATGAACCGCTCTCCAACCTCGATGCACGGCTCCGCGACCTCATGCGCACCGAGATCCGCCGTATCTGCAAGGAACGCCGTCTCACCGCGCTCTATGTCACGCACGATCGCCGCGAAGCGCTCAGCGTGGGCGACCGCATCGCCGTCATGAAGGACGGCGTGATCCTCCAACTTGATTCGCCGCGCACGCTCTACACGCGCCCAGCGAACAGGTTCACCGCGGCGTTCCTCGGCGACGCCGATTTCCCGGAAGCAAAATGCCTGCGCGTTGAAAACGGTTTTGCTGTCTTCCGCACCCAGTTGGGCGAACTCCGCGTCCGACTTGAAGGTCAGCCCGTCCAGCCTGCGCAGAATGACGTCTGCACGCTCATGATTCGTCCCGAGGCGGTCCGCACCGATGTCGATCCCGCGTCCGCCAACGCCTTCCCGTGCGTCGTCCGCGACAGCGTCTTCCTCGGCGAAACGACCGGCCTCACGCTGGACGCCTCCGGCTTCACGCTCCACGCGAGCGAATCCGCCGCGCCCGAACGCCGTTTCGGCGACGCGATCACATGCTCCGTTCCGCCGGACGCGATCGCCATCCTTCCGCCGGACAACGTCCGCTGACGCCGGAGCCAACCGCAATGAAACGTCTCGCTCTCGCGCTGGCAGTCCCCATCCTGCTGATTATCCTCCCGCTCATGCTCAGGCCGTCCGCCGACTGGAGCCCGGACGCACCGGAAAGCCTCGTGATCATCACGCCGAACTCGGAACAGATTAAATACGAATTCGAACACGCGTTCCGCAATTGGTACAAGGAGCACCGCGGACGCGACATCATGTTCGACTGGCGCAGTCCCGGCGGAACCAGCGACATCGTACGCTACATCAACGACAGATTCGAGGCGGAATTCCGTCTGTACGCGCTCGAAAAAGGACTGGAATGGGACCGCGACACTGCGGCGGCATTCAAGAACTCCAAGCTTACGGCGGACGACCACCCCGCCCGCAAGCTCCTGCTCGAATCCGACATCGGCATCGGCATCGACCTCTTTTTCGGCGGCGGCACCTACGACCAGGCAAAATTCGCCTCGATCGGCTACGCGGTCGACGCGGGCGTGAAGGAACGCCATCCGGACTGGTTCACAGACGACGTCATCCCCATGAACTTCGCGGGCGAGCAGATTTACGATCCGAAAGGCCGCTACTACGGCTACTGCCTGTCCTCGTTCGGCATCGCGTACAATTTCCGGCGCATCCGCGAACTCGGCATCGAACCGCCGCGGAACTGGATCGATCTCACCGATCCGGCGTATTTCGGCACGCTCGTGCTCGCCGACCCGACCAAATCCGGCTCCATCACGAAATGCTACGAGATGATCCTCCAGCAGGCCATGGCGGAGCTCGGCCCGGAACGGGGCTGGCTGGAGGGATTCCGCCGTATCAAGCTCCTCACCGCGAACGCGAGATCCATCGCCGACAGCGCGGGCAAGGTCGTCCGCGACGTTTCCTCCGGCGAGGCCGCGGCGGGCGTCTGCATCGATTTCTACGGGTTCAGCGAGGCCGAATGGTCCCGGCAGAGGACCGGCGAGCCGAGCATGACCTACGTCATGCCGCGCGGCGGGACCGCCGTTACCGCCGACCCCGTCCAGCTCCTGCGCGGCGCGCCGAATCCCGACGCGGCGAAAGATTTCATCGACTTCCTGCTCTCGAAGGAGGGAGCGGCGATCTGGCTGCTGAAACCCGGTACGCCCGGCGGCCCGGAAAAGTATGTTCAGCTCCGTCCGACCGTCCGGAAGGACTCTCCGCTTGAGCTCCCGAAAGACGAGCTCGCCCTGCCCGACTACCGCCCATACGACCTCGGCGGCACGTTCGAATACCGTTCCGACTGGACTGGGCGCTATTTCAGCCTCATCCGCGTGCTCATCAAGTGCGCGGCGCTCGACCCGGAGGACGACCTGCGCGCCGCCTGGAAAGCCATCCTCGACAACGGCGGTCCGGAAGCCAATCCCGAGGCCATGGCCGAACTTCTCACGCTCCCCGTGCCGTATGAATCCGCCGCAGACGAATCGAAAGCTCTGAGCGGCACGCCCGCCGAAGCGGCGGCCGCACGCACCCGCTGGACCGAAGCCGCCCGCGCGAGCTATCTGCGCGCCGCCGAACTCGCCCGGAAGAAAGGAGCCGCGCCGAAATGAAACGCTTCCTCTCCCTCTTTCTGGCGTTGGCGGTCCTGACCTTCTTCGCGCTGTTCCTCTTCCTGCCGCTCTTCACGGTCGTGGCGGAAGGCTGCGACCCGGCGGTCATGCGCGAGGTCTTCCGCGGCCGCCTGTATCTTCAGGGCATGCTGAACTCGCTCGCGGTCGCGGCCGTGACCACGCTCCTCGTCTTCCTGATCTCCATCCCGCTCGCCGCGCTCTACGACAAATACGACTTCCCCGGCAAGGCCGCCTGCTCCGTGCTGATGATGGCGCCGATGATCCTGCCGCCGTTCGTCGGCGCGCTCGGATTCCAGCAGCTCCTCGGGCACTACGGTCTGCTGAACAGCATCCTCGGCTCGCTCGGGTTGCCCCCGGTCGACTGGCTCGGCGGCAGCGGCAGGTTCTGGAGCGTCTGCGTGATCCAGGCGCTGCATCTGTACCCGATCGCCTACCTCAACCTCGTCACGGCGTTCGGGAACATCGACCCGTCGCTGCTCGAATCCGCCCGGAACGCCGGCGCGGGCCCGTGGCAGAGGTTCCGCCGCATCACGCTCCCCATGCTCCGCCCCGGGCTCCTCGCGGGCGGCAGCATCGTCCTCATCTGGGCGTTCACAGAACTCGGCACCCCGCTCATGTTCGGTTACAACACCGTGACGCCGGTCCAGATATTCAACGGCGTGACCGAGCTCGGCACCAACCCCGCCGCGTACTCCCTCGTGATCGTCACGCTCGCAGTATCCTGTCTGCTCTACCTCGGCGCAAAACTTCTGCTCGGACACGGCGCTGCGGCCTCGGCCGCAAAAGGCACACCGGGCGCTTCCGCGCGGAAACTGACCGGTCCCGGCCGCTGGCTTCCGCTCGCGGTCTTCGTCGGGTTCACGTTCATTGCGTCGCTGCCGCACATCTGCCTCGTGCTGATCGCCTCCTCCGCGAGCTGGAGCGGGACGATCCTGCCGGAACACTTCTCGCTGATGCACTACCGCAACGCCCTCGGCGACCACCTGGTCGTACCGGGCATCGTAAACAGCCTGAAATACGCGCTTCTTGCCACGGCTTTGGCGCTGGCCGCGGGCGTGCTGACGGCGTTCCTGACCCGGCGCACGAAGCTCAGGTTCGGCTGGATGCTCGACCTCGTCGCCATGACCCCGCTCATGATCCCCGGCGTCGTAATGGCCGTCGGTTTCCTCGGCATGTCCATCCGTTACCAGTGGGCGCACAGGCTGTTCGATCCCGTCGCGAATCCGGTCTTCCTGCTCGCGATCGCCTACGCCGTCCGGCGCGTGCCGTACGTTCTGCGCTCCGTCGCGGGCGGGCTCGACCAGACGCCGGAGGAGCTCGAACGCGCCGCGCGGAACGCCGGAGCGGGCTGCGGACGCACGCTGATGAAGGTCACGCTCCCGCTGGTGGCGGCGAACCTGGTCGTCGGCGCGCTGTTCGCGTTCAGCTTCTCCATGATGGAGGTCTCCGACTCCCTGATCCTCGCGCAGAAAGCCGAATTCTATCCGATCACGAAGGCCATCTACGAGCTCTCGCAGTATCTTGGCGCGGGTCCGTACACCGCCGCGGCGTTCGGCGTGTGGTCGATGTGCTTTCTGGCATCCATCCTCGCCGCCGCGTCCGTCCTGCTCGGCAGGAAGATCGGTTCGCTTTTCAGCATCTAGTCCCGCGCCCGGCGCAGCCGTATCGGTAAAAAACGGATTAATTCGCTTTGCTAGTTTGTATTACCCGTAGGGGCGTGCTATATTATTTATTGCCGTTTTTTGATCGTCCGCCGGCCGGAATCCGTCATCAAATCATCTTTTTACCCATAGCGAACCCATCATCATGAGCAATCTCAAAAAAGACTATCTGTTCACCTCCGAATCCGTCTCCGAAGGCCATCCCGACAAAGTCGCGGACCAGATCTCCGATGCAATTCTCGACGCCTGCCTGGAGCAGGACAAGGAAAGCCATGTGGCGCTGGAAACGCTCTGCACCACGGACTTCATCGTGCTCGCGGGCGAAATCAGGACCAATGCGACCGTGGACTGGGAAAAGATCGCCCGGGGCGTGGTGCGCGACATCGGTTACACCGATCCTGAAATCGGATTCGCCGCCGACACAGCGGAAGTCCTGCTGAAGATTCACAAACAGTCCGCCGACATCGCGCAGGGCGTGGACGCGGGCGAAAACAAGGCGCAGGGCGCGGGCGACCAGGGCATGATGTTCGGATTCGCCTGCACCGAAACCGACGCGCTGATGCCCGCTCCGATCTACTACGCGCACCGCATCGTCGCCGAGCTCGCCCGTCTGCGCAAGACCGAGCCGCAAAAATACGCGTTCCTCCGTCCCGATGCCAAGAGCCAGGTCTCTTTCCGTTACGTGGACGACAAGCCTGTCGCAATCGAGACGATCGTCGTCTCCACGCAGCATACGAAGGACGCCACCCGCGCTCAGCTCGAATCGCTCGTGAAGAAAGTCGTCGCGGACGTGATCCCCGCCGAATTCCTGACGGACAAGACCGTTTATTTCGTGAACCCGACCGGCAACTTCGTGATCGGCGGTCCCGCGGGCGACACCGGCCTCACCGGACGCAAGATCATCGTCGACACCTACGGTGGTCGCGGCCTGCACGGCGGCGGCGCGTTCTCCGGCAAAGACCCGTCCAAAGTGGACCGCTCCGCGGCCTACATGTGCCGTTATATCGCCAAGAACATCGTGAAGGCCGGACTTGCCGACCAGTGCCAGATCCAGGTGGCATACGCCATCGGCGTGACCGAGCCGGTCTCCATCTTCGTCGACACCTTCGGCACCGGCAAAGTGAGCGACTGCGTGCTGGAAAAGATCGTCCGCGAGGTCTTCGACATGACTCCGGCGGGCATCACCGCCACGCTCGGACTGAAGGAACGCAAGGGCTGGACCTACCGCCAGACCGCGGCGTACGGCCACTTCGGACGCGAAGGGTTCCCGTGGGAAGCCACCGACAAGGTCGACGCACTCCTCTTGGCCGCGAAGAAATACGCGGACTGACCTCGCGCGGGGCACTCCGGGATGAACAACAGCCAGTCCGCCGCGGTCCTCGGCGCGGGAACCGCGATCGTAGATCTGCTGGTCCGCGTCGATGACGAGTTTCTGGCGCGGGAACTGCCCGACGGACGCGGCAACACCACCTGGGTCGAAGCCGCGCGCCTGGACGAACTGATCCGACATCTGCATGAATGCGGATTCAAACTCGAAAAAGCGCCGGGCGGATCGACCGGAAACCTCCTCTGCGGCCTCTCCGAACTCGGCTGCGAGACACGTTTCCTCGGCTGGCTCGGCCTCGACGATGACGGCGTGTACTACCGCGACACGTTCGCAGAATCCGGCGGGAACATCCATTCGTTCAAATACCATCCTTCGAAACACACCGGGCGCTGTCTGAGTCTGGTCTCGCCCGACGCGGACCGCTCCATGGTGACCGACCTCGGCGCGTCCGCCGAAATGTGCGCGGATGGCATTCTGGCATCCGACCTAGAGGGCATCTCCCTTCTTCATACGGAAGGCTACCTATGCGGCTTGAAGGACCGGACGTTCCTGCCGCATCTCTTCGAACAGGCGAAAAACGCCGGAATCCCCGTGAGCTTCGACCTCGCGGCCTATGGGATCGTACGGGAATACCGCGATGAAATCCGCGAATATCTGAACAAACATGTCGACATCGTGTTCGCGAACGAACTGGAAGCGGCGGAATTCGCCGGAACCAGTGATCCTGAAGCGATGCTCGACACCCTCGCGCAACTCTGTCCCGTCGCCGCAGTCAAGCTCGGCGCGCTCGGTTCGTTCGTCCGCATGAATGGACGGACGGTCAGGGTCGCGCCGGAATCCGCGAATCCGGTCGACGCGACGGGCGCGGGCGACCTTTGGCAAGCCGGATTCCTGTTCGGATGGCTGCATCATGCCGCGCCGGAAATCTGCGGACGCATCGGCTCCATCCTCGGCGCGGCCGCCGTGTCGCATTTCGGCGCGCGTCTGCCGGAAGACCGCTGGCGCGAACTGCGCGAAATAATCCGCACTATGATTTGAACTCAATCTTCAATCATAACATAACACAAACGAAAAGGACTCCTCACAATGGCAACGAAAACATCCCGGAAGACCAAAGGCGAATACCTGGTCCGCGACATCGGACTCGCCGACTTCGGACGCAAGGAAATTGAGATCGCCGAGTACGAAATGCCCGGCCTCATGGCGATCCGCGAGAAATACAGCAAATCCAAACCGCTCGCCGGGATCCGCATCATGGGCTGCCTGCACATGACCATCCAGACCGCGGTCCTCATCGAAACCCTCGCCGAGCTCGGCGCGGACCTCCGCTGGTGCTCCTGCAACATCTTCTCCACGCAGGACCACGCCGCGGCCGCCATCGCGAAACGCGGCATCCCCGTCTTCGCGTACAAAGGCGAAAGCATCCCGGAATACTGGCAGTTCGTCATGAAGGCGATGATCTGGCCGGACGGCAAAGGCCCGGACCAGATCGTGGACGACGGCGGCGACGCCACCGGCCTGATCCACATGGGCGTGAAGGGCGAGCTTGATTCTTCCTTCCTGAAGACCGCGCCGAAATCCGCCGACGAAAAAGCCGTTTTCGCCATTCTGAAGGAGGTCCGCAAGCAGGACCGCAAGTTCTGGCAGAAGATCGCCGCGAACATGAAAGGCGTCTCCGAAGAGACCACCACCGGCATCCACCGCCTCGTCCAGCTCGCGAAGTCCGGCGAACTCCTCTTCCCCGCCATCAACGTGAACGACTCCGTCACGAAATCCAAGTTCGACAACGTCTACGGCTGCCGTCACTCCCTGCCTGACGGGATCAAGCGCGCGCTCGACGTGCTGCTCTCCGGCAAGCAGGTCGTGGTCTGCGGCTACGGCGACGTCGGCAAGGGCTGCGCCGAAGCGATGAAGAACGAACGCGCCCGCGTCGTCGTGACCGAAGTCGACCCGATCTGCGCGCTTCAGGCGTGCATGGCCGGATTCCAGGTCGCCCGTATCGAAGACGCGCTGAAGACCGCCGACGTGTACGTGACCTGCACCGGCAACTGCCATATCATCACAGCCAAGCACATGGCCGCGATGAAGGACCAGGCCATCGTCTGCAACATCGGACACTTCGACGACGAGATCGACGTGGCCGGGCTGAAGGCGGTCAAGGGCATCAAGGTCACCGAGATCAAGGGCTGCGAGTGCCCCGTCCACAAGTACACCTTCCCCGACGGACACAGCATCTACCTGCTCGCGGAAGGCCGGCTGGTCAACCTCGGCTGCGCCACCGGCCACCCGAACTTCGTCATGAGCTGCTCCTTCTCGAACCAGGTCCTCGCCCAGATCGAGATCGCCGGGAAGAAGCTCGAAAAGAAAGTCTACCTGATCCCGAAAAAGCTCGACGAGGAAGTCGCACGTCTCCACCTCGCCAAGTGCGGCGCGAAGCTTTCGAGGCTCACGCAGGAACAGGCCGACTACATCGGCGTGAAAGTCTCCGGCCCCTTCAAGCCGGACGATTATCGCTATTAAGCCGAAATGAAAAACCGCCGCACCCTGTTTCAAACAGGGGCGGCGGTTGAACCAGAATACTTTTCACGCGGGATTCTTTCAGGTTCCCGCTTTTTTTATTTTCCGCTGTTCTTTTTCTCGTTTTCCGAAGGCTTCTTCGCATCAGGCAGGAGAAGGCCAAAAGCGGCCATGGTCTCGGCCTGGGTAATCACGGTACCTTCATCCATGCCAATGGCAAAAATGGAATCGATAAAGCAATAAAGAGGCGGGGTCTTATCGCGATTGGGGAAGAGCGTGGCGGCATAATTATACTCTTTGCCCTTGTTGTCGGGCCCCTGGACCTGCATTCCCGGGACGGAAAAACCGGTTGGATTGAACCGGCTGTTGTGAAGCGGAGCATGGACGCCGTTGGTGCCGAGGCCGACAATCCAGCTGATATTCAGAGGATTGCATCCGAGCGTGTTGTCCGCGGTCCTGATCATAGCGTCAAGATAGGCTTTGACCTTGAGCTTGTTGTCAGTAAACGCCCATGCGTGCCAGACGACGGTGAGGAAGTGTTCGTATGCGCCTGTTCCCCAATTGATTGGCGCATAGGGATTCCGAATGAACTTGTAGGGGGCTTTGTTCGATCCATTGATATACATATCGGCTTCCTCGCAGATGGCACGGACGACATCGGAATGTATGGTGGGATCAGCTTTTGAAAGGGGAATCGCCGCGTATGCGTAGGCGGCAAAAGTAAGGTTATAGCTATTATCGCTCGGAATCATCTTCGCTTTTGGGTTCTTCTTCCACGGAGTATTGTCGAAGAATGCCTGATGATAAACGTTTTCTCCTGTCGTATGGTAAAGCTGCGCGGCCGCATAGGCCAGCTGAGCCGTGTAGTAAGTGCCGAATGTTTTCGCATTATTGGTCTGCGGTTTGTGGTTCACGCCCCAGTCATAGGCGCGACGGGCGCGGTTCAGATAATCGGCGGCCATTTCTGTTTTTCCGATGGCTTTGAGCAAACGGGAAGCATGCGCCATGGCTCCGGCGAACCGCAAGGAGCCGCGGCTGTCCTTGGCAAAGGCGAAGTCACCCTTCGGGTCAAGTTCGACCGTCTGGAAGAAGTTCGGGTCGCCGTTCGATTCCGTTCCGTTGTAAACTCCTCCGTCCTCGTCCTGAAGCCCGATCCAAAGCTTCAGCGCCCAGAGCGCCTCGTCAAGGATGTCCGGGATGCCGTTGTCCTTTTCCGGGATGTTCAGCTGTCCGTCATAGAATTTATTCGGGGCGATTTCGTATGCATCCATCAGGACCTGAGCGATGTCGAGGTGCGAACGAGGATTGTAGTCGCCCGCATCGTGATGCCCGCCGGACGCCATAAGAAGCTTCGGCACGACAGCCTCGACCCGTTCGGAAAGTTTCGCGATCTCCTCTTCGGAAAGGACACGGTTATAAATGCGGAATTCATCGAAATAACACCCCTCCGCGCCGATGTTCGTAACGGCACCGATCGTAAGTTCATCCCCCGGAACAAACGAACTGGAAGCGGATGCGGCTTTGAGGAGCTTTCCGTCACGGTACAGACGACATGACCATTGACCGGAATCGGAATCCGGTCCAATTGTAACGGAGCAGCTGTGCCAGCGGTCATCGCCGAACCGGCCGCTCGAATAAAATTTGGATCCGTTGAAAACATAATAAGGCACACCCCAGTTGCAATAAAAACGGAAGGAAATGGATCGCCCCGAGTGAAGAGTAAGCATATCCCCATCGAACCGGTTTCCCTTTGGCGCATCGGTACGCCGCAGCCAGAAATGAAATGTGATTCCCTTCGTCTTGTCATAGTCCAGTTTCCCCGTCCAGCCATTGTCCCGACCGGATTTCGTCTCATACACCCGGTTGGACTCACCGTCCCAGATCAGATTCGGCAACGTTTTGAACGACTGTGCAGTCCCTTTTGCCGGGGAAAGCGTCATACCGCCCGGAACGGTATTCGCGGCGGACCCGTCGAACGGGAAATGAGCAATAAGTCCGGGTCCTGCATAGATTGCAGGGCGGACCGTTGCATCGGGAGAGGAATTCTTTTCGAATATGGCCTTTTTTACATCAATATGCTCTCCTCCGTCGATCCTCTGCTGCGTAGTCAACTGAATCCCATGGTCATGACAGGCGATGCGGCGCCAGTCAGAATACGGCGGCTCCAACGCGATCCCGCACCGCTGGGCGAAAACGCCGTATGCGGCAGTCTGAAACGCCTCGTCGTAGACATCGGACGCGATGGAAAACTCGAAGCTGCGCCCGGTGCCGGGGACCGCGATGTAATAACGGCCGGGCGTCTTGAACGATGTGAAATCAATCTCATAGACGTTCTCGCCGGAATATTGCGCCCGCCCCTCCGAACGGTTCCCCGGGTTGGACAAAACGCTCTGTCCGGAAAAAACGACCTCTTCTGTACGGACATCACGGATCTCAAACGGCGGCGGAACATCGTATTTGAGCGCGCTGCCGGAGAACTCGTGAGGGGCAACAGATGCGATACCCGAGTTGACCGATTCTGTTTTGTCCGTTTTCTTTGGATCGTTTTTTTCCGCGGAGGCACTCTTGCCTTTATCCCCGTTGCCGTCCTTTTCGCCATTGGACACGCCGAAAAAAATCTCATCCGCGGAAATATCGCGGAAACGCTCCGTTTCCGCGGACGTCGCCAGAATTGCGGTTTCATCCGGGAATGATCCAAGCCAGCGTCCAATCTCCGCGGTCTTGACCGCGGAGGTAATGTACCCGACCTGATTGACCTTGATCGCGCTGGAAAAAGAATGCTTGTCTGAAAAAACGATCTCCGCTGTATTCGCACCGGAGACAACAGCGGGATCGACCTCGACGCGGAGCCGGTCCCCATTCTTCAGCACTCGATCCATCTCCAGGAAAACTTCATGCTGCATCAGAACAGAATACGGCCACCCGACCGGGCGGTACAAATCAATCTGACTATGGCGCCCCATGGCTTTGACCTCGGTCGGCTCGCCATTGACAGTGACATGATAATGCTTGAGCAGATACCCTTCCCGATAGAAAAAGGTCGGGCCGAACTCCAGACGAATGATTCCATTGCCCACACTGTCGAGTCCGCGGAGCCCCATCACCGTCAGAGTCATGAGATCGGGCGCATGTCCGACTTCCGGCGCTTTCGCAATATCCGCCGCGTCAAATTTGAACTCGTATGCGGCACGCCCGGCGGATACTACGTCGGAACCGCTTCCGCGTGTAACGACAGCATACGTTTTACCGGGCTGCATCGGCGCATGCAACTTCAAATCAACCGTTTCCCTCTTGAATTCCGTAACATTCGCGGCCTGGTTTTCGGCCTTGAATCCCTCCGGCACGGAGAGTTCCGTCACCGTATGGTTTTTCGGGTATGTCACGTCGGCAGGACGGACAAACTTCTCGTATGCGTATTCCGGGTCGTCCTCGCTGACAATGCGGTATGCGCCAAGCTCAAGAAGCGGACCGGTATTGGATGCCATGCCGATCTCGACCCGAATGACATCAGGGGCGACGGGAAACGCTTTCCGCACCCCCATCACAGTCATCACGAACGGCTTCTTGTCCGGCGCGGCGATCAAAGAAGAATCGGCGTCCAGGGCATAAACCGTCAAAGCTCCGGCAAGAAACAGACTCACAAGGGAAAAGGCGGGAAGAACGGGATGAAGTCTTCCAATCATAACACGTCTCCTGAAAATTATTTGGCGCTTCCGCCGCCCGACATAAAAGCAGGAAACGGAAACATTTCGCTTTATTATGTTACAGCAATATTATATATCGAAAACCGCGCTTTGTCAAATCAAAAAAAGCAGGGGATTCAATGATTCTGCAAAAAACTGTTCGAGGAAAAACTGTTATGCCGCCGCTTTGCGTTCGTTGCACCGTCTGTAATACAGGCACAGAACCGTGTCCGTCCCGACCATAAGCATGTCGAAAATGTACAGAAAGAATACCCCGTCCGCGCCGTCGCGCATGAACCTCGCGGTGCAACCGGCGACATAACCGATGATGACCAGCGCGGCGAACAGATAACTCTTGCCCGCGGGATTCTTCGCACGGACAGTCTTGATGATGGCGAACGGCCAGCTGGCGCCGAAGCAGACCAGCATCGCGGCTTCGAAAAAATGAGGCATGAGAATAACCTTTACAGTTGAAAAAACTCCGGCATTCCTCCTAAGCGGAACTGGCCGGAGAAAACAAATTGAGTCCGGAAACACGGACGATTATTTCTTGTGCTTGCCTTCCTTCGGATCGCGGGCCGTGACGTTGTCGCCGGCGGCTTTTTCGTCCTTCACCTTTTCGCCGGGTTGGAACGTCGGGATCTTCCTGATGGTGTTGATGACCTGTTCCGCGGAGATGAGGCGCGTGCACTCGAAATGGCGGTCTGTCCCCTTGTGGCGCGGGCACCACAGGAAATCGTAGTGGTCGAAGTTCTCGCGCATGTCGTTCCAGCAGGAATGGCAGGTGTGATAGTTGATGATGCGGTACGGCGTCGCGAATTCGTTGGTCGGGTGCGTGAAGCCGGAGATCATCACGACCGGCACCTTGCAGGTCCAGGCGAGCCAGGAGAGGCCGCTGGAGAGGCCGATGAAGAAATCCGCGTCCTTGATAAGGTTGATACGTTCCTGGAGCGGGATGTCGCCGGTGAAATCCTCCGTGCCGTAGGGGATGTAGTTCCAGTTGAGGCCGATGCCGTGCACTTTCTCCTTGTCGATGCAGAGCACGCGGTAGCCGTTGTCCTTCAGGAACTGCACGAGCGTGATCCAGCCGAACGGGTTGTTCCAGTATTTTGCCTGGGAGCTGGACTGCGCCGCGATGCATACGTATTTTTCCTTGATCTTGCGCGGGGCGGAGAGGTCCACGCGCGGCGGGATGTCGGAGGTATCCTCGAGGCCGAGGATGTATCCGGCGGTCCTGTGGAGGCCGATGTAACGGAAGTCGATCGGCTGGTTGTCCACGTCGCCGCGGAAGAAAAGGCCCATGTAGTAGGATGCGTACGGACGGTGCGTCTTGGTTTCTTCGGTCGTGATGAACGTGATGTTGGGGTACTGTTTTTTGAAGATGTCGGCAATCCACGGGGTCATCACACAGACGAGCTTGCATTTGTGCTTCAGCTGGAAACGTTCGACGTAGCTGAACCAGCCGATGCTGTCGCCGATGGTGCCGACCGGGAGCTGAATCATGACTTCCTTGTCCGTGGCGTCGTAGTCGTGCGTGAAGATCGGCTTGTCGTTGCCCTTGTCGTGGATAATCAGCCGGAACCGGATGAAAAACTTCTTCACGCTGGTGACGAACGCGCCCGGCACGGTGTCCGCGCTGTACAGGATGATGCCGGTGTCAATGTCCGTGAACGTCACATGGTAGTTCTTGCCGTTCTGCGGAAAAAGAATTCGGATGCCATGGTTGAAGTCGAACTTGATGCCTTCGACCGCGTCAAGCACCGGAATCTGCGGAATCTCGCCGTAGATCGACGGCTGTTTCTTCGGGTCTGGCTTCTGTCCGGGAGCAAGGCCGGGCGCGCCGGTAGCCTGCGAGATCGGCTGCGGGTCCGGGCCCTTCTGTGTGAAGTTCAGTGCGTCCTGCGGAGCGGCGACGGGCGCGATGGAAATATCCTTGGCGAAATCCTGGGCCTGCGGGGTAACAAGAATGGAATTGGAATCCACGGTTTTTCTCCTTTGTCTGTCAAAACAGGGTTGTCGATTCGTAAAAACAATAGCACCATGATGAAAAAAGTCAAGGCGAACTCTGACATTTTTTCTTTATTTTCATTTTAAAGTTCAACATTGTTTCTCCATAGACTTGATTTTTTCAAAAGTTGTGCTAATTTATAATTCGTACATCGAATTAAAAACAAAACCAAACCTTTTGGAGAAAGCTATAAATGGGTAAAAAAATCGTTCTGCTGGCCCTCATCGCAGGTTTCGCGGCCATCGCCGTTTTCGCCTGGCAGCGCTATCAGGAGTCCGTGAAAGAGGAGGAAAGAAAGGCGCAGAAGCGTCCCGAGGATGCCGTCGTCGTGAACGTGGTCAAAGCCGAACACGTCACCATGCTTGACGAACGCGTCTACTCCGGCACGACCCAGGCGTGGAGCTCCTTCGACATCGACCCGGAAGTCTCCGCCAGGCTCGTCTCCCTGAAATTCGACATCGGCGACCAGATCAAAAAAGGCGACCTCATCGCCCAGCTTGACGATTCCAACTACGAACAGGCGGTCCGCCAGGCCGAAGCCGAACTCGAAGTCGCGAAAGCAAAGGACGTCGAAGTGAAGGCCCTGCTCAAGCTCCGCAAATCCCAGTTCGAACGCCTCCAGCTCCTCCACGAGCGCAACGCCACCAGCGATTCCGAGTTCGAAAACGCCGAAAGCGCCATGAAGGTCCAGGAAGCCGCGCTCATCCAGAGCGAGGCGAACATCCAGAACTGCGAAGCGCGCCTCGCCGCCGCAAAAGTCAAGCTCGACGACACGCGCATCTTCGCCGACTGGAACTCCGGCTCCGACGTCCGCCACGTCGGTGACCGCTACGTCGACGAAGGTTCGCTCGTCTCCCCCGGCAAGCCCATCCTGAAAATCATCGAGATCAACCGCATCAAGGCAAGGATCCCGATCATCGAACGCGACTTCCGTTTCCTCAAGGTCGGACAGCAGGCCGAGGTCACCACCGACGCCTATCCCGGCGTCAAGTTCGAAGGAACCGTCGAAATGATCTCCAACGAACTCGCCGAAAGCACCCGCACCGTGGTCGCCATCCTCTCCATCCCGAACGTGGATTACCGCCTCCGCCCCGGCATGTTCGTGCGCGTGCGTATCATCCTTTCCGAGCACAGGGACACACAGACCATTCCGCCGAACGCCATTCTTTCCCGCAACGATCAGCGCGGCGTTTTCACCATCGATCCGACCGACCAGACCGCGAAGTTCGTGCCGGTCAAAACCGGCCTTGAGGACCGCACCCGCGTGGAAATCCTTTCTCCCGTGTTCAAGTCAAATGACCTGATCGTGACCGTCGGCAACCACATGCTCGAAACCGGCAAGAGCGTCGAAGTCTCCCAGCTCAGCCGTCTGCACATGGCCGAAAACATCGCGGCCGAGGCCGCGAAGAAGGAAAGTCAGAAGCCTGCCGTCGAAGCCGTCGAACAGGACAAACAGCCGGAACAGCAGCCTTCCGCTGACCAGCCGCAGGACGTTCCCGCCGAATCCGGAGACAAAGCGCAATGAAATTAGCCGACTTTTCCGTCTCGCGTCCGATTTTCATCTCGATGTTCGCCTGCATCACCCTGGTGCTGGGCGGCATCTCGCTGAAATATCTGCCCGTCGACCTGTTCCCGGAGATCGACTTCCCGGCATGCTCCATCACCACGTTCTACGACGACGCCTCCCCGCAGGAAGTCGAGGAGCTCATCACGCGCCCGATCGAACGCCAGATCAGCGCCGTCACGGGCATCGAGGAGATCACCTCCATCAGCTCCGAGGAGACAAGCTCCGTCATCGTGCGTTTCACATGGGGCACCAACCTCGACAACGCCATCTCCGACATCCGCGACCGCATCGACCGCGCGCTGAAAATGCTCCCGGACGACGTCGACCGCCCGATGCTCATCCGCTTCAACTCCGCCTCCATGCCGATCATGCGCCTGGGCGTCAGCACGGACATGGACCTGACGAAGGCCAAGAAATACCTCGAAGACAGCGTCGTCTACCGCTTCGAGCGCGTCGAGGGCGTCGCCAGCGCCAACGTCAGCGGCGGCTACGACCGCGAAATCCACGTCCTGCTCGACGTCGACAAAGCGAAGCTCCTCCGCATCCCGCTCACCGACATCCTCAACAAGCTCCGCAGCGCCAACGTCACCACGCCCGCCGGCAACCAGAAGTCCGGCACGCTCGACGTCCGCCTCCGCACCATCGGCACGTTCAGCAACCTCGACGAGATCCGCGACCTCTTCCTCACGGTCGGGCCCGACGGTTCCGCGATCTGCGTCCGCGACGTCGCCGAAGTGGTCGACACCCACGAGGAAGCCACGCGCTTCGTCCGCATCAACGGAAAGCCCGGCATCTACATCGAAGTCTATAAGCAGTCCGGCTCCAACACGGTCGGCGTGGCGAAGGAAGTCCGCGCCGAACTTGAAAAGATCAACGCCGAGCTCGCCGGCAGCTTCAACATCGTCCCCGTCACCGACGAATCCGAATACATCCAGCGCTCGATCAACAACGTGTCGAACACCGCCGTCTCCGGCGGCCTCCTCGCCATCCTGATCCTCTTCGTCTTCCTCTGCAACATCCGCAGTACGCTCATCATCGCCATCAGCATCCCGCTTTCGATCGTCGCCACCTTCGCACTCATCTACTTCTGCGGATTCACACTGAACATCATGACGCTCGGCGGTCTCGCGCTCGGCGTCGGCATGCTCGTGGACAACTCCATCGTGGTGCTCGAAAACACCGTGCGACTGCACGACGGCGGCATGCCGCGCGCCGAAGCCGCCAGGCAGGGCGCCAGCGAAGTCACCAGCGCCCTTATTTCCAGTACGCTCACCACCGTCGCCGTCTTTCTCCCCATGGTCTTCATGAAGGGCATGGCGGGCGTCATGTTCAAACAGCTCGCGTACGTCATCGCGTTCGCCCTGCTCTGCTCGCTCGTCTCCGCGCTCACCATCGTCCCGATGCTCTGCGGCCAGATGCTCACGGAAAGCGAATCTCAGAAGACCGGCTTCATCGCCTGGTTCGCCAGAATTTCGAAGAAGGGTTTCGACGCGCTCGCCGACTACTACGCCGACGCCCTCGACTCCGTCCTGCGCCACAAGCTCATCACCATCATCTTCAGCGTCGGCATCCTCTCCTTCTGCTTCGTGATCGCGCCGCTCATCGGCACCGAGCTCATGCCGAAGACCGACGAAGGTCAGCTCCGCATCAACATGGAGGACGCCGTCGGCACCGGCCCCGAGTTCGTCAACGAGACCGTCATCGCCACCGAACAGATCATCCGCTCGGAAGTCCCCGGCCTCAGGCACTGGACCTCCTCCGCGGGCGCATCCACCTGGAACTCATCCGGCGGCCACAAGGCAAGCTACAACCTGAAGCTCGTCCCGAAGACCCAGCGCAGCGAGGGAATCGAATCCATCGCCGCGAGACTCGGCAAAGAGCTCAACAAGCTCCCCGGCACGATCTTCCGCGTGCGCGCGGCGCAGTCCTTCATGGGCGGACGCGGCGCAGGCGGCGACGCCATCCAGATCGACATCCGCGGCTACGACTTCGAGACCGCCGAGGACCTCGCCCGGCGCGTGCAGGCGCTCTGCCTCACCGTCGAGGGTGTGACCGACGCCAAACTCTCCCGCGACATCGGCATGCCTGAAAACCGCGTGATCATCGACCGCGAAAAGGCCGGCAAGATGAAAGTCGACGTGAACACCATCGCGAACTGCCTCCGCCTCGGCCTCGCCGGAACCCAGGCCAATTACTTCCGCGAAAACGGCTACGAATACAAGATCCTCGTGAAGGTCAAGGACGCCAAGTATATGACCACAGATTCCCTGCTCGACCTCACCGTCCGCAACGGCGACGGGGAGAACGTCGCGCTCCGCAACTTCCTCACAACCGAAAAGGTCCTCGGCCCGGTCACCATCGAACGCAAGAACCAGCAGCGCAACCTGACCGTCTCCGCCAACCTCTACGACCGCGACCTCGGTTCCGCCGTCGAGGAGATGCAGGAGAAGATCAAGTCGCTCTACCCGCTGCCCGCCGACTTCACCATCTCGTTCTCCGGCGACTACGAGGACCAGCAGGACACCTTCCGCGAGCTCGGCATGGCGTTCGCGCTCGCCCTCGTCCTGGTCTACATGGTCATGGCGTGCCAGTTCGAATCCCTGATCGACCCGCTCATCGTCATGTTCTCCGTGCCCCTCGCGGCCATCGGCGTCATCCTGATGCTCTTCCTCACCTACACCACCTTCAACATCCAGTCCTTCATCGGATGCGTCATGCTCGCCGGCATCGTCGTGAACAACGCCATCCTGCTCGTCGACACGGCCAACCTCCTGCGCCGACGCGACAAGCTCCCGCTGTCGATTGCCGTCCGCGAAACCGGACGCCGCCGTCTGCGCCCGATCCTGATGACCACGCTCACCACCGTGCTCGGCCTCATCCCGCTCGCGCTGGGCCTCGGCGAAGGCGGCGAATCCCAGGCGCCCCTCGCCCGCGCCGTGATCGGCGGACTCACCAGCTCCACGCTCATCACCCTCTTCTTCATCCCAGCGTTCTACGCCGGATGGGAAGGCTGGCGCGAACGTGCCCGCGAGAAGAAGGCGCTCAGGAAGCAGAAGAAGGCCGAAGCGGCCGGAGCCGCGCCGAGCGGAGCTCAACCCGCGTAACAGGAGTTTCCGTCCATGCGTCAGGCATGTTTTTTCGACCGCGACGGCGTCATCATCGAGGAAGCCGACTACATCCATGATCCGGCCCTCGTCCGGCTGTGTCCGTTCGCCGCGGAGGCCGTCCGCGCCATGCACGACGCCGGACGGCTGGTCATCGTCGTCTCCAACCAGTCCGGAATCGCCCGCGGGTATTTCACCGAGGCGGAACTGAAGGCCGTCGACGCCCGCATGAACGAGCTTCTCGCGGCGGAAGGCGCGCACGTCGACGCGACGTACTACTGCTACCACCACAAAAAGGGCATCATCCCGGAGTATGCCGTCGACTGCGACTGCCGCAAGCCCAAGCCCGGTCTGTTCCTGCGCGCCGCGAAAGACCTCGATATCGACCTCGCGAACTCGTTCATGATCGGCGACAAGGAATCCGACCTGGAGGCCGGGATCAACGCCGGATGCCGGGGCGTCGCGCTGGTCCGCACCGGTCACGGCGTGCATCAGAACATCGAGAAAATCCCGCAGGCGGTCGACGTCGGGGACGTGCTGACCGCGGCAAAGGAACTCCTCGCACGCTATCCGGCGTGAAGGATGAGCGTCAAAAACGAAATGATATTGACAAAGACACAGTACAACTTAACCCATACCGGAGACAAGCCATGAAAGAAGGAAACAAATTCACCTGCGAGATTTATCCCGGAAACTTCGCCGAAATCACGATCATGTCCGTGGACGAAAGAGGTTACAGCTACAGCATAGCATTTCCCGACGGCCGGATAGGCAGCGGATATAAAAGATGGACTGATCTGGATGCCCTGCCCCGCGAGGCGATCCCGACGGAACAACAGGACCGGCACTGACAAATTGCCGTCCTTATGCTCCGGGACAGGCGCATAAGGGACGTTCCCCGATACCGGACCGGTAGAGTTTTTCTCCGGGAATACTTGTATTTTCGCCTGAAAAGATGTATAGTAAAAGCTGATTTGAAATCCGGAGGAATCCCCCATGAAACTTGAAGACCGCAAATATATCCTGAACGCACTCGTCAAAAACGCGAAAACGACCGCCGCGGACCTCGCCGAACAGCTCGGCGCGTCCGAACAGGAAGTCGCCGCCGAGATCGCCGACCTCGAGAAACAGAACATCATCCGCGGCTACCATGCGCTCGTCAACGAGGACAACCTCCACGATAAGCCCGTCAAGGCGATCATCGAGGTGCGCGTGCGCCCCGAACGCGAGGGCGGATTCGACCGCATCGCACGCCGCCTGAGCAATTTCCCGCAGGTCACCGCCCTGTACCTGATGTCCGGCGGCTACGACCTCATGATCGAGGTGCGCGGCGCGGACCTCAACGAAGTCGCGTCGTTCGTCTCCAGCAAGCTCGCCACCATCGACGGCGTGCTCTCCACCGCCACCCATTTCCTGCTGAAGAAATACAAAGAATCCGGGATCATGCTCCTGGAGGAGGAACGCGATGAGCGACTCAAGATCGTGCCGTGATTTCGTAGCGCCGCATATCGCCGTCCTGCCGAAGAGCGGCATCCGCTACTTTTTCGACCTCGTCAACACCATGTCCGACGTGATCTCGCTGGGCATCGGCGAGCCCGATTTCGTGTCCCCGTGGTCCGTCTGCGAGGGCGCGATGTACTCGCTCGAACGCGGCCGAACCAGCTACACGTCCAACCTCGGGCTCCTCTCCCTCCGCAAGGCCATCTGCGACTACGTCGCCGAGGAGTTCGGCGTGCGCTACGCCCCGGAGAACGAATGCCTCGTGACCGTCGGCGTCAGTGAAGCCTTCGACCTCGCCATCCGCGCCATCACCTCGCCCGGCGACGAGATCGTCTACCACGAACCGTGCTACGTCTCCTACGGCACGGAAATCCGCATGTCGCACGGCGTGCCCGTTCCCGTCTGCACCTACGAGAAAAACCTCTTCGCGCTCGACCCGGCCGACCTCGAAAAAGCCGTCACGCCGCGCACCCGCGCCATCATCCTGAATTTCCCGTGCAACCCGACCGGCGCTGTCCTCACGGACGAACAGATGCGCGACATCGCGAAGATCGCCGTCAAGTACGACCTCGCCGTGATCGCCGACCACATCTACTCCGAACTGCATTACGACGACCGCCCCATGCACACGGTCGCCGCCCTCCCCGGCATGCGCGAACGCACCATCTTCCTGCACGGGTTCTCCAAGGCGTTCGCCATGACCGGATTCCGCATCGGATACGCCTGCGGCCCGAACAGCATCGTCGACGCCATGATGAAGATCCACCAGTACGCCATGCTCTGCGCTCCCACGACCGCGCAGTACGGCGCCGAGGAGGCCCTGAAGAGCGCCCGCCCGGACATGCACCGCATGGTCGCCGAGTACAAGGGCCGCCGCAACGTGATCGTCTCCCGCTTCAACGAAATGGGGCTTTCCTGCTTCAATCCGCAGGGCGCGTTCTACGTCTTCCCGAACATCACGTCCACCGGGCTCAACTCGCAGGATTTCGCCGTCAGGCTGCTTCAGTCGAAGCGCGTCGCGGTCGTCCCCGGCAACGCCTTCGGCGCGTGCGGCGAGGGTTATGTGCGCTGTTCCTACGCGACCTCGCTGGAGGACATCCGCACCGCTATGGACCGCATCGCGGAATTTCTCGACGACCTCAAAGCCGGAAAAGCCTGAGCCGTCTGAACAAACAGTATTCCTACCCGTTCAATTCTTCGGATTTGAACGGGTTTTTCTTTTTCTGAATGGAAGAATGTCACACTAGCGCGCGGCCGGCGCGTTTACCGCCGTCGGTCGGCTCGCCGTTCACGTACACGCGGACGATTCCCTCGGCGGGGGTGTGCGGATGCACGAAATCCGCCTTGCAGTCGAGTTTCGCGGGGTCGAACACGGTCAGATCGGCGAAGCAGCCCGATTTGATCAATCCGCGGTCCTTCAGACGGAACAGCGAGGCGGGGAACGATGTCACGCGGCGGACGGCTTCCGGCAGGCCGCATAGCTCCGCCGTCAGCTTCAAAAAAAGCGGGAATGACCCGAACGAACGCGGATGGCCGCGCCCGAGCGATTCGTCCAGCGGACGCGCGTTCTCGTCCGTGCCGCAGCACACCCGCGGTTCCGCCAGGATCCGCCTCAGATTGTCCGGCGACATCCCTCCGAACGCCGCCATCGCCCGCGCACCGTCGTCCCGCAGGACCGTAACCGCGAACGCCGCGGCGGAGGGCATTCCGGCACGGACGGCGCAGTCTTCGAGCGTCAGGCCGCAGTATGGCAGGAATTCCGGTTTGGAGACCGCCGTCAGGATCGCGCGCCTCACGCGGCGGGAATCCACAAGTTCAACAATTAACCGTTCGCATTCGGCGGAATCTCCGCCCAACCTCTCCTGAATCTCGCGGTCGCGCATGGAATTGTAACGCGACGGCAGGATCACGCTCAAACTCGTCTGGGAATAGGTATACGGGTAACGGTCGGCGGTGATCCGCAGGCCGTTTGAGCGGGCTTTCTCCAACAATTCCAGCGCGGCGTCCAGCTTGCCCCAGTTCGCCTCGCCCGCCGTCTTGAAGTGGCTCACGTGAAGCCGTCCGCTGCCCGCCGAGGCGAACGCGACGGCCTCCTCCAGCGATTCGATCAGGCGCGCGCCCTCGCTCCTGAGATGCGTCGTATAGATCGCGTCCGTGGCCTTCAGGACGGACGCCAGACGCAGCAGGTCGCCCGGCGGCACGGTTCGACCCGGCGCGTACAGGAGCCCGCTGGAAAGCCCGGGGCATCCCTCCGCCAGCATCTTATCAAGCGCGGCGCATTGGTCTTCGATCTTCGAATATGCCGCGCATAGGGCGTTGTGTCCGCAGAGCACGGCAAAATTCACCGCCGGGCACACGCTTTCGACCGCCTCGCAATAATCCCGCCAGTCGGTCCACGACGGTTTCACGCCGACGGCAGCGCAGTCCGAGGCGACTTGGTCGGAGTTGTGAGGCGTAACAGGAAACAGCGAATGTCCGCAGTTGCCCAGTATCTCGGTGGTGATCCCCTGGGTGCGCTTGCTGAAGGCATCGGGCGCGGCGAGCAGCGTGGCGTCGGAATGCGAATGCGCGTCGATGAATCCGGGCGAAACCACGCATCCCTGCGCGTCGAAGACTTCGGCGTCCTTCGCGCCGGAAATCTCCCCTCCTGAAACGACCTCGGCGATCCGGTCGCCGTCGATGCGGATGGAGCCGGGGTAAACGTCGCCCCCCGTCCCGTCGCAGATCAGCGCATTCCGGATGATCCGCACGGCGTTCACCTGGCGATCACACCGTCTTTCAGCACGATCGCGCGGTCGGCGATGTCCGCCACGCCCCGGTCGTGCGTAACCATCACGATAGTCGTGCCGTGTCCCTCCACGAGCTTGCGGAAGAGGTTGAGGATGCCCTTCCCCGTCTTGGAGTCGAGGTTGCCGGTCGGCTCGTCCGCCAGCAGGAGGCGCGGCTCGTTCATCATGGCGCGCGCGATGGCGGCGCGCTGCTGTTCGCCGCCGGACATCTCGTTGGCGCGGTGTCCGATGCGGTCCTTCAGGCCGACGCGTTCCAGCAGGTCGAGGGCGCGCGCTTTGCACTCGCGCGGCGGCTTGCCGTCGAGCAGCGAGGGCAGCATCACGTTTTCGAGGATGTTCAGTTCGGGCAGGATGTGGTAGGACTGGAACACGAATCCGATGTTCTTGCGGCGGAACGCGACCAGTTTCGAGGCGGACAGTTCCGCCGGGTTCACGCCGTCGATCACGACGGAGCCTTCGTCCGGGCGCGAGATCGTGCCGATGATGTCGAGCAGCGTCGTCTTGCCGCTCCCGGACGCCCCGAGCAGCACGGTCCATTCGCCGCGCCCGGCGTTGAACGACACGCCGCGCAGGACCTTGATCACGGAGGAGCCGATCCTGAACTGTTTGGAAACGGACTGTACGGACAGGAAATCTCTGGTATCACTCATAGCGCAGGGCCTTTGCGGGATCGAGGTTGGCGGCGCGGATCGCGGGCACCAGCGCGCCGCAGGTGCAGAGCAGGATCGAGATCACGGAGATCAGCGCCACGTCGCCCCACACGATGTGCGCGGGCAGCTCGCTGAAGAGGTACAGCTCCTTCGGGAATATCTCCTGGCCCGTGACCACGCGCATCGTGTGCAGGATGTCCATGCGGAACACCACGACCAGCCAGCCGAGGAACACTCCGCCGGCGGTGCCGATGATCCCCACAAAGAACCCCTGCATGATGAAGACGCGCATGATCGAGAACGACCCCGCGCCCATGCTTTTCAGCAGGCCGACTTCCTTCGTCTTCTGGATCACGGTCGTGATGAGCGTATTCGCGATGCTGAACGCCGCCACGAGCACGATGAAGACAAGCAGGAAGAACATCATGTTCTTCTCCACCGCCAGCACGCTCAGCAGCTGGCCGTTCAGCTGTTTCCACGAGTACACCATCACGTCCGGGTGGCTCTTCGACAGCCGGTCGCGCAGCGGCGTCAGGAAGCTGTCGATGTGAAAAGGATCGTCCACCCACACATAAACGTGCGTGGCGCAGCCCCAGTCCAGTCCGAACAGCTGGTCGGCGTCGTCGAGCGACAGGAACATGATGTCGCGGTCGTAGTCGTACTTATCGAAGCTGAAGATGAACGACACGGTGTACTCGCCCGGCAGGTAGTATTCGGATTTGTCGGAGATCCTGTACTTGCCGGACTCGTCGCGTTCGATGAGCTTGGCGAGGCGCGACGGCGAGTGCAGCAGGACCTTGCTGCCGACCGAAAGCCCGAACTCGCTCGCAATGACCTGGCTGACCGCGATCTCGCCGCGTCCGAGCGAATACTCGCCCTGCTTGACCACGCTCTTCAGGTCAAGTCCGGCGGTGTCCATGTCGGGATCGAACGCCGCGAGCACCTTCGGATTGAACGCCTCCTTCACCTGAAGCAGCACGGGCGAGACGAGCACGGGGAGCGCGCGGCCGCCTTGCTTCTTCACGATATTGACCACGTCCTCCGCCTCCTCGGAGAAGAACACCCCGGCGTTGCCGCGCGGGTTGGTGGAATAATGCCGTGTGGGCTTGCGGATTTGGGCGTGCGACCCGGTCTCCAGCAGTTTGATCTTCGTCTGGTCGGTGAATCCGGTCATGACGGCGAGCACCACGATCAGCACCGCCACGCCCAGGATCACTCCGATCACGGAAATCAGCGTGATCACGCTGACCGCACTGCGTTTCGGCTTGAAGTACCGCCACGCCAGAAAACATTCCGTCCGAACACTCATTCCGTGTGAAATCCAAATTGTTAGGTTATAAAAAAAGCGATGATGCGGAAAAGCCGTCCTCTCAATCAGCTTTAAAACAGATAAATATACCTCGTTTTCGCGCTTTTTTCAAGCCGGACTGTTGCCTTTTTCCCGTTCCGGCGCTATATTATTTTCATTATGCAGAACTTCATGCCGCACAAACCCGAACTCCTCGCGCCCGCCGGAAACGCCGCCTGCGCCCTCGCCGCATACGACGCGGGAGCGGACGCCGTGTACGCCGGGCTCAAGCGATTCAACGCCCGCGAACGCACCGGGAACTTCACGCCGGACGAGATGGCGCGGGTGATCCGCTACGCACACAAAAACGGCCGGAAGTTCTACGTGACGCTGAACACGCTCATCAAGGAAAGCGAGGTGCCGGAGGCCGCGGAAATGCTCGCCGAACTCGACCGCATGCACCCGGACGCCGTGATCGTGCAGGACCTCGGCGTCGTCGCCATGCTCCGCGACTATTTCCCGCGCCTGACCATCCACGCCTCTACTCAGACCGGCATCCACAACACCGCCGGGCTGGAGCTCGCGCACGAACTCGGCGTAAAACGTGTGATTTTGGAACGCCAGACATCACTATCCGAACTCGAAGCCATCGCTGCCTCGAAACCGCCCGTCGAGCTCGAAGTCTTCATCCACGGCGCGCTCTGCTGCTGCATCTCCGGTTCCTGCCTGCTCTCCAGCTGGCTCGGCGGCTGGAGCGGCAACCGAGGCAAGTGCAAACAGCCCTGCCGTCGACGCTACCACACGGACAAGGGCAACGGCTTCTACCTCTCCGTGCAGGACCTCTGCACGATGGAGCTCCTGCCGCGCATCGCCGCAACCGGGGTCGCGTCCGTCAAGATCGAAGGCCGCTTGCGCCGATCCGACTACGTGGAGCATGCCGTGTCCGCCTACCGGATGCTGCTCGACGCGACGAGCGAGGAGGAGTTCAAATTCCTGCTGCCCGCCGCACGCGACCGCATGGCGCACACGTTCGGGCGCAAATGGTCGGAGGGCTTCTACACGGCGGCCTCTGCGAAAACGCTCGTCAAGCACGATTCGCTCGGTGCGTCCGGCCAGCTCTGCGGCACGGTCGTCTCCGCGAAGGACGGGGTCGCCGTCATCAACGTGACGAAGCGCATCCACCTCGGCGACGTGCTCCGCATCCAGCCGCGTTCCGGCGACGAAGGCCCAGCCGTCTCGGTGACTTCGCTCATGGTCAACGGCGTCCGCGTGAACCGCGCGCTCCAGGGCGAACGCTGCACGATCCGCATGGCGGCGGACACGGCCGCCGCGCCCGGTTCGATCGTCTACAAGACCGGCGAATCCACCTCGGATTACTCGCGCCGCGTGGCGTCGCTCCCCGCGCCTCGTCCGGAGATCCCGCTCAAACTGCGCCTCGACGCCTCCGGCCTGACCGCCGAGCTCTGCGGACGCACCTTCAAAAAACCTCTCGACCTCGCCCCCGCCACGGCGCATCCCGTCACGCCGGACACCCTCGCGGCGGCATTCGAGGGAGAAGGCTCCCCGGATTTCGTCTTCTCGCCTGTTCAGGCCAAGGTCAACAGAGGATTCTTCCTGCCCGCGAGCGTCCTGAAATCCGTCCGACGCGAGCTTACGGCGTTCGCGGAGAAAATCCCGGTTCAGGAACGCCCCGATCCCGCCGCCGATTCGCTGAAAATACTTCTCGCCGACTACAAATCTTTCCGACATCCCGCCGAACCCGAATCTCCTCAAGATTATGTGATCCTGCCGCGCGGCATCCGGCCGCCCTCCCCCGGCATGACCGTCGTCCGCGAGCTCGCCGACGAGCCGTCTCCGCACGAGGAACTTCTCCTGCCGTTCTACATCCCGCAGAAATCCCTGCCGGACGTCGCCGCCGCGCTCGACCGTTTCGTCAAGAAAGGCGGAAAGGTCGTCCGCGTGACCTCGATCCAGCATTTCAATCTCCTGAAAAAGTATCCTGATTTGACCATTCGCACGGGTTTCCCCCTGCCCTGCTGCAATTCCTTCGCCGCGCGCGAACTCGGCCGACTCGGCGCGTCCTCCGTACAGGCGTGGGTCGAACTCGAACGCGCCGAACTCGAGGCGTTCGCCCGGAAGTCGCCCGTTCCCGCCGAACAGTTCATCTTCGGACGTCCGGTCCTGCTCTCCACGCGCGCCGCGATCCAGGTCGACGGCGACATGCAGGACGCCCGCGGCAACGTCTTCCGCGTCTCGCGCCACGGCGTGCTCACGCAGATCACGGCGGACAAGGTCATGGGACTTCCGCGCGTCCGCGGATTCGCGGCATATCTGACCGACCTCCGCGACGCCCGCGCCGACGAACCGGGCGAAGCGCTCTTCAATTTCGGCTACGAGCTGAAATAACGCCTTTTTTCTCAAAAAAACATGGTCCGCTATTGATTTACCGCGAGATTGTGATATATTGCTGTTTGACTTCTTTTTTTGCAACCTTCCGGAAAGGCTTTTTCCCATGACCAGATTCCTCGCTTCCGTTCTTCTTCTTTTCGTATGCTGCGCCATGCTTCCCTCGTGCAAGCTTTCCGACGAGGAGATCGAAGTAATGCTCGGGCTGAACGACCCGGGCGAACCCGCCGACCTCACGGTGGAACAGCTCATCAAGCACATGGAGGCCGCGACCGACCCCGAGGGCAACTTCAAAAACGCCAAGTCCTACATCCTCCGCCAGGTCATCGTGGAGGAAACCCAGAAGGACGTCGACGACAACCCGTTCACCCAGAACACACGCACCTCCGTCGACCAGTACGAGACCGAGATCAAGTTCCGCAAGCCCGACTTCGAGCGTCAGACATCCTACCGCAACGGCGAGCCGTTCGCCGCGCTGCTGTACAGAGGCGGCCGCGCGTGGACCATCGACCCGAAGAAGAGCAAAGCCACCGAGATCACCGGCCACCAGCTCCGCCTGTTCCACGTCTTCAACTCGTTCTCCCACCCGAACAACAACCTTGAGGACGTTTTCAGCACGATCGACATCTCCACCGTCTACATCAACGGGGCGCGCCATTACCGCGTCGTCTGCCGCGCCGACGACGTCGAGATCGCGCCGTACGTGATGTACGTCAACGCAAACACGTTCATCACTACAAAAATGGAGACCATCCTGTACACCGACGGCGGCGAGGAATTCCTTTACGTCGCCCGGCCCGACCGCTTCGAGAAACGCAGCGGCGTCGTGATGCCGACCATCACGAAAACGACCATCGGCGAGGACCGCCACGAGGTCATCCTTCTGCGCGAATTCGAACTCAACGTCACGTTCAGCGACGATGTATTCCAGGTGCCGGAGGAAAAGATCAAGATCGGCAGCCGCAAGAAAGAGGAATGATATTCGCGGTCAAAAATACCCCCCTCAAAAAAACAGTCGCCGGAATCGTTGCGCAGACGGTTCCGGCGGTTCTGTTTTGAACAGGAAACGAACGAATCGGATTGCTCACTTGCGCCAGAAGGACGGCAGGAAGAGCACGAGGATCGTGAAGAGTTCGAGACGTCCGATGAGCATTTCGAACGCGGACAGGAGTTTCGCCGCGGGATTGAGCCAGTCAAAATCGCACGCGGGACCGATCTGCGCCGCGCCGGGTCCGATGTTGCTGAGACTGGCGATGGAAATCGACACCGCGGATTCCCAGGTGCATTCCGGGCAGACGGCGGGGATCAGCAGGGCAAAGAGCAGGATGATTCCGAGGTAGGCGGCGAAAAACGCAACGGTTTTCTGGACGGCGGGCGCTTTCAGGCGGACATTGTTCAGGTACACGCCCGTGACGAGCTGCGGGAAGATGTTGTGTTTGATCTCGGTCAGGCTCTGTCGCCAGACCAGCAGCGCGCGGACGCATTTGAGGCCGCCCGAAGTCGAGCCGCCGCAGCCGCCGATCACGGAAATCCCCAGCAGAAGTGCGACCGCGATGGACGGCCACAGGCAATAGTCCCCGATCGAGAATCCGGTGGACGTCATGAGGGAAGTCGTCTGGAACGCCGCGTCGCGGAACGCCCGTCCGACAACGGCCATGGATTCGATGAAGTTCTGTTCCGAATTGACATGATACGCCTCCCCCTGAAGCAGCAGGGCGACCGCGATGATGCAGCTGACGCCCGCCAGGATCGAGGCGTACACGCGGAATTCCTCGTCGCGGAAATACGACAGCGTCTTGCCGGAAAGGAGCCGCACGTGCAGGTAGAAATTGACGCCGGAGATGAACATGAAGAACAGGACGATCAGCGTGATCGGCGTACTGTGAAACGCCGCGATGCTGTCCTGACGCGTGCAGAAACCGCCGGTCGAGATCGTCGTGAAGGAATTGCAGACCGCTTCGTACAGGTCCATTCCGGCGAAACGCAGCAGGACGACCTCGCAGGCGGTAAGCCCGACGTAGATCAGCCACAGGATCTTCGCGGAGGACGTGATGCGCGGCGCGATCTGCGTGTCGGAGGACTTCAGGCCGGGCGTCTCGGCGTTGTACAGCATCTGGCCGCCGCGGTTGAACATCGGCAGGACCGCCAGCGCGAGCACCACGATCCCCATGCCGCCCAGCCACGATTCCAGCGTGCGCCAGAAGACCACGCCGCGCGACAGGCTCTCCACGCCGTCCGGCAGCACGGTCCCGTTTGTCAGATGGTATCCGCGGTGGATCAGCGCCGCGCCGGTCGTCGTGAACCCGGAAACGGACTCGAAAAAGGCGTCGTACCACGGCATCCCGGCCACGAAAAGGAACGGCAGACCGCCCAGGATCGAGGCGGCGAGCCACCCGAACGCCGCAACCGCGTAGCCTTCGCGCAGTCCGGCCTTGCGGTGCTGCTCCGTACGGGGCCGGAACGCGATGCATCCGGCGGCTCCGGCGACGAGCGTGACGGCGGCGCAGATCAGGAGCGCGCGGACGTCGCCCGTCGAATCGTGGCAGAAAAACCCGACGATGCCGGACAAGGTTTCCATGAGGCCGACCGCGGCGGAGATCACGCAGATGAAAAAAAGGATGAGCCTGAGGTTCATAAGCCGGACGCGTTATTTCGCGGGGAATAACTTGTCGATCATGCGCAGGGTATCCCGCGTGACGACCGCGACCACGACGTCGCCTTCGAGTAAGACGGTATCCCCGGCAGGCGCGAAAATCTCGCTGCCGCGGAAGACGAGCGCGAGAACGAGGCTGGCAGGGAGTTTGGCGGCGGAGAGAGACTTTCCGCACAGAGGGGAACTGCCGGTGATATGAAATTCGGAAATGGCGGCCTTGAGGCTCTGCAGCTGGACGTCGACGCGCTTGTTTCCGCCCTCAAGGAGGCGCAGCACGGAGTTTGCGGCGACCAGCGTGGCGCTGAACGCGCAGTCGATCGGATCCATTTCGCGGGCGATGCGGATATATTCGGGACGGTGCGTCAGGCTGATGACCTTCTTCGCGCCGAGGCGCTTGGCGATGATGCACGAAAGAATATTCTCCTCGTCGTCCTGTCCCACGCTGACGAACACGTCGGACGCGGCGATCCCGGCGTCTTCCAGCAGGGATTCGTCGGTCGGGTCGCCTTGCAGGACCATGATCCCGGGCGGGATCTCGTCCTGGATGCGCTCGCCGGTCTTTTCGTCGCGCACGATCATGCGGACGCCGAATCCGAGTTCATGCGCCTTGCGCGCCACGATCACGCTGGCGTCGTCGTCGCCGGACACGATGATCCGCGACGGCTTCCCGGCGTTCTCCGGCGTCGCCCAGTCCACAAACGCGTCGATGTCCTCCTTGCGGCCCGCCACATACACGCGGTCGCCGGGGATCAGCAGGGTGTCGCCGTGCGGAATGAGCAGCTGACGGTCGCGGACGAGCGCGGCGAACCGAATCTTGCGGAGAAGCTCCGGGCCGGGGATGTCGCGGATGCGCACGCCCTGAAGGACGCTGGATCGCGTGATCTCCAGCACGAGCATGGCGGCGTCCTGACGGGTGAAGTTGATGGATTCGAGCGTAATCGGGTTGGCGAGGACCGCCAGAATCTTCTGGGCGGATTCCTCGGGCGAGGAGAACGTGCGCCAGAGGCCGTAAGTCGCCGGGCTGATGCCGTCGTCCTCGGAGAAACAGTCGTTGCTGTACAGGCGGCAGACGGTATGCTTCACGCCGAGCTTGTTCGCGATCTGGCACGCCAGAATGTTCGCGGCTTCGTCGCCGCTCACGGCAAGCACGGCGTCGGCGTTCTCCGCCCCGGCCTGCTTCATGATGCGGACGCTGGAACAGCTGCCCGTGACGGTCATGGCGTCGAACTGATCGGAAATCCGGGCGAGTTTGTCCGCGTCGCTGTCCACGACCACGACGTCGTGGTCCTCCTCGCTGAGCGCGGACGCCAGAAGACGTCCCAGTTCGCCCGCTCCGATCACGATGATGTTCATAAATGCTCTCCCCCGGTTCCGGCGGTTACAGCGGATTCATAAAAAAAGCGCGAAAAGCTGTTTTCCTCGCCGGATAAACGTTTTCAGGTGAAGTCGAATTCGGTTTCGAAGAGTTCCGCAAGTTTCTTGCACAGCTCTTCCTCTTTTTCCCCCGTCACGGAGATCGTGACCGTCTCGCCCTTCTGAAGCCCCATGGTGAGCAGATCGAGGATGCTGGTGAGCTTGGACGCACCACGGGGGCCGGTGATCAGAATTTCATGCGTGGCCGAATACGGCTCGGCGGTGAACATGATGACGCTGGACGGACGGCAGTGGATGCCGGCCTTGTTGCGGATTTCAACGGTTTGCTGATACATGCGTAAACTTTCGGAGGGGGGTTAGAACCACACGGCGCTGTTGATGGCCTTCTGCGTCCAGACGGACAGGATGCCTTGCTCGTGGAAATAATCATGGCCCCAGCCCTGGAGAACGCCGTCGTCGTCGAAGAGGAACGGGGTGCACTCGTCCTGCGTGACCAGGCCGTCGTACCATTTGGGGCTGGTGTAGTAAAACCAGATGTTGTCCGTGCTGTAAAGTTCCTTGCTGAGCGGCTCGCCGGCGATCTCGACGACCTGGTCCTGCGTCATGCCGACGCGGATATCCGCCAGCTTCGCGCGCTGTTCCTTCGCCTGAAAAAACCCGCAGGAAGCGCACAGCGCGGCCAATGCGGCGCAGGCAATGGGCAGGATCGTATGTCGGATCATTTCCGGTTCCTTTCGGGTTCGGAGATAAAACAGTGCGTGATGAGGTAAAAAAATATTTCTATACAATATACTGCAAAAATACGTTTTGTCAAGCGCGTTCCGCCAAAAACCCGCCTGTATCCGGCCCGAAAAGATTCAGCATCGCGTCAGGCGGCGCGCTTTCGCATTCGACCGCCTCGCCCGTGCCGGGAACGGTGAAACGCAGCCGCCATGCGTGGAGCGCCTGCGTCGGCAGGATCAGCGCCGCGCGGTCGGCATCCGTCATGGCGTCCTCCGTGAACCGCAGGAAGATCGTGTCGTCCGGGCCGTAGAGCTTGTCGCCGACGAGCGGGAATCCGCAGGAACACAGCGTGGCGCGGATCTGGTGCAGACGGCCCGTGTGCGGACGGCATTCGACAAGGCTGAACCGCCCGTTCGTGTTCAAACAGACAAACTCCGTAGCGCACGGTTCGGTGTCCTCCGTATTGGGATTATCTTCCGTGAAACGCCGTTTTTTCCGCACCGGGGAATCGGGATCGGAGGACAGCCAGCCGTTTTTCACGACCGTGCCCTCGGGAAACTCGCCGAAGACGGCGGCGAGATACGTCTTCTCCACCTGCCGCGAGGCGAAAAGCCCGCTCAGGACGCCCGCCGTCTCCGCGTCTTTCGCGAGCACGACCAGTCCGGACGTCTCCCGGTCCAGACGGTTCACGGCAAAGAGTTCGCCGTACCGCTTCTTCATCAGCATCAGCAGGGTGTTCTGGAAATAACAGCCCGACGGATGGACCGGCAGGCAGCCCGACTTCGACACGACCATGAAGCCGGGCCGTTCCAGCACGACCGAATACGCCGGATCGACCTCGGGTTCCGCGATCCCCTGCACGTCGAATGCGATCACATCGCCCGCATGGAGCCGCCGCGACGCCCGCACCCGGATGCCGTTGACCGAGATCCGCCCCTCGCGAATGATCGACTGCCATCCGGTCCGGGACTGGTAGGTGAAACGCCCCGTGAGGAAGTGGTCCAGACGGACGCCTTCGAGTTCCGGTCCGGCGGTGGTGCTGATGGTGCGTTCCTGCATGATTTCGATAAAAAAGAGTTGTTTTTTTCGGGTTCGGGTTAGATTTTTTTCATTCTTATGCTATAATATAGCACCGCATGTATTTTTTCAAAGCGCAAGAGACCGTAAAATGTTTGAAAATCTTTCCGACAAATTCCAGGAAGTCTTCCGCAAGCTCCGCGGCCAGACGACCATTTCCGAATCCAATATCGCAGAATCCATGCAGGACGTCCGCGACGCCCTGATCGACGCCGACGTCAACATTGAGATCGCCGACGAGTTCGTTTCCGAAGTCCGTCAGGCGTGCCTCGGCGAAGCCGTCGTGAAGAGCGTCACCCCCGGCCAGCAGGCCGTCAAGATCGTCCACGACAAACTCGTCGAACTCATGGGATCCGCCGAGGCGGAACTCAACACCGGCGCGCATCCGAACATCATCCTCATGGTCGGCCTGCACGGTTCCGGCAAGACGACCACCAGCGCCAAGCTCGCGCTGCACCTGAAGAACAAAGGCAGGAAGGTCCTGCTCGCGGCTTGCGACGTGTACCGTCCCGCGGCCATCGAACAGCTGAAAGTGCTTGGCGGAGAGATCGGCGTCCCGGTCTACGCGGAGGAAGGCGTCGGGGACGTCCCCGGCATCGCGCTCCGCGCGCTGGAACAGGCACGCAATAACAACGCCGATTACTTAATCATCGACACCGCGGGCCGTCTCCAGATCGACACCGCCATGGTGCAGGAGCTCGTGATGGTGTCCAGCGTCACGCAGGCGGGCGAAATCCTGCTCGTGGCGGATGCCGCCCTCGGTCAGCAGGCCGTCTCCGTGGCACGCCACTTCAACGACGCGCTCCACATCACCGGCATCGTGCTCACCAAGCTCGACGGCGACGCGCGCGGCGGCGCGGCGCTCTCCATCCGCAAGGTCACCGGCTGCCCCGTCAAGTTCACGGGTTCCGGTGAAAAACTGGAGGACCTCGACGTCTTCCACCCCGACCGCATGGCGTCCCGCATCCTCGGCATGGGCGACGTGGTCTCGCTCGTCGAACGCGCCGTGGAGAAGATCGACCAGGAGGAAGCGGCGAAGTTCGAGGAGAAAATCCGCAAGAATACGTTCGACTTCGACGACTTCCTGGGCCAGCTGCGCCAGATGACGCGCCTCGGCGGCCTCGAAGCCATCCTGAAATTCCTGCCCGGCGGCGACAAGCTCTCCGGCATCGCCGAGCTCGCGCCCTCGAAATTCGCGGGCATGGAGGCAATCATCCTCTCCATGACCAAGTTCGAACGCGCCAACGCCGAACAGATCGACATGCCGCGTCGACGCCGTATCGCGAAAGGCTCCGGGCGTTCCGTCGAGGAAGTCTCCCAGCTCATCAAGCAGTTCCTCATGATGAAGAAAGTCATGAAGAACAACAGCCTGCTCGACCGGATGGCAGGCGGCATGGCTGGAATGCGCGGCGGCTTCGGCGGAGGCATGGGCGGTTTCGGAGGCATGGGCGGCATGGGCGGTTTCGGAGGCGGCATGGGCGGTTTCCGCATGCGCGGCAGCAATTACACGCCGCCGAAAAAGAAACGCCGCAAAAAATAAGCCGAATCACGGGAGCAAACAATTATGAGTCAGGATAAACCGCTGATCTGGATCATGGCCGGAGAATCGTCCGGCGACCTCTACGGCGCACGCATCGCACAGGAAGTGATGAAACAATGCCCCGGCGCGACGATCCGCGGCATGGGCGGACAGCGCATGCGCGACGCCGGCGTGGACCTTTTCATCGACTCCTCCGAACTCGGCGTGGTCGGTTTCATCGAAGTCTTCGCCCACATCGGCACATTCATCCGCATCTTCTTCCTGTGCATCCGTCTCGCGAAGAAGGAACGCCCCGACGCCGTGATGGTTATCGACAACCCCGGATTCAACATCCGCCTCGCGAAACGCCTCTGGAAGCTCGGAATCCCGGTCGTCTGGTTTGTCAGTCCGCAGGTCTGGGCGTGGCGCAAATCCAACATTCCGCGCATCGCGAAATACTGCCGCAAGCTCATCGTGATCTTCCCGTTCGAGACGGAGGTCTGGGCGGGCTCCGGACTCGAAACGCATTTCGAAGGTCATCCGCTGATCGAGATCGTCCGCGAACGTACCGATCCGTCTCTGAAACGCGACCCGAACCACGTTCTGATCCTGCCCGGCAGCCGCGGACACGAGACGTCGGCGCTCCTGGAACCGTTCCTGAAGACCGTGCTGATCCTCCACCAACGTCGTCCCGAACTCTATTTCACGATCTCGCTCCCGCGCAGGCAGACCTATCAGGACGTCCTCGAAGGACTCGACCGGTTCACGCGGCATCACCCCGAGATGCAGGATGTCCGTATCGACGTCAAGTTGGGCGTCACCCCGCGCGCCATTCAGGAATGCTCCGTCGGCCTCGCCGCATCCGGCACCGTCACAGTCGAATGCGCCATCGCCGGACTGCCCCTCGTCGTCGCCTACAAGCTTAACTACATTACATTCCTCTTTGCGCTCCTCATCGTGCGCAAACTTTTCCGCAACGCCTTCACGATGGTGAACATCATCCTGAACCGGAAAGCTTTCGAGGAATTCCTTCAGTATCAGGTCAGGCCGCACGACATGGCCGACGCGCTGGAACGCATCCTGCCAGGCGGTTCCCGCAGGGCCGAGGTGGAAAAGGATATGGAGGAACTCCGCCAGATGCTTGCGCCCGGATCGACGAACGCCACGGCCAACGCCGCACGTCATCTGCTTTCCACGACGAAACAACTTCCGGAATAAGCCGAAAGGATGTTTTCCGTTCAGTTTTGCCCGCCGGAAACTTCAGTATGTCCGGCGGAGTTTTCATTTTGTCCGGCTTCCGCGCCTGTGTTGCGTCCGGCGGCATTCTCATTCCGTCCGCCGCGTCCGGAGCCGCCAGTGGTCCGGTCACGGTTGAACATCGACCGGTTATTGTTCGGCGCAAACGGACGCATCTCACCACCCGCGGGCGGCATAAAGATATTTCCGGCGCGCCCAGGCCTTGTCCCGTTCTGCGCGGTTGCCGGAGTACGGGTGCGCGGCTGAAAAACCGGATTCGGATTCTGTCTGCCCGGCTGCCTGCCCGGCTGAACAGGCTGACGTCCGCCCGGCATGGGCTGACGTCCTGCAAATCCAGGGCGAACCGATACCGGAAGATTCGATTCAAGTCTGGCAAGTCCCATCTGAAATCCCGTCAGCCTGTCCCCGTGGTAATCGTCCAATTCATCCCGTATCTTCGTGGCGAGTTCCTGAACGTTCCCCGGCTGAATCCGCGCCGGCGCGCTCATCTGTTCCAGTTGTTCCAGCTGCATTTCAAGCAGGGCTTCCTTCACCTCGTCCGGAGCGTCCGGGCCGCGGTACAGGATTTCCAGCATTCCCTGAAGGCGCGCCATTTCGCTGCGCACGGCGGCCTGGTCTCCGCTCCGGCGCAACCGGGAGATATAAGCAGTGTAAAGCTCCACGGAGGCCGAGGCGACTTCCGGCGTGTTCGGATACCACGCCAGCAGATGGTCGGCCAGCGCCAGAGCCTGTTCGAGCGACTGCCTGTCCTGCTGCGCGAACCGCGTCTGCGAGCCCAGTCTCCGGCTCATCAGGTCGACGAGCGCCAGCGAAAATTCCATGCGATCCGGGTACTGTTTCACCAATTTTCCGAGTATCTCCGGCGGATTCGGATCGATGCCGGGGATCGGATCGGACGACGCCGGACCGGACCGGGTTTCCAATAGGAGAACATACTGGTAAAGGTAGTCCGGATTCTCCGGTTCGGCCAGCAGGAGCGAACGCAGCAGGGCTGATGCCGCATCGTATTCACCGAGCGACTGATACGCCTGGACAGCCTCGCAGGATTGCGGATAATCTTCGATGACCTGACGGGACAGCTGGTCCGCCTGAACGGTCTTCCCCTGCTGACGGAGCGCCGCGGCAAGCAGATTCAGCGTGGCGGCGTCGGACCGGAGCTCGGCGGCGCGCCGGAACGCGTTTTCCGCGAGCGGATAGTTGCCGGACCGCATGGCCGCCGTGCCGATCATCAGGTTGATGTCCGCGATCTCAGATTGCGGCAGATTGCGCTGTTCGGCGATGTCCTGATAATACGGCATCAGTCGCGATAGCAGTTCGCTCCCGCTCGAAGTCGGCGTACGGTGTTCGATGTGCGCGAAGATATCGGACAGTGCGGCGTTTGCCGCGGCGGCGTTCTTCTCGGCCAGTTTCAGGGCGGAATTGGTGCGGACATAGCCGACCGTCACGGAGACGGCGAACGCTATGATCGCGATTAACGCAAGCAGGCTCAAAGCCGCTACGGCGGGCTTGCGTTTCGCCCAGAGCCGGAACCGCCGGAACGCCGACGTGTTTGCCGCCGAAACGGGCTCGTGATGGAGGAAATGCTCCAGGTCCGCCGCGACTTCCGCCATGCCCGGATACCGCGCCGACGGATCGAAGCTGATGCAGCGGTTGACGATCGCCGCCAGGTCGGGCTCGGAGCATTGCAGCGGCGGAAGCGGCCCGGCGCAGACGCGGTCGATCAGCTTCCGCGGGTTCTGTTCCGGCAGGACCGGAGCCTGCGTGATGAGTTCGTACAGTGTCACGCCGAACGAATACTGGTCCCCGGCGAAAGACTTGATGCCGTGTTTGAGGCGTTCCGGAGCCATGTAGCGCAGCGTCCCGCTCCGCATCCCGGATTTGCCCGGCTTCCCGACCATGTCTTTCAGCACGAACGCCAGCCCGAAGTCGCCGATATGGATCTCGCCCTGCGTGTCCAGCAGCAGGTTCGCTGGCTTCACGTCGCAATGCAGAACGCCGCAACGATGGGCGTAGGCGAGCGCCCGCGCGGCCTGAAGCCCCAGACGCGCGATCTCGCGCGGGGCGTTCGTTTCGTAATGGTTCAGCCCGGTGCCGTTGATCAGCTCCATGGCGTAATAGCAACGGTCGGCGCTGACGCCCGCGTTGTAAATCTTCACGATGTTCGGGTGATGAAGCATCGCGATCACGCGCGCCTCGTTCTCGAACTGTTCGCGCTGCGCCGGATCGGACGTCAGCGACGGCGAAAGCACCTTCACGGCGACCTTCCGGTCCAGCGAAATCTGCGTGGCCTCGAAGACTTCGCCCATGCCGCCCGCGCCGATCTTCCGGATCAGACGGTAATCCGACCCGCTCAGATCGGGGAATTCCCCGCCCGAAACGGCCTGCGTATGGTCCCGGCGTGTATCGGCGGCGCAGTTCTCCATCTTCACCATCAGCGGCAGGAGCTCCGCGAGACGGTCCGCGTATTCGGGGTGAAGGTGCGTGAAAGCATCGATATCCGGAGCCGTCCCGCTTCGGAACATCTCCAGATACGCTTCGATCAGGTCTTCGAATGTCGCGTCGTCGTTCACGGCCGGAACTCGGTAAATTCGATCAGCTGTTTCTTCAGGTGCTCCAGCGCGCGGACGTAACGGATGCTCGCCGCCTTCTGCGTCAGGTGCAGCGCCTCCGCGCACTCCGTATTGCTCATCCCGTCGAAATGCCGCAGCTCCAGAATCTCGCGGTCGTGTTCCGGCAGGGATTCCATCGTTTTCCGAAGAAGCTCGTAGCGGTCCTGGCGGGCGAGCTGCGTGAGCGGTCCGGTCACCGTGTCGGCGAACAGGTTCCAGTCCATTTTCGGAGAGGAAACGTCCTCATCCTGGGCGACCTCGCATTCGCGGTAGGCGTCGCGCTTCATGCTCTGCAGGTGTTTCCGTTCCAGGTCGGTGATTGTCTGAAACAGGATTCTCCGCAGTTTGCAGTACACCGGGACTTCCGGGCAGTTCTTCAGAAAATCAAGCCTGCGGCACGCCGCCGCCAGTGTTTCCTGTACCACGTCCTCCGGCGAAATCCGCCGTGCCAGCACGGGGTTCAGATTGCGCCGGGCGAGAGCCAGCAGCCGGTCGCGGTGTTCCGAGAAAACCGGATCGAGGGGATTCAATTCATCTGCATCCTGCGGAGCCATAACGTTTTTTCCTATGTTCGGGGAAGGTGTTGCGAGGTCTTTCGTATTACTATAACTATGTTTGCAGGAAAGTCAAACAAAAAACTCCCGGACCTTTGCGGGAACCGGGAGTTTTTTCAGAGTTCAGGGCCCGAAACAACCCTTTAACTTTTTACCTTCTGTTTGCCTGAGGTCCAGCCTGAGGACCGCGCGCCTGAGGGGCACGAGCCTGAGGACCACGAGCCTGAGCTCCGGCCGCCGGACCGGCCTGAAGGCCACGGGGCTGAGCCTGCGGTCCGAACTGAGGACCACGAGGCTGTTGAGCCTGCGGACCACGTGCCTGAGGACCACGGGGCTGTTGAGCCTGGGGACCACGTGCCTGAGGACCACGGGGCTGTTGAGCCTGCGGACTTGCTTGCGGACCACGAGGCTGTTGAGCCTGAGGGCCTGCTTGCGGACCACGAGGCTGTTGAGCCTGAGGGCCTGCTTGCGGACCACGGGGCTGCGCCACCTGAGGACCGAAACCAAATCCGAAACCTCTCTGCGGCATCATGCCGAAGCCGAAGCCAAAGCCGCCCTGACGGCCGCCGCGCTGTCCGCCGCGAGCCTGCTGACGGCCGCCCTGCGGTGCCGCACCGAAACCAAAGCCGCCCTGACGGCCGCCGCGCTGTCCGCCGCGTGCCTGCTGACGGCCGCCCTGCGGTGCCGCGCCGAAGCCCTGAGGTGCCGCGCCGAAGCCCTGCGGGCCGCGTTGTGTCATACCAAAACCAAAGCCCTGCTGTCCGCGCTGTGCACCTCCGCCGAAGCCAAAGCCCTGCGGTCCGCGCTGGAACGTTCCGGCCTGCCCTCTGCCGAAGGGCGCCTGTGCATTCACGATTCCGGTTGTTCCGATTCCGGCGAAAAGGATCCCGGCGACTGCGAGTGTAAGAATCTTGTTCATAGTAGCCTCCTTGATAGTGTCGTTTGCGGTTTTCGTTTCTATTTCATCGGGTCTTCGTCCCGCATGTTCAAGAACGCGTCTTTCCCGCCGATTCAACGCCCCGCATCAAAAAAAAACAGTTTTTGATGTACCGGCAGGAAAGACACAATATTAAGAACGCATCTTTTCCGCCGATTCTACACGGTTTCCCTTTTTTTTCCGTTTTTTTCGCTCGCGACCTCATTTTTACAAAAACAGATCAAGGGCAGCGATATTCTTTGGAACGGATGGGGTTCAGCAGACAGGCAAACAAGACGATGCAGGAAGATTTGAAGGCGGCTACCTGAAAACGTAACCGCCGGGAATCTTCCCAATCGGGATTTGCCCGGATGCGAAAAGCCGCCGGAAACCAACGAATAGCGCTACCCTCAAACCGAAAGCATGCGGAAACGGGTCTCCACCCAGCTGTCGATGCGGTTCAACGCGGTTTCGTCGATCTCCGGCCACGGCGCATCCGCCTCGACTGCGCACCGGAACAGCGGTGCGATCAGGTCCGGGTACGGCACGACGTCGGAAAGCATGCCGTGTTCGCGCAGGACGGCCAGACGCGCGAGCATGAGCGGGATTTTGGGCGTCAGAGTGCGTTCCATGCGGGTCAGCATCACGGAAAACGCCTGCCAGGCCAGCGGCATTTCGAGCATGGGCTGCGCACGGCGGAGCGTCTCGGCCGCGAACGAACACGCGGCGAGGTAACAGTCCATGGACTGCGCGATGCCGTCGTGCGAAGCGGCCAGGTCCATGGAAACAAGCGTCGGCATGGATTCCGTCCGGCGCGACGGACGGAATTCGATGAGATACTCGCGGAAAACGTCCGCGGTCGGGAACTGTTTTTTCCCGATGGCGCGCGCACCTTTCAGCACGAAATCAAGCCGTCCGTGGTCCGCACTGATCCCGGCGACCACGAGACTGGTGTCGCGGAACGGCGTTTTCCGGAGGATCATGTACCGGGTTTTGAAGCTGCCCGCGTTCATTCTTCTGTTTTCATGGCTTTTTCAAGAAAGTCGATGGCCTCGCGTCTTCGGGCATAGGCGATGGGACGGTTCCCGGCATGGTCGATCTCGTTGGGATTGGCGCCGTGTTCCACCAAGTACTCCATGATCGGCACATTGTTGGTTTCGGCGGCCCAGAAAAGCGGCTTTTTGCCGTCCTCGATGATGCCATTGCGCGCGAGAAGTTCGTGGAAACCTTCGATATTGGCGCGATCCAGCCCCCTGTAGATGCGGTTGATGCTCGAATTCAGCGGCAGGTCGCGTTCTACCAGCGCCTGCACGACCTTCATGTCGTTGGCATAGATCGCGTGCTTCATGGCGGCGAGACCGATGGCCGTGGCTTCGTTGTAGCGGTTGAAGATGGTGTATTCGATCTCGACCACGCCCGCATTGAGCGTCTGATTTCCTTCGAATTGTTCAACAGCCTTGATTAAATACAGCGCTGTGTCGGTGTTGCCGTAGTCAATGGCAAGGAAGAGCGGGGTCTGGCCTTTGTCGTCGAACGAGAAATCCGGCGCACTGTGGTCTTGCAGATACTTCACGATATCAAGCGAGGACTGTTTCGCCATCGCGGCGAACATCAGGGTGTTGCGGTTCTGGTCGTCATGCGCGTTCAGGTCCGCGCCCGCGTCGACGAGAATCTTCACGTTCTGGAACATCCCGAGGCGGGCGGCCTCCATGACGGGCGTCTTGCCGGTGCGCCCCTTCGCGTTGATGTCCGCGCCGGCGACGATGAGCGTGCGCAGGATAGCCGGATCGGGTTCGCCCGCGGCATAGTGGATCGCGCGGATGCCGTTCGCATCTTTGGCGTCCGGATCGGCCTTGGACGCCAGGAGCGCGGAAACGCGAGGCGCATCGGAGAGCGCGATGGCCGTTATGAGCGGAGTGCGCCCGGTTTCCGGATCGATGAAATTCGGATTGGTGTACGAAAGCGCATTGTAGAGCGGAGCGAGGTCCTCCTCCGGACTGACGACCTCCGCCATAAGCTCGCGCTGATGTTCGTTAAGCTCTTTCGGGGTCGAGGAGAAAAACGAGCAGGAGGCCGCGACCAAAAGTATCAGGACGGCGGCAAACACCGTGACGGCCTTCCCCTCGGCGGACTTTTTCGAGTTCGCGCGGAGCTGTCCGCACGCGGCCGTGGCGGAGGAGCCTTTCTCGACGCGGACGGTCACGGGCACATGCAGGGTCTTCAGGGCGTTTTCGAAGCGTTTGACCGCCTCGCGCGAGGGACGCTCGAACGCGCCGCGCGCCTTGTTGTAGGGGATGAGGTTTACTTTCGCGCCCGCGTCGGCGGCGAGACGCGCGAATTTGCGCCCCATTTCAGGCGAATCGTTGATGCCCGCGAGGAGGACGTACTCGATGGTGAGCAGACGTCCCGTGGCCTCGCGGTGTTCCTGGCAGGCGGAGAGGATTTCGCGGATGTCGCGGCGGAATTTCGTGGGGATAAGCATCGCGCGGGTCTTGTCGTCCGGAGCGTGGAGCGAAAGCGCCAGATTCCACTGCTTGCGAAGCTCGGTCAGCGCCTTGATGCCGGGCGTCCAGCCGCTGGTGGAGATGGTCACGCGGCGCTGGGCCAGCGCGACGCCGTCCGGGTTCGTGATCACGTTCAGCGCGGCGACGAGGTTGTCGAAGTTCAGAAGCGGCTCGCCGATGCCCATCATGACCACGTTGTCCGGAGCCTGTCCGAGCTTGCGGCAGAGCAGGAAATACTGTTCGATGATCTCGCCCGCGGCGAGGTTCCGCGTGAGGCCGGATTCGCCGCTGGAACAGAACACGCAGGAAACCGGGCAGCCGACCTGCGAGCTCAGGCAGAACGTCATGCGGCCGTCCTCGGCGGGGATGCGGGCGCACTCCACGGTTTCGCCGTCATGAAGCCGGAGCAGGTACTTCGCGGACCCGTCGTCGGCGGGGTATTCCGCCTCGATCGCGACGGACGGGCAGAGGAACGCCGCGGAAAGCGCCTCTTTCGCGGACGCGGAAAGATTCGTCATGAGCGCCGGATCGACGATCCATTTCTTCACGATCCAGTCATAGACCTGGTCGGCGCGGTATCCGGGCTGTCCGGCGGCTTTCAGCGCCGCTGCGATATCCTGTTTCGAAGCGGACGCCAGATACGGTTTCGCCTCATTCGTAGTCATAGTCGTAGTAGTCGTCGTCATCGGAAAGCTCCTTCTTGAGAGAAACGCCTTTGTAGATATACAGATGTTTGCCCCGGTACTCGCAGTCGTAAAGCCGCGTCCAGGTCCGTGCGATGTGCGAGGGCACGTCCGCCGTCAGCACATAGGCGGGATCAACGCCCGCGGGTATCTTGTCGTGGGCCAGCGTGCGGATCGGAATACCGATATAGCAGCCCTCGGAATACAGCCCCATGATGGCCGGGTCCTTGTAAAGCGTCGCGGGAACGGAAGCGGGATCCGCCGCGGCGTCTTTTCCGTTCAGCGCCGTCAGAATGCCGTCCGCCAGGTCCCGTTTGTTCTCCTTCATGCTCCGGACGGGATTCACCACGGCCCAGAAGAGCAGCATGAATGACGCAAACACGAAAATATAAGCCATCCAGACGGGACGGCGCAGACGAATCAGGACAAGCGCCGCGACCGCCGCGACGAACGACAGCACGATCTCCGCCGTCATCAGAGCGGTAACGGCCGGTTTCGCCTCGGGAAGCTCGATCCCGACCGCGAATTTCGAAAACACGTCCTGCGGCAATACCAGGTAGGCAACCGCCGCCGCGCCCGCCGCGACCGCCAGCACGGAAAGCAGCGTAAAGATGCCGAAGAACTTCCCCGCGTAGCGCCGCACCAGGATCCAGTAATTGCAGGCCGCCAGCACGGACACGAGCGGCAGCAGATAGAAGAAATCGCGCGGTTTGGTCTGCGGATTGAACCAGATCAGGAGTCCGAGCACCACGAACAGAATCCGGTGGTACTTGATGAGCAGAGGATTGCGTTCGATGGCGATCAGTGCCGGGCAGAACGGAGCCCACAGCATCAGAGACCAGGGGAAGAACCGGAATGCGGCGTCGAACGGGCGGACCGCGATGTCCTTGAAATACGTCAGGATGCGGAAGGATGCGGCTTCACGCGGGGCTTCGGAGTTCGCCGCCAGGAAGTTCTGGATCGGCGTCAGCCAGGCGAAGAAGAAGACCGCGCCCAGCAGGATCGCGACCAGAAGTCCCGGCTTGTTGAGTTTCGACCACACGCGGAACGGCCTCTGCTGGAACGCCAGCGGCACGAGGAAGTACACCACCGCCGTAAGTCCGTTGGAGTAGAACGCCAGTCCGCCGAACAACCCGACCGAAAGCCACGCGGCGTTCCAGTTCGACCGGACGAACCCAAGATAGAACCACAGCATCCACCCGCCGTACACGATCAGCGCGGACAGCAGTTGCGGATACCCCTCCGGCGCTTTCGATCCGGCCAGGATCGTGGTCAGCACGATGACGGCCGCCGCCGCGCCCGCCTGCCGGTCCGTCGAGCGTCCGCAGATCAGCCCGGTCAGCAGAGCCAGCAGCGCCAGAGGCAGCAGCGACATGAACCGAAGGGAGAATTCGAGCGGCAGTCCGCAGTTCAGCAGCAGACGCACCAGCGCCGGGTACAGCGGGAACACCGAGTCCGGCAGCGTGCCGTGCACGGTCACCAGCGTATTCCCCCCGGTGAATTCCAGAGCCGCCGCCGCGTACTCGCCCTCCGTGGAGTACAGCTCGTTCATCCCGATCTGGACGAGCGGGAAGGAAACGAGGAACACCGCGGCGATCAGCAGCACGATCCAGCGGACCGCGGGCTGTTTTTCTTCGAAAATGGCCATAAAAAAGGGTGAAAACCTCTTAATACATGTTGAAAAAGAAAAAAGATGTAGTAAATTTACACCGTAAACCCAATTAAGACAAATCAAAAACGGATTATTTCCGCAAAAACATACAGGAGGTCGCGCCATGAAAGCCATTTCCGGTACGCACATGCGTTCCATCGAGGCCGCCGCCATTCAACAGGGACTGGTCGATTCGTGGGCCATGATGACCATCGCGGGCAAAGCGCTCGCCCGGGAAGCCGCGGCGTTCCGCGACTGCGGCACATTCTACGCCGTGCTGGCGGGCAAAGGCAACAACGCGGGCGACGGTTTTGTCGCCGCGAAAGCGCTGTTCGAGCGCGGCTGCCGCGTCAAGATATTCCACACCTGCCCGGTGTCGGAGTTCAAGGGCGACGCCCTCCGCGCCTGGTCGCAGCTCCCCGACGCCATCGAACGCACCACGGAGCTTCACGCCGCCGATCTCCGCGGCTCCATCGTGATCGACGCGCTCCTCGGCACAGGGTTCAGCGGCACGCTGAAGGAACCCTGGCTCCACTGGATCAACCTCGTGAACTACCTGAACCTCCCGGTCATTGCCGCCGATCTGCCGTCCGGGCTCGACGCCGACGACGGCGAGGTGCGCGGCGGCACTGCCGTGCGGGCGGACGTCACGGTCACGTTCGGCTATCCGAAGACCGGGATGCTGACCGGACGCGGCCCCGAACTCTGCGGACGCATCCGCGTCGTGGACATCGGGTTGCCGGACGAACTGCCCGACGCGGCGGTCATGCGGATCGTGCCGTGCACCGGACTTCAGGACGTCCGCCGGAGCCTGAGCCTGCATCCGGTCGAGTTCGACACGTACAAACAGAAACGCGGCCATGTGGCCGTGATCGGCGGCAGCCGCGACTACCCGTCCGCGCCGTTCCTGACCGCCGAGGCCGCGCTCCGGGCGGGCGCCGGACTCGTGACCGTCTATGTGCCCGCGTCCATGGAGATCGTCTGCGCCCCGCCGAAGGCGCTCATCGTGAAACGTCTCCCCGATGACGGCAACGGCGTCTTTTCGGCGAAGTCCGCCGAGGCGCTGGACCTGCCGCCGAACGTCTCCGCGGTCGCCGCCGGCATGGGCATGAACACCGCCGAGGAGACCGTGCCGTTCCTGCGGAAGCTCATGGCGTCCGCGCAGTGTCCGCTGCTGCTGGACGCCGATGCGCTGAACCTGATCGCGAAGCATCCCGACCTGCTGCACGAACTCGGCACCGCCACGGTCGTCACGCCGCACGAGGGCGAAATGAAACGGCTTGAGGCCGCGCTCGGGCTGAACACCGGCGGACGGAGCCGCGTCGAACGCGCCGAAGCGCTCGCGAAATTCACCGCGCTCCACGTGGTCCTGAAGGGCGTCCGCACCGTCGTGATGTCCCCGAACGGCCTCTACTCGCTCAACCTGAGCGGATCGCCCGTGCTCGCGACCGCCGGAAGCGGCGACCTCCTCTCCGGCATCGTCGCCGCGCTCGCGCCCGCCTCGAATTCCCTCTTCACCGCGGCGAAAAACGGCGTCTTCGTGCACGGCCTGCTCGGCGAGCTGGACGCCCCGTTCGCCCTGCGCGGGCTCATCGCGGACGACCTGCTGACCCGCATTCCGCAGGCATTCGACTACATCAGGAAAGGAAGCATCTGACATGGCGTTCCCCATCGAAGACAAGCTCGTCATCGCGGTCGCATCCAGCGCGCTCTTCCGCCTGGACGTCGCCGACGAGATCTACCGCAGCAAAGGCCTTTCCGCCTACCGCAAGTACCAGCGCGAACACGAGGACACCGTCCTCGAACCCGGCATCGCGTTCCCGTTCATCCGGCGCTTCCTGAAGTTCAACGAAATCTTCCCGGACACCCAGCCCGTCGAGGTCGTTCTCCTCAGCCACAACGACCCGGACACCGGCAACCGCGTGCTCCGCTGCATCGACCATTACGGCCTCGACATCACGCGCTCGGCGTTCCTCACCGACGGCCACCCGATGGACTACATCGACGCCTACAACGTCTCGCTCTTCCTCTCCGGCAACGAATCCGACGTGCGCGACGCCATCCGGCGCGGGTTCGCCGCCGGCTACGTGCTGGACAGCAAGCTCAACGACGACGAGAACGACGACGAGCTCCGTGTGGCGTTCGACTTCGACGGCGTGCTCGCTGACGACAGCGCGGAACAGGTCTTCCAGAGCGGCGGCATCGACAAGTTCTGGAAATCCGAATCCACCCATTCGCGCATCCCGCTCGGGCCCGGCCCGCTCGCCGACCTCTTCGCCAAACTCGGCCGCCTGCACACCATGGAGGAGGACCGCCGCAGCGCCGACCCGAAATACCACAGGTTCCTCCGCACCGCCATCGTCACGGCGCGCAACGGCCCGGCGCAATGGCGTCTCGCCACCACGCTCCGCGACTGGAACATCACCGTCGACCAGACCTTCACGCTCGGCGGCATGAACAAAAGCCGCATTCTGAAGCAGCTCCGCCCCCACATCTATTTCGACGACCAGTGGTCCCCGCACCTCGAAGCCGCCAAGGAATTCACGCCCTCCGTGCATATCCCCTTCGGCTGCCGCGCCAACTGCAAGGAAGGTTGAAATCTGCCCTTTAATCCTAAATCGCAAGAAAACAAGGAGAAAAAAGCATGAGCGACAAAACGATTGACACATCCCGGTGGTGGAATATTGATTCACTTCAGTTGGAGATTAAACAAACAGTTCCGAAAGACCTTATTGGACTCCCAATTAACCTGATCAGTCTTGGAACGCACTGGTCGCAGGATAAATGGAAGAATATAATGGATTCCTATCCTGAACGGATAGAAGGTATAAACGGCTCTCCGGGATATTCCTATCCGGAGGAGACGAAGGAAATCTTCTTCAGCTGGCTTCCAACCTACTGGGATTATGTCCGAAAGAAACATTCAAGCAACCTTGCTACAGTAAATGAGCGTGAGCTTCCACCAAACATTACGAGAGAAAACTGCGTATTCACTGGAAAGAGAATCTGCTTCACAGGCTTTAAAGCAACTGAAACAGAGTTGCTTCGACATCTCGCTGAACAACTCAAATGTGAAATCAAGTCGGATGTTTCTTCAAGCATTGATTATCTTGTTTGCGGCGCAAAGCCTGGTTCATCGAAAATTGACAAAGCAATTGTGCTGATGAAATGCATCGTTCCTTTGGATGCATTTATCCGCAACATCTCGTAATCGGCTAACAATAGCTACTAAGCAAAATAGCCTGTCCCGTTTTGCGCGGGGCAGGCTTTCGTAATTTTGGGATGTGCTTGTTCGAGCTTGCAAAAGCTCGAATTTACTTCTGCACGGGCTGGTCGCCGAGCTGGCGGAGGGCGGAACGGCGGATCTTGCCGCTGACGGTCTTCGGGAGTTCGGTGAGGAAGTCGATCTTGCGCGGGTATTTGTACGGCGCGGTGTTCTTCTTCACGTAGTCCTGTATCTCCTTCTTCAGCTCTTCGCTGGGCTGTTTGTCCTTCGTCAGGACGATGTACGCCTTCACGACCTGGCCGCGGGTGGGATCGGGCACGCCGACCACGGCGCATTCGAGCACGTAGGGCAGCTCCATGATCGCGTTTTCGACCTCGAACGGGCCGATGCGGTAGCCGGAGGACTTGATGAGGTCGTCGGTGCGTCCGACGTACCAGTAGTAGCCCGCCTCGTCGACCCAGGCGGTGTCGCCGGTGTGGTAATAGCCGTCGTGCCAGGCAGATTTGGTGGCCTCCTCGTCGCCGTAGTAGCCGACGAAGAGTCCGGGTATCTCGCCCGGTTCCGCCTTGATGACGATCTCGCCGACCTCGCCCTGCTTGACGGGCTTGCAGTCGGCGTCGAAGAGTTCGACCGGGTACATCGGGGACGGCTTGCCCATGGAGCCGGGATGCGGTTCCATGCCGTTGATGTTGCCGATGATCATGGTGCTTTCGGTCTGGCCGAAGCCCTCCATCATCTTGTGTCCGGTCTGCTTCAGGAAGACGTTGAACACCTCGGGATTCAGCGCTTCGCCCGCCATGGTGGTGTGCTTGAGCGAGGAGAAATCGTAGTGGGAGAGGTCTTCGCGGATGAAGAAGCGGTACATGGTCGGCGGCGCGCAGAACGTGGTGATACCGTACTCCTTGAAGAGCGGCATGATGTCGGCGGCGCTGAAGCGGTCGAAGTCGTAGACGAAGAGCGGCGCTTCGCAGAGCCACTGGCCGTAGAGCTTGCCCCACATGGACTTCGCCCAGCCGGTGTCGGAAATGGTCAGGTGCAGGCCATTCGGGTCCACGCAGTGCCACCAGCGCGCGGTGATGATGTGTCCGAGCGGGTAGGAGAAAATGTGCGTGACGATCTTCGGGTAGCCGGTCGTGCCGGAACTGAAGAACATCAGCATCATGTCGGTCGCCTTCAGGCCTTCGGGCCGCTTGAAGACGTTGCTGTAGCGTTCGAGCGAGGCGTCGAAATCCAGCCAGCCGAGGCGCGAGCCGTTGGTGGAGATGCGGAATTCGACGGACTTGCACAGGTTCGCCGCGGCGTCCGCCTGCTCCAGCACTTCGCCGTCCGAGGTGCAGATGATCGCGCGGATCGTCGCCTTGTCGAAACGGTACTGGAAGTCGTGGACGAGCAGCTGGTTCGGCGCGAGCACCGCCACCGCCCCGATCCTGTGCAGGGCGTTGATGAGAATCCAGAACTGGTAGTTGCGGCGCAGCACCAGCATCACGCGGTCGCCTTTTTTGATGCCGAGCGAAACGAGGTAGTTCGCCGCCTGGCAGGACAGGTCGGACAGTTGCTTGAACGTGAATTCGCGGTGTTCGTGGTTGCGGCTGAGCCAGGAGAGCGCGACCTTGTCGGGCGTCTTCTCTGCGAGGCGGTCGAGCACGTCGTATGCGAAGTTGAAGGTGTCGGGATAGTGGAACTTGACCTTGTTCAGGATGCCGTTCTCGTCGAACTCGGCGTCGAGGTAATCCTGGTACAGCAGGCGGCCTTCGGAACCGTTTTCCTCGGCGACGTGCGCCACCGGGGCGGGCGCGGGGGCCGGAGCCTCGGAGCCTTCGCCGTACATGACGATCGCGAGGAATTCGCAGGGTTTGCCGTCCGCGGCCACCATGCCGTGCGGCAGGCTGGAGTCGAGCAGCACGCTGTCGCCCGGATTCAGCACGTCGATCTTTTCGCCGAGCTGGATGCGCAGACGGCCGGACAGCACGTAGTCGAACTCGTGGCCGGGGTGCGTCGTGAGGTGGATCGGCAGGCCCTCGTCCTGCGGCTGGGCGCGGACGAACAGAGGCTCGGTGTTGCGTTTTTTCAACAGGGGCGCGAGGTGACGGTAGTCGAGCTCCTCGCGGCGCTTGATCGGCATGCCGCCGCCTTTGCGCGTGATGTTGTACAACGAAAGCTTCGGAGACTCGCCGCTGACGAGCACGCCTACATCGACACCGAACCGCTCCGCGCAGAGGTAAAGGAAGGCGAACGGACTTTCAACGAGACCGTCTTCATGCTTCCGGTATTCTTCTACGGTGACGCCCGTGACCTTGGCCATTTCCTCTTCGGAGATTTCCATGATCTGACGGATGTCGCGAATGCGACTGCCGATTTGCTGAAGTTTGTTTTCCATCTTTCGTTGTCCAAAGTGATTGAGATAAAAACGGGTAAACTATAATATACTGCAAAATGCCGTAAAGTCAAGCGGAACACCGGGGGAAGCCGCCGTTTTCCCGCCTTGTTTCGGGTGAAAGCGCGAGAGACGATTCTCAACAGGTCGTTTTCGGGAAAACGTCGAAAAAAAGGAGTATTACGATTTGCAAAACAGCGTCATGCGTGATTGGTTTGACGCATTTTTAAACATGCAGAGCCCCATGGATGAGATGAACCGGCTCAATCCTGCGGCTCCTGTTCTTTTATGCTCATCTGTTTCAAATTGAAAAATGGCAGCAATCTGGGGAACCACCCGGTCAAGGTAGTCCCTCTGCTGGTTGTGTCCTGCCATTTGATTCCGCCGAAACAGCTCCTGCCTCTCATAACGATAACCGGATCCGATTCCGTATCGTCATCGGTTTTATTCTTTTCAGGCTTATACTCGAACTCCAGCAGACCGTTGTCCGGGTTTCTTTTCCATGTTCCCGAGGTTACTGTTTCTTCCGTACCGGGATGATACTCATATAAATGCCAGGTCCCAGAAGATGGTTTCCCTTCGTCCCAGCCTTCGCTGAAAGAATCGCTGAAAACCATGAGATACGCCCTCCCGTCATAACACAGGCAATTGGCATAAGGGATTTTTGCATCATAGATGCCTTCCGGGTCTGCGCGTGGAGTCCATTTTAACACACTCAGATAGTCCGCGATGCCCAGAACCACCACAACGGAAAGCACGATGACCAGGCGCTTTCCTGTCACACGCAGAAGGGTTCGATTGATCCACGAGCACAATGACACAATAAGGTCCCACGCTTTTGCAAAGGTGGGAAATCTTTCGGACGGCATGGTGCATTTCTCCACGTTGGAACAGTTCAGACGTATACGGCAAACAACATTCGGAAATATAGCATGGAAAACGGGAAATGTCAAGCAGTGCAATAATCCGCTTCCGACATTCGGAACCGGACGTGTTTTCCGGCGCATTTCCGGTCTTTCACAAAAAACACATGGATTCAATCATTTATTCGCGTATCGGGTGATTGTATTTTTCCCTGCCCTGTAGTATAGTATTGAATAAAAACCGCCGCCGCGCCCATTGCGCCCGACGGTTTTCCGGCTCCCGCATTTCCAACCCCTAACCAACAGGAAAAAAGTATATGAAACCGCAACACTACGGCTTCCTCGCAGGCGCGCTGATGCTTCTCTCCGCGCCGCTGCTCGCCCAGAACCCGATCATCCGGGACAACTTCACGGCCGACCCGTCCGCGCACGTCTTCAACGGACGCGTCTACCTGTACCCCTCGCACGACATCCCCGCGCCGTACGACTACAACCGCAAGGACTGGTTCTGCATGGCGGACTACCACGTGTACTCCTCCGACAACCTGGTCGACTGGGTGGACCACGGCGTGATCGTGGACCAGACCTACGTGCCGTGGGTGAACACGCGTTCCTACAGCATGTGGGCGCCCGACTGCAATGAGAAAGACGGCAAATACTACTTCTACTTCCCCGCGAACAACCGCATCGGGCTCGCCACCGCCGACCAGCCGTACGGGCCGTTCCGCGTGGAGGAACAGCCCATCCAGGGCGCGAACGGCATCGATCCGTGCATCTTCATCGACGACGACGGCACCTCGTACCTGATCTGGTCCGGCATGGGCATGCAGATCGCGAAGCTGAAGGACAACATGAAGGAATTCGACGGCTCCTCCCGTGCCATCCAGCACGACACCCCGCAGAGCGGCA